>Ga0070734_10001719_pt1 | contig 30156 bp, 23 predicted proteins | sample Coa_R1_8_FD_66444 | JGI IMG/M metagenome (GOLD analysis project Ga0070734, IMG submission 66444) | Surface soil microbial communities from Centralia Pennsylvania, which are recovering from an underground coalmine fire - Coalmine... | ecosystem: Environmental > Terrestrial > Soil > Unclassified ... | reverse complement strand
TGGCAGCATCTGCCTCGGCAGGGAGGATTCTGCCGCCGCGCACGGTGAAATCGTAGGGTGAATCGGATAGGAGGGCATGGATCGCAATTACATCGTGATCCGTGAGGAAGCTGGCCGCGCCCACCCCCCGTACTGTCGGCTGAATGTAGAAGAGCGTAACCTTTCCGGTGCGCAGGTCCACTTTGCCCAGGCGATCATTGCCGCCGATCCCGCGCTCGTCACGGCAATCGAACACAAGGTAGTTGCCGTCGGGCGAGAAGTTGATGTTGTTATCCAGGTCCTTCTGGAGTGGACCGGTGGTGAGTTGTCGCTCCATAATCGTACCCTGCTGGGCTGCGTCTGATAGGGGCATCATTGCGACGACACCAAGGGCGCAGAGGGCTATCGCCACTCTATTCATCGGAGCGCCTCCGCCATGGCCTGCTCCAGAGTCAACTGTCGGCCTGCCTCCCCTTGCGCGGCAAACACTTCCATGCTCAATTCCTGTCGCGTTAATGCGAGGACGCGTTCGACCTCTTTGGTCTGGTACGGTAGGAGGGTGATGCCTGCCGCAGCCTTCAGTTCCTCCATCGCAGCCAGTAAGCGTACTGCGTGTTCGGGGTGATGCTGTAACAGGGCGAGGTAGGCAAACCCTCCCAGTGAGAAGATACTAAGACTCCGGTTTCCGATCTCTTGCAGGAGGGGTAAGCTCTCTTTAAGATAGGCATGGGCGGCAGCAGCGTCATTCAGATGACAGGACACGATCCCCAGGTTGCTGAGAAAGTAGACAATGCCGACCTTATCCCCGACCTCACGCCCAGCGGTCAGTCCCTCTTCAAAGCGAGCGCGTGCGGCGCGATAGTCGCCCTGAAGGAAAAGGACAAGCCCCAGGTTCCCCTGTATGTGGGCGAGGGTGCGTCTGTCGCCAATCTCATGCAGGAGGGTCAGGCTCCGTTCCAGATAGGTCTGTGCAGTCTCGTAGTCACCCTGGAACATGGCCGCAATTCCCAAGTTCGTACTGATGGCGGAGATCCCATAGGTGTTTCCGGTCTCCTCCTGAAGCGATAGGCTCTCCTCCAGGTAGGTTATGGCGGTACGAGGGTCCCCCTGCTGAACGGCCATATTCCCCAGGTTCCCTAACGCGGTAGCGATCCCGGCCCGATTGCCCTCCTCCCGATAGAGAGTCAGGCTCTCCGTATGGTAAGCGCACGCGCCTGGATAGTCCCCCTGATTGCCGACGACCGATCCCAGACCGGAGAGCGTATAAGCCGTGTTGCTCTTATCCCCGATCTTACGATAGAAGGCGAGGTTCTCTTCAAAGAGGGAGCGTGCCGCCGGATAGTCGCCCTGGAAAAGGGCCGTCATGGCGGTCGCGGCCACCGCCTTCGCGCGTAGCTCGTCCTCTTTCTGACTTTCGGGCTGTGCCAGCGCCGCCACACACCACCGCCGCCCTTCGGCAAGGTGGCCGCGTGTCTGCCAGAAGCGATGCAAGGCGACACAGAAGCGTAGCGCCGTTTCATTGCCGCCCGGAGCGTCTAAACTCCACTCCAGCGCCGCACGCAGATTGCCATGCTCCGCTTCCAGGCGCGTCAGCCACAGCGCCTGCTCGGCATCGTTCATGTGCGGCTGCGCCTCCTCCGCCAGCGCCAGGTAGAAGGCGGCATGCCGCTGCTTCGCCTCGGCGCAGGCGTTGCTCTCTGTAAGCTTCTCGGAGGCGAATTCGCGCATGCTCTCCAGTAAGCGATAGCGTCTGCCCTCTCCCTCCTCCTCGCCCAGTACCAGAGAGCGCTCCTGCAGTTCCGCCAGAGAGAGTAGAGCGCTCTCGCCGCAGAGCGCTTCCGCCGCCTCGACCTGGAAACCGCCCCGAAACACGGAGAGGAGGGCAAAACAGCGGCGCAGTTCCGGCTCCAGCAGGTCGTAGCTCCACTCCAGGGTCGCCCGCAAACTCTGCTGACGGCCCGGCAAATCTCGGCGACGGCTTATCAGCAGGTCCAACTGTCGTTCAAGACGCTCCAGCATCTTGCCGGGCGGTAGCGTCCTGGCCCATGCCGCCGCCATCTCGATGGAGAGCGGCATGCCCTCCAGTCGGCGGCAGAGGGCGGCGACGGCCTCACCATTCTGGGCCGTGAGCGCAAAGTCGGGCCGTACGGCTCTGGCACGATCCAGATACAGCGCCACCCCGGCATACTCCGCCAGGCGCGCCGGAGACTCTCTAGCCAGAGGCACCAGCAGCATGGGAACACTCAACTCCTGCTCTCCGGCCAGGTTCAGGGGTTGGCGTGAGGTGATCACACACTTCAGATCGACGGCCTGCTCCAGCAGCAGCCGTACCAGCAGGACGCTCTCCCCGCTGGCCGGGGTCTCACTCTTTCGGCTCATCGGGCCGGCCCGCAGCAGATGCTCGAAGTTATCCAGAATGAGCAGGCTGGGACCCTCCTGGAGCTTGCGTACCGCCTGCTCCAGCGGGTCCGACTGCGGCGCGAGCGCTACCTGCAGCGTATGGACCAGGGCGAACGGCAGCAGGCGCCCATCCTGCAGCATTGCCAGGTCCACAAACCAGACGCGCCCTCTGAATGCCGGTGCGGAGCGCCGGGCGACTTCCAGAGCCAGGCGGGTCTTGCCTGCTCCACCTGGCCCGGTTAAGGTGATCAAGCGCCTCTCCGGTTCCGTCAACCACGTCTGCAGTTGCTCGATCTGCTCTTCGCGTCCGAAGAAGCGGTTCAGCGACGGCGGCAGATGGAGGGCGACGGGGGGCGCGCTGGGCGGGGAGGGAGGCGTAGGGGGAGACGCCGTCTCCACCGCTCTCTGCCCTGAAGTTGCGGGAGGGGGCTGTGTGGAGGCTGCAGGCGTGGGCTTCCAGCTCGCGGCGCGCGGGTCGCAGCGGATCCCTTCGGCCAATGTGCGTGTTTTGGCCGAAGGAACCACGCCCAGCTCCTCTCGGAAGCGTTGCTCCAGAGAGAGATAGCACTGCTGGGCCGCCGCCGGCTGTCCTAGCGCTGCATGCAGTCGCATCTGCAAGCGAGAGGCAGGCTCGTGATAAGGGTCAACGGTCAACACCTTTTGGACGGCCTCCAGAGCCCGTTCCAGGGCGTGGGTCTGATACAGGCTCCGAGCCAGTGTGTAGAGCGCCTCCCCGTAGCGGGCGCTCAGGCGCGCCTGCTCCTGCAGGACCCACTCGTCGTAGAACCCCGGCAGCAGCCCACTCTTATAGAGGGCGAGTGCCTGCTGCAAGAGCGCGAGGCGTTCGGCCCCCTCCGCAGCCTGCCCCGCCTGGTGTAATAGCGCTTCAAACGCGGCGACATCGGTGGTAAGGAGTTCACACTGCAGGCTCACTTGATGGTGGTCGGCCAGCACGACCGTGCCGGAGGGGGTACCGGGAGGTTCGAGCAGGCGGCGGATCAGGGAGAGGAGGTTATTGAGGCGATTGCGTCCGGTGGAGGGCTCGCAGGCGGGCCAGAGGAGCTCGATGAGGGCTTCGCGGGGATGCTGCTGTTCCCGATGGTAGGCGAGGTAGGCGAGCAGAGCGGCGGTTTTGTGCGTGGCGAAACGCGTGATGGTTTCCGAACGGGAGCGCGCGCTCAGACCTCCAAAGAGTTCGATAGTCCATGGCAGGTTCATCATCTGCACATTCCTGGCGGCGCCTGCCGACCGATGCCCTTTTTTGTGGCACCTTTGTCCGCTAAAGGATTTCGTAGGGATTTCGTAAGGTTTCCCCGTTATAGTGCTACATGCTGCGCAGCACCCCCTCGTGCAAGACCTCCATGAGGGCGACGCGGCAGAGAAAAAGGAGGAGACTATGAATTCGCATCTGAGAGTGGCAATCTACTCTACACTCTTGCAACTTGGCGGGAGCATCCGAAAGTCTGTCACTCTCCTGCTCGGCGACGGTGGAAGCCCCGGATGTCGGTCTGGAGCTCATGCCCGAATCTTCTTCTTTGTTTCTCATGAGCGGCGCAGGTATCGGCGCGCTGGGCTACGGTTGGTGCATGCGCATGCGAAGAAGGGGATGATGGCTTGGGACCCTGAACTCTAAGTCGTCCTCCCATCTTACTGTCCTGATCCACCAGGTAACACCTTACCACCATGCATTGTAACTATGAGGAGAAACCATCATGAAGGTACTGAAAACGTTCGTTATCGTGCTTGTCCTGGCGCTGGCATGGTACTGCCCGGCTCAGGCCCAATGGTCCGCGCTGAAAAATACGCCCCCCATTAAGGCCAGTACCGCGCTGCTGCTCACGGATGGCACGGTCATGTGCCAGGATCTTAATGCCATTGACTGGTGGAAGCTCACCCCCGATAGTTCCGGCAGTTATGTCAACGGGACCTGGACCGAAATCGCTTCGATGCGTAATCCACGCCTCTACTATGCCTCGGGCGTGCTGGCCAGCGGTCTGGTGTTTGTCGCCGGAGGAGAGTTCAGCGGTACCACTGTCCCCGTGGAGTTAGATGCCGCCGAGCTCTACGATCCGGTAGGCGATGCCTGGTACGACCTCCCGACGCCCGGATGGGGGCATATCGGGGATGCTCCCTGCACCATCCTCTCCGATGGAAGCGTGATCCTGGGGGATATTGAGAGCCCACAGACGGCGATCCTCGACCCCAACTTCTTCTTCTGGACCCCGTCGGGGTTGAAGAACGATCCCAGCAGTTCGGAGGAGACCTGGACGCTGCTGCCGGATGGAACCGTCCTTACGATCGATTGCACCGACCATCCGGAGTCGGAGATCTACGATCCGTCGGTGGATTTCTGGTTCGATATCGGCCCCTCGACGGGCGCTTGGGGGGGCGACCCCGTGGAAGCCGCCTCCATCGAGATCGGCCCTGCGATCCTACAGCCGATGGGGGATGTCATCGCTTTTGGCGCCTCCGGGCACAACAATTACTACTTCCCGGCAACCGGGACCTGGAGACGCGCCCCCGACTTCCCCGTAGACCCGAATAACGGGCTTCACTATGGCATCAAGGATGGCCCAGCCAGCCTGCTGCCCTTCGGAGGCGTGCTGTGCGCCGCCGGCCCGGTGGACGGCATCCAGAACGACTACCTGGGACCGACCGTCTTCTTTGAGTTCATGAACGGGAAGTTTACGCAGGTAGCGGCCCCTCCCACCGCCTTCCCGAACTTGGCGCCCTTCAACTGGCGGATGCTCCTGCTGCCGACGGGAGAGGTCATGGCAACCAACGGAACGGGCGAAGTGTTCCTCTATTCGCATATCGGCTTGCCCGACGACCGCTGGAGACCGACGGTCTCGCAGTGGCCCACGGTGGCTTCAGCAGGTACTACCAACACGATCACAGGCACGCAGTTCAACGGACTGTCTCAGGCGGTCTGTTACGGAGACGACGCGGCGGCAGCGACCAACTATCCACTGGTTCGACTGACCAACATCAACACGCACCACGTCCGCTATGCCCGTACCGCCAATCATAGCACAATGGCGGTTGCGACAGGCAATATGTCGGTATCTACCCAGTTTACCATCCCGTCTGATATAGACCGGGGTGAGACGAAACTGGAGGTGGTTGCGAATGGGCTCGCGTCGAAGCCCGTCAGGATCAACATTCAGTGATGTCTCCTCCAGCAATAATAGGAGCCATCCTGGGTTGAGACCGGGGCATGAAAATCTCCGGTAGGATATACCCTGTCGGAGATTTTCAATTATGAAGAAGCGCACAGGGCATGTTTGAAGACGGTCCTTCGACCTGGGCCGAAACTGAGAACGGAATAGCTCCCGAGGGAGCTATTCTGTACAGGATTATTTCACGGTCAGCGCGAATTGCAAAGAAACTTTGAGGAGGGTGAACCGATGCCGACTGGCTATCAAACGATCTTTGCCGCGCCGAACCAGGTGATTTTGGAACCGCAGGAGTGGGGCTCTCCGGGGCCGGGGCAGGCGCTGATCCGCACCGAATGCACGTTGATCAGCACCGGAACGGAGCTGACGGCGCTGACCGCCGACTTTCCGCCCGTGTCGAGTTGGGCGAACTGGATCCAGTTCCCAACCGGCATCGGCTACAGCAATGTGGCGCGTGTGGTGGAAGTGGGGGAGGGGGTGGAGCATGTGAAGGTGGGAGACCGGGTCGCCAACACCGGCAATCATGCCACGTACCGGCTCTTTCCGGCGAACCATCTCTGGCCGGTGCCCGCCCGTGTGGATGCGGAAGCCGCCTCGTTTTCGACCCTGGCGGAGATCGTGCTGGGCGGGGTGCGCCTGAGCCGCCTGATCTTCGGGGAAGCGGTGGTCATTATCGGCGCGGGCTTAATAGGGCAACTGGCTGCACGGTTCTGCCGGATTGCGGGGGCCTGGCCGATCCTGGTGGTGGACCCGGCGGAGCAGCGCCTGGCGTTTCTCCGCGAAACAGGGTTTGTGCAGACGCTGCCGATGTGGGGGGATCAGGTGCGCCCGGAGGTCGAGCGCCTGACGAAAGGCCGTATGGCGGATGTCGTGTTCGACGTCACCGGCAACCCCATCGCCATGCAGGGGGCGCTGCGACTGGCGCGGCGGAAAGGAAGGGTGGTCGTGCTGGGCAGCCCGCGCGGGCCGGTGAGCATCGACTTCCATGAAGAGGTGCATACCCAGGGGCTGGAGATCATCGGAGCACACAACAGCATGCACCCATCGGTCGAGACGCCGCATGCTCCCTGGACGATGGCCCGCGATGTGGAGCTGTTCCTGGAGTGGCAGGATGCAGGCGTGGTAGATGTGCGCCCGCTCATCACCCATCGCTACTCCTGGCGGGAGGTGGCGGAGGCCTACCGGATGCTGACCGAAGATCGCACCCGCGCCCTCGGCGTAATCCTCGACTGGTCCGCCGAGCCCTAAGCAGGGTCGGTGCCGCGCAATGGCTCCGCTTCCCGGTCAAAGACCGTTCGGACCGGAATTCAACGCGAGTACCCAACCATAAACGTAGAGTGATGGGGCCAGGTAGAGAGATCTACCTGGCCCAGTTTTATTGACACTCGCACACGCTGGAGGCGCCGAGCGTTCCTGCGCATGGTAGGCGGAATAGAAACGTTAGTAATCGGCTCAGGTCAGGTGTCTAATTATATGAGAACGCATACATCGCTGCGAATAAGGAAACGCCTTGAAGAACCTTCGCGCCATGAGGATCACGCTGCAAGTGGAAGAGCCCGAGGAACACACGACGCTGTTGGAACGCGCTGCGTCCGGAGAGGCGAGCGCGCTGGAGCGCCTCTTGTCGCCCTACAAGTTTGCCCTCTATGCGCTCTGCCGGAATATGCTGGGGCACGCGGAAGATGCCGAGGACGCCGTGCAGGAGACCTATCTGCGCGCCATCCGCGCCCTGCCGAAGTTTCGCCAGGACGCAGACCTGTACTCCTGGTTGTTTCGGATCGCCGTGAACGTCTGTCTGAACGGGAAGCGGACCCGAGGCAAGACCGTTCCGCTGGAGATGGCTACGGAGCGAGCGACATTCCATGCCTCCCCGGAGGCCGAAACCCTGACCCGCGTCGAGATAGATCAGGCGCTTTCCGTCCTCTCACGGCGGCAGCGCGCCGTCTTTTTGCTCCGCGAGAGGGAAGGCTGGAGCGTGCCGGAGATCGCAGCGGCCTTGCGGTGTACACACCGGCGCATCAACAACGAACTCTATCAGACCCGCCGCGCATTGCAGGCGTGGGCGTTGGCGCATGCGGAGAAAGGAAAAGAGGGATGAAGTGTCATCGCGCCGTCTGGTTAGCATCCTATGGCCGGGATCACACGCTCTCCGAACAGGAGCGCGCCGCCCTGGAAGCGCATCTCGGCTCCTGCCCGGCCTGCCGACAGCGCCAAGCGGCTTACAGCCGGTTGGTGAACGCCCTCTCCGCCCAACAGGAGCCGGAGCCGGCAGCCGACCTGCTGCAGAAGGCCATCCGACAGGCTCAGGAGACTGTCGTGGAAAGCAGTCCTGCAAACGGGCGCACGGCCCAGCGTGTTCGACTGGCCCTCGCCCTGGTGGTCCTGGTGGTCCTGGTGGGGACGCGGCTGCCTCAGGCCTTCGGCCAGTCGGTTTTGCAAAAAATGGAGGCGGCTGTCGGACAGGCGAGGACCATGCACGTGGTCTCCTGGGAGTTCCTGATGACGGAGGAAGAGGCGCGCAACCATACCTGGCATGACGGCAAAACGCCGGTTCGCACTGAAACCTGGGTAACTCACGACGCCATCAGCGGCAGGGATGATCTCATGGGGCCATACCTGTGGAATGCAACGGGTTACCTGCATTACGATCCGACCGAACGGAAAATGAAATATTTGCAATTCGCTGGCCGGGAAGTGTCTCTCAAAGACACCATTGAGCGCAGTTTCAATCCCGTTGCGGAAATGAAATCAGCGGTTACTCCAGGAACCTATCTCTCCCTCCACAACTTTGCCGATGCGGTCTGGCAGGGGCGGAAAGTGCATAAATTGCAGATTGCCAGCGGCCCCGACAAGCCGAAAGCCGGAGAGGAGGTCCCCACGACACAGGAGCCTGGGAGGACGCCCCCACCGGGTGCGGCGCCTCGGATGCGCCGGACATTCTGGATAGATCGCGAGACCAACCTCCCGGTTCACGCCGAATACGAAAAAGAGATCCAGGGCCGCTGGGTCGTGCAGACCCGAAGCGACTATGACTATAACCTCCAGACCCCGGCGCGCCTGTTCGACCCGGAGGCGATCCGTAAGGATGCAGAAGCCCATGCAGCGCGGCGTCATTAGCGCTGCCTACCTGCTCCTACCCCATAGAAAGGACCCAGGAATGAAGACATCCATCACGTTGCTTGCCTGTGTCGGGTTGTTGAGTTGCGGTATTTTCGGTGCGGTTCGCGCTCAAGAAACCGATAAAGCGGAGGGCCTGTTAAAACGCGCTCATGAGATCAGTATGCACGGAAGGACACTCAGCGCGGATATCGTCGAGACCTCCATGAAAGAGGAGCGTACCTTAATGACCTCCGGAACCCTGCGTGCCCTGAAACCCTATGAGGGCGAGTGGCATGGCAAGAACTCTCCGGAGGGGCCGGACACCCCCAGTTTCATCGGCAAACTGGAGATAAGTGCGCTGGGAAGCTCAGGGAAGGAGCGCTGGATCGCCGATGGGCGGCAGGTGATCGAGGTCCTGGAAGTGCGGAACGAGTATCTCAAAGGAAACGAGTCGGACTTCATTTCGCATGCGGGTTTTCCGGTGGCATGCTTCTTCTCTCCCGCGACATACGATCTGCTAAAACCGCAGCGCTATATCGGCAAGGAGAAGGTGGATGGCGTCTCTTATGAAGTCGTCGAAGCCACCCAACTCGATGCTACCGGGCATGCCAACCTCTATACACTCTACATCGGTGCAAGCGGACTGGTGGAGGGGTATCGAACTCATTTCACAGACCCGCAGGATCAAAAGGAGATCACCTTCTCCGCCTGGATGAAAAATGTGAAAGTGGATACGCCTATGAAGGCGGAAGAGTTCGTTTGGGCGGTTCCGGCAGGCTTTACCCCCTTCGACCCTGCCATGTTCGATAGGGCTCTGCTTCCGGTCGAGGCGAAGCCAGTGGATTTCCGACTGCCTCGCCTTGGCGGCGGCGAGTTTAAGCTGGCGGAAGCGCGGCGTGGTGAGAAGGCGGTTCTGGTGAATTTCTGGTTTGTGGGTTGCGGTCCGTGCCGGGGCGAATTCCCTCACCTGCAGAAGCTCTACGAGCGGCTCAAGAGCAGAGGGCTGGAGGTGATTGCCATCAATCGCGGGGATACGGAGCCACAGGTTCAGCGGTATATCCGAGAAGGCAAATTTACGTTCCCGGTGGCGCTCGGCGGGCCGAAGGATGACGCCGGTTCTATCTACTCCCTTTTCGGAGTTAAGGCCTTTCCCACAAATTACCTCCTCGACGCCGACGGTAAGGTGATCTGGCGCGCGATGGGATACAACGAATTTACCAGTCCGGAATTTGAGGCAGCGCTGAAGAGAGCAGGCATCCCATAAAGCCCTGGTTTCTTCGGGCTTTGCGTGCAGAACGCGCCCTGTGAAGCCCAAGGCTCACGGGGCGCGTTTTATGTCTTCCAGAAGTATTGCAAAAGTCCGCGATTTGTGTTATATTCCTAATTGCAAACGTTTGCAAAGGCGATTTCCATGGTGACCATCGAACACATTGCCAAAAAAGCCGGAGTGTCCTACTCTACCGTGTCGCGCGCCCTGATGGATAGCCCGCTGGTTAATCGGGCGACCAAGGAGCGGATTCAGAAGATCGCACAGGAGAGCGGGTATCAGGTGAACCATATCGCCCGTAGTCTGGCGATGCGGTCTACTACGACTCTGGGCCTGATCGTGCCGGAAGTGATGAATTACTACTACCCTCAACTGATTCATCTGCTGGTCGAAAACGCGCGTGCTGCCGGATATTCGATGCTCCTGAGCATCAGCGGGGCAAAGCAACAGGATGAGGCGGAATGTATCCAATCTCTCTATGAAAGACGGGCAGATGGCATCATACTGGTGACAGGGGCCAACGGCCTGGTAGCCAGAGAGGAGGTGGTGCGGCTCCACCATGCGGGTATTCCGCTCGTTTTGCTGGGGTGGATTCCGGAGGGAGACGCGTTCAACCTGGTGATGGGCGATGACGCTACAGGCGCCTACGCGTTGACGCGGCATCTGCTTGCTCTAGGACATCGCAGGATGGTACTGCTGGGGCCAAAAGAGATACGCGGACCTTACGACCGCATCCGGGGGTTTCAGCGTGCGCTCCGGGAAGCAGACCTTCCTCTGAAGGAGACCCTCTCCCTGGGGCTCTATACCCAACAGGATGTCAAAGCGGCTGTGGAGGCGCTGCTGCAACGTTCCGCTCCTCCGACCGCTCTCTTCGCCCATCAAGACACGATGGCAGCCTGGACCGTGAAATACCTCCAGGAAGCCGGAGTTGTTCTGCCGCAACAGATGGCCGTCGTCGGCTTCGGGAACCAGGATCTCGCCCAGTTCATAACCCCCCGCCTGACGACGGTAGACTACCCTGTGGCAGCCATTGTGGAGCAGGGACTTCAGTTGTTATTACGCCGTATTCGCAGAAGCGGCGATCCGGCTCCCCAACAGATCGTGCTTACCCCCCATCTCGTCATTCGGCAGTCCTGTGGGACGGCCATTACCTGATCTTTTCGAAGCCTACTGCGTGCAGCATAGACGCTGCCGTCTCCCCGAAAGGAGCTTTGCGCAATGAACCGACGAACAGGTTTTACGCTGATCGAACTTCTCGTAGTAATCGCTATCATCGCTATTCTCGCCGCGATTCTGTTTCCCGTTTTCGCTAAGGCCCGCGAACAGGCCCGCACCATCTCCTGTGTCTCCAACATGAAACAGATCGGGACCGCCCTGGCCATGTATATTCAGGACTACGATGGGAATTACCCTGTACCGGATGTGATGAACCTTCAGGCGGTCAGCCCTCCGGATACTTTTGCGGAGGGATACGCAGGGCACGACTTCTATCGTACCGGGCTGAAGACGATCGGAGATCAGTTAGATCCCTACATAAAGAGCGGGGGGGAGGGAACTACCCCAAGAAGCATCTGGCGCTGTCCTTCGGATTCCGGGAATGTGACCGGCTTTTCCGGCCAGCGCTGGAGTTCGTACCACTATCGTTTCTATTTCAGTTACTGTACGCTTCCCGCCTCCGTAACGGGCCTGCCCCCCAGTTGGCTGGGATCCGTCGTCTCCGATCCGCGTATCACGGCGCCTGCGCAGCTCTACGTGTTTCATGAGGACACCATCTTCCACAGCGTCGGAGAATTTACGCCGACCGGCGCCTGGAAGCCGACCGCACGGATGAATTTCCTGTTCCTGGACAGCCATGTCAAAACCATGCCTGTGGACAAGCCTATCATCAAAGCTTCGTGGACCAGCATTGGGTACGACTATCATTGGCCGTCCGCCTGGGACAGCCCCTGTCTGGGCGTGCCGGATCTCCCATAGTTCAGAAAGACATTTCAGAGAGGAAAGAGATATGAACCGTCTCAAGGCGTGGCAGGCAGCGGTGCTTGCCGCGATTGCCGTTGTCATCGCTGTCGGCGTCATCTGGCGCTATGCGGCAATGAGCGCAGAAGGGGTGCCTGTACCGCCTCCCTACTCAGGGCCTCCCCCCGCCGCAGGTTCAGGCCAAACGGGTGCCGGTACAGGCCAAACGGGTGCCGGTACAGGCCAAAAAGAAGCCATACCGATGCCCCCCAACTCGTTTCCGGGTGCGCCTCCGGGAGCAGGAGCCAATTCGCCGCGCTGACCTGATTTCGGGCGGTTCATGACGCAAAGATCGTTAACCGCCCGGAGTAAACAGAGGGAAAGGGGGGATAGTAGAATATGGAATCGAGCATACAAGAGCCACATCCGCCTCTGCTGCCTTCCGATGCGGATGTGTGTTTTTATCGGGAGAATGGGTATTGGTTGGCTCCCCGCATTCTGTCCGGCGAAGAGTTGGAAACACTCCGCGACCACTATACCCGTGTTGTGGACGGCGTCTATGAGACAGGACGTACTCCCTGGTCGCGGCATCCCCCGCTGGGAGAGCCGGTGAATCGGATCGTTAAGATAGATAACACCTACTGGACCGACGCCACCCTGGCCTGGCTGGCTTGCCATCCGCTCCTGGGCGCGATGGCGGCGCGTCTGGCGGGCGCCTCCGCGATCCGACTCTGGCATGACCAACTGCTCTTCAAGCCGCCGGACAGTGGGGAAGCCGGGAATGTAGGCTGGCATCAGGACTACCACTATTGGCAGTGCACCGATCCGCCCAATCTGCTGACAGCCTGGGTTGCCCTGGATGATGTGGATGAAGAGAACGGCTGCATGCAGATGGCGCCAGGCAGTCATCGGTGGGGATTGCTCTCAGAAGGCGATTTCCTCAACAAGGACCTGTACGGCTTGCGACAACGGATCGAAGCGGTACATGGCCAGCCCTTCGAGACCGTATTCTGTAAACTGCCTGCGGGAGCCGTGAGTTTCCATCACTGCCTGACCGTGCACGGCAGTGGACCGAACCGAAGCCAAAGACCGAGGCGCTCACTGGTAGTTCATTTGATGCCGGAGGGGACGAAGTATCGCGCAAACACACCCTCTGAAGGGCATATGAACGTGCGTCTGTTCCATGGGCAGGAGGGCGATTGCTTCGCTGGTCCCTACTTCCCTGTGTTGTTTCGAGAAGGCGTCATGGAGAATCCCTGGCAGGTGGTGACCCTGCCGTAAGCCGTGGTTCTCTCCCTCTCTTCAAAAATGCCGTATGCCGCTGCCCTCTCGCAACGGCATATGGCTTGATACGGGTATGATAAGAAGAGGGGCGCGGTAGTCGAGACGCCGGTGGGATAGGGGTCGGAAAACGCGCGCTGGAGGAGGTAGGAGCATGATTACCCTGAGACCAACGCCGTTGATTCGCCTGAGCAATCTCTTTTCGCAGGGGGATGTGTATGCCAAATGTGAGTTTCTGGCCCCTTCGGGCTGTTTCAAGATACGCGGCGCGAACCATCTGCTGGAACGTCTGAGCCGAGAGGGGCAGACCCGTCACCTGGTGGTTCCGTCCATGGGAAATACCGCACTGGGGGCGGCGACGGGCGCGCTGGCGTTCGGCTTCGGCATGACCGGCGTCGTGCCCGAAACCATCTCGCGGTATAAGGACGAGAGGCTGCGGGCGCTGGGGGTCGAACTGATCAAACTTGCCGGTGGAGGCAGCGAACTGCTCGTCCGTGCCACCGACATCGCCAGGGAGCGCGGGGGCTATTTTGTCCATCCGCATCTCGACCCGCTCTGGACGGATGGCTATCAGGGCATCGCCGCCGAGATCCTGCAAATTCTCCCTGGCTGTCGCTCGCTGGTGTTTCCTCTGGGCGGCGGTGGGCTGCTCATGGGCCTTCTCGCTCACCTGCGCAGCCATCCGGCTTCCATCCGGCTATATGGCTGTGAGCCCTACAACTATCCGAAGTACGCTCGCTTCGACCACGCCCGCTCTACCTCCATCGCCGACGGCTTGCTGCTGGAGAAGCCGCACCCTTCGGTGCAGCAGGCCATCGCCGACGCGCAGATCCAGGTCGGTATGGTCTCGGAGGAGGACATCCGCACGGCGCTGAAGGACCTCTTCGAGACGCAGGCGCTGGTGGTCGAGCCGTCGAGCGCGATCACGCTGGCCTACGTTCAAAACCACCTTCAGGAGCTGGAGGCGCCGGTCTGCGTTATCCTAACGGGCGAAAATATCACCCGCGACGACCATCGCCGCTTGATCTCCGAGGCATAAGAGATCCACTTTTTGACCGGGGATTGAAAATCCCCGTCTAAAGGGCCTGCGGCCAACCGTCCTTCGGACGGAAAAGCCGTCAACGTTGGAATGCGTCCGCGAGACGAGTGAATTAGTCCCGCATTTTCTGTAACCAACGCCCCGGCAGTTCAGTAGTGGAAACTGTGATGAAGATGACGCGTGGGGTGCTAATCTCTCTGTTTTTATGGTTGATTGCCGTCAGGGCGCCGGCGGTATCGGTGGCGTCGCCTGCCGGTAACGCCATCCCCTGCCTGGTTCGACCGTACTCCATGACCCAGCCGGATCAGCCCCCGGATGGGATCGAAGCGCTCCTGCGGGGAACCGCTGGCGTCTCCTCCAGTCAGCGCGGTATGGGCGGGCTCCTGTACGCGCCGCTCGCTCCTTCATGGCGCTTCCCCACTCCGTCCACACCGACCTGGTTTCGACTGATCTTTGTTTACTCCTCCTGCTCCGGCAGGAGAACCGCGCCCTCCTCGCCTCGTGCCCCTCCTGTTGTGAACTAACCTCGCGACCGCTTGCTACGCGCCTCCGGAATGGGGGCAGGGTAGGGTGTGTCTGAATTCCCACAGAAACAGCACAATAGGAGGTTCTCATGACGACGCAGCAACGACGAGGATGGTTGCTCACGATCCTCGTAATGGCGGCGACGGCACTGTTCGTTGTCGTCTCTCCCCATATTCGGACTTACTTTGGATTGGACATTCAGGGCGGCGTTCGGGCGGTGCTCCGCGCCAAAACGGAAGCGTACAAGGGTGGAAAGTGGACGGAGGAGAATCTGGAAGGGGTGCGCCGCATCCTGGAGAATCGTATCAACGCCGACGGCGTGACCGAACCACAGATCCTCACGAAACCGCCGGATCAGGTTGTTCTGGAACTCCCCGGCATCAAGGAGGAGAAGGAACTTCTGGAGCGCCTGCGGTCCACGGCCAGCCTGCAGTTCTATCTCCTGCCCCAGTTAGGCAATGCGGAGGGGACGCAACCCGCTGCCTGGCGTATTCGAGAAGATCCGCAAGCCGGCAAAGTGATGCTTGAGGATGTGCAGACAGGCAAACCGCTGACACCCCAACAACTGGATGAGGCGGTGTTCTCACAGGAGCCGGTAATCACCGGCGCGCAGTTGCTGCCGAACAGCCGGGCCATCATCGATCCGACCACCAACAGCCCGATCATTGCGTTCGAGTTCAATGAGGAGGGATCCGCACGCTTCGAGGAGGTCACCCGCGTTCACAAAGGCAAACGCCTGGCGATCTTTCTCGACAGGCAGTTGCTGGCGGCTCCGGCCATCAAGAACGTCATCTCCGACAAAGGGATCATCGAGGGCAAATTCACCATGGAGAGCGCCAAGGCGCTCTCCGACCAACTGAACGCGGGTGCGCTGCCCGTGCCGATGGCGCTGGAAGAGGTGCGTAAGGTTGAGGCGACGCTGGGGCGCGAGGCGGTCCATGCCATGCAGATCGCGGGCGCGGTGGGGTTGGGGCTTGTACTGGCGTTTATGCTGTTCAAGTACCGCCTGCCGGGCTTGATCGCCAACCTCGCCCTGCTGCTCTATGCCCTCTTCTCGCTGGCCGTATTCAAGCTATGGCCGATCACCCTCACCCTGCCGGGCATTGCGGGCTTTATCCTCTCGGTGGGCATGGCGGTGGATGCCAATATCCTCATCTTTGAGCGCCTCAAGGAGGAGCTGCAGCGCGGCAGGCCGTTGAAGTTCGCCCTGGAAACCGGGTTTCAGCGCGCCTTCACGGCGATTCTCGACTCCAATGTCTGTACGCTCCTGACCTGTATGGTCCTTTATCACTTTGGTACCGGTCCGATTCGCGGCTTTGCCCTGACGCTTGGATTGGGCGTCGCGATCAGCATGTTCACCGCGATTACCGTCACGCGCACCCTCCTCTTCACCCTCATCGGATGGCGCTTTGCACAGGATCCGTCTCTTTATGGCCTCCATGCCAGGCCGCATCCCACCCTGAATGCGATGGGGCGCAAAAAGCTCTGGCTCGGCCTCTCCATGGCGCTGATCGTGCCGGGAATGGTGGCCTGGATGTTCGGCGGGATCAAGCCCGGCGTCGATTTCCAGGGGGGAACCGAACTGCAGGTGTCGTTTGCAAGCCGGCATTCGGCAGGCACGATCCAGCAGGCGCTGGCAGGTCTCGACCCACCGTATCGGGATAGCCGTGTGGTTGTCTCCGACCGGGTCGCCTTTGTGACCACAAAGGCGCTGGATGAGGCGCAACGTGAGAGTGTCGTGTCCGCATTGGCAAAGCAAGTCGGCCCGCTGGAGGCCGGAAAGAGCGTGGGCTACTCCAACGTCAGCGGCACGATCAGCAAGCAATTGGCCCGAGACGCCCTCCTCTCCGTTCTGCTCGCTTCGCTGCTGATTGTCGCCTATCTCACCTGTCGCTTCGCCATCGGCGGCTTTCGGGAGGGGGTGAAGTACGGGCTGTGCGCGGTCGCAGCGCTGGTACACGATGTGCTGGTAGTATGGGGCGCGTTTGCTATCCTGGGGTTGTTGTTCTGCTGGCAGGTAGACAATCTCTTTGTCACGGCCATGCTGACCATCATCGGCTTCTCGGTACACGACACTATCATCGTATTCGACAGGATCCGGGAGAACTTACCGAATCGCGGCAAGCGCGAAACGTTTGCCGAACTGGCCGGGCGCAGCATAGACCAGACCCTGACGCGCTCCATCAACACTTCGCTGACGGTCGTCATGACGCTGCTGGCGCTCTTTATCCTTGGCGGCAGCGTGATCCACCAGTTCACCGGAGCACTGTTGATCGGAATCGTCAGCGGGACCTACTCCTCGATCTTCAACGCCTGCGTGCTGCTGGTGCTCTGGAAACAGCGGGGTAAGGAGGGGATTCCGAAGTGATTATGTGTTGATCCCGTGAGAGGGCCAATTCTCAGCCGTTCGCGTTTTCCGGTTGGCCCTCTCTTATTCGCCAGTCACATGCAATGTGGCGCTGATCCGCTGCGTCTACCGGACGGCTCCGCCAAGTCCGCAATGAAGCAATCGTGGTATAATGGGGTAAAGATCCCGCAGCCTCGCGGGGGTTCGTCATGCGCTCCAGGGGAGACCCATGGATCCTCGTTGTCGTGTGGAACTGTTTGGAGAACTACGACTGGTTCAGGCGGACCAGACCATCACGCGCTTTCGTACTCAAAAGGTCGCCGCTGTGCTAGCCTATCTCGCGCTGTATATCCGGCAGGGGCATACGCGCGAGGAGATCGTAGATCGCTTCTGGCCCGAGATGGACCTGGATGCAGGCCGCAATAACCTCAGCACGCTGCTGGTCTCCCTGCGTCGCCAATTGGAGCCGATGGGCGTGCCGCAAGGCAGCGTCCTGATGGCGGACCGCCGTAATGTGCGGCTCAATGCCGATGTGGTGACGACCGACGTCGCGGAGTTCGACGCGCTGTTGAAGGCCGTCGGCAAGATGGCTTCAACGGAGGAGCAGCGGAGTGCGCTGGAACGGGCAGTCGCATTGTACCGTGGGGACCTGCTGCCCGGCATCTATGACGAATGGGCGACGCAGGAGCAGGACCGCTGCAGGGCGCGGTATGTAGACGCGTTGGTGGCGTGGGGCCGGTGTTTACAGGCGGCTGGGGAGTACGATACGGCGCTCTCCCTACTGCAGCGCGCGATAACCGCCGACCCTTATCGGGAAGAGGTCTATGCAAGCCGGATGCGCCTGCAGGCCGGCCTGGGCAGCCCGGCGAGCGCGCTGGAGACCTACCGTCAGCTCGAGGGGTTCCTCAAGGAGAACCTCGGCGTCGCTCCCGGCGGGAAGGCCCGCGCCCTGGCGGAACTGCTGCACAAGGACCCCAAGGCGCTCCTTATGACGGCCGGCTCCCACGCGGTCGTGACACAGAGGACGAATCCGCCGGAGCGAGTCCCGCCCCGAAGCGCACCCCGACCGGATCCTATCCCGCCCTCTGCCCAGCCCCCATCGACGCTTCCCCTGCAGATGACCCGGTTCTTCGAACGCGAGCAGGAATTGGCCCAATTGGAAGCCTTTCTGACCGATGGCATTACGCGGCTGCTCACCCTGACCGGGCCGGGAGGTACGGGCAAGACCCGCCTCGCCATCGAGGTCGCACGCCGCGTCGCGCCGGCTTTTGCCGGGCGGGTCTGGTTTGTGTCGCTGGCCGACTTGATCGAACCCGCGCTGATCCCCTTTGCTCTGGCAAGTGCATTCGGCCTGCCCGCCGCAGACCGGAGCGATCCGCTGGAAGCCGCCGTAGCCGCACTGAGCGCCGCTCCCTGCCTGCTGATCCTGGATAATTTTGAACACCTGCTGCGCGCCGGTGGGAGCGCCTCCAAGGGAGATCATCCCATTTCAAGTGGCGCGGTAGCGCTGGTACGCCTGCTGCTGGGGCGCGTGCCGGGGCTGGTCTGTCTGGTCACCTCACGGGAGCCGCTGCATCTGGACGGTGAACAGGCGTTCGCCCTGATGCCCCTGTCGCTGCCGTCACAGGATATGGAAATCGAGAGCCTGATGGGCTGCGGCAGCGTCGCGCTCTTTGCGGATCGCGCCCGCCTGGTGCGTCCGGATTTCGCCCTCACGACGAACAATCGCGAGGCTATCGGCGCGCTCTGCCGACGGCTGGAGGGGATGCCCCTCTCCATCGAGATGGCGGCGGCCTGGATGAATACCCATCCCCCGGCGCGGATCCTGCAGCGGCTGGAGCAGCAGCTCGATCTGCTGGTCAGCCGCCGCCGCGATCTCCCTCCCCGCCAGCAGAGCCTGCGGGCTACCATCGAGTGGTCATACGAACTCCTTTCGGAACCGGAGTGTACCCTGTTGGCCCGGCTGTCGGTCTTTGCGGGCGGATGGACCGAGGAGGCCGCCGTCGCGGTATGTAGCGACATGCGCGAGGAGGACGGTGACAGGGCGGATTCCGAGGCGCCTTTTCTTTCGGAGACGGCCGTGCGGGATGCCCTGAGAGGCCTGGTGGAGAAGTCGCTGGTACGTTATGAGGCGCAGGAGGCGGCAGAGCGGTATCGGATGTTGGAGACCATCCGGGAGTATGCGCGCGAGAGACTGGCGAAAGCCGGGGAGGCAGAGAGGTTACGTGGTAGGCATCAAGCGTACTTTCTTGGTTTTGCTGAGCACGCCGAACCCTTGCTGAGAGGAGCGGAGCAAGCAGCCTGGCTGGACCGGCTGGAGAGCGAAACCGATAATCTTCGGGCGGCGATGAGTGGGGATTGGACCGAGGCGGAGGGAGTAGAACGCAGCTTGCGGCTGGCAGGCGCCTTGCTGCAGTTCTGGCATATCCGTGGGTACTATACCGAAGGACGCGCGCATCTGAGGAAGGCCCTGGAGCGGAAGGAGGCGCAGGGCGTGACTGCAGCGCGCGCAAAGGCGCTGACCGGGGCAGGTATACTGGCGTATGAACAGGGCGAATATGCAGCGGCCAGGGCGTTGTATGAGGAGAGCCTGGGGCTCCATACCGCGTTGGGAAACAGGATGGGAGTCGCGCGCGCTTTCGGCAACCTGGGTGTTCTGGCGACAGAACGGGGTGATTATGGGGAGGCGCGGGACCGGTATGAGGAGTGCCTGCAAATATTTCAGGAATTGGGAGCGAAAGGACCGGTCGCGATTGTGTTCTACAACCTGGGAAATGTGGCGATCCATCAATCGGATTATACGACTGCCAGAGCGCGCTATGAGCAGAGCCTGGCAATTCGCAGGGAGTTGGGAGACAGCCAGGGCGTAGCCTGGTGTCTCCATAGCATGGGCTGTGTGGCGGGCGATCAGGGCCGCTATCGGGAGGAGCAGGCGCTGTTAGAGGAGGGGCTTTCGCTCTTCCGAAAGCTGGGAGACAGACAGGGAATCGCCAACTTGCTTCAGACCCTGGGAGGGGCGGCGGGCAATCAGGGCGACCGTTCGAGGGCGCTGGCGCTCTTAGAGGAGAGCTTGACCCACTACACGGAGCTGGGCGACAGACAGGGGAGCGCGCAAACGCGGAATAGCCTGAGCCGTCTGGCAATCCTTCAGGGGGACTATTCGAAGGCGCAGGCACTGGCTGAGGAGACCCTTGCCACCTTCAGGGAGCTGGGAAGCGGAAGGGGGATGGCAATATCGCTGCGCAATCTGGGACAGGTGGCTTTTGAGCAGGGCGACTATGCGGCGGGGCGAGCGCATTACAGGGAGGCGCTGGTAATCTATGGAGAGATGGCAAATCGCTATGGAGGTCTCCAGAGCCTAGAGGGGTTGGCGACAGGGTTCGCTGCATCGGCGGAGTTGCAGAAGGGGGTGCGCCTCTGGGGAGCTGCCGAGCGTATGCGCGAAACCCTGGGTACCCCTCTGACCCCCAATGCGCGGGAAACGTACGACCGGCAAGTCGCACAGGCGCGCATGGCGTTGGGAGAGGCTGCCTTTGCTTCCGCATGGGAGGCGGGCCGCGCGATGACGTGGGAGCAGGCGGTCGTCTACGCGCTGGAAGAGACGTCTGCCGCATTATAACATCGAAGGCGGCGCGCCGTGAGGAGAGAGATGCTGACAGAAGAGCAGAAGGAGTGGTATGCAGAGCAGGGCTTTCTCGTTCTGGAAGAGGTATTTCCGGAGGCGGAGATGGCAGAGGCGCGCGCTGTGGTGGAGGAGTTTGTCGAGCGATCACGCGCGGTGGTCGAGAGCGACGCCGTCTATGACCTGGAACCGGGCCACTCCGCGGAACACCCGCGTGTGCGCCGCCTCAAGGACCCGTGCGGCCAGCATCCGGTCTTTCGCCGCCTGGGCCTGGGAGACACCGTGCTGGACATCGTCGCGGACCTCCTTGGACCGAATTTTCGCTACCAGAGCAGTAAGCTCAACATGAAGTCGGCCCAGTTCGGTTCGCCCATCGCATGGCATCAGGATTTCGCCTTCTACCCGCATACCAATGATGACCTGCTGGCGATCGGTATCGCCCTGGACGACTGCACGCTCGAAAACGGCTGCATGCAGATGATCCCCCGATCACATCGCGGCCCGCTCTATAGCCACCACCAGAACGGTCTCTTTGTCGGCGCGATAGATCTGGAAGAAGCAGGCGTCGAAAAGGCTTCGGCGGTTTCAGTCCCGGTGCGTGCGGGAGGCATTACGGTGCATCACTGTCGCATGCTGCACGCCTCTGCGCCCAATACCTCACAGCGACCTCGGCGCGTCTGCTTCCTCGAATTTACCGCCGCCGATGCCTGGCCTCTTCTGGGCGTGCCTGACCTGCAGACTTTCCACGCGAGGACCGTGCGTGGGAAGCCAGTAAGCCGATATCGCATGAGCACAATGGAAGTCTCCATTCCCCTGCCCAAGCCGGAGCGGCAGTCCACCATCTACGAGATCCAGACGGCGTTTCGCAGCAGAGTTTGAAGGGTGATATCTCGATGAACGCGCTCTGTCGAATCGAACTGCTGGGCGGCCTCCGCATCCGACGACGCGGCCAGACCCTCAGCCGCTTTCCCACCTACAAGACCGGCGCCCTGCTGGCCTACCTGGCCTACTATCGCCACAGCGCCCACCCCCGCGAAGTGCTCATTGAACTCCTATGGCCCGATGTCGCGCCGGAGGCAGGCAGGCAGAGCCTGAGCCAGGCGCTCTCCTCCCTGCGGCATCAATTGGAACCGCCGGGAGTGCCTGCCGGCGGTATCCTGGCAGCGGACCGGGCAACGGTGCAGATCTGTACCGATGCCGTCACTACGGATGTGGCGGAGTGGGAAGCCGCATGGCAGGCAGCAAAAGCACCGGATGCTGCTCTGGAGACGCTGCTGGAGACCGCGCGAAGGTATACCGGCCCGCTCCTGCCCGGTTTTTACGAGAACTGGACTTTGCAGGAGCGCGAGCGCTGGAATGAGGCGTACCTGCACCTGATGGATCGTGTGGTGGCGGGACTGGAGCAGGCAGGCGAGGGCAAGCGGGCGCTGGAATATGCCCGCCTGGCGTTAGGAATCGATCCGTTACGCGAAGAGACCCAGGTGGCATTGATCCGGTTATACATGGGGGCGGGAGAGCCGGCAGCAGCATTGCGCCAGTTTTATCGCTATGAGCGCCTGCTGGAAAAGGAGCTTGGCCTAACGCCCTCCCCGGAAATGCGTGCTCTCGTGCAGAAGCTGGCGTTTCAGCCACGACGCGCCCGCTCGGCGGTATCGGAAGTTGCCCGGACGCCTTCTCACGCAAAGGTTGTTGCTGCCTTGCCAGGGACCCAGGCGCCAGGATTGGAGGAAACGCAGGAGGCACGACCGGTTCCGGACATGGGGACGGGCCTCATGGGCGATTTGCCGCGACCCATTACGCGCTTTTTTGGACGCGAAGCGGAAATCGCGCGCCTGGTGGAACTGGTTTCTAAATCACGCCTGGTTACCCTGACAGGTCTGGGCGGAATTGGAAAGACGCGGCTGGCGCTCGAAGGCGCGCGCGTGTTGCATGACGCATTCGCGGGCAGAATCTGGTTTGTGCCATTGGCCGAAATCAGGGATCCGGGGCTGATTCTCCCTGAGATCGTCACGGCGCTCGGCCTGCCGACAGGGTCGGGAGAGGATCTGTTGGCACAGGCGGTCGAGGCGCTTTCCCGGCAGCCCTCCTTGCTGATACTGGACAATTTCGAGCAGTTGCTGCCGGTAAGCGAAGACGAGCAGGCGGCGTTTCAACAGGGCCGTTCTCATGGGGCGGAGATCGTGCAGCGTTTGCTGGAAAAGACCCCAGGCCTGACCTGCCTGGTGACTTCACGGCGGATGTTGGGGCTAATTGGGGAACGGGAACTTCTCGTGATGCCGTTGCCGACGCCGTACGATACGCACACGCTCGAAGAGGTTGCGGAATCGGAAAGCGTGGCGCTGTTTGTAGATCGTGCGACTGCGGTCCGACCTGACTTCCAGGTTACAAAAGGCAACTTTAAGGCGATCTCCCGCCTCAGCGAGCGGCTGGAAGGGATCCCGTTAGCGCTGGAACTCGCGGCGGCGCGTGCTCAGGTGCTGACACCGGCGCAGATGCTGGCGCAGATCGAGAAGCGGTTCGACTTTCTGGTCAGCCGGAAGCGAGATCTGGCCTATCGCCATCGCGCCTTGCGGACCACGCTCGATTGGAGTTACCACCTGCTGTCGCCGGAACTGCAGTATCTATTTGGCCGGCTATCCGTATTTCGTGGCGGCTGCACGCTGGAGGCTGCCGAAGCCATTCTGGCTCCACAATCTCCGGCCAGCGATTTTGCAAAAGCCTCCACTCCGACGGAAGCGTCTTTTACACGGGCGACGCGGGACGGAGAGCCCCCCGAAAATCCCAAACCGAATATCGCAAATCTCAACATCCTGGATCTGCTGGAGCAGCTACGGGAGTGCTCGATGCTGTTGACCAGAGAGGCGGAGGATGAGATCCGGTTCCGGATGCTGGAGACGGTAAGCGCCTATGCGGAGCAGGTGCTCACGTTGGAAGAGCGGGCGGAAGCAAGTCGTCTCCACGCACTCTACTTCCTGAAACTGGCGGAGCGATGGGATGCGCTGACGGTGGGGGCAGAACAGGCGAGCGCCCTATCGCACCTGGAGCGAGAGCAGGATAACCTCCGTGCAGCGCTGGATTGGGCCTTCTCCGCCAGGGAGGAGGAGATGAGCCTGCGACTGAGCACTGCACTCTGCCGTTTCTGGGAGGTTCGTGGTTATCTTACCGAGGGGCGACAGAGGTTAGATGCTATTCTGAAAGCAAGCGGCGATGCGCGGACGGCGGCGCGGGCAAAAGCGCTGAGCGGCGCAGCCAACCTGGCTTCTGCCCAGGGCGACTACGCCACGGTGAAAACCTATCAAGAGGAGAGCCTGGACATCTTTCGGGAACTTGAAGATCGGCAGGGCATGGCTACTGCGCTCGGCAATCTAGGGAATGCGGCCTATCATGAGGGCGACTACGCCGGGGCGCGGACCTATCAGGAGGAGAGCCTGCAGCTTCGGCGGGAACTGAAGGACAGATACGGCATAGCCGCCTCGCTCAACACGCTGGGGAATCTCGCCTATGAGCAGTGCGACTATGCTGCAGCGCTCCTCTGGTATCAAGAGAGCCTGGGCCTCTGGCGCGAGATCGGAGATCGGCGCGGCGTCGCCCTGCTGCTCGGCAATCTGGGGAATGTGACCTATGCGCAAGGGGAGTATGCCGCAACGCGAACCTATCGCGAGGAGAGCCTGGCGATCTTCCGGGAGCTTGGGGACCGCAGATACATTGCCTGGTCGCTGGGCAATCTGGGGAATGTGGCCTGCAACCAGGGCGAATATCCCACAGCACATGCCAATTGGGAGGAGTGTCTGACGATCTTTCGAGAGATCGGCGATCAGAGACATATTGCCTGGTCCCTGAATGGATTGGGCGATGTGGCTCAGGCTGAGGGCGATTATGCCGCGGCACAAGCCTATTTCGAGGAGAGCCTTATCCTCCGAAGGGAGATCCGAGAAAAAGGCAGCATGGCGATTGCGCTCAACAACCTGGGGGATATAGCCTACATCCTGGGCGCATATTCCGCATCGCAAGCCTATTTCGAGGAGAGTCTGGCTCTCTGTCGGGAACTGGGAGATCGGCAGGGCATCTCTGTCGCGCTGTATGGTCTGGGTAATCTCGCCCACGTCCGGCATGATGAAGCCGCCGCCCTCGCCCGTTTTCAGGAGTGTTTGACGATCTTCTGGGAGATACGGGATCTGTTGAACATCGCGAGTATGTTGGAGCAGTTTGCCCGCCTGGCAGCAGCCCGGCATCGGATGGAAAGCGCCGTGGTTTTATGGGGCGCCGCGGATGCCCTGCGCCAGAGTATCGGCGCTCCGATGGCGCTTGCTGATCGCGACCATCATGAAAAGGAACTGACCGAAGCACACTCGAATCTGGGGGAGGCCCCCTTCCTGACCGCCTGGGAACAGGGGAGGGCAATGTCTCTGGATCGAGCGGTCGCCTTCGCACTGGAATCCCCACTCTCCTCTCCTCCCGCTTAGAATACGCTCACCCACCCAATACTGCCTTATGTGCATGAGCGCCCGATGACCTACGTCATCTGCGCTCATTTTTTGTAGTATCTCTCCCTTTTCAGAGTTCTTTGAGACTTCCTCTGTAAAATGGGCCAGGATAAGATCGAAAAGGGTCCACTCGAAACTCGTCGTAAGGAGGAGCTTCACATCGAGAAAGGAGCGTGACAATGCCGTGTACAATTACGATCCACACCAGTGACATGGGTGTGCCACACCTCACAGCCGTGGATCAACACAAACAAATCCCCGGTTATCCGAAGGCAGTAGAATCTACCGAATGGGGACCACCAAATCCAGTTCCCTTCGCCGACTTCCACCAAGAGCCGCCTGGGAAAACGGAAAAACTCACTACCTCAGCCGTCTGGAACGAAGTGGAGGTCAAGCTTCAGGACGACCTGGTAAAACGCCTCATGGTCGCCATAGAGGGGCAGGTAAAGGCAATCGAAACGTTGGTTACAACCGGTGGTACTGGCGTGATCTCGGCTCTCCAACAAGCTCTTGGAGCCATTCAGGATGCCGTTGAGAAGAAGGAACGGACATATAGCCTGATTTGGACGTGTATGGCCAATTCAGACTCAGGTGTCGATGCGTTCGTGGAACACAACGCGCGGCTTAACGTTGCGGTCAAGAATCCCGATGACAAGCAGCCGGATCGAATGACTTGGAAGGTAATTGCGAACTTAACAGTGGCAGGGGATAAAATTCGCGATATCTCAAAGTCGGACTCGAAAGATTTCGATGAAACGCTTACGGAATATGGAGTCGCAGCACTTCCACAAGGAAATTTCACGATCCGCTCTGAATACACAATAAAGTTAACCTGCAGCGGATGGACCGAGGACTTTAAGAAGCAGATCGAAGAGATTGCCAAGGCTGCGAAGGATCTGATAAGTAGCGACCAATCACTTGTTGACAAGGCGAAAACCGGGATCAAAAAGGGAGCTCAGACGTTGCTGGACCTTGCCACGAAGTTGATTGGAAAATGGTCGAGCATGGTCTCCTTGTCCAGTGCTGACATTATTCTGAGGATCCTGAAGCCTGAAGCTTTGTCCAGATGTGAAAGGGAACTCGCAGCATGCCTGCAAAAGGAAAACAGTGCTCACGTGAGCGCGGTGTCGTACCTTGCGAGCCAGATCCTGGATGCGGGGTCTAAACCGATTCCTGGTAGCCGCTTGATTGCAGGCTACCACTGGGAAGTAATGGGTCTGGATCCGAGTGCGTACTCATTCTCCGTTATTCGACGCGGGCCGGCCCCCTTGGATGTTGAGGTTGCTACGGACCTATCGGCGCTGGCGGAGACGGGCACAGGAGGCGCAACGGATGTGGAGCCCAAAGGGGTACGGAAACCATAGCTGGCGTTAACGTCAGGAGACAAGTCTCATCTGATTCCGGTCATCCGGGACCGGAATCAGATCTGTCTTATCCTCTATGTTTCGGCAAGGACTGGCATGAGCCGACCTAGAGACACAAGGTTCGGATGAGCCTCTACCGCGAGACGTGTGGTCTGTTCCCACACGTCTCGCGCCTTGGATGGATCGCGGGATTCGATGGACGACGGGATCTCCCGGTCGCCATCGAAGTATCTGCCGCTGGTGCGGGCGAATTTCGGGTCGAGGATTAAGCGACCGAGAGACCTGGCCGCCTCCTCTTCGGTGGCGAGATGGGAACCCATCAGTTTGACAAACCACGCACTCGTCATGATCAATTTCAGGAGTGCGGGCATATCACGCCCCGCCTGCGTGGTCGGCACCACGCCCGGAGACCAGGAGTTGACGCAAATCGCGTTGCCTAGTCCCACCTCTTTGAGGCGGCGATCCAGTTCATAGGCGCACATGATCGCGAACATCTTGGCCGTTGCGTAGCGCGCCATCGGGCTCATCTTCGCGAAAGGCCCTCTTGCCAGGGCGGCATCGGCGACAGCTCCATATCTCGGCGGCGTTAGCTTGCCCATCCTGGTCGCTGCCGGGTCGTGCAGGTCGCTGGAGACGAAGACGATCCGGGCAGGGTGCGCGAGCTGGTTTAGCAGCAGTTGCGTGAGGACAAAGTGGCCCAGGAAATTGAGTTGAAAGGTCCGCTCGAAGCCCTCTGAGGAGAACTCCAACTCTCGGGCCTTCATATTGATTCCGCCCGCGTTCAGAACAAGCGCGTGTATCGGCGGATGCTCCGCAGCGCATACGGCCTCGACAAAGGCTTGGACAGATTCTAACGAGTACAGGTCCAGGCGGAGCGTGCTTACAGAGGCGCCCGGTTCAAGCCTTTGTATCTCAGATCGGGCCGTTTCTCCTTTCTCTGCATTGCGGCATGCCAGCACGACATGCCAACCGCCGATCCCGGCAAAGTACCGGGCCGCCGCAAACCCGATCCCGACGTTCGCCCCGGTGATAATGACTGACTTCTCCATGATCTCTCCTTGTGTTCTTGCTTGTGCCGGCTTCGGCCTCGAATAGTCACACGGTCTTCAGAGCGGAAGCGCCTCTGTGCCGTAAGAGGAGGCCGCCCACGGCGAACAGCGTCATCACCACTTCCGGAACGATCAACTTTACGTTCTCGGTCAGCGAGTGGTCCAGGGCGACGCCGATCAGTCGTGCGAGTAGAATGATTCCCGCATTGAGCGCGACGACCAGCAGGCCGAGGGGATAGCGCTTCTGGGAGATAAGGCAATAGATCAGAAACACCGCGACCGCCAGGGGAAATCCGCCCTCCGCCGCACGCATGTCGGTGATGGCCTGGGCCGTGTTCAAGAGGATTCCCCGGCTCGCCGCATAGGGAATTGGGGTCAGGACCGCTTTCAACGCGATGCCGGTGAAAACGACGGTCGCCGCAGCCATCACAAGCCGGCTCTGCCACAGGACGAGGGGCGAAAGCGACGCTCTCATGGTTGTCTCTGCACTCGCGTTGACGGCATCTGGGTAGGTTGCTTTCATGGCAGGCCTCCTGCAGGTTTGAACTGCATGGCGTCGGCGTCTGCTACGAGTATGTCTTTGCGCCACAAGCGGTAGGTGGCGAGGCAGAGGATCATCACTATGAGGGGAGGAAGGGCTTCCTTGAACTGCGCACTCATGGCGTGGGAGTAGACAGCTCCCAGCAGGTCAAAGGTGAATCCGGCATACGCCCACTCCTTGAGGCGGAGCTGCTTCCCATACAGGATCGCCGCGACGCCCAGGAGCTTCGCAACTCCCAGGAAGGGCAGGATATAGAGCGGATACCCTATCGCGCGTATTCCTTCCACCTGCCTGGGGACTTCCAGCAACTCCGTGGCTCCGCCTAACGTCATGGCAATACAGAAGAGCGCCGTCAACACCCAGTACAGGGTCTTATGACGGTTCGTTGTGTGGTTCATACAAGCGCCTCCTTCAGATCGAAACTTTGAGATGATAGGTGGGAGCCCGACAGGGTTCTACTTTTCAATCCCCTCTCTGCCTGGATTGTAGGGTAGACTGTTTGATAAGGCCGAAGGTGTCGAACTTCCCACATTGTAACAATACGATACCGTACCGTATCGCGTTGCAGGATGGACTATCCTTGTGAAAATAATTTTTTCACGGGCATTCCTGCCTGGGGAGGAAGCCTGCGAGCCGCAGAGATCCCATTCTCCATCGGATCTGGTGGAGGAGCCGATTTGCCTGATATAGACACGAGGGGGAGCCCTTTGAAGGATACGGATCAGAAAGACTGGATCAACACGCGGGTCAATCGCTCCAAAAGCGCCGTTCTCGCGGCTGCCGCGGAGCTATTGATCGAACATGGATTGGGAGGGGTGAGCGTAGACGCCGTCGTAAAGCGTTCCGGAGTTGCCAAAACGACGATCTATCGCCATTGGCCCTCCCGCACGGCGCTGCTGCTCGATGCTTGCTCTCAGCTCGGAGCGAGGCCCCAGGATCCGGATACAGGCTCCCTTCGGGGTGACCTGGAGATCTTGCTTGCGACCGCCGCCAGACGGCTGACGACGGAGCGATGGCCTCAGGTGCTGCCTTCGGTTATTGACGCGGCTGAGAGAGAGCCGGAGATCCGTGAGGTCCATACCAGGCTCCATGCTGCCATGACAGCGCCCTTCCGACAGGTCGTAGAGCGGGCGCAGGGCAGAGGGGAATTAGGGGCGGAGATAGATCCTTCTGAAGTCGTGGCTGCCTTCCTGGGGCCTATTTTTTATCGCCGCTGGTTTTCACGGGAGACGATCGACGAACTCTTTGTGAACCATTTGATCACCAACGTATTGGCATCTTACGCAAAGAAGGGGGAGGGGGAGTAGGTAAGTTTGCGCATGGTCTGTTCTCGCTTTGGGTTGGATTCGCCGTTCGTTACTTGTTTCCGGTATGTACCGCTGCATACCGGAAACAAGCGGAGACATGATCATTGACAATGCCTGTCGCTTGCATCCAGGCATAGACGATCACCGGGCCGACGAACTTGAACCCACGCTGTTTCAAGGCAGCGGAGATCTCTTCTGAAAGCAAGGTCTTCGCCGGAAGTTCCGCATCACTCTGCCACTGATTCTGTATAGGTGCTCCTCCTGCCTGTCCCCAGATGAAGCCTGAAAAATCCTCGCCGGCGGCCACCATCGCCAGATAAGCACGGGCATTGCCGATGGTTGCTTCAATCTTTGCGCGGGAGCGGATAATGCCGGGATTCGCAAGCAGCCGCGTAATGTCCGCCTCCCCATACGCCGCTATCACCTCCGGATCGAAACCCTCAAACGCCTGACGGAAGGCTTCGCGCTTGCGCAGGATCGTGATCCACGACAAGCCCGCCTGAAACCCGTCGAGCATCAGCTTTTCCCAGAGCGCCCGGCTATCCCGTTCAGGAACGCCCCACTCCTCATCGTGGTAGGCGCGCATTAATGGGTCGTTTTCCGCCCAGGGGCATCGGTAGCACATAGCGTTTCTCCTTATGGGATCAGGTGTGCGCCCTCTTTCGCCTCCAGGTCGGCGGCAATAAGCGCGAACTGTTCAAGCGCCGTCCCCTCAATTCC
>Ga0070734_10001718_pt1 | contig 30161 bp, 24 predicted proteins | sample Coa_R1_8_FD_66444 | JGI IMG/M metagenome (GOLD analysis project Ga0070734, IMG submission 66444) | Surface soil microbial communities from Centralia Pennsylvania, which are recovering from an underground coalmine fire - Coalmine... | ecosystem: Environmental > Terrestrial > Soil > Unclassified ... | reverse complement strand
GGTCATTCTAACCTCCTTGAGGGATAATACGGCGGTCACCCGCCGGATTCAAGAGGCGCCGCGAGCGCAAACGGAGGTTAAAGGCGACGCGAACTGAGCTTGAAAACCAAAGGGAGTTCGCGGAAAGGAGGCGGGCTATTGAACTCGATCGGAAATCCGGCGCCCTGCGACCAACGCTACAGGCTTACCTTCAAGGCGAACGGTGTCCGTCGAACGGCGTTACGGTGTCGAGACGCCGTAACGCCGCACTTTTATTTCTTTTCGCGTTCCTTTGGAGCTTGAGGCTTCGCTTCGGGCCTGGGCGCCGGGTGCGCCTGCGGTCTTGGCTCGGTGGCGCGAGGCGCAGCATGTTCTGCCGGTGGGTGCTGCGCTACATGCGGTTCCGGAGCGCGCCGTTCGGGTGCCGGTGAATCGTGGCGCGGTTCGGCCTTGGGCTTTTCAACTGGGGCGCGCTGTGTCGCTAGCCTCTGATGGTCCTGCTGTTCGGTTCTTGGTTGCTTCACCGGCTGGCTCGGACGGATATTCTCCTGCCGTGCGTGTTCCACTGGCTGCGGACGCGTATGCTCAGGAGCGGCGGTGTGGGGAGTGGCCGCTCGAGACGGCGTCGCCTCCCTCGCAGCCGGACGGGTTTCATTATTCGGACGGCCCGCCGTATTCGGGCGAGCTTCCGGCCCCTTACTGACAGTGCGAGCAGCGGCTGGTTTATACGACGGGGCGGCGGCCTTGGCTGGGACGACACTGCGTCCGCTGAACTCGTTGGGCTTGGCGGTGGCGGCAATCGCCGGTTTGCCGTGGTTCTGGGATTCGAAAAGCTGCCGATTTCCACTGGCTGCGCGAACGTGCGCGGTCTGCACTGGCGTCGGCGCGATGTGATGCTCACGCGCAAAGGATTCCTGCTGCGCCGTTGGACGCGCACTCAGTCCGCCGCTGCCGCCGTTGTAGCTCACGTGATTCACGGTAACGTTCACCACCGTTTTGTTGTAGACGTTACGAACGTTCTCCACGCGATTTACGGAGCGGTTGTAATAAAAGGATCCGCCGCGCCAGTAGCCGCCTTCATAACCGCTGCCGGTGTAGCCGAATCCGTAATCGATTCCTCCGTAAAATCCAACTTGCGGACCCCAGTAGCCTTCATGGAAAAAGTAGACGCCGTCGCCCCAGCCCCAATATCCCGGAGTCCACAGCAATCCGACGGTGGGCGCCTCGACCCAGGTTCCCGGGACCCAGAAATATCCGTCTGCATCGTCGTAAGCCCAATAACCGGGCGTCCAAATATATCCGTCACCCGGACATAGCGGTTGATCGTAAACCGGAAGCGGCGGTGGCGCGATTCCGATCGATAGAACGATGCCCGCGTGGGACATCGATGGTACAGCGAGCGCGATCAACGCTAGCAGCATGAAACGAACGAAATGGGTACGCATTTTTTCCTTCCCCTTTACAAACGTCCATTTTAGTGCAAGTTGGGGACCATCGTTGAAAATTCAAGACATCGTCTCCGGAAAAGGCCCTGCTTAGGGTAAACTCTACCGGGTGATTTCCCTGCTTAGTTGGCTTTGCGCAGTTTGCGAGCCTGCACCAGGCGCAGCACCGCTACTTCCACCGGTCCCAAACCCTTTGCATTCCCGGAGGCTCCGGAACGAATCTTCTCCATGGCCTGGAAGATCGATTTCTCAAGGTAGCTGTCGAACACCGCTGGGTGAATGTAGTATTTCCGGCAAGCCGCCGGACGATTTCCCAGATGTTTGGCTGTCTCCTTCACCGCTTGCGCGATATTGCGCTTCGCCTCTGTTTCCGATTGCGCTGGACCCAAGGCGGCGAGCTGCTTCGCCATCTGACCAGTCCCATGCCAGGTGCGAAAATCCTTAGCGGTAAAATCCTCGCTGGTGATGTCGCGGATGTAAGCGTTCACTTCGGTGGAATCTACTTTCGTCGATTCGCCATTTTCCGCTTTGTACTGGAATAACTCTTGCCCGGGCAAATCTTGGCAAGCTTTGACGATTCTCGCAAGGCGCCGGTCGGTGAGCGTGATGTCATGGTCCTGCTTGCTTTTTCCGCGAAAGTGGAGATGCATGCTGGCGCCCCGTATCTTGACGTGCTGGTCTTTCAGAGTCGTCAATCCGTAGGACTTGTTTTGCTTGGCATATTCGTCGTTGCCCACCCGGATACAGGTCTTGTCCAATAGCTGCACAATCGCTGCCAGCACTTTCCGCTTCGGCAGTCCGGGTGCCGCGAGGTCACGATTCACCTGCTCGCGAATTTTGGGCAACACCGCACCGAACTCCACCATCCGCTCATATTTCGTTTCGTCGCGCACTTCGCGATAGCGCGGATGGTAGCGATACTGCTTTCTTTTGCGCGCATCCCGCCCCACAGCTTGGATGTGACCGTTTTCGACGGGACAGATCCACACGTTTTCCCAAGCCGGAGGAATCACCAGCGAAGCGATTCGCTTGAGGACCCGCTTATTCGTGACCGGCTTCGAATCCACGCCGATATAGAAAAAGCCTTTTCCCCGGCGCCGCCTTTGGATGCCCGGTCCGTTGTCGTTGACATAAAGCAGCCCGGCAGCCTTGGCCGCGACCTTTGGATCCGCCTCCGTCTTCACTTTTTCGCCGCCGGGAAAAAAGTGAACGGCGCGAGTTTCAGACGCTGATCCTCGACCAAAGAAAACTGGTCGTCCGCTCGAACACGCAAGTGCTCGAAATCGAGATCCGGAATTCTTTGGTCCACTTCACGAATTTTCGGCAGCACCATCCAGAGCGCTCTTTTGCCTCGAATGCCGAGCGTCAGGGTTTCCAAGGCTTCGAAAGTTCCCAATCCGCCGCGCGAATCGTCCCGTTGGAGTTTAAATTGGGTGGTCTTCTCCACCAACCATGCGGCGGCTTCGGTCAAATCCAGATGCGTAGTTCCCACCTGGTCGATGATGGTTTGAAGCGTCTGCTGGTCCTTTTTTACTTCCGCGCGGATCGCGGCGGCGAAGTCGCCCAAATCCTCGCCCAGATATTGTTCGTGCAAGGAATCCAAAAGCTTGATCGCGAAATGAGAACCGGCCAGATGATCGTGCAGATAAGTTGCGAGTGGTGCAGACATGAACAATCTATTCCCTTTGACTGTCGGGCAGCGACTTGGTTTCCAGCCGGGAAACCTCTAACCTTGTGACGCGTCTACCCAGCAGTAAATCGCATGCCAAAATTTCTTCCGGGTCGGCCAAATCCACTCGGCGCCACCTGGGATGGAGCCGGAGTCAACTTTGCAATCTATTCTGAGAACGCGGAGTTCATTGAACTCTGCCTTTTCGACAGCGTGGATGGTCCGGCAACGGCCTGCCTGCGTTTGCCTGAGCGAACGACGTACGTCTGGCACGGCTATCTCAAGGGAATTCTTCCTGGCCAATTGTATGGATACCGCGTACATGGTCCGTTCCAGCCCGAGGAAGGGCTGCGGTTCAATCCGAGGAAACTGGTCATCGATCCATACGCCAAAGCGCTCGCCGGGCAGGTGAATTGGAAGTCCGCTATTTTTCCTTATCAGCTTGGGCACGGCGATGAGGATCTTTCGTTCGACGAAACGGACGATGCCGCCGGCATGCAGAAATGCGTGGTGGTGAATTCCTACTTCGATTGGGAAGATGACCGCAGCATTCGTTGTCCCATCAACGAAACGGTGATTTACGAATTGCACGTCAAGGGATTCACGAAAAACCATCCGGAAGTTCCCGAACCGATGCGTGGAACTTACGCCGGGCTCGCGACGAAACCAGTCGTTCAATACCTGAAGCGACTAGGGGTCACGGCGGTGGAACTGATGCCCGTGCACAGCTTCCTCACCGACAAGCATCTGGCAGACAAGGGTCTTGAGAATTATTGGGGCTACAACACCACTAACTTTTTCAGTCCCGATGCTCGTTATTCCGGATCGGGCGATCGCGGCGGCCAGCTGGCCGAATTCAAGACCATGGTGAAGAGCTTTCACCGCGAGGGCATCGAAGTAATTCTGGATGTGGTCTACAACCACACCTCGGAAGGCAATCACATGGGCCCGATGCTCAGCTTCCGCGGCATCGACAATCCCATTTATTACCGGCTGGTGAGCGATCAGCCGCGCTACTACATGGATTACACGGGCACCGGGAACAGCCTGAATGTCCGCCATCCGCAAGTGCTCAAGCTGATCATGGATAGCTTGCGCTATTGGATCGAAGAGATGCACGTCGACGGTTTCCGGTTCGATCTGGCTGCGACGCTGGCGCGCGAGCTGCACGACGTGGATCGCTTGTCCGCATTCTTCGACATCATCCATCAAGACCCTGTGATTTCACAGGTGAAATTAATCGCCGAGCCGTGGGATGTCGGCGAAGGCGGATATCAAGTTGGAAATTTTCCCGCCGGATGGGCGGAATGGAACGGGCGCTATCGCGATACCGTCCGGCGCTATTGGAAGAGCGACGAGGGACAGCTTTCCGATCTCGCCTTTCGGCTTACTGGTTCGAGCGATCTCTATGACCGTGACGGCCGGCGTCCCTCGGCGAGCATCAACTTCGTGACGGCGCATGACGGCTTCACCTTGCACGACTTGGTGAGCTACAACGAAAAGCACAACGAAGCGAATGGCGAGGACAATAGGGACGGCACCAACGATAACCACTCCTGGAACATGGGCGCGGAAGGTCCCACGGACGATCCGGCGATCATAGAAAAGCGCGAGCGGCAGAAGCGCAATTTCATGGCGACACTGCTGTTCTCACAAGGCGTGCCGATGATCCTGGGCGGCGATGAACTAGGCCACACGCAGAACGGCAACAACAACGCCTATTGCCAGGACAACGAGCTTACCTGGATTAATTGGTCGTTAGGCGATCTGCAGGTGAAGCTGATGGAATTCACGCAGAAACTCATCGCGCTGCGGCGCAGCCATCCAAACCTGCATCGGCGGAAATTTTATCAGGATCGCAAGATTCGCGGTAACGCGGAGAAGGATATCGTGTGGTTACGCCCCGATGGGCAGGAAATGTCCGACGAAGAGTGGGGGCTGGGCTGGGTGCGAAGTCTTGGGCTCCTGTTGAATGGCGAAACGCTGGGCGATGTGGACGAGGCGGGCGATCCGATCAAGGACGACACGTTTCTGATCATGTTGAACTGCCACCACGAGCCGATTCAGTTTTTTGTTCCCAAACCGCTTTCCACCGATGCGTGGGACGTCATTATCGATACGAACAACCCGTCTTTGGAACCGTGCACGCTTTTCGTGAAGGAAGGCGAAAGCGTGGAGTTGACCCCGCTGTCGCTGGTGGTAGCGCGCGAGACGAAGCCGGTCCCGGTGTCGGGGATGCTAAGTCCATCGGGGAAGTAGCGCACGCACTTTGCGTGCCGCGTTCACACTCGTGTGAACGCTTTGAAGGAGGTTCTTTCCCCTTTGGTGTTCGCAGGAGTGCGAACACGGCACGCAAAAGTGCGTGCGCCACATCGGTTTCAATGAGCGAGCTTAAGCCGACAGCGCAGCACTTCCGCCACGCTCCACGCCTGCGCGATGCAGCCGCGGGGAGTAAACGGCTCTTCGGCGTCGAAAATCTCGCTGATCGACCCCACGCAGGCGTCGTTCGAATGCGCCGTGAATCCCTCCAGAAATTTCTTCGCGCCGCCCGGGTCTTCCGGATGCACCTTCAGCCACGCATCGATGAACGGACCGATCAGCCAAGCCCAGACGGTGCCCTGATGATATGCGGCATCACGCGATCGCAGGTCGCCGTCGTACTTCGGCTTGTAATCCTTGTGCTCGGGCGAAAGACTGCGCAGTCCAACGGGCGTGAGTAATTGGGATTCGGCGATTTCCACCACCGATTTCCAATGAGCCGGATCCAGCACCGGATACTTCAATGAAAGCGCGAGCAGCTGGTTTGGCCGGCAAGCCGGATCATCCCCCGCAGGACCATCCACCACGTCCAGCAAGAGTCCGGACCCGGCAGACCAGAATCGCCGATTGAACGAATCCTGCGCCTTCTTCGCCGCCTCGCTCACACGCGATCGAATGGCCGATTGCGCATCGTTCGAAAGCCAATTCTCCAGCAAGCGAAGCGCGTTATACCAAAGCGCGTTGATTTCTACCGCTTTGCCGCGCCGTGGCGTCACCACCCAGTCGTCTACTTTGGCGTCCATCCAGGTAAGCGCGTACCCTTCGGCGCCTTGGGTAAGCAATCCGTCTTCCGGATCCACGCGGATTCCGAAGCGAGTTCCGCGCATGTGATGCTCGAAAATATCCACCAGCTTCGGCAGCACCATTTGAAGTACGGACCGCTCGCCCGTCACTTCGGTATAGCGGTCGATGGCATGGAAAAACCAAAGGGTGGCGTCGGCCGTATGGTATAGGCCTTCGTTCTTTCCTTCGGGAAACAAGTTCGGAATCAATCCATCGCGGATGTAATGCGCGAAGGTTCGGAGAATCCATGCAGCTTCTGTTGTTCGCCCGGTGCTCAACGTGATTCCCTCGAGCGAAATCATGGTGTCGCGGCCCCAATCGGTAAACCAGTGGTAACCCGCGATCATGGTGCGGATTTCATCGCCCACCGCACGGGCGCGCGCGCCATCCGCGATGCGCCCGGCAGGAGTGATCAGAAATTGGTCCGCTGCCAGCAGCAGTTGCGCGATCTCGCCGTTGGCTGCGGCTTTGCTATGACCATTTCCGTTCGCTTTCTGCACCAGCCTGCGCCGGCGTTCCTGTTCTTCCTCCACCGCATCGGCGGGCGCCAACGCGGACATGGTTTCCCAACTCTCGGTAGATGCAACCAGCGTCGCTTCGGCGTCCGGACGCAGCTCGGCATGAAAATAGCCCGCGCTCCATAGATCTCCCTGCGCCGGATATCCGCGGCGCTCTTCAATGCGATAGACAATTTCTTGAATTCGCATCTTATCCACGGTGAGCTGCGCCTTGGACCCGTAGAGCAGAAAGCGCAGGGAGGGCAGCTTGTCGCCTAATGCCACCTCATAACGATCCTCGTGGACCATCAGGACATAACCGGTGTCGAGTTCCGTGCTCACCGCATCCTCATGCGGGCGGAAATGCAGGGAAGGCCGTAGCAGCAAGTGCGCTTTCTCCGCGCCGGACAACAGCCGGTAATTCACATACACGGTGTTTTGTCCATGTGGAAGCACTAGGCGTTTTTCGATGCGCGAACCGTCCAGTTCATAACACCAGACAGGGAGCCCGCCTTCCAAACGAAACTCACTCAGCAGTTCAGACGAGTCCAGTTTGATTGGAACTCCTGCTCGCTCCTCGCCGCCCAGTTGATATCGTTTGCCGTTCGGCAGCTCCACATGTTCCACCAGGTCGTTGAACATCATCACGCGGCCGAATGGCGCAGGCAGCGCGGCGACGAGATATCCGTGATAACGCCGCGTAATGATTCCGAGCAGCGTCCCTGATGCGTAACCGCCCAATCCGTTGGTCAGCAGCCACTCGGGGCTCAGTCTGGGTTCCTGTTCGGATGCTCCTCGCCCTGGCCAGGGGATTCGTATGGTTGGCAGATTCATGCCGTCCTTTCCGGTTTGAGGACTACGGCCGCGTGCCCTGGAATTAGCCAGTTGTCTTCCGTTTCCAGCGGCGGTGTTCCCGTGCCGCCATATTTCGGATTCTCGGTAGACCAAAGAACCGTCCATTGCCGATCGCGCGGAGGCGCTAGCAACGGCTCCGGCGCGGGATTGAGATGCAGATCGGCGCCGAAATTCACCAGCAGCAGCCGGTCATCGTCTTGTTCTCCAAAAAAGCGGAGCACAAACGCGTTCTCCGCAAGCACGGCGCCATCGACGGCGTGCTTTCGCTGCGCTCGAAAGGCGGGCTCTTCACGACGAAGGCGCAGCAGGTCGCAATGCAAGGCATAAACTGACGCGTGTGTGATTCTTTCCGTGTGGTCGAGCTTGCAACGTTCGAACGTGGCTGGATCGGACGGGTCTGCGAACTGGCCCTTCATTTCCAGAGTCGCAAGCGAGGGAAATTGCGATAGAAATTCGCTGCGTCCGTTGCGCACCATTTCCGCGAGCTTCGGCTCGTGATCGGCGAAGTAGAGGAACGGCGCGCTGGAGCCGAACTCCTGCCCTTGAAATAGCATCGGAGTGGCCGGCGCCAGTAAGAACAGGGCGGTCATGGCGCGCAAGCGTCCGGGATCCGTCAGCGCGCTACAGCGCGTTCCATACGCGGAATTCGCTACCTGATCGTGGTTTTGAATAAAGACGATTTTGGATGCGGGACTCAGATGGAATCCGGGGGTTCCGCGGCGTTGCTTCTGCCAGCTGTAGCGTTGTCCCTGATAAAGATATCCATATTTGATGCTGGAGATAAATTCCTGCGGCTTGCCCAGGTAATCCGTGTAATAAGCTTCATGGCGTCCGGTCAAAGCCACCATCGCGCTGTGATGGAAATCGTCGTTCCATAAGGCGTCCAATCCGTAGCCCGATTGATCGAGCGGTTCAATCAACCGAACGTCCTGCGGCTCGTTTTCACCCACTAGAATCGCTTTCCGCGGCTTTGCCTTCTCGCGAACCGCGCGACCGATTGCCGCAAGAATATGGTCCTCGGAACGGTCATGAATGTCCTGTGTCGCGTCCAATCGCAGTCCATCCAGATGGAATTCGTCGATCCAATATCCGGCGTTAGCGATGCAGAATTCGCGGACGGGCGCGCAGTCGTGCCCGTCGAAATTGATCGCGGCTCCCCAGTCGGTGTGCTTAGTGTCGGAAAAATAGCAGGCGGAGAACTCGGGAAGATAGTTTCCGTCCGGGCCAAAGTGATTGTAGACCACATCCAGAATCACACCCATCCCGAGTGAATGCGCGGTGTCCACAAACTTGCGAAAATCGCCGGGCGTTCCGTAAAGATGCGACGGCGCAAACAGGTGGACGCCATCGTAACCCCATCCGAATCGGCCAGGAAATTCGGCCACAGGCATGACCTCGAGCACGCTGATCCCCGTTTCGGCAAGGTGCGGAAGCTCGCGTTCGGCGCTCGCCCAGGTTCCCTCTTTCGTGAAGGTGCCGATGTGCATTTCATAAATGACTTGGCCCTCGATCGCAACGCCGCTCCAGTTTGAGTGGGTCCAGCGGAAAGCAGCTGGGTCGACAACTTCAGAAGCGAAATGCGGGCCCTCCGGCTGAAATCGAGATGCAGGATCCGGGTAGCTGCCGCCTGAGTCCAATCGAAATTTGTAACGCGCGCCGGGTTGGAGGCCTTCCGCGAAACCAGAAAAATAACCGGAAGCTTCTTTTTCAAGCGCTACGATCCGCTCCGCGCCGCTTTCCACCACTACGTCTACTTGACGCCTTTTCGGCGCCCAAACACGAAAGTGAACGCCTCCATTCACTGCCTCCGCACCGACGGGAATCCGCCTCCGAATGTCACCTTGTTTCACTCTCTATTAGACCCGCCACTCCCGAAGAGATTTCAACTTTGGGTAGAATGGGCGCGTGATTCGAACCGCTTCGCTCGCATGGATTCTGGCGCTGCCGAGTTTTTCTCAAGTGCCGGGTCAGATCGACATAAATCTGGACGGGAAGCCCTTTACGACGTTCCATAGCGGCGCGAATGAAGGCAAACCGTACCTGGCGCCGTTACGCGCGGCGTCCGGCAAGATTATTACGCGGCGGTTTCCTATGGAAAATGTTGCGGGCGAAAGCCGGGATCATTTGCACCATCGCGGGCTTTGGTTTTCTTACGATGACGTGAACGGCGTCAAGTTTTGGGAGAACGATCCTACTTACATGAATCCGAAAGTTGGACGCATCCTCGTGACGAAAGCCGAATGGAAGCCGGGATCGAAAACGCTCGAAACGGTGTTCAACTGGAACGACCACGCAGGGAAAACCGTGCTGGTGGAGCATCGCGTGATGAAATTCGGCGCGACGCCCACATTGCGAACGATCGATTTCGACATCACACTGACGGCGCCTGAAAAAGTTGTGTTTGGCGATACGAAGGAAGGTGCGTTCGCCATCCGATTGGCGGATGCGCTCACGGAAAAAACCGGCTCCGGAAAAATGGTGGATGCGGATGGCAAGCAAGGCATGGCTGCCATCTGGGGAAAACGTTCCGCGTGGGTGGATTACTCGGGAACGATCGACGGCGAAAAATTGGGTGTCGCGATTTTCGATCATCCGTCGAATCCCGGTTATCCGGAACATTGGCACGCGCGCGATTACGGACTGTTCGCGCTGAATCCCTGGGGCCAGCATGCGTTTGATCCGAAGGCCGAAGAGGCTCATACTACTGTCGCGGCGGGTGGATCGCTGCATTTTCGCTGGCGCGTGGTCATCCATGAGGGCGACACGCAAGGCGCGCACATCGCGGACCTTTATACGCAATTCGCGAAATAAATATTGACGCTCGCCCGGGCGTGTGCTACTTTTGCAGCATAGTGCTGCTAATGCAGCATGTATCGGCCATGCCAAGCAAAACGCACTCCAGCCTGAGCCGCCGCGAGCGGCAGATCATGGACATCCTGTACCAGCGCGGACGCGCCAGCGGCGCGGAGATCCACGAAGCACTTCCGGATCGTCCGAGTTACTCCGCGGTGCGAGCGAAGCTGCGCGTACTCGAAGAGAAGGGCCACATCCGGCACGAGGAGGAAGGCCTTCACTACGTGTACATCCCGACGCTTGCGCGCGATCGCGCCAAACGATCGGCGCTGAGCCATATGCTGGAAACGTTTTTTGAAGGATCCACGGAACAGGCCGTTGCGGCGTTGCTGGATCTCAGGTCGGCGAAGCTTTCCGGTGACGAACTGGACCGGTTGTCGCGATTGATTGACGAGGCGAAGGCGAAAGGAGAATCGAAATGAAATCAGCGGAACTGTTTTTGTTGGATCAGGCGTTACGCGCCACTCTCGTATTGATCGCAGCTAGTGTTGCGGCTTTCCCGATGCGCCGGGCATCCGCTGCCTCGCGCCGATTTTTGTGGATCGCTACGGCGGTCTGTTTACTCATGCTGCCCGTCTTGTCGCGATGGCTGCCACCCATTGGTTCGCGACACGTTGAAGCCAAGCCGGCTGAAGTCGCGATGGCGATCAGTCATGCCCCAACAAACCCAGTTACTCAACAAGCCCCATCCAACCGAGCTTCGTGGATTCCGATCCTCTGGGCTGTCGGCGCACTCGCCGTTCTCGGTCGTCTAGCCGCCGGGATGATTCGCCTCGAATGGCTGAAGCGCAGAGCGCGCCGGGTGGAGCCGTCGAGCGGCGTCGCATGTCTCGAAAGTGATCGGATCTCCATGCCGATGACCAGCGGCGTCTTCCGGCCGGTGATCCTGCTCCCCGCAAGCCGCAAGAATTGGTCCTCAGATCGACTGCGCCTCGTTCTGGCTCACGAAGGGATCCACGTGCAGCAGCACGATTGCCTGTTCCAGATAGTGATGCAAATTGCCTGCGCGCTTTACTGGTTCCATCCGCTCGTGTGGTTCGCGGCTGCACGCCTACGGATCGAACGCGAACGCGCTTGCGACGACGGCGTGCTGCGGCTCGGCGTTCACGGACCGGAGTACGCCGGCCATCTCCTGGAATTGGCGCGGACGCTGCAACCTTCCGCCACCCCTTCCTTCGCCGTCGCCATGGCGCAGCCGTCGAATCTGGAAAACCGGTTAGTCGCCTTGTTGGATGAAAAAATCAATCGTAGGAAGTTGAGCCGGCGCGGCGCGCTGATTACGGCTCTTGCGTCTGTTTGTCTTCTGTTTCCGATCGCAGCAGTTCATGGCCAATCACAAAGCTCGCGCGGGACGATCTCGGGAATCGTGTATGACGCCAGCGGCGCCGTGATTCCGCACGCGACCGTGCTTGCTACCAATCTCGATGACAATTCGAAGGAGACAGCGATCGCGGATGCAGCCGGCCAGTACACATTAACGATTCCGGGCGCCCACTACACGCTCGAATTCAGCAGCCCAGGATTTAAAGTGCATCGGAGCGAACTCAAGATAGCCGCTGGCGATCGCGTGCGCGATTACGTCATCACGCTAGACCTCGGCAATGTCAGCGAAAGGTTGGAAGTGATCGGTAAGAAGCCAGCCGCAGCATCCGCACAAACCTCGACGCCGCATCGCATCCGAGTGGGCGGCAACGTAGTGGCGGCCCAGCTTATCTCAAAAGTCGCGCCGATTTATCCGGCATATTCCCAGGAAAAGGGAATCGAAGGTCCGGTGCTGCTCGAAGCCGTGATCTCGAACGAAGGTTCCATACTCTCGCTCAAAGTAGTGAACTCGGCCGATCCCTATCTAGCGCGCGCAGCCACCACCGCCGTGCAACAGTGGCGTTATCAACCCACCTTGCTCAACGGCCAACCGGTGGAAGTAATCACCACCATCACTGTGGATTTCCGACTGACACAGTAACGCCGCCGTTCAAAATGGAGTGCCGCGCCGCTTCGATCAACTGCTCGTTGTAATGGCTGTTGGCAGGCGTGGCCGCGATACCCTCGCGATCGATCTCCTGAATCGCGCGCTGCCGGTCGTGCGCCGCTTCCACTTTGAGGCAGCAGCGAAATAGATAATCGATCGACCGATACCCGTAACCGACCGGAGTGAGTCCGCCGCCGCCGAGATCGACGTACTGAAAATAATCCGGACTCGGCTCGGCATACACGGTGCTGCCGGGCGATTCCGGCTGGCGAATGTACACGTACTCCATGCCGCGATATTGATCGGAGTGCTTCAGAAGCCCGCCGCGATCCGGAGCGGAACAGTAAAGCGTCATGCCCTGCGTATTGGTGCCGGGACCATCGTCGGGAAAGCTGAGCGAATTTTGGACGTTGAGGCAAGCACCATTGCTCCAGATGACGCGCGCATCGGTCCAAAGATAACCTTCGTTGCCGTTTGGATATTGATCGGCAATTCCGTAAACGCTCACCGTAACCGGCACAAGGCCGGTGATGAAATGCACAAGGTCTACGTAGTGGCAACCGATGTAAGTGAATGCATCGGAATTGTCGATGGTGCACCAATTTTGAAAATTCGAATGGCGGTAATACCACTTCTCCATCAGACAAGCCGTGCCTAAGCGGAATTCTCCAAAATCGCCCGCTCGATATTTGCGCCGCGCCATTAAGCTGCGATCGTCGAAGCGCTTGTGATATTCGATACCGACGAACAGTCCGCGGCGCAACGCTTCGTGCTTGATGGTTTCCGCTTCGGACGCCTTCAAGACCAGCGGCTTTACGGCAATGACGTGCTGGTCTGCCTGAAGCGCAGCCATCACGGCATCGAAATGCAATTGATCGGGAAGCCCAACCACCACCAAATTGCGCGCCGGCATCCGCGCAATCGTTTCACGATACGAATGCAGCGACGGAACGAAATTCTGTCCGGGAAAGGCCCGCTGGATCAGCGCATTCGCCGCCAGCGCATCGAGCGTCGTGGCGTGGCGCGCGCACACCGCAATTTGCTCCACCAATCCCAACCGGCGCAGTTGATAAAACGAAGGCAGAATCTGATCGTGCGCGATCATCCCGCCGCCCAAGATGGTTACTTGCATGGATTATTTGGCGTGCGCCTGGAACGCTTCTTCCAACACCGCCGTGCTTTCGAGAATCGCCTCTTCTGTAATCATCAGCGGCGGAGCGATCTTCACCGTCCCGCCTCCGAATCCAACGGGTGCGAACATCAGCACGCCTCTTTCGTAGCAATGACGCACCACTTCGAACGCGAGATCCGCATCCGGCGAAGCGGGGCCGTCTTTTATGCAAGCCATTCCGGCCACCAATCCTTGCCCTTGCACTTTGCCGATTTTCGGAAACCGGCTTTGAATTTCAAGCAACCGCCGATGTAGTACGTTCCCGACGTGGCATGCGTTCGCCGCTAGTTTTTCTTTCACTACCAGATCAATGGACGCGAGCGCCGCGGCGCAGCATACCGGGTTGCCAGTGTGCGTCGACGTCATGGTGCCGACCGCCTGCGAATCCATGATTTCCGCCGTGCCGACGACCGCGGCTAACGGCAGCGAACTCGAAATGCCTTTGCCGAAGAGAGCCAGATCCGGAACGATTCCGTAATGCTCGAACCCCCACAGGGTGCCCGTTCGTCCGAAGCCCGCCTGCACTTCGTCGAGAATCAGCAGCGCTTGATGCTGATTGCACCATTGCCGGACTGCGCGCATATACTCGGGAGGCGCGAATGCGGCGCTGCCGCCCTGATACGTCTCCATCAGCACGCCTGCGACGTTCTTCGGATCGACGCCACGCTCTTGCAGCGCGCGTTCGAACCCGGCAAACGATGTGTCCGTATTGCGGAAGCCATCGGGAAACGGAATCTGGACGAATCCCGGATCCAGATTTCCGATCCATTCCTTCAGCGACGGAATTCCGCCCGCTTGCTGCGATCCCAACGTGCGTCCGTGAAACGCATCCACATAAGACACGATGATATTTTTCGCATGGCCGCCTGTCTTAAGACCGCGAGAGCGGCTCAACTTAATGGCGCATTCCACGGTTTCCGAACCGGTGGTCAGCAGAAAAACTTTTTCGAGCGGCCGCGGCAGCAATCCGGAGATGCGCTCCACCAGGCGCGAACGAATCTCGCTCGGAAAGGCATAGTTGGTCAGTAATCCGGAGTTCGCTTGCTGAACGATTGCGTCGGTGATCTCCTTTCGCCCATGCCCGGCATTGGTGATCAAAACGCCGGACGACCAATCGATCCAGCAGTTGCCGAACTTGTCGTAGACCTGGAATCCTGCGGCGCGATCCCAAACCACGGGCGGCTGTCCACGCATCGCCAGCGGCTCGTATTTATGCAGATTATCGAGCGTTGCGAGCGATTCCGGAACCGGAAGCTGAGTGACGATGCGCCGCAGCTTGGTCTCAACTTGGGGAACCGAGGCGGGCGTTAAAGGGAACTCACGAGCCATGTTGGCTATTTTCGCATCGTTCGGTGGGTTTCGTCCCCAGTCTTATTGAGAATTCTCTTCTCCTGCGCCTACGTGACCTTTGATGGCTAAAACAAAAGCTCTGTCCATACGACGCCGATCCACACCGGTCCCGATCGCCATGATCGAACGGCGCATTTACTTTATCCGCGGCCAGAAGGTAATGCTTGATACCGACCTGGCTGAGTTGTACGGAGTACCGACCTATCGGCTCAACGAGCAAGTGAAACGCAACCTGCCACGATTTCCGGAGGACTTTATGTACCGGTTAAAAGCCAAGGAAGCGAAATCTTTGACATCGCAAATTGCGATGTCAAACATAGGTCGAGGCGGAAGACGCACACTTCCCTACGTGTTTACCGAACAGGGAGTAGCGATGTTGTCCAGCGTCTTGAACAGTGAACGTGCTGTTCAAGTGAATATCGCGATCATGCGCGCCTTCGTCAATCTTCGCGAGGCGCTGGTGTCGCACAAAGAGCTGGCTCAGAAGATTACCGACCTCGAACGCAAGTGTCAACAGCACGATTCGCAAATTGAAGAGGTTTTCGATGCCATTCGGGAGCTTCTGGAGCCGAAGCCGGTTCCACCGGCGCGGCGAATCGGATTCTAATTTTTTGAGACAACTTCCGCCCCTACCCCACTACCTGTATTCCGTGAGGGCACAGGTGTTACGAGTCTTCTTAGCTCTAGCTTTCGGGATGGTGTTTGGGATGGCCCAGAATCCCGACCCTGCGTACGCGCCGCTCGAAAAGGCGTACGCGGCATTGCGGGAGAAGAATTACGATCAAGCGATTGCGGGATTCCGTCAGGCGGTCGCGCTGGCGCCCAATCGCGGCCCTATCCGTAAGGACTTGGCGTATGCGCTGCTCAAAATTGGCGAGAACGCAGAGGCGCGCGACCAGTTTGCCGAGGCCATGCGTCTGGACCCTTCCGACAAGCATGTCGCGCTGGAATATGCATTTCTCTGTTATGAGACCAAGCAGCAGGTCATTGCGCGACGGACTTTCGACCGTATTCGCAGGACCGGCGACGCCACGGCCGAGCGAGCGTTCCAAAACATCGACAGGCCGCTGGCGGAAGGAATCGCACGCTGGCAAATAGCTCTAGAACAATCCCCGGAAAATTTTAGTGGGCATCAAGAGTTGGCCGGGCTAGCCGAACAACGAGACGAACTGGCGCTTGCGGCCGAGCATTACGAAAAAGCTTGGCGATTGAAACCCGGCGAACGAGAGCTGCTGCTGGATCTGGGCCGGGTTTGGAAGCTGGAAGCCCGCCTGGAGGACGCGAATGCTGTGTTGTTGGCCGCATCGCGCGGCGAACCGGCTCGCGTGGCGGAGAAGGCTCGTGAGTTGTTGCCCACGCGTTATCCCTACGTTTACGAATTCCAAAAAGCGCTGGCGCTGGATCCAAGCAATTTTGAACTGCGCCGCGAGTTCGCTTATCTGTTGCTCGAGATGGGTAAGAAGGACGAAGCAGAACAACAGTTCGAAAAGCTGAACGCCATGGCGCCGGACGATTTGCTTTCGGCCGCGCAGCTTGGTTTCCTGCGTCTGAATCGCGGCGACTACGCGCATGCTCAGCCTTTACTTCAGCAGGTGTTGAAGAGCAGCGACGACGAACTGACGGATCGCGTGCGATCCGCGCTAAAGCTGCCGCAGACCATGCGGAATCGCGGAACCAGCGCGCAGCGAACCTCGGAAGAAGCCAAAACCATGGCAGACAAGAGCCTGAAAGCCGGCTACCTGAAGGACGCTCTGAAATACCTGACCATCGCCCATGAAAACGATCCGGTGGATTTCGCCGTGATGCTGAAACTGGGCTGGTTGTACAACGTTACGCACGATGATCGGGAAGCAATCAAGTGGTTCAAGCTGGCGAGCAAGAGTCCCGATCCGGCGCTATCGCAGGAAGCCGATCAGGCGTTTCACAACCTCGCACCCGCATTCCAACTGTTCCGCACTACGTTCTGGGCGTTCCCTTTTTACTCCAGCCGCTGGCATGATGCGTTCGGTTACGCGCAGATCAAAACGGAAATCAAGCTGGGCAAGCTTCCGATTCGCTCCTATGTCTCCGCGCGATTCGTGGGCGACATTCGCGGGACCACTGGTTCCACATTGAGCAATCCAACGCCGCAATACCTCTCGGAGAGTTCTTTTATTTTCGGTGTCGGAGTGACCACCCTTCCCCAACACGGAATCGTTGGGTGGTTCGAAGCGGGCGAAGCGGTTAAGTATTTGAGCAATCGGCGCGACGTTGGCGAGATGATCCCCGATTATCGCGGCGGCATTTCTTACGCCAAGGGATTCGGACATTTGATGGGCGGCACCCATGGCTTCTTCTTCGAAAGCAACGAAGACGGCGTGTTTGTGAGCCGCTTTCAGAATGACATGTTGGGTTATTCGCAGAACCGCGCCGGCTACACTTTTGCAAAGTTAGAAGACTCCCAGCTGCAGCAGGCCCAGATCTTTTTCAACTTCAACGGCACCGCCGATCGCCTCCGGCAATACTGGGCCAATTATGTGGAAGTGGGACCCGGCGTGAAGTTCCGGCTTCGTGATATGCCGCGCGGCATGTTGTTTTCCGTGAATTTCCTGCGCGGTGTTTATACGGTGAATGAGTACAATCCGCGCCGTCCAAATTTCTTCGATCTGCGAGCGGGGTTTTGGTATGCGTTCACTCGTTAATTCTCTTTGTGTACTAGCGTTGCTTCTTCCCGCCGGGAACGCCGCCACCTTCACCTATCACGTCGCCGGCGACGAATCCGGCTCCTGGCCCCAGATTCTTGGATCAATCGGACTCACCGCCGCGGCAGGAGGCCCGGCGAATCTGGTTGTGGTTCGCGATGTGGCGCGCGGGTCCGTTCCGCAATGGATTCAGCGCATCGAGCAAGGCGAGATGGTGGTACTGGAGGGCGACACGGAACTGTCGGAAGCGCTGGGAATTGTGCCCGGCAAGAAACGGGTGGTCGTCCGCAGCATTGTGGATGAGCACGCGCCGAAGTTACCGATCGTTTGGCAAACGGCTGCCACCATTCCGGTTTTTGAAACGCCCGCGGGCGCGCGGTTGTTCGCAAGGGAGCGTTGGGAGGGCGCACCGCTCGAAGCGGCTATCCGCCGCGGCGCGGGCACTGTGTTGTGGGTCGCTGTGTCCCCCGGCCAGCGCGGCTACGAACGTTTCCCCTATCTTTTGCAGGCGCTCAACGATCTTGGCATGAGCGCGCCATTCCGCAGCGAACGGCTCTGGGCTTTCTTTGATGGCGCTTACCGTTCGCGCGTGGATCTGGATTATTTTGCGGATCGCTGGCGCAAAGCCGGCATTAGCGCGCTGCACGTCGCCGGATGGCATTATTACGAATCCGATCCAGCCAACGACGAATACTTGCGGCGATTGATCGAAGCGTGCCATCGCAAAGCAATCCTGGTCTACGTTTGGCTGGAACTGCCGCACGTAAGCGAGAAGTTCTGGGTGGAACATCCGGAGTGGCGCGAGAAAACCGCCATCCTGCAGGACGCGCAACTGGATTGGCGCAAGCTGATGAACCTGACGAATCGCGACAGCTTCGCCGCCGTCTCCAGCGGAATCGCCGGACTGCTCGGGCGCTTCGATTGGGATGGCGTGAACCTGGCTGAGTTGTATTTCGAATCGCTCGAAGGCGCAGAAAATCCCGCGCGGTTCACGCCCATGAATGGCGACGTTCGCGACGAGTTTCGCCGGCTGCACGGATTCGATCCACTGGAGCTGTTTCAATCCGGCGCGAGTCCGGAAAAAGTGCGCACGTTTCTCAACTATCGCGCGGATCTGGCGCGACGCCAGCAGGAAGAATGGATCGCCAAGATTGAAACGATCCGGCAATCGAAGCCGAATCTGGATTTTGTGCTGACGCACGTGGACGATCGCTTCGATACGCGCATGCGCGACCTGATCGGAGCGGACGCTGCGCGTGTTCTTCCGCTGCTCGACCAGCACGACTTTACGTTCTTGATCGAAGACCCAGCCACCATCTGGAATCTCGGCCCGGAACGGTATCCGAAGATTGCCGAGCAATATCATCCACTGACGCAGCAATTCGGGAAGCTCGCGATCGATATCAATATCGTGGAGCGCTATCAGGACGTCTATCCAACCAAGCAGCAGACCGGCACGGAGCTGTTCGAGTTGGTGCATCTAGCCGCAAAAGCCTTCCCCCAAGTTGCTTTATACTTCGAGAATTCCATCCTTTTGCCGGATCTTCCGCTGCTTCCTTCTGCTGCGGCATCCGTCAATAAGGTGCAGCTGGACGGCAGACGCCTGATCGTGGATTCTCAATACGGCGTGGGTGTTCCGTGGCAAGGTCCCGCATTGGTAAATGGCCGCCTGTGGCCGGTTCACGACCAAAATACACTGTGGTTACCCGCGGGCCCGAACGTCATCGAGCCAGCGGCGAAAGACGCACCGGTCTGCATGCTGGACTTCAACGGAAATCTGCGCTCGGCGAGCACCTCACAAATGGGCCTCGAATTTTCGTACCAGAGCAATGCCAGCGCAGTAGCGGTACTCAATCGTCGCCCAAATAAAATAGAAGTCGATGGCGCGCCGATCCAGTATCAAACTCTCGAATCCGGCCCAAACTTCGCAGTAATGCTCCCCCGAGGCCAACACCTGGTCCAAATCACGAGCGTTCAATAACGAGAACGAGAAAACCGGAACGAGAAACGTTTCCGTTACTATGTTCCATGCTTCTATTCGCCAGCCAGCGTTGGCTCGCTCTTTGGGCCGCGATGTTTGGCTACATGCTGGATGCCCTCGATGTGCTGCTCTACGTTTTCGCGGTGCAGACGCTGCGTGACCAGTTCCATTGGTCCGCAGGCACTGCCGGTCTGGTGAGCTCCGCGACGCTGATCACATCCGCCGTTGGTGGAATCGTGGCCGGAATTGTCGCGGATCGCATCGGCCGGACGCGCACATTGGTCTACACAATTCTGCTGTACTCCCTTGGTTCGGCCGGCTCGGCAACATCCGTCGGGATTGTGTCGTTGCTCGCTTGGCGCGCGGTGGTTGGCCTGGGACTGGGCGGCGCATGGTCCTCGGGTGCCGTACTGGTCTCGGAAAGCTGGCCGGCGCAGCATCGCGCCAAAGCCATCGGGCTGATGCAATCCGGCTGGGCGATCGGATACATGCTGGCCGCCGCAACCACCGCGCTGATTCTCCCGCGCTACGGCTGGCGCATGCTTTTTCTGGTCGGAATCCTGCCTGCGTTCCTGACCATCTGGATTCAGCGCAAAGTGAAGGAGCCGGAAATCTGGGCCAAGCGCAACAAGCTCAGCCCCATCACCGATCTATTCCGTCCACCGCTCGCGCGCCGCACATTTTTCGCGACAGCCTTAGCCACGTCGGTTCTGTTCGCTTATTGGGGAGTCGCCACCTGGCTTCCAGGATTTCTCGCAGCGCCAAAATCCCAAGGCGGCGCCGGATTGAACATCCTCCGTACCAGCGCTTTCATCTTTACGATGCAGTTCGGCGCGTTCCTGGGATACATCAGCTTCGGCTTGATGGCCGACCGTTTCGGCCGGCGTCCAACATTTTTTGGGTATGTGTTCGTGGCGGCCATTCTCACGCCCATCTACGGACTCACGCCGCGCTGGGCGGGCGAAAATTCCGAGACCTGGCTGCTGATCCTGGGCCCTTTCATCGGATTCTGCGGCACCGGATTTTTCGCGCTTTTCGGCGCCATGCTTGCCGAACTCTACCCGACCTCGATCCGCGGCACCGGCCAGGGATTCGTTTACAACATGGGCCGCGCCATCAGTGCGCTCGCGCCGTTCGCCGTCGGAGCGATTGCCGACCGGAAAGGCATCGGAGCGGCGCTGGCGCTAAATTCCGCATTCTTCTTGATCGGTTCGGTCCTGGTTTTCACGCTGCCGGAAACTCGTAACATGGAGCTCACATGAGTGTTGATACAATCGAACTCATGAAAAAAGCCATGTTGTGCTTGGCCGCTGGGCTCCTTGCTTCGAGCACCGTAAGCGCCGGAGAAAAGAAACTGATGCATTGTTTCGCCTTCACGGAACTGGAAGGCGCCACCAAGGCCGATTGGGATGCCTTTTACAAGGCGACTGACGAGCTACCCAAGAAAATCAAAGGAATCGACCACGTTTGGTACGGCAAGCTGGCCCATCCGCTGACGCACAACAATGCGAAACGGACGTTCGGTGTTTGCATGGAAATGGATAACGCCGAAGTGCGCGAGAAGTACGGCAAAGATCCAGCTCACACCGCCTGGGATGCTGCCTACGCCAAGGTGCACGTGGAAGGCACCACGACGTACGATATCCTCGGCCAGTAGCCATCGATTCCGGTGAGGAAGTTTATCCGGCGTAACCCGCTTGCCGCCTATTTTCTCCTCACCTTCTTTGTTTCCTGGAGCGGTGCTCTGTTGGTGGCGGCGCCGTATTTGGTGCGTAGCTCGCCTGTCCCCAAACTAGCCGGGCTGATGATGTTTCCGGCGATGCTGGTAGGGCCGAGTCTTTCCGGCATTGTTCTCAGCGCCCTCGATGGCGGATTGCGCGATCTCTTCGGGCGGATGCGCCGCGCTTCGTTTGGTCCCTGGTACCTTGCGCTGTTTTTGCCTCCTGGTTTAGTGCTCGCCGTTCTGTTCCTGTTGCAGACTCTGATATCGCCCGACTTTACGCCAAACGCTTTTCTCATCGGGGCGGCGTTTGGCCTGCCTGCCGGCTTCTTCGAAGAAATCGGCTGGACCGGTTATGCATTTCCCAGATTGCGTTCCGTGCTGGGTCCGTTGCGGGCGAGCATCATTCTCGGCCTGGTGTGGAGTGCCTGGCATATTCCGGTGATCGATTACCTGGGCACCGCCACGCCTCACGGAAGCTTTTGGCTCCGGTTCCTGCTGGCGTTCGGCGCCGCCATGACCGCCATGCGCGTGATCATCGGCTGGGTTTACGTGCACACGGAAAGCGTGCTGATTGCGCAATTGCTGCACGCGATTTCAACCGGCTCACTTGTGATCTTGTCGCCACCCGGTGCGGCCGCCGGCCAGGAAGCATTTTGGTACGCAATCTATGCCGCGGCGCTTTGGCTGGTGGTGGGCGCGATCGTGCGGTTCGATCCCAGCCTTTCTTTTCCGCAGCCGCACCTGGCTTCCCGCAAATGAATTGCGACGGCCGGCGCGGAAAACCGGGGGGCTGCGGGTCCCGAAGCACCCGCGCGGGTCAGCCCCAGCTAAGGCTGATCATTCAACATCGCCACCGGACTCTTCGCACTGTGGCCTTTGGCGTCCGTCACCGTGAGCTGAACCATGTAAAGTCCGGGCCCGCTCACAAACTCGACGGTTGCCTTCGGATCGCCGGCGATTGCAGCTACGCTGGTTTCAGTCCGCCCGAAACCACCGAATACATGTATTGCAAGCTTCCTGACGCGCTGGTGGAGTTGCTGCCGTCCAGCACACAATCGAGCGCAGGCGGGCGATCGGACCAAAGCGATGAAGGCTTACGAGGAATTTCTCAACCTCTGGAAAGACGCCGAAGCCAACCTTCCAATTCTCAAACAAGCGAAGACGGAGGGGCCTCACTCCTCGCGCAGCGCCAGTAACGGATCGAGCGTCGCCGCCCGCCGCGCCGGTAGATAGCTTGCGAGAAGCGCAACCGCGATCAGCAGCGCGGCTGCGGCGGAGATGGTCACGGGATCGTTCGGGGCCAATCCATAAAGTTGGCTTGCCACATAACGCCCGCAGGCTAGCGCTGCCGGAATGCCCACCAACAGGCCCAATCCGACCACGATTCCGGATTCGCGCAGCACCATCCCCAGCACCTCACCGGGCTGCGCTCCCAACGCCATCCGAATTCCGATTTCGTTGGTGCGTCGCGCCACCGAGTACGCCATGACGCCGTACAGACCAATTGCCGAAAGAAGCAATGCTAAACCGCCGAAGAAGCTGGCCAGTTTCGCCAGCAGTTTTTCCTGCCCCAGCGACCGGTCCACCGCCTCGCGCAATGTCATGATGTCCCAAACGGCGAGATTCGGATCCACTTCGTGGACCGCCGAGCGAATCTGCGGCATCAGCGCATCCGGGCGCCCAGTAGCGCGCACCACCAGATCGCTAAACGAATTTGGTGCTTTGCTCTGATCCAAATCGATGAAGAACATCCCTCTCGGATCGTCGCGCAGGTTTTCGTACTTCGCATCTTTCACCACGCCCACGATCTCGAGATCCTGTTTGTTATCGCCTTCCATCGCGACATGGCGCCCAACGGGCGATACGCCTGGATAGAGCGCCCGCGCCAGCGTTTCGTTGAGCACGATCGCGGGCTGCGATTGGGGAGTATCCTGCGGGCCAAAGCTGCGCCCCATGGCCACCGGCATTCCCAGCGCGGCGAAATATTGCGTGCCCACCTGATTTCCGTCCACCGGCTTGCCATTCGATTCCAGATGCGGCACGCCTTCCGGCCAGAGACGGGTCATCCAGCGGCCTTCATTGAAATTGAGCATCGAGAAACTGGCGGCCTGGACGCCTGGCAACGCGCGCAGACGGTCAATCAGCTTTTTATGCATCTCCATTTGCGCCGGACCTTTGAAACTGCTCGCGTCGCTATCCAGATGCAGCAGCACCGCACTCGAAGCGTCGAACCCGGCGCCGGTTTGTTCCAGCTTCTGTAAGGTCCGGACAAACAATCCGGCCCCGATCATCAGGAACAGCGCCAGCGCCACTTGCCCCGCTACCAGAAATTGCCCCAACCGGCTGCGCGATCGCGAACGTGCAGTTCCCTTGCCTTCGCGCAGCGATGGCGCGAGGTCAACATGCGCCATCCGAAGCGCCGGCGCGAGTCCGAATAACACGCCGGTGGCGAGCGACAAACCAAAAGTGAACAGCAGCACACGCGGATTCGGACCCACCGCGATAGGCAGCGGATTCGCAGGATCAGCCTGCACCAGAGTCAGCAGCAACTGACCGCCCCACCACGCGATCAGGACGCCGAGCGCTCCGCCCATCAGCGCGAGCATCAGACTCTCGGCAAGAAACTGGCTGGTCAATCTTCCGCGATTCGCACCCAATGCCAGCCGCACCGCGATCTCACGCTGCCGTCCCGTCGCCTGAGCCAGCATCAAATTCGCGATATTGACGCAAGCAATCAGCAAAACCACACCCACCAGCACCATCAGGATTTGTAGCGGATTCGAGAATTTCCGGCGCAGGTCGGAAATCCCGATGGACGCCGGATTCAGTTCGATGCGGGCATTCTTCATGTTGTCGATTCGCTCGGGCGATGGCGATGCTCCCGCCACTTCGTGCAGCCATTGCTGGAACACAACATTGGTATTGGCTTGCGCCGCCGCGCGAGTGACGCCGGGTTTCAATCGGCCCGTCAGCCATAGCGACTGCATCAGATTTCCCGTGGCATTTCTGAACCACGGCTGAACGTGCTTTTGCTGCGAGAGCGGAATCCAGAGATCGGGCGATTCGTCGACGACCGTTCCCGAAAAATCCTTGGCCGCCACGCCGAGGATGGTAAACGCGGTTCCATTGAAGCTCACCGCGCGCCCCACCACGGCATCGCGCGAGAATCGGCGCTGCCAAAACCGGTAGCTCATCACCGCAACCGGATTCCCGTCCTGATCGTCGGATTCCGACAACACCCGTCCCACCGATGGCCCCACGCCGAGCAGCGTGAAGTAATTTCCGGAAACCAGCCGGATGTGCATCGGCTCGAGGTCGCCGTTTCCAAAGCGCGCGTGGACGTCGGCGATGATCGTCTCCATCGCGCCGACGTCGCTGAACACCGCGTTCTTCTGCCGCACGGTCTTCAGGAATGATTGCGAGAACATCTCTTCGCTGCCCTGCGGAAATCCGATCATCATTCCGGATTGCCGGCCCGATCCGAAAAGCATCAATTCTTTTGGATTCTTAACCGGAAGGCTGCGCAGCATCAGCGCATCCATCAAACTGAAGATCGAGGTATTCGCGCCGATGCCGAGGGCGAGCGAAAGCAGGGCCACCGCCGTGAATCCCGGGCGCTGGCGCCAGAGCCGCAGGGCGAATCGAAAATCCTGGATCACGCTTTGCATATTCAGGCTCTGCACGCAACTTCCCTGCCAGCTCAAGTCGTTCTGCTGGCACGCGGCGCAGTGAAAACCTGTTCGTTTCCGGGAATGGCCGTGCCGCGCCGCTACAGGTCGATTCCAGCCACGCGAAGTTCCATGGGCCTTCAGGCTCGCCCACATGATATGCTGACCCAGACATGAATCCGAAAGAAATTCTGGCATTCGCCAAGGAAAAAGAGGTCCGTCAATTCGACCTGCGTTTTACGGATCTGCCCGGCTTGTCACAGCACGTTTCTTATCCGATCAGCCAACTCGATGAAGACTCGTTCGAAGCCGGCTTTGGCATCGATGGTTCCAGCATTCGCGGATGGGCCGCCATCAACGAAAGCGACATGCTGCTCATCCCGGATTCTTCGACGGCGCACATCGATCCTTTCGGCGAAATTAAAACGCTGGTAATGACCAGCGAAGTCATCGATCCCATCACGCGCCAGCATTACGAGCGCGATCCGCGCTGGATTGCCCGCAAAGCCGAACTCTACCTGAAGAACAGCGGCATCGCGGATACGGCCTATTTCGGCGCCGAAGCCGAGTTTTTCATCTTCGACAACGTTCGCTTCGATCAGAATCAGCACTCCGGTTACTACTTCATCGACGCCGAGGAGGGCCGCTGGAACTCCGGCCGCGCCGAGAACAATCTGGGTTACCGGCCGCGCTACAAGGAAGGCTATTTTCCCGTCCCGCCCACGGATCATTATCAAGACCTGCGCGCGGAAATGGTGGAGACAATGATCCGCTGCGGTCTCCACATTGAGTGCCATCATCACGAAGTCGCCACCGGCGGCCAATGTGAAATCGATCAGCGCTTCGACACGCTGGTGAAATCGGCCGACAACATGATGCTGTACAAATACATCATCCGGAACGTTGCCAATCAGTACGGCAAGACGGTTACGTTCATGCCAAAGCCGCTCTATGGCGACAACGGCAGCGGCATGCACACGCACCAAAGTTTGTGGAAGGACGGCAAGCCGCTGTTCGCCGGCGATATGTACGCCGGGTTGAGCCAAATGGCGCTTTGGTATATCGGCGGATTGTTGAAGCACGCGCGGGCGCTTTCGGCGATCATCGCGCCGACCACCAACAGCTACAAGCGGCTGGTGCCGGGCTACGAAGCCCCGGTGAATCTGGCCTACTCGCGCCGCAATCGATCCGCGGCGGTGCGAATTCCGATGTATTCCGCCAGCCCCAAAGCCAAGCGCGTGGAGTTCCGGCCGCCCGATCCGTCTTCGAATCCATACATGGCATTCGCGGCGATGATCATGGCGGGCATCGACGGAATCCTGAACAAGATCGATCCGGGCGATCCGTTGGACAAAGACATCTACGATCTTTCTCCGGAAGAGATGAAGAAGGTCCCGTCCATGCCGGCCTCGCTCGAAGAGGCGCTCGGATGCATCGAAGACGATCACGCCTTCCTGCTCAAGGGCGATGTGTTCACCGAAGAGCTGATCGAGACGTTCATCAATTACAAGCGCCGCAGTGAAGCGGACGCTGTGCGGCTGCGGCCGCATCCGTACGAATTCGCGCTCTATTACGACATTTAGTGGCTCAAGTCTTCACACTTGCTATTGGCAAGCCAGAGACTCGCCCATTGAAAATATGTCAACCTGACATTTGACCTCGCCCGCCCGCGACGCTTTTCGCTATCCCAACTTCCGGAATTTCATGACCGCCCGCGTGCTCATCACCTCGGCGGCCGAAATGCAAGCCGTCGCAGTGGGCTGGCAAATTTATTCGCTCACGCATCGTCCGCTCGATCTCGGGCTGGTCGGCCTGGCACAATTCGCTCCCGGGATTCTCCTCTTCCTGATCGCAGGCCACACTGCGGACCACTTTCCACGCCAGCGTATCCTTCAAATCTGCTACGGCGGCTTCGGATTGTGTTCGCTGCTGCTTCTGAGCCTCACCTTGCACGGACTCTCCGCTGTTTGGCCCATTTACGCCGTGCTTTTGTTCAACGGATTTGTGCGCGCCTTCAACGGACCCGCCAGCCAGGCATTCATGCCTCTGCTCGTACCCGCCGAAGTTTTTCCGAACGCCGTGACGTGGGGATCTTCCATTTTTCAAGCCGCGATGGTTCTCGGCCCCACGATGGGCGGTGCGATTTACGGCTTCGCCGGCAGTCCCGTTCCGGTATATTGCTGTTCCGCCGCGGCATGCATCGGTGCGTTGAGCTTTATGGGCGCCATCCGCCTGCAAGCTTCCACGCGCCCCCGCCAAAGCCCATCCGTCGCGGTGATCCTGGAAGGCATCCGCTACATCTGGCGCAATAAACTGATCCTCGGAAGTATCTCGCTCGACCTGTTTGCGGTTTTGCTCGGCGGCGCGGTTGCGCTTCTGCCGGTGTACGCGCGCGAGATTCTCCACACCGGCGCTTACGGACTCGGCATCCTGCGCGGCGCGCCCAGCGCGGGCGCGGTTTTGATGGCTATCCTTCTAGTGCGTTGGCCGCTGAAGCGCAACGCGGGCTTCGCGCTGTTCTGTTGCGTTTTTGGCTTCGGAGTTTTCACCATCGCCTTCGGATTGTCCCGCAATCTGGCGCTTTCCATCGCGGCGCTGGTTCTGGTAGGCGCGTCGGATATGGTGAGCGTCATCATCCGCCACACGTTGGTGCAGCTTGGTACGCCGGACGAAATGCGTGGACGCGTCAGTGCCGTAAACGGGCTGTTCATCGGCGCGTCCAACGAAATCGGCCAATTCGAATCGGGACTCACCGCGCAATGGTTCGGCACGGTGCCGGCGGTGGTGCTCGGAGGTTTAGGCACCATCGCGATCGTGCTGCTCTGGGCAGCCCTGTTCCCATCGCTGCGCCGAGTAGACGAACTAGTCCCCAGTCCCTAGTCCCGAGCCCCAGTCCCTACTCTTCGCGCAGCGCACGAATCGGATCGATCGACGTAGCCCGCCCCGCGGGATTCGCGCCAAACGGGTTAGGCTTCTTTTCGCTAACGCCCGAACCCGAAATGGCCGATCTTGCATAAAGAGGACCTACACGCGATGGCCAAATCACTGGAATCCACGCGCAACCTGGAAGCTTTGTCAGCGCACGTGGAAAAGTATGCTGGACCGGTAGCGAATATAATTCGCGGAACGGAATCGCACTTCCTTCCCATCGACGTGCTGCACGTCCTCCCGTCGGCCAAACGCGCATTCCACGTGCTAATCACCAGCGGCCTGAGCGACCGGCCGATGAATGCCCCGCGCGGTTCCGAGGATTGCCGTTTCGCCGAGTTGTACCTTTGCCTTCCAGCGGCTTGGCCCATGAGCACGCAGGATCTCAGTAACGAAGGCAACTATTGGCCCATCCGGCTGTTGCAACTTCTTGGAAGATTTCCCAATGCGTTCGACACGTGGCTTTGGCTGTACCATACTGTCCCCAATTTTGATCCGCCAAAACCATACGCCGGCAACACCCGTTTGTGCGGAGCGATGCTCGGGCCAACGATTTCGCTTCCCAAGCAATTCGGCAGGCTGGACGTTCCGCGCTTGGCCCCCATTCATTTTTTCAGCGTCGTGCCGTTGCACCGCGACGAAATGGAATTCAAAATCGAAAACGGCGGCGAGCCTTTGATGGCGAATCTATTCAAGCAGGGTGTGATCGCCGATATTGTGGATCCCGCGCGAAAAAGCGTGATTCAAAAGAAACGCTTCGGGCTCTTCTAGCGGACTTAATCGCTTTCGAGTCCCGCCTTCTTCAGAAGCTTCTTCAACGTCCCGAAACCTTTGTCGCCCGACACCACTTCAGTGAGCGTTCCGTCGCGATCGATCACCATGTAGGTCGGAAATACGCTGATCTGATACGGCAACGGCATTTCGTTCTCGGTGGTCAGCGCGATCGGATACGTATGAGGATGTTCGCCGAGAAATTTCTCGACAATCGCACGCTCCTCGCTGACTGAAATCCCGAGGATCATTAAATCCTTCTCGCCGTATTTCCGGTACAGCTTCTCGAGCGCCGGACCATCAGCACGGCAAGGCATGCACCAGGTCGCCCAGAAATCCAGAAGCACCGTTTTGCCTTTGAAGCTGGCGAGGGAAAGCGATTCTCCCTTGAGATCGGTCAGCGTCAGTTCAGGCGCCGTTTTTCCGCCCAGTCGCTTCTTGATCTTTGCCGCGTCCCAGCGCGAAAGCTCTTTCACTTCTCGCAGATCTCCGGAAAGCTTGAACAGAGCCGCGTCCGCCGGAACGCCGTAACTCATGCGTTTCAGCGTGCTGCTGGTATCGGACTCGTAAGTGCTTCGGCCGTTGTCAATTACCTGAACCGTGCGCGAGGAAATCAGCAGTCCGGTCTCGGTATCGAAAAACATCCGCGTCGAGCCTTCCAATAATTTCTGATTATGTCTGTTAGCGCCGGCCCGGATCCACGGCTTGAGCGGTGCGTCGATGACCACGCAGGTGTGATCGATACCGCTTAATCCGCAGGGCTGGCGCTTCACTTCCACGGCCTTGTCCCACAAAGGACGGCCGAAACCATAAGGACCCGGCGCCGGTTCGTCGTCTTCCCGCTTGGCGCGGAGGAATTCATCGCCCTGGTCCTCCATTTCGAGCACGTCGCTGCCGTCGAAGATCCGGATGCGCGTGCCGGACCCGCTAATCGATTTTTCGCGCCATTTTCCTTGCGCGACGTCGATGATGGTTTGACGCTGCATGGCTCGCGAACCGCTTGCGGTTTTCGACGTCTGCGAAACCTCGAACTCTTGATGAAATCCCCCCAGTTTCTCGCGTTTTGACTTCAGCTCGCCCAGGAGAGCGTTAGCCGGGTTTTGCGCGAGTGCATCCAACGCCACGCACGTAATTGCAACTAACCTTGCAACTAACCATGGACATCGCATATATACCGATTACTGATTTTACGAGAAACGAGTAAGCTATTCTCAATGCCGCCTCTCACTCGACGGAGTTTTACTCTTACCGCACTCGGCGCTCTCGCTCTGCGCGGTCAAGGTTCAGAAAATCTTGCGGATCTGACTGTCGCCGAAGCCTCCGCCCGCATCCATGCGCGATCCGTCACATCGACGCAGCTCACCGAAGCCTGTCTGACCCGGATTGAGACGTACAATCCCAAGCTCAACGCCTTCATCACCGTTCTACGCGAGCACGCCCTGCAGCAGGCGCGCGACCTCGACCGCGAACAGGCGGCCGGAAAACTGCGCAGCCCGCTGCACGGAATCCCGATCGCACT
>Ga0070734_10001717_pt1 | contig 30171 bp, 19 predicted proteins | sample Coa_R1_8_FD_66444 | JGI IMG/M metagenome (GOLD analysis project Ga0070734, IMG submission 66444) | Surface soil microbial communities from Centralia Pennsylvania, which are recovering from an underground coalmine fire - Coalmine... | ecosystem: Environmental > Terrestrial > Soil > Unclassified ... | reverse complement strand
TCGGATGGCAGGAAGCGCACGCAGCGGCCGTGGTCGGGAATCCTGACGTGACGTGATTCGGTACGTTTCCACCGAGCGTGGTCGTCGTTTGCCATGCCGACGCGTGGCAACCCATGCAGTCCGCGGAGTTCAGCGTGTAATTGTTGTTGATGTGGCACGACGCGCACGGAGTTGGCGTCGGCGACATGTGCGTCCCCGTCAGCGTAAAACCTGTAACGCTGTGGTCGAAAGAAGCCCCGTCCCATCCCTTCGTCGTGTGGCAGTTCGAACAGTTCGCCAACGCAAATGCTGGACCAGCCGTCGAGTGCACAGGATTGTTCGTCTGTTGCCAGGTCGTGAGGTGGCACCCGGATGTCCCGCACGCAGTGGCTGCGATGTTCAGGCTGTAGTTGTTGTTGATGTGGCAGCTCGCGCACGGAACGTTCGCGTGACCGTTCGTGAGTGGAAAACCAAAAGCGGTGTGATCAAATTTTCCGTCGGCCCATGTTGTGATCGGGTGGCACGACGCGCAGGCCGCGGCCGTCGTCGGGAAACCAGCCTTGATGTGATCCGGAACATTTCCTCCGATGGACGGAGTGCGATTCCAATCGGCCTGGTGGCAGCCCATGCAATCGGCAGAGTTGAGCGTGTAATTGTTGTTGATGTGGCACGACGCGCACGGAGTCGGCGTCGGCGACATGTGCGTCCCGGTCAGCGTAAATCCTGTAACGCTGTGATCGAAAGAAGCCGCGTCCCAACCTTTCGTCGTGTGGCAGTTCGAGCAGTTCGTCAACGCAAAAGCCGGGCCTGACGTGGAGTGAACGGGATTGTTCGTCTGCTGCCACGTCGTCAGGTGGCAACCGGAAGTGCCGCACGCGGTGGGGGCGACCTGCAAATTGTAATTGTTGTTGACGTGGCACGTGGCACAGGGAACGTTGGCGTGCCCGAAGGTAAGTGGGAAACCAGTCGAGTCGTGATTAAAGCTCGCCGTGTCCCAACCCTTGGTCGTATGGCAACCGGAACAATTCGACAAAGCAAACGCGGGTCCGGCAGTCGAGTGGACTGGGTTGTTGGTTTGCTGCCAGGTAGTGAGGTGGCAGCCAGAATTGCCGCAATCCGTTGGCGCGATCTGCAAATTGTAGTTGTTGTTGATGTGGCAGGATGCGCACGGAACGTTCGCATGGCCGTCCGTCAACAGGAAGCCGGTCGTTGAGTGATCGAATTTTGCATTGAGCCATGTGTCGAAACCATGGCAAGTGTCACAACCGGTTGAGAATTTCGCGCTGGCGTGATTCGGATTCGTTGTCTGCTGATATTCCTTGAGGTGGCAGGACGCGCACTGCGTGGACAAGCCCTGGAACTGGCCAACCGCAGCGCTCTTGTGGCACTCGTCGCATTGAACCGCTGCGTGCGCGCCGAATAGGGGGAAACGATTCTGGTGATCCTTGATCTGTTGGACGGTGGCTTCCCAGCCGCGGACCGTGTGGCACTGCGCGCAGTCGGAACCAAACTTGCGCCGATGAATGTCTGCGTGACAATCGGCGCAATTCTTGCCGACATCGGTAAAGACCGGCTTGACGTGACACTGGGTGCAGCGAACCTTTTCGTGCATCCCGCGCAACGGATAGTTCGTGCGGTTGTGGTTGAACTCAAGATTGGAGCGGATCGGACGCCAGCCGCTGGACGTATGGCAGTTCTCACAAGGAACTGTGAGCGGTCCGTGGGGACTACGAGTGCGATCGCGCTGGCCATGTAAAGGCAACGCGAATATGGCTAGCGGGACTACCAGCCAAAGCCAGTGATGGACTCGACCAAACGTAAAATCTCCCGTGACCCTCGATCGAACGTCGCCGCGGGTTAAGTGGGCCCAAGTGAACTTATTATCCAAAAGTAGGGACCCTAATCTCTACTGTACTTAAGTACAGATTAGGTTCCTGACCCCGCCCTGGCACTAATAAGCACTAAATCGATAAACCGATAAATCGACCTCTTGCTCAAAAGATGCAAAGAGAACAACCGGTGTTGCTCCAAAAAACAACAGATGAACGGATGTTCAATTCGGTCGCGATGCGGTGGACTGAGGAATTTTGTCGCCGTGGCACGCGTCACATTGCAACGGCGTTGGCTTGTAAAACAGAATGGGCTTTTCGCTGACGAACTTGATGAGCGAGTGACACTTGTCACATTTCACGTTTGCATGGCCGCCGGTGAGAGGCATTTTCGTGCGTTTGTCGTGATCGAATGTGGATGGCACCCAGCGTTGCGAATCATGGCAAGACTCGCACGGCGTTTTTCCAGAGTGGTCTTTGAACTGGCCGCCGTGCGGCTCCACGTGGCAAGACTCGCAATTCGTTGTTGTGCCCTTGAACTGGATTTCGTGTTGTCCTACGGGAACCTTGTGGCACGCGCCGCAGGCAACCGTGCGATGCGCGCCGAGAAGCGGGAATTTCGTTTTTGCGTGGTCGAAGCCGTTCACGTCGGTCCAGGATTTGGTGTCGTGACAGGCTTCGCAGCCGAATATCGTTCCGTTGGGCCGCTTGCGATTCATCCGGTCGTTAAATTCGCCATGGTGCGGATCCGCGTGGCAAGCGGTGCAGGTCATGTCATCAAAATGAAATGGAAGAACTTTGTCCGCGCGATGCGTTTTCCCCGCGGCGTGGCAATTCGCGCAAGGAACGGCGGCATGCGCCCCGGACAATGGAAACCGGGTGTTGCGATGCATCGCGATGGTATAGAGAGACCGATGAAAATCCGTGACGGTGTGGCAGGATTCGCAACGATTGTTGTAGGGGGCAGCAGCGAATTGATTGTCGTGGACGTCCTTGTGGCAATCGGAACAATTCGCGAATTTCACTTTATATTGCGTGTCTTTCCCCGCCGGCGTGTGGCACTTCGCGCATTCGACGGTGATGTGTTTACCCTGCAATGGATATTGAGACGTCGCGTGCTCCTTGACTCCGAAAAGCGACGGCTTCCACGCATCGACGTTGTGGCACTCCGCGCACTCGCCCTTCTGCGGACGGCCATCGAATTGGCCGGAGTGAATGTCCTTGTGGCAGTCCTTACAATTCGCGAACGCGAGCGGTTTCTTGAAATCGCCGCCGGCATGGCAGCCGACACAAGAAACTTTCGCGTGCCCGCCGAGCAGCGGAAACTTCGTCTTGGAGTGATCAAATTCAAATTGTGACGAGACTTTCTTCCAGCCGGCCGTAGTGTGACAATCCTCGCATTTTTGCTTGAACGCACCGTGATGCGGATCGGTGTGGCACGCGGTGCACGTCGCGAAATTCATGTCTTTGAAACGCGCCGGGCCGCCCGCCGTGTCCGGTTTGTGGCACGCCTCGCATTTAACCTGCATGTGAAGGCCGGTAAGCGGATAACGCGTCTTCGAATGATCGAATTGCTTGGCAGCTTTCCAGTCCTGCACATTATGGCAACTCTCGCAATTTTTTCCGAGCTGGCCCTTATGGACATCTTCGTGGCACGTAACGCATTGCTCCGAGAAACCGACATACCCTTGCGACAAATTCTTGCGCTTCAGTAACGGCCGGAATTCCGAAGCGACATTCGCAGCGGAATGGCATTTTTCGCAGGCGACCGCGGTATGCTTACCCTCCAGCGGATAGCCTGTGAGCTTGTGGTCGAATTCCTTGGGAGGTTTTTCCCAATGGATGACTGGAAAATCAATTCCGTTATGCTCGAGATGGCAGCGAACGCAATCCTTGCCATTCACATTCTGCATACCCAGCCTTGCGTGGTATCCGCGATTCTCGCTTAGCAGCTTCGCGATTTCTTTGTGGCAATCGAGACATCGGAACGTGGGAGCCTTCGTCCCGAACTGGTGACAGCTCGCGCATTGCGATGTGCCGGTGAGCGATTGGTGTGCTTTTGAAAGCGGGCCGGGCGATATCTGTGCAAAGGAAGAAGTCGAGCCGAGCAGTAGAACGCAAATAAGCAGGAAGCCGCCACGCACCAGCGTGGCAACCAGAAACGCGGAACTTCGGGGACACGAACTGAACCGCGGCACCTTTTTCCTCGACACAACGAAAACTCAAAGAAACACGACTGGTGAGATGACACTACCACAAGATGAGTTGCGCTTCCGGCGTGAACTCTCCGTGTGCTCAGTTTTGCAAGGGAGTTGTACTAATGGCCAGTCGATGTGCGGTCTCTGGCGGCGGTCGTAAGCTTTGTCTCGAGCACGCCGCTCGATGGCAACGGCCAGGAAATCCGCTGCGGGGCGAATTTGTCTTCCGGTTCGCCAAAGCCGTCAAACTTTGCTCGCACGATCACTCGAGTAAAACCGTCCGGCAGTTCATTGGTGCGAACGTTTACGACTCCCTTCCCGCCGGACCAGCTCATTTTGGGATCTGCGGGCGGCTTGGTGAACGCGGCAACTTCTTCTGCTTTCAGATAAAGAGTGAAGCTCCAAAGTTCTTCGGAGGCCTGCTCGTCTCCGATATTCCACCTTGAATCCCGCACGACTGCTTGGAGGTATTCCTGAATTGCGATGGAGGTGTCGTGGATCTCCACGCACGATTCGAAGATGGGAAAATCCGCCGCGGCGCCTTTTTTCTTTGGCGCGGATGCCTTCTTTTTTCGAGTGGAATCGTCATAGCCGGCTTTGCATTCGCGGGCGGCGCCTTTTGAAGCGGTCACCGACTGCGATCGAGCCGCCGGCGAGAAGAATGGCGCGCAAATCAACGTGAACGCAAAGACGAATGTGGCAACCAATCCCTCGATGCGTTCTTGCCGGATGAGTGAGAGAAGCACTGGCGCACCTTACTTTCTCGACGAATGCCGGTGACTTTCTTAACTCAAGGCTAGATGGTGCGCGAATTCTGGTCAACACTCGGTGGCATATTTGAAACGCAGGCGACGCTTAAAGAACAAATGCGGCGTCGATTCCTCAACGCGCTCCTGTAGATTCGAAGCCAATTTTCTTCAGCATTGGCTGAATCTCTGGATTGGACATGAAAAGTTTCCAAATGAGACCCGTTCGATGGTTTTCCACCATCACCGTGATAGGCGCCTGATTTAGCCCCATGTAAATGGGCGAATACCAGTCCGCACCTTCATTGAATGCGTCGCGCGGGCCGTAGATGCCCCAAAGATTTGCGCCGAGATCACGGTAAAAGTGTTTGAGTGCCGCCATCGATGCTTCGGGCGTATAGGGAAAAGAAGCAAGCGCCCCTGTCGGTGTCAATGTTCCGTTATCGTTGCGTTGGTCGGGAGAATGCGCGCCGTATTCCACTTGATCGTCACTGGCCGTGATGCCCCATGAATTTGCGCTGTAGCCCGGGAACTTGTGCGGATTCTCGATGCAATACGCCAGGTTGATGCGAGCAAGATTGCGATTGTTTTCAAAATAGTCCGTGTAACGATCCCGAACATGCGGGTCAAATCCCATATAAGAATAGTGCGCGAAAAAGAGCGGCCCACCGCTGCCGACTCCCACGTCCAGCTTGATGCCGTTGTATTCGTGGCCATTCGAATAGTGGTCGCCGTCCGTCGTACCGCCCCATCCTCGGCGGTAATCGATTGCAATTTGCGATTGGCCGGCCCAACCGGAATAGTAAAGCTCGGGAGGAACGGGATGAGTCGGCGACGCTATCGCCAGCAGGTAGACGATCATCGTCTCGTTAAAGCCAGTGAGTCGATGCTGAATCTGGCCCGCCCAATGCGAAGACCAGTGCCAATAAAGCGCGTCGCTCTGACTGCCCCTTCGATACCAATCCCATTCCACGCCTTCCCATAATTTCGTGATGCGCAAATACAAATCGCGTTCGGCGGGATCGGGACGATTGAAATATTGCCGAGCCGCGAGCAGGCCCTGCACAAGGAACGCGGTTTCAACCAAATCGCCGCCGTCATCGTAAATGCCAAATACAGCGAGTGTTTCCGCGGTGTGGCCGTCCATGAAGTGTGACCAGGCGCCGTGGTAGCGAGGCGCTTTTTCAAGGAACCCTACGATTTTTTGGAAACGCGAGAGCGACTGCGCACGAGTGACAAAACCGCGCTCGGTGCCCACGAGGAGTGCCATGATTCCGAAGCCGGTCGCGCCGGTGGCAACGATGCGATCGTCGCCGGGTAGACTCTCGAGCGCGGTGCCGGAATCCGGATGCGCGCCGTCCCAGTAATAGCGGAAACATTCTTCCTGCAGCATCGTTAGAAACTCATCGTCGGACATGGCATGCGTCGCGGCACCGGCCGTGGAAGACGGCGCTGACGTTTTGTAAAACCGGTCGACGACTGCGACGCGATACCTCGCGTGGGTGTTGACGGTGCCCAGAAAATCGGTGAAACGCTGCACGCCGGGAATCTGAATTCCAATTGGCTCGAACGGACCATTTTCCAGCGATCGCTCGATCAAAAAATACTGCAGGTCTGGATCGGAATTCGCTTCCCAGGAAAGATCTATGTGGCGCTCGTACCCCTTCGCTTCGACGTTCTGCGGTGGCTTGCCCGCGCCGGCTAATTTTTTCCCTGCGCCGTCCCAGTCGATCTTGACTTCGTCCAAGATCAGGACGTGCGGCGTTGCATCCGACGCGCCCTGTGAAAAGACGATGGATTCGAGAGAGTTTGCGGTCAGCAGAAAGAGAGACGCGCCGCGAAACGCGGAAAGCGGAATTTTGATCTGCGTCCATTTCTGTGCTGGAATGTCCCGCGCGAAGTCCGAAAGTTTCAACTGCGAAGAGAATTGCCCCTGTGTATCGATGATGCTCACGAGTGGAAGCCCGCCGGACGCAAGTCCGTCAGGCGCGAAGCACCAAAAATAAAGAGAGTCGCCTTCGAAATGAATCCGCCGCCCACGAAACTTCACGACGTTAATCTGCGCCGTCCAGCCGCCATTTTCCCGGGAAGTCCAGGCGAGCCGGAGCGCATTCGGAGGAGAAAGAGAGAACTTTCTTTCAACGGGAAGTTTCTCATGGTCGAGTTCGAGATTGCTCGGTGAGGCTTCATGGCCGTAGCTATAAAAATAGGAGTCGCGCGAAATGCTGTTGTCGAAAATGACGTGCTGGAAATACGCAGTGTCGGCTCGAAGGGACGCAGGTAACAGAGCGGCCAGCAAGATTGCGAAGCAGCCAAGCAGTCGCAGCCAATAGGAATGCGCGGCCCGCAATGCTAGGTTTCGAATGAGGCGGAAATAGGAATCGAACATAGGCTGGGAGGACTATACTCCGGGAGAAGAAGTGCGGTAAACCGATTTATTAGAGGCTATTGCAGGCGGGCGGTGCTGCCACGGACAATCAGGCTTGGTTCGACTACAATTTCCTTTGGATAGTTTTCTTCGGTCGTATTTGTGATCCGCCGCAGCAGCGTAGTCGCGGCAGTGAGGCCCATTTCACGCAACGGCTGGCGCACGGTCGTCAGAGCCGGATTCTGGTACGCGGCACTTTGAATATCGTCGAAGCCGACGACAGAAACGTTGTCCGGAACGCGCCGACCTGCCTCACGAAGTGCCTGGATCGCGCCGATCGCATAGACATCGTTGAACGAAAAAAGGGCCGTAAACAGCCTTCCGGACGCAAGCAACTCTGTGGTGACTTGATATCCGAGTTCCGGCGAGGACGATTCACCTTTCAGTTGAACAACCAGACGTTCGTCAATCGTGAGGCCGAGCTTCGATGCTGCATCGCAGATGGACTCCCACCGCACAACAGTATCCGAACTGAATTCCTGTCCTTTGATGAAAGCAATATTCTTGTGACCGAGTGAGCTAAGGTGCTCCAGCGCAAGCATTGCGGCGCGAGAATGGTTCAACACGATGTTGGTGACGCCGGGAACGTCGCGATGGCCGGAAACCGCAATAGAAGGAATTTGAAGGCCTTCCGCAACGGCGGTATCAACGGCGATCAACCCTTCAACCGCCCGCTGCTGCAATAAAAGCGGATACTCTTCCAGAAGGTCGGCGCGGTGGCGATGGCTGACGACGAAATAAAAATAGCCTTCCTGCAAAAGATGATCTTCAATGCCAGACATAACGAGCGCGGCGTATCCCTCGCTGATCTCCGGGACGAGAACGCCAATGGTGTAACTCCGCTGCTTTCTGAGCGAGCGGGCCAGGTGATTCGGCCGGTAATTCAATTCGCGCGCCGCTTTGCGGATCAGTTCTTGCGTATGATGCGGAATCGATTTCGCATTCGGTGAGCGATTCATCACAAACGAAACCGCGGCCTGCGAGAGGCCGAGGTGTTCCGCCAGCGACTTGAGACTGATTGTGGGTCGCTGCGCAGGCGTGCGATTCGTGGTTGGTGACTTGCTGCGAGACATTGCGATGGTGGGCGGTAGTCTGACACAGGCGGTAAGGTGCGGCAAGACAAGAACCGCGGCGAACGGTACAGAAAGTGAATATTACTTGAAGGCTCTAATAAAGCGATTTAGTCTTTCAGTCCACGAAGTTCGACAAGGAATTTCACTGTGATCAAAACGCGACGCGAACTCTTACGGCTCGCCGGACTAGGACTGGCCTCCGCGCCAGTAATGAACATTCTTGGCGGCCGGCGAAGCGGCAGCGTGGATTATGCGCCGGCCACCGACGAACATTTCCAGGGAACGGATGAACAGTTGCTGGACGAAATTCAGCGGACGGCATTCGATTTTTTTTGGAGCGAATCAAGTGCACGGACTGGCCAAACGAAAGACCGCGCGCTCGCGAATGGCAACGACACGCGGAAAATGTCGAGCATCGCCGCGACCGGTTTCGGATTGACAGCTCTCTGCATCGGCGATCGCCGCGGATATCGGGACGCGAAAGAGATTCGCGAACGAGTACGAACAACGCTGCGTTTTCTGGCGAACGAACTCCAACACGAACATGGCTTCTTCTACCACTTCATCCATATCGAGACGGGGGCGCGGTGGGGGAATGTGGAACTTTCCTCCATCGACACTTCCCTGCTCCTCTGCGGAGTGCTAACGGCGCGCCAATACTTCGCCGACGCTGAGATAACAAATCTTGCGACGAAGATATACGAACGAGTCGACTGGCCGTGGATGTTGAATGGCGGAAAAACTTTTTCGATGGGATGGAAACCCGATTCGGGTTTTCTGCAATCCCGGTGGGAACATTTTTGCGAATTGATGATGATTTATTTGCTGGGAATGGGGTCACCAACACATAGTGTGCCAGCGGAAACCTGGGATGCGTGGACGCGGCCGATTGTGAAGTATCAGGGACTCGAGTTTATTTCCGGGAATGATCCGATTTTTACGCACCAGTATTCGCAGGCCTGGTTCGATTTCCGCGGCAAGCGCGATAAGTACGCAAATTATTTCGAAAATTCCGTGACCGCGACAAAGGCGCACAAGCTGTTTTGCCTGTCGCTGCGCGACCGATTTCCCGACTACAGCGAGGATCTTTGGGGCATCAGCGCGTCAGATTATGAGAAGGGCTACACGGCGTGGGGCGGTCCCCCGGCGCAAGGGCCGATTGACGGGACGATTGTGCCTTGCGCGACGGGCGGCTCGTTGCCGTTTCTCTTTGAAGATTGCGTCCGAGTGCTACGGACGCTGCGTGGCCCATACGCAAAACGAGTTTGGACGAAGTACGGCCTGCTCGATGCGTTCAATCCGTTGACGGGATGGTACGACTCCGATGTGCTGGGAATCGATCAGGGAATCACGATGGTCATGGCGGAAAATCACCGTACTGGGTTTGTTTGGGACGTTTTCATGAAGGATGAAGACGTGAAACGCGGAATGCAGCGCGCAGGATTTCAGCCAGAAACCACAAGGATTCCGGCGAAGTAAGGGTGCACCCTCGGAGGGGGCCCCCCCTCCCCCTGTTTTTCGTAAGTATGAGGAATAAAGGACTTAGGCGGAGGGTAGGGGGTGGTATCCACCACAAATTCCCAAAATGGAACGCGCAGGTCTAGCCGGTTCGGTTGTCAAAGAACAATCCCCTAGGAAAAGCGCCTCGGGGCAAAGCGGCGATCAAGCCGCCGCGTGGATACATACCTATTATACCTAACTTGTCAAGTTGACCTAGTTCGAATGGCGCGAAGCGTTGCAAGGCCGGAGCGTTACAGCTTTATGCCAGAGCCTTCCACAATTGTTATGTAACGATCGATCGGAAGATCGGTGAAAACATCTACCCGCGTGCTGGGCTGGGGCCACCGAATTTCAAGGCGGTCGATTTTCGTCCGAGCGCCAATGCCGAGAACTTCGCGGGGATCGTGAGAGGAAAGAAAGCTTCCTCCCCCGGTTTTCAGACGGCTGCGCCTCAAATCGCCGGATTGCCAGGTAATTTTTGCGCCGATGGCGTCGGGATTCGCTTTCTTTCCAACCAGGCGAATGCCTAGCCAGTGATTGCCTTGCGCTGCCTGATTTTGCAGAAGAACGGGCGCTCCACCATTGACGGCGACGAGGACATCCATCGCGCCATCGTTGTTGAAATCACCGACAGCCATTCCGCGAGCGGCGAAGTCTTTGGCAAACGCGGGGCCGGCCTGCGCGCTCACGTTCTCGAGTGTTTTTCCGTTGTTGTGATAGAGCAGCAACGGCTCTTTGTAGAATACGTGGCTCGAATGTTCTTCGATTTTGTCGTCGGGATGGCCGTTGGCGATAAACAGATCGAGGTTGCCGTCATTGTCGTAGTCAAAGAACTTCACGCCCCACCCGCTCATGAGCAGCGTTCGTTTTCCGAGCCCCATCGGACCGGCCAAGTCTTGAAATGTCAGATCGTGATTGTTGCGATAGACGGAGTACATTTCCTGATCGACGTTTGTCACGAAAAGATCCTGCCAGCCGTCCTGATCGAAATCGGCGGAATCGACTCCCATGCCGGATCTCGCACGGCCATCCTGGCTAAATGCGACACCAGAATCCAATCCGATCTCATCGAACCTCCCGTGGCCACGATTGCGGAATAGAAAATTCTGGACAGTGTCATTCGAGACAAAAAGGTCCATCCAACCATCGTTGTCAATGTCGGTTGCCACAACACCCCAAGCCTTGCCAAAGACCTTCCCGATCCCGGAGTTCATAGTGACATCCGTAAATGTACCGTCCCCGTTGTTGTGATAGAGAAGGCTCCGAGTCGAAGAATAGGTGCTGGGAATGCAGTAGTAACGGTCGCCGGTGCGTTGATTGCCGCAGAATTTGTTTTTGGATTTGTTGAAATCGACAAACCGACAGACGAATAGGTCGAGCTTGCCATCGTTGTCATAGTCAAACCAAACGGCGCTAGAAGACCAGCCGGGTGCCGAGACGCCAGCCTTGTCCGTCACGTCAGTAAAAGTGCCATCGCCATTGTTGCGGTAGAGGATATTACGACCGTATTGCGTAACGTAGAGATCTGGCAGGCCATCACAGTTGTAATCCCCAACCGCTACACCCATTCCATAGCCGCCGCCCAAAACACCCGCGCTTTCGGCAACGTCCGTAAAAGTTCCGTCGCGGTTGTTTCGATATAGAGCGTTTCGTAAGGGCGGAGTTGGGTCAAAGAAGTCGCACTTTCCGCTGTTTACCAGATAAATATCCATCCATCCGTCGTTGTCGAAGTCGAGAAAGGCACATCCAGCCCCTGTCGTTTCTGGCAGGTAATACTCCGGAGAACGTCCATTGACGTGAATCCAAGAAATTCCGCTCTTGTGCGGGGCGATCTCTTCAAACAAGCCACGGACACTCTCGTTTGGAGCATCGAACAGCGGACTTATCTTGGCGGCGACGCGAGAGAACAAAGAAGCGAGACAAATCCGGGGTGACAATAATCCCGCCGCCGATAGGAATTTCAAAAAATCTCGGCGGGAGTTGTTTCCAGAGGAATTCAACGGGGCGGGCCTCCTGCGTCAATCGATTGGATATCCTTGGATCTCAAGCCGGCGGACTGTTCCCCGTAAACAGTAGCGTCAGAGCGATCGGAATCCAGTGCGTTGAGTCGCGCAAATTCCGCGCGGGCCCTCTCTGCATCTAGCTTGCGGCCCGCCCGCGCATAAGCAGTTCCGAGCACAAAGTACACTTGAGCGGTGTTTGGCAAACCGCGCCGCGCAAGTTCGAGCTGAGGTATTGCTGCCGCTGTGTCGCCGATATCCAGCCGAATTGCTCCTAACAGAAAGTGCGCGAGAGGAACCTTGGGAGCAAGTCTTACGGCGCGTTCGGCGAATGGCAATGCGTTTTCGGAGTCTACCTGATACCGAACCGCCGCAATTTCCAGCAAGCTGTGAATATTGTCGGGATCATTTCGGAGTTCCTCAACAAATTGCGCGACGGCATCGTCGCTCTCATGAAGCTCCAACAAAAGGCGGCCGTAGGCGAGATGAAGATTGGGATATTGCGGAAAGTCTGCGGAAAGTCCGGCGTAGATTTGACGGGCGCGAGCGAAGTCTTTCGCAGCGAGCGCGACTTCCGCATCGCCAACCCGATTCACAACCCGGAACCCCTCGGTCCCCTCGGCGGGAGCGTTCTCCGGACGAATCATCAAGGCGACCTGGCCGAGGGACGAAATTAGTTCATTTGTGCGTACTCCGTCCTTTGCCAATTGCGCGAATGTTTCCTTCGCAGAGCTGAAACTTCGAGACCGAAGTTGCAATAAACCCAAATGAAAAATTGCAACATTGCGAAGTTGATCGTCCTTCACGACCCCATATTTCTCGGCAGCCAGCAAGTGCGCTAGTGCGGCATTGTCGAGGTGCATTTCGAATTGACACAGTCCGAGCATCGCATGAGCAGTGCCGTTTCTGGGATTCAATGCCAAAAGCTTTGTGAAGGCGTTTGAAGCCTTTGCGTAATGGTCCTGGTCATACTCGAGGGTTCCCAGCGACCACCAGCCCTCCGCCCATAGCGGGCGAAGCGTAAGGGCTTTCGTGTAGTAGACAACCGATTCATCGAGGCGATTGTCGGCGCTCGCTTTTTGGGCCTGAGCAACCAACTCGTTGAACCTGCTCTCGCTGACCGACTGCGATAACGAAGACGCCGGCATCGCAATTACTATTCCGAATATGATGAAGAGCACGGCGCGAGCCCGCCTACTTTCTCCACGAGATTGTGTCTTAGCATGCATCCGACTAGACCAGCCTATCGATGATAGCGCACCCCCAATGGAGCACTTTCAACAAGAAAAGGGAGGCGGTTGCCCGCCTCCCTTTCGCTTGGGGGTAGTTAGGGGGTTAAAAGTTAAAGCGGGCTTGAAGTTCCACTGTCCTTCCGCCCAATGCGTTCTGCGCTTCACCGAAGTGGGAGTCCTGAATATTCCCTTGAATGTTCGTCAAGTTCACTTTGTTAAAGAGATTGTAGAAATTTGCACGAACCTCTAGCTTCGCGTTCTCTCCCAGCACCCTCATGCGAGGGAGCCCGAAAGACTTGCTGAGCGTCGCATCGATGTCAAAGTAACCGGGACCTCGGAATGAATTGCGGGAAATGCCCGGCGCTTGAGGAATCGGACCAGGCGAGACTTGTCCGGAGGGGCAAGTTGTCGGATCGGGATTCGGGAACAGGCAAGCGAATTGCGGACCAGCTACCACACTCGGTTGCGTAAAGAAGCTGCCGCCGCCCCCGTTAGGAGTAGAGCTGCGATAGTTGGGGGAGAACCCGCCCAGATACGCGGCGGGCAAAATGTTGCCATTCCCACCGGAGCCGGTCGAGCCGCCCGCGAATTGGCCCAAGCTAAAGACTGGGTCAAACCCGTTCGTGAGATTGTTGACGGAGTAGAACGGCGTCCACGGGAACCCGGAGTGTGCGTTCAGGATGCCGCTCAGGCTCCAGCCGCCGGCAACTTTTTCTACCCAGCTCTGGCTGCCATGGAAAAGAGTGGGAGACCATATGCCCCACAATTTGAACGCGTGAGTTGTGTCGTAGTCAGACAGACCGAAGCCGGTCGGCAGAAAATACTGGTAGTAGCTTCCCGCAAAATTATTGGAACCGGAGTCGAGGCTGCGACTGAACCGGTACTGCGTGTCCAGTTCAAACGAGTGCGAGAATGTGTGCTTCAGTTCAAGCAAAAGCGCATTGAAGCGTGCGGACCCGTCGTTCGCGTACCAATCGACACCGGTAACCACGGGATTGAAGGCGAAACCGTGCGCGACGCCCACGTCATAGAGGTTGTATTGCTGCGTCAGATGCCGGGTAGTGCTGCCTTGGTAGCCGATCGAAGCGACCCAGTTGTGGCCAAGGTCATATTCACCACCAAGCGTGTAGTGATACGAGTAGGTCGTAGGCCAAGTGCTCGGATATCCTGTCAAACTTACTGGCGAGAAATTCGGCCCAACTACCGGGAGGTTGGTCGTCGGGTCAAATTGCTCGATTGCCGCCGGCACTGGCGCATATCCGGTGAACGAGTGGACGTTCGACGGAAATGCATTTTCGTAAACGATATTATTGTTCGCTCGAGTCAAGTTAGGAGCCGTTGAGAGCAACGGCGGATTACTCCGGCCGTTCAAAGAGATGGCTTCGTCCAGCCCGTTGTATGCGATACCAAATCCGCCTCGAATCACCAATTTGTTAGCGAACGAATGGCCAAAGACACCGCCGGCGGGACTCCAAGCGAAGCCCAACTGGGGACCGAAGTTGCCTTTTTGTGCGTTATAAAGATTGCCGCCGACGCGCACTTTCATTCCGCTCAAAAGGTTGGCGCCAGACCCGAGTTCCACCGAGGCAAGATGTCCGTTCTTTTCAGAGATCGGGCCAAAATACTCCCACCGCATTCCCAAAGTAACGGTCAGATTGGTCTTAACCTTGTAGTTGTCTTGGTAGAAGAAGCCGTACAGCGTGGAACGTGTGTCTTTACGGAAATCCGAAGGAACTCCGGTCAATGGATCAAAAGTCGCCGATTCGGTTATCGGCGCGTCATTCAAGAAGTCCCAAATACTATTGAAGTTGAATTGTGGCCGGGCACTCCACGGTGAGTTATCCACGAAAAGCAGTCGAGTAACTTCACCGCCCATCTTCATTGTGTGTGCGCCATGCACTTTGGTAAGAACATCTTTCGCGCCGTAGGTCCACTGATCGAAAGTTCCCGGCGCACCGAGTCCATAGCCATTGATGCTCAAACCAGCGCCAGAGCCAACATTGTTAAACACGATCGGCGGCAGTCCCCAAGCTCCCTGAGGATTGTTGTCCAGATCCTTCCAGCGCCAGCCCGCCGCATTGATTCGTGCCTCGTTCACCAGTGTCGGTGAAAAAGTGTGGTCCCACAGAAGAGTCTGCGCTTCATTTATGACCGAATGAAAGAAGGTATTCATTTCTCTTGCACCGTTGCCGTTGAAAGACACAGTGCTGACCGGAACATGGTAAATGCTGAACGCAATCAGGTCTTTGCTGGTGGCTTGGAAGTCCAACCTGCCGTTGTATTGAGCTTGCGTGCTGGTGCTGGGGCTCACGATTCCTTGAATGAAAGCTACATCGGGAGTGTCATTTAGATTCGCCGGGTTGCCGGTTCCGTCGCCGCCAGTCCCGGGATTCGTCGGGCCTTTATATCCCGCGTCGCCGGTGCCGAGCGCAGCCGTTAAAGGGGATCCAAGGTTTAGTCCTTGCCCCACGATGAAGTGGCAATTGACGCCCTCCGCCAAGCCGACGCTCGCGCAATCGTGACCGTCTGTCGCGCCTTCCGCGACCGTCCCTGTGTTGGGAGCTATGCCTGGGAATGAAAAGAACTTGGCAGCATTACTGTTTGCGGGCGCGAGGGCTCGAAGCTGACTTGTCTCGTACCAGCCACCAATCGTTCCCTGCCGCTGATTGTTGCGGATCGTTTCGTATGAAAAAAATGCAAACAATTTGTTGTGGAGAATCGGTCCACCGACCGTGCCGCCAAAGTCGTTAAATCTGGCATCGTCGCGCACCACGTTATTGTTGTAACCGTTGTAACGCTGGAACGCGTCCAGCCCCGGCCGATGAATCTTGATGAAAGCGCTGCCGTGATATTGGTTTGTGCCATTTTGCGAAATAATCTGGACTTGCGCGCCGCGGTACCGTCCATTCTCCGCGTCGTAGTTGTCCGTAACGATCTTGACTTCTTTAATGGAGTCTTCGTTTGGCGTAATGACTGCCGTGCCGCCCCAAGAGACGCTCGTCATTCCGACGCCATCAATCTGATAATTATTTTCGCCGGTTCGTGCGCCGTTGGCAGTAATCTGTCCGCCATTTTCAGTCTTGAAAATGCCATCAGTACCGCCAGCGCCACCGATGGTTGTACCGGGCAGGTTCGAGGTACCGCCTCCTGCCGACTGCGCACCATCGCCAAACGCGCCAGGCGCAAGCTGCAAAAGCTGAAATGGGTCTCGGCCAAACGACGGAAGCTTCTGAATATTTTGAGCAGATACAGTACCGGATAAATTAGCTGTTTCCGTGTCGATCAGTGGAGCCGCATCGCCATTGACTGTGACTGACTCGGTCACCTGACCGATCTCGAGTTGAATGTTTAATGCGTTCGCCTGCTCTGCGATTACGCCAAAACCCTTAATAGCTTTTGACTTGAATCCCTGCTTTTCAACGGTGATCGTGAACTTGCTTGGCGGCAAGCCATTGAAGTTGTACACGCCGCCTTCAAGGCTGGAGGTTGTGACCTTTTGTCCGGTCTCTTCGTTGGTTAGCGTTACAGTGGCGCCAACGACCGTTTCCCCTTGCGGGTCGGTGACGATTCCCTGAATGGAAGCGCGGTACTGAGCGTGGACTGCGGTTGCGAGGAAAAAAACGAGAAAAGAAAGAAGGACACCCCTGCCGAACAACCTGAATCGTTCCATTACACTCCTCCACCCCAAAAATTTCATGCCTTAAAGCTGCCTGCACCCTTTACTAAATCGGTTAACTACGGATTGCGGCGAGTATATGAATGAATTTTTTCGATGTCAACCATTATTTCCACAGCGGGCTTGGGTTGGGTGCGCTCCCAAACGAAGCGAAAAAACAACGCTGGCAGAAATTCTTGCGTGAAGGCGGCGAGACAAAATGTGTGGAATCGTATGGAGGAATCAGAAGGGAAACGGACAAGTTACCGTTACCGAATCGGCGGGAGTCACGGGGGAATGCACACGCTTTCGTCAGGCGCTTACTGCATGCCCGATTTTGGTGGAGGATCTTTGGCCTTCAACTCCTGGAAGCGCGCCATTTCCGCCTTGGCTTTCTCGAGTTGACCTTGCTTGCGGTAAATCTGGCCGAGAAGGTAGTGTGCGGCGGACCTGTTCGGGTCAACCGCAAGGGAGGCTTCCAGTTCTTTTTGCGCCTCCGGAAGGCGATTCAAATTCATCATAGTTTTGCCGAGTGTTTCGTGCGCGCGAATGTTGCGAGGAGCGATCGTCACGGCTTGCTGAAGAATGGGTAACGCTTCCTCAAATTTTGCCAACTGATTGAGAAGGTCGCCGAGGTCAATATAAGGCTCTGGCGATTTTTGAGGCGCGCCTTCTTGCCAGGCGATGGAGGTCTGTAACCAGGAGACTGCTTCCGCGGTGCGATTCAAGCCAGCGTAAGAAAGCCCAATGCCATCGGCGGCCAGGACATGGCGCGGATGAAACTCGATCGCGTTTTGAAACGCATGAACGGCTTCCTCGAAACGATTCTCGTTGTATTTCGCACGGCCAAGGTAATACCAGGCGTCGGCGTCCTGAGGCTCCCATTCGACGGCGATCGAAAGCCATTTATCGGCGCTCGCATAATCCGAGAGCAGGACGTAATCGAACGAAACAATTTTGAGATCGAAGGACGAGGGTTTGCCAAATTTTGCGCCTTCGGTGAACTCGGCAAGAGAAGCGCGGACTTTTTCATCGCGCGCGTCGGAATTGAGTGTCTCGGGCGGAACATCGCCAGGAGCTGTGTAAGTTCCCGTCGCGCGCGCCATCGATTGCACTTCGCGAAAGTAAATTAGTCCAAGCAGAAAATGGCCAGAGGAATCAGACGGATGGGCAGCAATAAATCGACGGGCTGCTACTTCGGCGGCAGGCAGGTCGGGTTTCTCGAGAAGTTCGCGCGCGGTGCTGAGTTCTGACGCACCCGCCGTAGTTTGCGCGGTGGTTTGCGAACCGGGCGCTTGGGCGAGCGCAGCAACGGTCATCCACAAAATGACCAGCATCATAGCGATTCAGTCTCATGTCCCGCGTTCACATCAGGACCGTTCACGGGACAATTCCCTTTCCTTCTTCGACCGTAAAGAACCGATCGACCGATGGAAGCTTAATCTCTTCCTTCAATCCACTTGGCCAGCGGATTTCCGTCTTCTCGATTTTGTCGCTTTTGCCCAACCCGAAGTGGACGCGCTTATCGCTCGACGACAAGTAGCTACCACCCGTACTGACAGTCGCCAGCTGAATTCCGGCGCCCGTGGTGATCAAGACTTCCGCCCCGATTGCGTCGCGATTGCTTTTGTGGCCGACGAGTTTCAGCGTAATCCAGTGGTTGGCCGACTCGGTTTCATTGTGCAGGATGTGCAGGCCGCCGTCATTTGTTGTGACGACCGCGTCCATTCGGCCATCGTTATCAATGTCGCCGATCGCAAGACCACGAGCCACCCACGGCTGCTGAAACACGGCACCGGATTCCGCAGAAACGTCGACAAATCCCGATCCAGTGTTTCGAAGGAGGAGCATTGGTTCTCGATAGCGAAGATTCGGTGAGGTCAACTCAACCGTGTCAAGGTCGTGGCCCTGCGCGACCAGCAGATCCTTCCAGCCATCGTTGTCATAATCAAGAAAACGGATTCCCCAACCCGAGTGGGGCATCGAAGCCTGCCCAAGACCGGAAGTGATCGTCGAATAGGAAAAAAGTCCTTCACCATCATTTTTGAAAAGAGCGTAGCGCTGATTTGCGAGATCGGTAATGACGAGGTCGGGCTTCCCATCGTTGTTGTAATCGGCGAAATCGACTCCCATGCCGGCAAAAGTCCGCCCGTCCCCATCCGCGGCAACTTGAGAGAACAGTCCAACTTCTTCAAACGTTCCGTCGCCTTTGTTGTGGTACAAAAACTCGAGCATCGAATCGTTCGCAACGAACAAATCCACTTTGCCGTCGCGATCGTAGTCGCCAAGTGCGAGGCCCAACCCTTTACCTGGTTTGCTCAGCCCAATTTTTTCTGAAACTTCCGTGAAATGGCCATTCCCATCGTTGTGATAGACGAGCGGCGAAATCGGCTTGAAATAGTCGGGATGGCAATAAGCGCGATACCCTTCGCGATGTTCACCGCACCAGATGTCGTCGAAATCCCACTGCAAATAGCGAAGCACGACGAGATCCAGCAGGCCATCGTGGTCCAAATCCACCCAGACGGCGCTCGTCGACCAGCCGCTTCCTCCGACTCCGGCTTTTTCCGTAACATCGGTAAAAGTTCCGTCTCCGTTGTTGTGATAAAGCTTATTGCTGCCGTATGCCGTGACGAAAATGTCTTCGAAGCCGTCGTTGTCATAATCGCCGATGGCGACGCCCATCCCATAGCCTGCGCCTTGCAGGCCCGCTTTTTCCGTGACGTCTTCGAACGTCCCGTCATTCTTTTGATGGTAGAGGCGGTTCCAGTATTTCGGCCCGTTCTTTTGTGGAACCGAACCCTTTGCGGTGGGATCAGCGATCGGCGCGCCGTTCACAACAAAAATGTCCAGCCGTCCGTCATTGTCGTAGTCGAACAGAGCGACGCCGGGCCCCATTGTTTCCAGTAAATATTTTTTACTCGTGTGCGACGCCTGATACTGAAAATTGATTCCGCTCGACGGTGTAACGTCGACGAACTTTCCTGGAACGGCCGGAACGCTGTGTGGCCCTTGCTTATTCTGTTGGGCTACACAGGTTTCAAGGAAGAAAAGACAACCGAGCGAGACTATGGCAAAAAAGCGCGCGGAACTTCTTGAAACCTTGGAAACCAGATAGCGCAAGAGCTCGGCACCTGTCGTGGCGGTATCGTTACATTGTACTCTTTCAATTCGCCGCCGTTGCCTGCCAAACGAATGTCGTCACCGCCCCCGCAGGCAACTTGTAGGTCGCGAATCTATTCTTCCACGCAATATTGAACGGCAATGGCCCACCGCTACTGTTCAACACCAAAAGAACAATCGAACCATCCAGATTCTGAAACGCGACATCTTCCAGGCTGCCTTGGTCAAAAGAGTTGGATGCGATTCGGTGCGCCCCGGGTTTTACAAACTTACTCGCGTGGCCCAATGCGGTGAAGTCAACCGTCGGGATTACTTGCACGGGCGAACTGGCATGGTTCACGGTCACCACTCCGCGGCAAGTCGTGCAGCCCCCAAGAAAAGGTTCATGATTCTGATCGAGTGCAAGATTCCACAGGACCACCGTTTGCGCCCAATTTCTTGTCGAGTTGATGATGAGCCGTGCTTGCTGTTCGAGCAAATTCCCCTTTTGCCATTCCCCTCCCGAACATTCCGTCATCCATATCTCTTTTTCCGGGAATCGCTCGTGCAATTCGTTTTGCGCGGTTGGCACTCCGCCATAACAGTGCGTCGCCGTTCCCGCTGCAAAGGACGCCGCCCTTGAGTCGCTCATCACCTTCAACGGAAATTCAATCAAGTCCCAGTTGTGATCGAATATGAAAACTTTCGTCTTGAGTCCCGCGTCTTTCAATGCCGGGCCCAAAGAATCCCGCAAGAAAGCAGCCTGTTCGACAGCCGTCATCCCCATCCCGGGATAGTTGCCGGGAATATTGAGCGGCTCGTTCTGCATCGTGATCGCGTAGATCGGAATCCCTGCTGCCCCGTAAGCTTGAATAAAACTCACAAAATAAGCCGCGAGCGCCGGATATGCTTCCGGCAGCAACGCGCCCTGAGTCATCGACTGCGACGTCTTCATCCAACCCGGCGGACTCCACGGCGACGCGATGATTTTCAGATTTGGATTCCGGACCAGCGCAGCCTTCACCATCGGAATGATGTAGGCTCGATCATGCTCGATGGAAAACTTTTCTAGCTTGGAATCTTTTTCTCCGGCCGCGACGTCGTCGTAACTGTAGTCAGTAAGCGCGAAGTCGCTCGCGCCCATTGGCTGGCGCAGTATGCTCAACCCAATTCCCTTTTGCGGGTCGAACAACATGTCCATCACTTCGGCGCGTTTCTCCGCCGTCAGTTTTTGATCCAGCAGCCAGGCAGATGAGTCCGTCAGCGACGCGCCAAATCCGTCGATCCTCTGAAATTGTTGCCCGTCGTCAACCCTGATCGTGAGCGCCGCCGATTGCGTGCTCCCGAAATGCAGTGGCGGCTTCGCACTCATCGCCGGCGTTTGATTTTCGATCGACTCCACAACATTAATTTCCGTTGCGGGCGACTTCTGGGGCGCGCCGGACGCGATAGGCGTCAACGCGAACATCGCGAGCAGTGGCATCAAATTTCGCCCTGAAACAAACCCTAGCCTCACGTTTTCCTCCGCTCGTCATAACGAAAACTACTCCGGCTTCAAATTCTCCGCCGGTGTCGCCGGTTGCGCCACGTCCGAATCTTGTGGCACCTTGAATTTCTTCAACTGTTCCTGCGATTTCTCCGCTTGCTCGTTCTTCAGCCGCTGAAACGTCGCAATCGCCTGCTGTGCTTCGGGCATCCTGTGCAGACGCCGCAGCGTAATTCCCAATTGGTACCACGCCTGCTGCAGAACTTCGTCATCCGTCTCCGTCGTTGTCGCAGCCTGAAAGTGCTTCAGCGCACTTTCGTCCTCTCCCAAAAGCATTTCAGCGCGGCCCATGTTGTAATCCGCATGGCGAAGCCCAGGCTTTTGCTTCAACGCACCCTCGATTAATTCCTTCGCACGTGCTCCATCGCCGAATTCAATTGCCAACACTCCAAGCTTGTATCGCGCAAGGACATTAAACGGATCGATTTCCAATTCTTTTTGGAACGCAAGCTGCGCTTCAATCGGCTTTCCCGCGCTGCGGTATTCTGAACCGAGTTCTTCGTGCAATCCAGGTTTCGTCGGTGCCAGTTTTATCGCTTCCTGGAATTCCGCAATGGCCTCGACAGGACGGTCAGCTTCAGAATTTGCCTGCGCCAAGACTTCGTGCACGCGCCAAGATTTAGGATCAGTCTTGAACATCCGCTCGTAACTATTCTTTGAAACGAGCAAGTGTGCCTGCCCGCGGTGATACAAAATGTCGACGTCGTCTGGCGCAAGTCTCGCTGCCTTGTCGAGTGCGACAGCGGCGTCTTCGGGACGCTCTAGCGCCAATTGAATCACGCCTTGCCACATCCACGCTGAAGCATCCTTTGGATAAGCGGCCGCCTCCTTGTTAACCGCCGCAAGCGCCGGCACAAGCCGATTGGTCCGGTAGTACGCGATCGCCAGAAATAGATTCGCTCCATGTAAACTCGGCTTCAGACTCAGGGCTTTTTGTAGACTCGCGATCGCCTCATCGAGTCTCCCCTGCTCTTCCCGCACAAGTCCCAGGTTGAAATGCGCCTCCGCAAAAGCCGGCGCGGCCTTCGCAGCGGCGTCAAATCCTTCGCCAGCCGCATTCAGGTCTCCGCCTCGCATCGATTCCGCCGCGCGTTGAAATGTACTCGCGGCTTCAGCACTGACTTGTGCGCACACTGGGCTAGTGACGAGCAACATGTACACCGCACAAGCGGCCGATAAGCCCAAGGGGCAGACACGCTGAAATTTGGATGTAAATGAATTCACAATCAAAGTCTATACCGAGTATCAATGATGGGCACATCACAAACGAGAGAACCTCTTGCATCGCTTTCGGCGCAAGAGGTTCTCATGTATTTCGGAGTTATGTCCCGCCTCAGAATTGGTAGCGGAACGTGAATTGAACCAATTTTTGTGCATTGATGGCCGATGGAGATCCCCCGAATTGGGCGCCAGGACGGCCAAACGTGCCGCAAGTAACGCATCCATCCCCACGGGCTAGCGTATGTCGGTTAAAGAGGTTCAGAAAATCCACTTTAAGCGAGACGACGTGTGCTTCGTATACCGTTAAGCGCTTAATGAGCGAGAAATCCTCATTTTTGTAAATGGGGCTGCGAATATCACCAAACACTTTCGAAAGATCGCCGAAGGTATAGCCTCGTTGCGCGACAAGACTCGGTGCGTTTGGATCAAGAAAGGCGCCACAGTTGAAGAAGTTGTTAGTCGACTGCGCCACGAATGTGCCATCTGCCTGCTCATCGCATCCGCTAGGCTGGTTCGAGAATGGATCATACGAACTAGAATTCGGACTCAGCAGGGGCACACCAGGGATGCGGCTCAACCTCGTATTTGCTGTCCCGAAACGCGTATTTTGCGCGCTGCTGGCGAAGGGGATGAAGGGTACGCCGCTCTGGTAACGCATCACGCCTCCGAGCTGCCACCCGCCCACCACCTTGTCCAACGCGCCACCCTGATTCAGGAACTTCTTGCCTTTGCCAACAGGCAACTCATACAAATAACTAATCACGAAGCTGTGCGGAACATCTTGATAGCTCAGAGCCTTCTCCGATTTCAAGTCACGCGGGTTCTGAGCCAGAAAAGTGTCCGAGCTTCCGAAGGCCGTGAGGCCCGCGTAGGCACTGTCTGCATCGGTCAGAGTCTTCGAATACGTATAAGACGCCAATACGTTCAGCCCGTTCCGGAAGTGCCGTTCCACTTTTGCCTGGAGCGCGTTGTATGTCGATTGACCGAGATTTTCCAGGCAGCAATTAGTGTTGATGCCGCCATTCGTTCCGGGTCCGCCGGACTGATATTGTGGAAAAGGCAGCAGCAGCTGCCCGACGAAGTCGTTTCCGCTTGGTCCATACAATGGCTCGAACCAGGACGGAACCGTAATACCAAGGCTAGCCAAGGTCGCTTGTCCCGCGGGGCTCGTCACTGAATCATTCAGCTTTGTCCCCAACGACATGAATTTGGGATCAATCGCATTCAATTGCTGAAGATTCGAGTTCAAGTGGGTGGCGTGATTTCCCACATACCCAACGCTCAATATGAGGTCAGGCGCCAGCTGATGCTGAATCTCAAGGCTCCAATTCTGAATCATTCCTGAACGCCCATTGCTTGGTGCCGCAAAGCTGGGGCTGCCTTGAAAACTCCCATTCAGCAGCGCCGGATCCTGAGCATTGGACGGGGGCGCGAAGTCAGGAAAGCCCGTATCCAGCGAGCCCTTGCCGTTGAAGCTCGCGGGCGCAAAGTTGTTTGTGGAAGTAAAACTTGGGTTGACTGCGCCTCCACTGCTCATCGAATCACCAAAATCGGTGTAAAAGAGAGCGGCGTGATAGATGCCATAGCCGCCGCGGACGACCGTATTGTTGAACCAGCCGAATAACTTTTCGGGCGCATAGGCGAACCCTATACGGGGACCAAAGTTCTTGTAGTAAGTTTTTGCACCAGTAGCATTAGATCCGTAGATGAGCGCGCCAAGCGTCCCGCCTGCGCCCGGGTTCGGCGTATTCAGATCCAAAACCGACTGAGCGCCATGCGCTTCATGCCGAGGTGTGTCCACATCGTACCGGAAGCCCAGATTCAACATGAGATTCTTGCGGAACTTGAAATCGTCCTGAATGTATCCAGCGTAGTAGTTCTGGTTCCATCGGGGAACGACCGATGAAAAGCGGGCACTCTCTTTTTGCGGAAGGCCCAGAAGAAAGCTTGCGAACGCATCTCCCGTTTGAGGATCCGACGGTGCGAAGGCCGTCTGGAAATTACTAAATTCGTAGTTCGGCGAAGTGTTGGTGTTGTTGAACCTCGAAAACTGGGAGTGGCGCCACTCAAACCCGATGCGGAACGTGTGACGGGACTTAATCCAGGACACGCTGTCCGCGACCACAAGACCGTTGGGAATGGCAACGTCAAAGTTTCCCGCACTAAATCCCTGGTAGCCGATGCCAAGCGCGTTCGCGTCGAACGTAAAAACTGGAAAAAGCACGCCGCTGGCATTTGGAATGCCCAGCGTTTTTGGCCAATCCTGCCCGGTAAAACTATCAGCCTTGCTGGGATCGACCAGCCGGTTAAAGCCCACGTTAAAGTGATTCAACAACGAAGAGCTGATCGTTTTGTCCCATCCAAAGCGGAGATAGTGGGAAAAGCGTGACTTGAAAAAGTTGGTGTCGAGCGGAGCGGGGAGTGCCTGAGTGCCGTTGAACTGCTCCTGATCGCGGCTGCTATAAGAAAAAAAGAATTTATTGTTGGAGCCCCAATTTTGATCAATCCGGAAACTCATCGTCGTGTCGAGAATCGGATTGCTCGAGTTAAATATGAAGTTGTTGATCAGCCCCTTTGTTGGGTCCGCGTGAACTGTCAGAAAGGCAAGCACGTTCTGCGCGACTGGACTCAGGCTCGTGATTTTGTTGCCGGGAAATGCGATGCGGCCCCCGACGAAACCAGTCGGGCAGGACGCCGTTGTGGGATCGAAAATCTGACCTCTCAATACTGGCGTGTTGTCGCAAGGATTAGTCTGCCCAGTGGGTGCACCAAGGAGCGCGGAAAAATCGCCGCCTCGTTCCGCATCCGTTGGCAAGGTACTCTGCTGCGTACCACCTTGATTGTTCCGATATTGTTCCCAGGAAAAGAAAAAGAACGTTTTGTCACGACCGTTGTAGAGCTTTGGCACTCGCACCGGACCGCCGAGGCTCCCGCCAAAGTCATTTTGATGGTCGCGCGGCTTCACATTCGAACCATTAGAAATGTTGTTCCACGGGACTGCATTCAGCTTGTCGTTATGCAACAGGTCAAATGCGGCGCCGTGATAAGAATTGGTGCCGGATTTGGTGGTAAAAGATTCGACGCCGCCGGAAGTGCGCCCAAATTCTGCTGAAATAGTCGAAGTCGTGACCTTGAACTCGCTGATGGCTTCAACCGAGGGAGCATTTTCATCAAAAGTTGGCCCAAGCTCGGCGTGGGCGATACTGGCGCCATCCAAGATCACTTCGGTACCCAAATTCTGGCCGCCGGAGATCTTCGATTCGAATATGCCAGCCGAATCCGTTGTCCCCGGACCAACAGTGCCGGGAGTCAGGAAAACAAACGATTCCGTGGACCGCAGGTGACTTTGCCCCGTCGCCGCAAGCGCGAGTGGGAGTTCCTCAATTTGCTTTGTACTGACAACGGTTCCGATATCCGAACTTTCAGACTGGATAGCCGGCGCATCTGCGACGACCGTAACCGTATCCTTCACGTCGCCGATCGTTAGCGCGAAATCCAGGGACGCTACCGTATTGACTTGCACTTCTACTTCGGTCTTTTCCGCCGTCTTGAATCCGGCCGCCGTAACCGTAATCGTGTAGACGCCAACCTTGACGTCTGGAATTCGGTATCCACCAGTCGGGCCGGTTGTGGCCGTGTACTGCGTCGCGCTTTCCTTGGCTTTTGCAACCACCTGCGCGTTGGATACAACAGAGCCCGTCGAATCTTCCACCGTTCCCGCAATCGTTCCCCTGTCCGACTGCGCAAACGTCAACCCGGCCGCGATCAAAAAAATCGCCGCACACACAACTCCGCGAATGAATAAGGAAAAAGTTCGCATTACGCCTCCAGGCTCGCTGCGTCGCATCGCGAACTCGCACCACCGAACGGAATCGCCCGGATCAGTTCGACAACGTTACAGCTGCCATTTGCCCGAACCCGCGCTCTTGCGATTTGCGTGGATCCCTCTTTCCGCATCCTTCGCCCGTAGGAGGTCGATGGACGCGGCACTGCACCCCGATTGCGAGTACTTTGGAGCATCCAAGATACTGCTGTCAAGAAGAAATGTTCTAAATCCATCTAAGACAATCGTTTGTCTAGCGTATTTTCCGCGCTTTATGTATGGTTGCGATGCCGAGCGCGCCGGGCTCTATGCGCCCCGGCCGGCTAGAGGTGCTATGCAGCAGTCGCCCCCAGGAGGTATCCTAACCAGCGCTGAGGCCGATTCCGCCTCCTCGAAACGGCGAGGTAACTCCAACAAAACAATGGCTCAAGCAAAAAAAGGGCAGCCGCGCGCGGAAAAACCCGTCAGCCTGAAAATTCTTGCTGATTACCTTGGCCTCTGCCCCGCCACCGTATCCTTAGTATTAAACAACGTCCCCGGCCGCTCCATCCCTCAGGAAACTCGCGAACGCGTTCGCGCCGCAGCTCGAAAGTTCAATTACCAGCCCAGCCTGATCGCGCGCTCTTTAAGAAAACAACGGACCTTCACCGTCGGCGTTCTCGTCCCGGAACTCAGCGACGGTTATCACACCATGGTGATGAGCGGCATCGGCGATCACCTGATGCAGGAAGGCTACTTTTACTTTAGCGCTCACCATCGCCACAAACCGGACCTCGTCGAAGAATATCCCCGCCTCCTGATGGGCCGCGGCGCGGAAGGAATCATCGCGATTGACACCGCGCTCGAGCACGAATTGTCGGTGCCGGTTGTTGCTGTCGCGGGACACAAACAAATCGCGGGCGTCACAAACGTCATGCTCGATCACCGTCACGCCGCCGAATTGGCTTTGCGTCACTTGCACCAACTCGGTCATCGCCACATCGCGTTTATGCGCGGTCAACCCTTCAGCTCCGATTCGAACGATCGCTGGAAGAGCATCGTGGCGGTGGCGCGCGAACTCGGAATTGAAATTCGGCCGGAACTAACGATTCAACTTGAAAAGGATTTGACTTCGCCGGAACTCGGATATCCCGTGGTGCAGCAACTTCTCAGTCACAAACGAAAGTTCACGGCGTTGGTTTCGTTCAACGATATCGCCGCCATCGGCGCCATCCGAGCTCTCCGCGACGCGAATCTTTCCGTGCCGGAAGATGTTTCCGTTGTCGGCTTTGACGATATTCGCGCCGCTGCCTATCACAATCCGAGCCTTACCACGATTCGCCAGCCGCTCCACGATATGGGCCAGAGCGCCGCTCGCATCCTGCTCCAGAGAATTCAGGGATTCAAGGATTACCCGAAAGAATGTGCAGTGCCTCCCGAGTTGATTATTCGAGAGTCCACAGCTCCGGCAAGCGGCCGCTCACACTCGCGATGACAAACCCTTGTGCAAAAAACCCTTGTGCAATGAAGTTTGTCGCCTTGGGAGAGCTAGTTGCGGAGCGCGGCAGTTGCGCGATCGGCAATTTGCTTGAATCCAGCTGCGGACGCTTCTCGCTGTAAATTTGTAACCTGTGTCCGCTCCACAGAATTCAAATGCGCTTCCGACGGCAGAGTCGCAAGTAAAAATCGCGCCTCCATCGACTTGTACCGATACCCGCTCCCCGCAGCGATGTCCGCAACTTGCTTCAGTTCGCGGGCAATTTCTTCGCGCCGTCGCGCATTGGCCGCCGTGGCTTCGATCTGCGCGGAGACGATTCGGCAAGAAAGCTCCAATTCTCTGTCGTGCGAGCGTTGCGCAAAATCTCGAGCTCGGCTGATCGCCGCGGCTGCTTCCGCCGGTCTTTGGTTGGACAGTGCGGCGCGCCCACGCACCACTTCAGCAAACGCCTGGTCGCGAAGAGCATTGGCAGGCTTCAGTAGCTCGGCGGCTTGTTCGAGGGCAGCGACGGCGGCCTCCGGCTTATTCTGATCCAGCAGCAAATTCGCTTGCTGCAGTTCCGCTTGCGCTTGCGGGACAGCGTCGCCGACTTCCTTAAAAATCAGGCTGGCGCGCGACTCGACGTCCCACGCCTGCGAAACATCTCCCTCGATTCGATACGCTTGCCCCAATCCGTACAATGCGGAAGCTTCCCTGCCCCGGTCTCCGATCCGCCGGCATATTTCCAGAGCCTCGCCATAGAATTTTTTGGCGGCTTCATGCTCGCCTTTCGCAAGCGCGACATCTCCCAATCCCAGTTTCGCTAGCGCTGCTCCGTCGTCATCCCTGATCTTTTCATAAGTTCCGAGAGCGTCGCTGTAACTCTTCGCCGCCTTCGGCAGATCGCCAAGGTACAGATAAATATCGGCAAGGTTATCCGTCTCGTTTGCTGCGCCGGCTTCATCGCCGGTTTCATTGAGAATCGCCAGCGATTCAAGATAATTTTCCCGCGCCGCCTGGTAATCGCCCGATTGCTCGAGAGCGATCGCATGAATTGTCGTTGCCGTCGAAACGCCCTTTCGATCGTGCGCAGCCTGATACAAACCTTTCGATTCTTTTACAGCTTTTTCCACGTCTTCGAAACGCCCGAGATTTTCGTAGAGCCATGCCTGCGCTACACGGGCTTTCGCAAGCAAAAGCAGCGCACCGGAAGCACGCGCTTTTTCCGCCGCCGCGCTCATTGCAATATCCGCTCGCTTCATATCGCCGAGCGACCGCGCCGCATCCCCTTCAGCCATGTCGATTCTCGGATCGTTGCCCAGCGGCGCAGGCAGCAGACGAAGCGCGGAAATTGTGTCCAATGCTTCGCGCCACCTTGCCGCTTTGATTTGCGCATTTGCCAAATGCAGTCCGAAATCCGGATTGTCCGGAAAAAATTTAAACAGCGCCTGATAAATAGCAATCGCCTTGTCTTCTTCGTGAGACAACTCGTGATATCTGCCCTCGACCAGAAGTCTCTGCGCTCGCGGCAAATTGGCCGATAAATCGAAAGACTTCTTTGCTTCGCGCGCTGCATTCTGATCGTAACCAAGTTGCGACCATGCCGACGCCAATGCGGAATGTACGAGCGCAAAATTCGGTTCCGCCGCTACCGCTTGTTCCAATTTCGATTGAGCCTCGCGCGCATTCAGCACTCTCAAATCCGACAAACCCTCGGCGTACAACCTTGCCGCTTCCGAATTTGAAGGCAACATCAGCGCAACTTCCACTGTCTCCGCCTCAGTGACTTTTCGAACTCCTAGATGTCCCCGCAGCTCTTCGCCGGCAGTTGCTACCAAAGCGAACAGATTTTCGTCCGTCCCCGTTTCAGACGTGGCAAACAGTGTTTCCCCGCTCTTTGCATCGATTAAACGAACGTCGAGCCGTATTCGTGCGTCGTGCTCTTTTCCCAACATCGCGTAAGATCCAGCCACCACCAAATCGCTTCCAAGATCCTTTTTTATTTGCGCCAGACTCGCTGCGCCAAGACTGTCCAATTCTGGCAGACGAAGTTCGAGTTTCATTCGCGCAATATTTTCCGCGGGCACCGTGCGAAGCTGATCGCCGACGGAAAGTTCTGTGGCCAGCCAATCCGAAAACGCTGTCGAAAGCCACGCGTCTTGCGGATTTCCGGAAAGATTTCGAAATCCCAGAACTGCCACGGACTGGCGCGGATTCACCGAAGCAGATCGTCCATATAAAATTTCCGATTGCTTCAGCCGAAGCGACATCACGCCCGCCAACACCACGAGCGTGACAATCACCGCCATGAGAAACGAAAAACTCCAGCCTTCCGTGAAGGAATAAAACAATCGCGCGGGCTTTTCTATAAAGGAAGAGTCTA
>Ga0070734_10001716_pt1 | contig 30196 bp, 29 predicted proteins | sample Coa_R1_8_FD_66444 | JGI IMG/M metagenome (GOLD analysis project Ga0070734, IMG submission 66444) | Surface soil microbial communities from Centralia Pennsylvania, which are recovering from an underground coalmine fire - Coalmine... | ecosystem: Environmental > Terrestrial > Soil > Unclassified ... | reverse complement strand
CAAAGAGAGTTTTCTGGTCGAGACATTGACGAAATGCGGCTGGTCACTCTCTGGTTCGACCAAGCAGGAACTCCGGGAATGGGAGGCACGAAGGACAGCCCGTAAAGACGAGGATATTGCACCGATACTTCGGAATGCGCTTGTCCAAACGGAGCGGGGTGAGCTAATAGACGTCCTTAGGACGTGCGACTGGAACGTGGCCGCAGCTTCTAAACAACTAGGGCTACCACGCACCTCGCTGGTGTCGCGCATGGATAGGCTGTCGATCATCCCGCCGAGCAAGCTAGCGGGTAGATGTGTTCGTTACTGACACTAGACAATCAGTGGGCTACCACGCACAACACCGATCAGGCGGATGGACAAACTGTCCATCAACCCGCCGTGCATCCAGGAACAGACCGCAGCGGCCTAAAACGGCCATCGGCCTATGCTTTGGCATGTTGCATGTATGACGGTGGACAGGTTACCACGCACCGCAGGGCTACCACGGATTGGGTAGGGAGGCCGTCTCGAAGGCGGCCCCCCGCCAATGGCAGTCGTTATTGCTTCTCGTATACTGCGACGTCCCCAGTCTTCTGGCCCTTCGCGTTCGTGCCGGTGATCGTCAGCGTCATTGTCTTGCCATCTTTTGATACAACTCGCTTGGCGTGACCCACCACCTTACCGGCCTTCTTTAGCGTGGCCTCGGTAATGCGGGTAGAGATACTCTTGGCGCTGATTGCATCGTACAGATCCGAGCCGGTGATCGGATAGTCCTTGCCATCATATTTGGCCGTGTACGTAAACGAGGTTGTCTTTCCCTCAGCATCAACGCTTTCGCCCATCCGTTTGATGCCATCGGGCCGTTTCTTCGTAGGTGATCGTTGCGCTCTTAGGCGCCGGACCAGGGCTGTACTTTGATTTGGCCACGTTCAGTTTCCACGTCCCGACGACGGGGCTGGCGGCCCATAGGCTCCAACCCAAAACGAGTACCCCGAGAACCTTCGAGAAACTTCATGTTCACACCCTCTCTTTCGGGGATCGACTCTATCACGTTTTTCGGGGGACGGGCTACCAACCGGCGGGAGAATGCGAGCTATCCCAGGGGATGCGGAACAGACGGCAGAGGTGAGGGTGTGCTGACAGGAAACTACGGGATCTGGCTCTAATCGTGCTGATTGAGGAACAGAGGGCCGATGCCTATTGCTAGTGCAGTAATCCGTTTTTCCAGAGACTCAAGACAACATCCATCTGGCCATTCGGCCGCTTATTCGGCGATTTACATGACAACCGCCAAAGCTTATCCTTATCCGTCGCGAGATGCGGTTGTGATCGAAGAAGGCTAGCAGCGCGGACGGCGTATTCCGCGTTCTTGCTAGACTTTTGCAAGTACTTGCCTGGCGGGATGCCAAGGACTAGGCCGGCTTCGCATTGCGCGCGGGCCTAACAGACAGGACTTGGGAAAAAATGAGCTGCTGGGCTAGTTGATATGCCACCCGTGAGCGCTAAGCAAATTAGCGAGCCGAGTGGGGATGTAGCAAATCTCAAATACAGTCATAACTGCTATCGGGACAAGACGCCCGCAATTGAACTCCATTACAACGGCCCGGGTCTTAATAGTTGCAAAGACCAAAAGGGCAACAATAGGTGTTAAAAGTCCGATGTTTCTTGCCCACATAAGCGCCGACGAAGTGCCCGCTGTCATACCGAGCATGGCATACATTCCAGCGGCCACCAGGGCCGCTGGTACTAATATGATCTCCGCAACAACGGCGAATACTAAGATCCTGCCAATCAGCGGGAGACTTTCTAGCCTTTGTTCGGTTTCTTTTTTCTGCTCTTCTGTTGGGGTTGGCAAAAGTATCAACAGGCGATTTACCAAAAATATCGCCAAGCACGGCACAAGCGCGGCTATGGCAAGACGATCATCTGGAACCTTATAGAAAAAGTGCGCGATACAAACTGCGACTGTCGCCAGGATTATTTGGGAAGGCATGACGCGCAAGATTCTCAGGATCATGCTAGGGATTCTGACGGTCATATAGTTTTCCTCTTAATCGTGGAACAAACACACACAGCATGTCCCACAGCAAGTAAAGATATAGCAAACCGAATGCCACGAGGCCGACCGTTTCAAGCAGGGTAAGGTATAACCTAGGGGCACTGGAAAACACGCGGTCCAACACCCAGTTGAAACCTCGATCTGCCATGGCAAAAACACAAGCAGCCACGATTCGCAGAAGAGCTGCGAACACACGATGGCTGAACGTCGCTAAGTCTTCTAACCATTCGGATGCTGGCGAGGTCGGCAAGGATTCGCTAGCCCCAATTTCATCATCCGCGCCGTTTTCCACAAGTGATAGAATATAATAGTTTAGCAGTTTTAAGTAGGATTTTCTTGGGTATCGGTGCCCCCCCAAATTTGGGGGGGGCACCAGTGCCTTAAATTCACGCACTCATGAATATTTAACCAACGCAACGTTGGACACCACCCGCAAGAATACTGCGTCGCAAGGGCAAAAACGCCTCGACAGCTTTCCGAAACTCCGGCTCCTGGCTATCGCGCCAGCAAACCCACCGTTCCTCATCAAATCTCAGATAAAGGATCGAGCAAGCCTTTCGGCACTGAGAACAAACAAACCACCTGCGAAGGCCACCCGGGTTCATCCTCCGCGAGATTATGTGGACATCCTGTATCCAGTCAACGCAGGAGGAGATGGATCTGAGCCGAAAGCATAACGTACCTGCCGCGACCGATGTCGGCGGCACGATCGACTTCCACGATGCCTCAATGGGGCCTACCGTCAGGGAGGCACCCCAGGCCACATGGCCACTCCGGGGCATGCGGCCTCCCCGGACAAAATCGGATATCTCAAGGTGTGGCACGTTTATTGTTTCTCCTGGACACCATTCTCCGGCGGCAATGCAACTCCCATTCCAAGGTCCACTTCTCTAGTTGACAGCGATAACCCAAATTCCAGCATTTGCGGCAGGCCCAGAGTCGTGAAGACCCGCCGGGCAAGTAGAGTTTCAATCGTCGGGCTTCGCATTTCGGACATAGCCAAAGACGCTTGGTGTACACCGCGCCAGCCGCGACAATGCGCTTGCGCCGCGGTGGTCCTACGAGTAGCTTGCCCGTACACGGCCTGGCTACGATTGTTATTTTCTGTGTCCAGGGTTCCAGGTTGGGCGGGATCCCCGTTGAGGATCGCGTGGTAAGCCGGACGGTGTAAACGGCCTCAGCCTGCGTTTTCTGTGGGGAACCAAGGCTCCACTCAGCGATCGTGCTTACAACGGCCAGACCGCCATCGGGCTTTCGGGACAGACCACCGGGGCCCCACTGGGCGCCGGTAATGGCCCGGTTCAAGACCTGGCTTACCGATAACATTCGGCAGTACTCAATGATATGCACGGGGATTTTTCAGCAGAGGTACGTGGGGAGCCGTCTGCTTCTAGGCACGGTATTTCGGTTTGCCTTCCTAGATAGGTCGGATGAACAAAAAAGGCGGCGCCTTGCTTTTATGGCGTGTAACTACGCGGCCCGGTCGTGCGGTTCACCTTTTGCGCACAGCACGTTATCACGCACATTGGGCACGGTGATCGTCCAAGGGATCCTGCCAATCTGCTGAGCAATCCGGACAACGGCGCGGATTGTGACGAGGTGGCGATTACATGTAGCCGCGGTCTTGCCGGCAGCTAGGAGGTGGTCTCGGTAGTCTTCGGCGATCTGCTGGGCCCGATCGGGCCCGTAGCCCAAAAATATTGCCAGCGTCAATGGGAACGTCTCTGCGGGGCCATACCCGCGTCTTGCTAGCCAGTTCCTAAAATGCCGGAGATCGGCTGCGTATAGCCGCTGCGTGGTCCTATTAGGTGACCGGAATAGCCGGGCAAGCAGATCGTCGGCGGCACCGCAGCCCCAGCGGTACACCTCGGCGGCGAAAACCTGGGCCTGGACGTGGGGGTTCATAGGGTAAAAACTTGTGAACAAACTTGTGAACAATTAGCGCCATTCGTGGGCATCGTTGCACGTTGATTGCCGCTCCTAAACCGTTGATCCACAACGTGCCAGCTTAGCCGTCGCTGATTACGAATCAGCCGCTCTACCAACTGAGCTAGGGTGGCCCGTAAGCAACCGAACCTGCCGTGTGCTAATTCCGCGCCTGCTCCCGATTCTAGCAGATGACTGCGCTCAATCTCCCCGCGGACTTATCTGGCAAAATCCACCTGCGAATGCGTCAGCGCGCCACGTCCAAATCCAGTCGGCGGGCCAGCGCTTGAAACTCGGCTGACGTTCGCAGTTCGTCCAGCCGTGGATCTACGCCCATCCACGTCAACCAGACGTCACGCTCCTCGGATGCCTTTTGCAACCACCCAATAGCCGCCTCGCATTGGTCCAGGCCCGTGCAGACGATTGCGTTCCAATAAGGCGAAACATAACGTTTCCTGGCAAGCCCACGTAGCGTCCGTAGAGTCTCCTTAGCTTTGGCAGTCATCCCGGCTTTGGCCCATGCGTGACCGGCTGCCGCAATGAATGCCGGCTGCTCGTCACCAGAAGCTTGCGCATTCTGAAATTCGATGATCGCTTCGTCGTACATCATCATCTGCTCATTCACCAGTCCCAGCACATGCTGGGCGGCGCAGAATGTCGGCTCGAGCGCGAGTATCTTCCAGCATTGCTCATGGGCCGCATCGAAGTCCCGCGCCACGTACAACGCCCAAGCAGTTTCCGCGCTGATCGCCGCCGAAACCGGCTCAAGCGTCTGTGCGGTGCGCAGCGCCTCCACCGCGCGCCGGCTGCTTCCGCGGCATGATAAGAACGCTCCGTAAGCCCGGTGAGCGGCTGCGCAGTTGGTATCCAGCCCTACCGCCCGCTCAAACTCCTCGAAGGCGCCCGTCCAGTCCCAGTCGAAATAGTGCCTTACCTGCCCCAGTGCCGCGTGTGCCTCTGCGCTGTACGGATCCAGATCCACGGCTTTCACCGCCAGTTCGCGCGCCCGAACTCCCGCTTCCTGCGCCGTCGACATATTCATCCGCGCGGTGAGGCAATACGTCTCTGCCATATCCGCATGCGCGCGCACACAGCGATCATCTTCATGGAGCGCCGCTTGCAGATAGGCCGACGCCCGATGCAGGTCCGCCTGTGTTTGCTTGTTTAGAAAGAATCGTGCTTTTGCACAATTCTCACTCGTGCCCAAGTTCTTTCCAGCGGGCGTCAACTCTTCCACCGGAGCAACCAAACGATATCCCAAGCCCTGGCGCGTTTCGACGTAGCGGGGATTTTGCGGAGAATCGCCCAGCGCCTTGCGTAAAGAGTTAACGGCAGTATTCAGGCTGCGTTCGAAGTTCACGTGCAGGTCAGGCCACAACGCGCGTTTCAATTCATCTCGGGACACAAATCGGCCCCGAATCCGAAGAAGTAATTCCATCACCTGGAAAGGCTTTCGCTCCAGCCGGATCTGTCGACCGTTTTTTCTGAGGTCTTTATTGGAGAGATCTACCTCAAATTCACCGAACCGGAGCTTGTTCCCGGTTCCCTTCGCCAGAGTCTTGACATCTTCTTGACCTGCCGTCATGGCTCGATTTGCGTCTTCCCATTAGACGAACAGCATTCCAGCAAGGTTGTTAGAAATAACCGCCGGCTGTGGTGCATAAAAAAGGAGATCACTAATGAAATACGCAAAGTACGCAGTGGTTGTTCTCGCGCTGGCGTTGGTGATGGGTTTCACCGCAGCGCCCGCGGCGGCAGAGGAACGCTTCACCGGCAGCTTCACTCTGACAACCGATGCCTATTGGGGCGACAAGCTCTTAACCCCTGGCGATTACAGGATTTCTGTTAACCTGGATCATCGGCCGGGGTCTCATATGGCGACCATCACTGCAGAAGGGTTCAGCAGCTCCATTGTTACTGGAGCCTCGATGGAAGAACCTGTCAGTAATTCCAGCTCTTTGCTGCTCGAAAAGGTGAACGGCGTTTTCGTGATTCGCCAGCTGGATGCCGGTCTTGCCGGGCGCTCGCTCCGATTCGTCGTGTCTAAAAATGTGCGCGCGAATGGTGAACAGGCCAGTTCCAACGTCAAACTGACAATGCCGGTAACTGCCAGCGGCTACTAATTGGAAATACATTCGTTCGCTGTGGCCCCGCTTGGGCTCACCCCTTTGGCGCTCAGCGTTTCTTCTGATCGCCCCCAAGCAGGGCCAGCGTGGCGAAGCCGGTTGCCGCATCGCTCATAAACTGAGCGGCCATGGATCCGGCTTCGTGATGGTGGTTCATTGATTCAGCCTTCCACGATCCAGTCTCCGCATCCTGCTTCGCTTGCAACCAGTCAAGTGCGCGCGCTAGCGGTGGGTCCGATCGCATGACACCAGCCTGCTCCAACGTATACGCCACGACGCCGGTGGCATAGCTGTTTGATCCCGCCGCGGGCGGTGCGTCCGGCCGCGGCTTCCAGCCTCCCAATGAGGTCAGCGTCCAACCCCCGTCCGGCTCCTGCTTTCTCTTTACTTCTTCCACCATTGCCCCGCGTTCGGCATCCGTCATCAATTCCCGGAGATTCGCCGCTGCCCACAGCAGGAATAATCGGTTGTGCAACGGCTGCCCCGATTGTGCGCCTCGCAGAAACGATTTGAGGTCGGAGATCTGCGCTTGTAATTCCGGCCGTGCCTGATATCCTGCTGGCGCCACCCCGGTTGCCAGCGCTCCCAAAGCCGCTCCGTAAAAAGCTGCCTCTTTCGTCTCCCACGGATCCAGATCGAAATCCGACCATTGCCACGCACCCTTCAGGCTGCCCGACTGCACCTGCGCCGACCACATGCGCTCCAAAGCCTTTTCGCCTTCCGGCGACAAGCGGCCTCGGGGCGCGTCATCGTTCGCCAGCATCACGGCTGCCAGGACCACTTGCGCCCCGTAAACCTGATCGACGATCGGCCCCTTCAATCCTTTGAAAAGATCGGCGGCGTCTGTCCGCATCACTGTGGCGCGCAGGCCGTCGAGTAAAACGTCCTCGTAGAGTGTGGGTACCTTTTCGCCAAGCGTTCTGCGCAACGCAGGCCTCGCCAGCAAATACGGCATCCCCGTGTGACATGAGACACACGGTACGCCTGATTGATTCGCGCGGGGCCACGTCACCCACGCCTGCTGCCGCGCGTCCAGGAACGCCGCAGCCTTTTTCGGATTCCATTCGCCGTGAAGCGTCAGGCTCGAGCCAAGCGCAAATGCAACCGTCCAAGGAGCTCGCAAGGTCATCTGCTTGCCTCGATTGTATCGCGACCGTTATCACACAGGGCCTGCCGGCGGTTTATGATCCTGGATATGGCTAACCGGCCCCTCTCCGTGACAGTTATCTGCTGGGTCTACCTGGTCACCGGTGCAGCCGGTTTCATCTACCATCTCGGTGAGTTTCGCTCGCTTCCGTTTCCGTTAGACACGTTGTGGGTCGAACTCGTCCGTATCGCCGCAGTAATAGCCGGGTGGTTCATGCTCAGCGGCCGGAATTGGGCGCGTTGGCTGGCGCTTGCCTGGATCGCATTCCACGTCGTAATCGGCGCCCTTCACTCCGTCACCCAGTTGATCGTCCACGCGCTGTTTTGCATCATCATCGGTTACATTTTGTTCCGGCCCGCCGCCGCCCGTTTCTTTGGTCGCGCCGTCTCTTGAGCTGTTTTGACCCTGCGATAGAATCGGTGTCTATGAAATTGCTTGCCTCACTCTTTCTTGCCGGTTGCGTTGCCTTAGCACAGAGGCCCGTGCAGGAATTCGATACGACCGCCGGGAAATTGAAGCTCATACCGGTTCAACACGCCAGCCTCGCAATCGAAGCAGGCGGAAAAGTGCTGTATATCGACCCCGTCAGTGGCGGCAATTACAGCGGCCTGCCGCAAGCCGATCTGGTGTTGATCACGGACATTCACGGCGATCACATGGATCCCAAGGTTCTCCCCAAAATCTCGAAATCCGGGACAACGATTCTGGCGCCTGCTGCGGTGGCCGAAACCGTCAAGAGCGCTACCGTAATCCGCAACGGCGAGACCGTACACAACGGACCGTTCACTATTGAGGCCATCCCCATGTACAACCTCAAACGTGGTCCCGAGCCCGGCAAGCTGTTTCACGACAAGGGCCGCGGCAACGGCTATGTCGTCACTTACGGCGGCAAGCGCTTCTACTTTTCAGGGGATACGGAAGGAATTCCTGAAATGCGCGCGCTCCAGAATATCGACGTGGCCTTCGTTTGCATGAACCTGCCCTACACCATGCCGCCGGAAGAGGCTGCCGATGCCGTGCGCGCCTTCCACCCGAAAATCGTCTACCCCTATCACTATCGCGGTTCCGATTTGAACGTCTTCAAGAACGCCCTAGCCGGCACGGGAATCGATGTCCGGATGGTCGACTGGTACTACAAGAACTGACGGCTACTTCGCCCGCATGGCCCATTCCAGGCCGCCCACCACGGCGCGTCCGGGCATGACTACACCCGGAAGCTCGTAGTAGTGTGTGGAAGTGACATTTGTGAGTTGTAGGAACGGCCTCACGCGATGCTGGTTCCATGCGCCGTATAAGTCCCACAGCGCATACGCGCCTTGGCCGCGGCGATGCAAAGCTCCAACGCGCGTGCGCGCCAGAAACCCGTGGGAAAAGCTGCCGTGCCATTCCACCACGGCTGATTCCGACGGGTAGTTGAACGAATACCTCGTGAACAGATCTTGAAATTCCGCCTGCGCTCCATGAAGCGCCGTGAACCGCACCGCAAGGCTTTGCGCGTTCGTGAGGCGCGTGTCCACCGACGTCTCGACTCCGGTGAACTGGAGCCGGTCGATATTAGCGGCCGCCCATAATGCCGTCTCTGAAGCCCGCACGTAGTCGATGCCATCGCGTTCACGAAGCTGGAACACGGTAACGTCCGCGCGCAGCCGGCTTACCGGCGCCCACATCAGTCCGCCCTCGTAATCCCAGGCCCGTTCCGGCCGCAAGTTCGGATTTCCCAGATTGGCCGGGTCGTGATAGAAGAGGTCGGTGTAGCTCGGCAGGCGGAATGCATGGCTGGCGCTCGCCCGGAGCTTTACTTTTGAGTTGAGCCACACGCCTCCCGCGACGGAAGGCGAGCTTTCCACTTCACCGGTGCCCAGGACGTTTTCGCGGATCCCCGCCGAGAACGAGAACCGCTTCAGCGCCCGCACGTCGATCGAGAGATAGCCGGCCCCGTAGTCGCGCTGATGATTCCCGAGATTATTGCTGACCAGCGTGTCGCGAAAAAACTCCGCGCCGTAGTGCAGCGTCACGTTGGCTGAAATGGCCTGATTGTGCCGCAAAGATGCAACGTAACTTTCGTCGCGGTGATGGTTGGTATAGATGGGCGGGTCATCGCGAAACAGCACGTAGAGGTCGCTGTGGTGGCGGTAAGAGAAAGACGCTTCAGTAGCCGGCCCCAACGCCTGTTGAAACGAGCCGAACCAGGTCTTGGTGTCTTCCCATGACGGGAAGTTGCCGTAGAATTGGTCTGCGCCGAACGGGCGATCGTCCCACGCGAGGGTCACGTTGCTCGCGCCGAGTGATGATTTCCAGTGCGTACTCGAGGCCAAAGCCAGGTTGCGGTAATCGCGGTCCGGCAGGAAGCCGCTAGAAAAATCCCGAGAGAACGTGAGCTGTTCGTCCACACCCCTATCCGCCAAGGAGAGTGAACCGCGTTCCTGGTTCACGCCAAAATTTCCCGCCGCCAGCCGGAAATGAAATTCCGATGTCTCGGGCGGGCTGGTGATCACGTTGATGACCCCGCCCACAGCGTCCGATCCGTAAAGCGTCGATCCTGAACCGCGCAGTACCTCGACCCGGGCCGTTCCATCCACCGGTACCGGCACGTCCATGTCGTGATGACCGCTCTGCGGGTCGTTGACGCGGATTCCGTTGATCAACACTAGCGTCTGGCCGAAGCTGCCGCCGCGAATCGAAACATCGGTCTGCACGCCATTGGGCGCCCGCTCCTGCAAGTCAACCGAAGGATCCAGTCGCAGCACATCCACCCAGCTATTCAGGAGCAACTCCTGGCCCGCTACCGGCAGCACGCTCACCGCGCGGTCCATCTCGTCCAGGCCCACCGGCTCCCAGGTGCCCGTGACCACAATGGAATCGGAACGCACAGGCGTTTGCTGCGCGCGCGCCATGGCGCTCACCAGTACAAGGAAAGTGAAGAATGCCTTACGGATGGGATGGGATGCTCGGGGCAACGGGATCCTGTAGAATGAACACTTTTTCGCCGGGACGGACCAATTTCAGGCGTTGACGAATCTCCAGTTCCTGTTCCGATTCGTCCTCGCGCAGCCGCTTGATCCGCTGTTTCCGCTCCTCAATCTCGCGGGCGAGAGCGGAATTCTCTTGCTCTAGCGTCCGAATGTGCTTCTGCTTTTCGATAAGTGCCGGGATTCCTTGTGGCCCGCGAAGCGCGACAAAGGCATAGCTGGCGGCCACCAGTACTGCTACACCATAGCCGACCTTGGCAACCGAAGACTTCATGAATCGCTCGAAAAATAAATAGTACCATCGGAGAAAGCCGGTGCTTCACCAAATCAGCAATATGACCGACAAAATCGTTGTGTTCAGTACCGCATCGAGCGCCGATGAAGCCGAAAAGATAGCCCGCGGGCTTGTGAACGAACATCTCGCGGCCTGTGTGAATGTGGTCCCGGCCATCCGCAGCTTCTATCGCTGGCAGGGCAAGATCGAGGATTCTGCCGAATTTCTGCTGGTCATAAAATCTTCCCGGGAACGGTTCGATTCGCTGCGCTCGTCACTCGAAAAAATGCATTCCTATGAAGTGCCCGAAGTCATCGCCCTTCCGATCGTCGACGGCGCCAAGAACTACTTGAATTGGATGGACGGCGAGCTTGGCACGTAAACTCGGTCTGATTCTGGACATGGATGGCGTGATTGTCGATTCCAACCGATGGCACCGCCAGTCCTGGGCGGAATACAATCGCCGCCACGGGATTGAAACCGATGAAGCCATGCAGCAGCGCATGTATGGCAAGCGGAACGACGACATCGTACGGGATTTTTTCGGAGCCTGCCTGCCGGACGCTGAAGTATACGCCCATGGCGCTGCCAAAGAAGCCCTTTACCGGGAGATGATCCGCCCGGAATTGAATGAGTCGCTAGTCCCCGGCGTACGGGAGTTCCTGGAACGCCACTGTGGCGAGCCCGTCGGAATGGCTACGAACGCCGAACCCGCAAATGTTGAGTTCCTGCTCGAAGAGGCCCGTTTGCGTCCGTATTTTCAAGCGATTGTAGACGGCCACCAGGTTGCGAATCCCAAGCCGCATCCGGAGATTTACTTACGCGCCGCGGAGTTGCTTGGATTTGCGCCGCGCGAGTGTGTAGTTTTCGAAGATTCTTTACCAGGGGTGGCGGCCGCGCAGGCTGCTGGTATGGCCGTGGTCGGGGTGACCACCACGCATACGGTGCTGCCCGGCGTAGATTTCGAGATCGGTGATTTTACGTGTCCGGATCTGGAGCCATGGCTGCGAAACAGATAGAATCAGAAACAAATGTTGCGAAAACTGGCCTTTGCGCTAATTTTGCCGGCTGTCCTCTGCGCCCAGAAGTACACGGGTCCAAAGCCCGAGAAAGCAGATCTTCCCTACCTGGTGCATGCCGATAACCTGGCCCCCACGGAGCCAGGAGAAGCCAAAGAGGAGGATCGAAAGGCCGATCATGTCGCGGTGATTGCAGGCGCAAGTTCGTCAGCGGCAACACCTCTGAGCAGCCCCATCTTCATCATTAAGATCGACAAACTCAACCCGGATCAACTCGAAATCTACCGCCTGGAAGCAAAGAACGGGAATCGCGAAGTGGTGTTGTCTCACAAACAGAAACCGGTGGCCAAGCCGGTGATTAGTACGGTTACCAAAGTGGGCGACGACCTCTACAAGCTGGAAGTCGATCAAAATCTTCCTAACGGCGAATACTCGATTTCGCCGCAGGGCTCCAACCAGGTATTTTGCTTTCGCGTCTATTGACGGAATTTAACAAGCCAGGCCTTAACGGGATTGTGGTATTCTTAGAAACGTATCAAAACGAGATAAAGAGAAGACAAGGAGCTGTAAGCTCTAGAATGGCATTGGCGATAGAAGCAAAACGGCAGATACTTGCCAAGAATCAAACCCACAAATCCGACACGGGCTCACCGGAAGTACAGATTGCGCTCCTGAGCGGGCAAATCGCCCAACTCACGGACCATTTCAAGGCGCATCAGAAAGACCACGCCTCTCGCAGAGGTTTGTTAATGATGGTTGCCAAGCGCCGCCGGCTTCTGACCTATTTAAAAAACACCAGCCCGGAGCGGTACAAAGCAGTTCTGCAAAAGCTCGCCATCCGCCACTAGAGAGCGCTCGCTAAGGGGAGTGAAATGGTTTCGCTCCCGGATCGATTCGCAGCCCGCCAGAATTCCTGTCATTTCCCAATCTCAAATTTGATACCCGGTCGCGGTATGAAGCCCGGCCGGGGAGAAACTCAAGATGCATACATTTGAAGTAGATTTAGACGGACGTAAGATCACATTGGAGACGGGCCGTATTGCCCGGCAAGCGAATGGAGCGGTCGTGGTCCGCTCCGGCGATTCCGCCGTTCTGGTGACGGCGTGCTCAGCCGAGGAAGCCAAACCCGGCGCGGGCTTCTTCCCCCTCACGGTGGATTACCGTGAATACACATATGCAGCCGGCAAAATTCCGGGCGGCTTCATCAAGCGCGAAGGAAGGCCCTCAGAGAAAGAAGTTCTGACCAGCCGTTTGATTGACCGGCCCGTGCGTCCGCTGTTTCCTGAAGGCTATCTCAACGAGACCCAAATCATTGCCATGGTGTTATCCGCCGATCCGGAGCAGGACCCGGCATCGCTCGCGGTGGTTGGGGCTGGAGCAGCGCTGGCGATTTCGGATATCCCGTTTGCCCATGTCCTCGGTGGGGTGCGCGTAGGGCTGGTTAACGGCCAGTGCGTGCCTAATCCTTCCTACACGGAAGCCCGCGAGTCGAAGCTGAACATTATGGTGGCCGGCACGGCGGAAGGCATCGTGATGGTGGAAGCGGGCGGGCAGCAGGTTCTCGAAGAAGATGCCGTCAAGGCCATCGAATATGGCCATGAATGCTGCCGCAAGATTGCCAAGGTCATCAATGAGATGGTGAAGGCGGCAGGCAAGCCGAAGCGAACGTTCACGCCGCCGGCAATCAACGAAGATCTCTATAAGCAGATCGAGAAGCAGGCGCGCAAGGATCTGACCGACGCGCTCAACACCCAGAAGTATCCGAAGCTCGAGAGCTACGCGAAAGTCGCCGAGATTAAGAAGCGCGTGGTCGAAGCGCTACCGGAAGAACAGCGCGAGGAAGCGGGCAAGCTCTACGATGTGCTGAAGGAGCGGATCTTCCGCGATCAGATGCTGAACGACCGGCGTCGTCCAGACGGGCGCGCCTTTGACGAGATCCGGCAGATCACCATCGAAACGAGTGTTCTTCCGCGCACGCACGGATCGGCGATCTTCACTCGCGGCGAGACTCAGGCGCTGGTCACGATAACACTCGGGACCAAGGATGACGAACAGCGGATTGAGCTGCTGGAGCCCGGCGAGGCTTCCAAGCGGTTCATGCTGCACTACAATTTCCCGCCGTTCAGCGTAGGCGAGGTGGGCTTCATGCGGGGTCCGGGGCGGCGAGAAATCGGGCACGGGGCGCTGGCAGAACGTGCCATCCTGCCCCTGATTCCAGATGAAACGGCGTTTCCGTACACGCTACGTGTGGTGAGCGACATTCTGGAATCGAACGGATCGAGTTCCATGGCTTCGGTTTGCGGAGCGAGCCTCGCTCTGATGGACGCGGGCGTGCCGTTGGGATCTGCAGTAGGCGGAGTGGCGATGGGCCTGGTGAAGGAAGGCGACAAGTACGCGATCCTCACCGACATTGCGGGCGCCGAAGATCACTATGGCGACATGGATTTCAAAGTCGCCGGCACGAGGGCGGGTATTACCGCCCTACAAATGGACATCAAGGTGCCGAATATCAGCGCCTCGATCATGCGCGAAGCGCTCGATCAGGCGCGGCGCGGACGTATGTTCATCCTGGACAAAATGCAGGAGGCGCTGGCATCGCCGCGCACTTCGCTTTCGCAATACGCACCGCGCATTTACACCATGAATATTGCGACGGATAAGATCCGTGATGTCATCGGGCCTGGCGGCAAGGTGATTCGCGGCATCATCGAGCAGACCGGTGTCAAGATCGACGTTTCCGACGACGGCACGATCCATATCGCCTCTTCCGATGAAGCTTCGGCCAACAAGGCCATCCAGATCATTTCCGATATCACGGCCGTGGCCGAGGTAGGCAAGACATATCTGGGCAAGGTCGTCCGGCTGGTGGATTTCGGGGCGTTTGTCGAGATCTTCCCCGGCACGGATGGGCTGCTGCACATTAGCGAAATTGCCGAAAACCGCATCAAAGAAGTGCGGGATGAGCTGAAGGAAGGCGATCAGATTCTGGTCAAGGTCCTTGCCATGGAAGGCAATAAGATCAAGCTCAGCCGCAAAGCCGTGCTGCGGGAACAGCGGGAAAAGCTGAAGCAGACCAAGCAATAGTGGTAGGGCCGGGTGGCTGCCCTCTACGCCCCCCGGCCAGCCGTATCCGAGAGGTAACGGAATAGCGCACTGAGCGCCTTACCGCGATGGCTCACGGCCATCTTTTCGTCATCCGAGACTTCGCCAAAAGCTCGAGCGTACGGGGGATAGTAGAAAAGCGGATCGTAACCGAAGCCGTTGCGACCGCGTGGTTCTTCCAGCAGTTCTCCCTCGACCGTTGCGCGAAACGTTCGAATCAACTCGCCGCGATTGACCAGCGCAATCACACAGACAAAGCGCGCCCGGCGATCGGTTCGTCCCCGCATGTTCCCGAGAAGCAGAGCGTTGTTCTGCGCGTCGGTTGCTCCGGGCCCGGCATAGCGTGCCGAGAACACACCCGGCGCTCCCCCCAGCGTGTCGACTTCGAGACCTGAGTCATCCGCGAATAACAGGCCGGGAGCGTATGCGCCATAGTAACGGGCTTTCAGGATGGCATTGTCTTCGAACGTGCGGCCGGTTTCCTCGCAGGGCGTCAGTTGAGCGATGCCGGGGAGCTCGGCAATTTCAACAGCGAAACGCGCGGCAGCCAGACGAAATTCGCGCAGCTTGCCGGCATTCCCGGTGGCGCAATAGACCATCACCGCGTTTGCAGGGCCTGCCTTTGCATTTCCATCAATTCACGGATGCCGCCGCGCGCGAGCGAAATGAGCTCCGTCAGTTGCCCATCATCAAAGGGGTGATGCTCGGCAGTGGCCTGGACTTCTATGAATTTACCGTTACCGGTCATGACGAGATTCATGTCCACATCCGCGCGCGAGTCCTCTTCGTAATCGAGGTCGAGCAGAGGCTCACCTGCCACGATGCCCACGCTGGTAGCCGCGACGGAATCAAGAAGCGGGGACTTCTTCAGCGCCGAAAACTGGACGAGCTGGCGGATGGCGCCGGCCAACGCAATGTATGCTCCAGTGATGGACGCGGTGCGCGTTCCCCCGTCGGCCTGGATGACGTCGCAATCGATGAGGATGGAGCGCTCGCCCAGGGCATCCAGATCGACGATGGCGCGCAGAGAGCGGCCGATCAGGCGCTGAATTTCTTGCGTCCGTCCGGATGGTTTGCCTTTCGATACCTCGCGGGGTGTGCGCTTGAGAGTGGCACGCGGCAGCATGGAGTATTCGGCCGTCACCCAGCCTTTACCGGTGCCGCGCAGAAATTGCGGAACGCTGTCTTCGACCGATGCCGCACAAAGCACACGCGTGTTGCCGACGGTGATGAGGGCAGACCCCTCGGCAGTTTTGAGATAGCCGGTTTCTATATTGACGGGGCGTAAGTGACCAGCGCGGCGGTTATCAGCTCGCATTTTTAAGCACCAGGTACATGACCAGGAACAGGATCGCGATTCCAATGAAAAGAAGAATGACGCAAGGCAATCCGCCTTGGACGTGAGGAGTCTTTTCCTTCTTGGGTCTGACGGGTTTGAACTTCGCCATAGAAGTGAGCGCGGGCCAACTACGGATGGTAGCAGGGTTGAACGCGCAGGCGCAGCGACGCGTTTCGATTTAGCGCGAGCGCCAGCGTACCGGTGCGATCTCGCCGATGATAATGGCAAACGAAAAGGCGCCGATGACAAGGGTGACGCAGACCGCGACGAAAGCCAGCAGAAATTGGCCGGTGGTGTCGACAATTCTACCCGTGAACCACGGGCCAAAAATACCGGCCCAGTTGCCGAACATATTCTGCCATCCGGTCCATTTACCGGCGGCTTCGGGGCCGGCGAGAGTTTGCGTAATGGCCCAGAGATTTGACGTGAACAAGCCGAAGCACAGGCTGGTGATAATCAGCAAAATCATGGAGACGGTGGCGTCGCGAACCATGGCAGCGGGAAGAATCAGAGTGCTGAGGAGCATGCCGGCAGCCATGAACGTCTTGCGCACGCGCGTGGGGCTGGCGCCGCGAGCAATCCAGCGGTCGGATGCCCAGCCGCTGATCGCCGAAGAAAGGGCCACACCCCAGAAGGGAAGCGAACCAAGAATCGCCATCATGTCGGCCGAGAAATGGCGCTCCATGACCAAGTAAGGCGGGAGCCAAAAAACCAGGAAGTACCACGCGTAATTGACACAGAACAGCCCGAGAAAAGTTCCCCAGGCGCTGCGCTGGCGGAGGATTTCGAGGACTCCCGGCGAGTTTTCGCGGTTCGCTCGTTGGACCGTGGCGGGATTCGGGCCCCAGATACCCCATGGAATCAACCACAGCAAGCCTCCGCAGCCGAGCACCAGGAACAGGGCGCGCCAGCCAAAATGGCCGACGACTAACCCGCCGATGAGCACGCCGAGAGCTGGTCCGACTTTACAGCCGACATCGATGAGTGCGTTGGCCGTACCTCGGTGACTTTCGGGAAAGCTCGCGGCGAGAATTCGCGAATAGGACGGGTAGGCAACAGACTCGCCCATGCCAAGCATCAGGCGAAGAAAGAAAATGGTGGCAAAGGAATTTGCGAGGCCGGTGAATAATGTCGCCGCAGACCAGATGAGAAATCCGCCGCCCAGGACAAAGCGCACGTCATAACGGTCAACCAGCCAGCCGGCAATAAGCTGGAATGCGGCATAGGTCCAGAAGAAGGTGGAGAAGAGCGTCCCGAGCTGGGTTTTAGTGAGATGCAGATCGGCGATCAAAAAAGGCGAGGCCACGGAAAGGGTGCCGCGGTCAATGTAATTAACGCCGATAGAGACCACCAGTAGCGCGAGGACGATCCACTGAATCAGGGACAGGCGGGTCTCGATGGCGGACGGGGCTGACATCGTAGGAGTCTTGATTCTACACAAAGGCAGCGAAAGCCGATGGTGCGCAGCCCATCGTTGCAGGGGGAAAGGGTTACAGGTCGGTCAGGTGTTCCAGTTCGCCGGTGCTGTCGCCGATCTTCTCCGGCGGAATGCCCATGTGGTCGAGCATGGCCACATAGAGATTATTCATCGGTGTTTCCTTGGGATAACGCACGTGGCGGCCGGGACGGACGGCACCGTTGCCTGCGCCGGCAAGCACGACGGGAAGCTCGTTGTGTGTGTGCTGGTTACCATCGGAAAGACCGCTGCCGTAGACGACCATGACGCGGTCCAGCAGCGTGCCATCGCCATCGGGTGTGGATTTCAGCTTATTGACGAAATAAGCGAACTGCTCCAAGTGAAAGCAGTTAATCCTGGTGACCTTTTCGATCCACTCGGGGTTGTTGCGGTGATGAGTGAGCGGATGGTGCGCGTCAGAAACGCCGATCTCGCGGTACGTGCGCGTGCTCCCTTCGCGGCAGATCATAAAAGTCGAAACACGGGTGAGATCGGCCTGGAATGCGAGGGTCATCAGGTCGAACATCAGGCGCACGTGGTCCGCAAACTCGACGGGAACGCCCGCAGGCTTCTCGATACTAGGGGTGAACTGGGTGGAATCGTGCTCCGCCATCTCAATGCGGCGCTCGATTTCGCGGACTGCGTCCAGATATTCGTCGAGTTTGCGGCGATCCGTCCGGCCCAGGTCGCCTTTCAGTTTCTGGGTGTCATCGAGGACGAAATCGAGGATGCTCTTGTTATAGGCGAGGCGTTTGGCACGCGCTTCCGGCGTCTCGCTGGAATCACCGAAGAGGCGCTCGAAAACGGCGCGCGGATTCACTTCCGGCGGAAGCGGCGTAGTTTCACTTCGCCAGGAGATACTGTTGCTGTAAGCGCAGCTATAACCGGAGTCGCAATTGCCCACCAGGCGGCCGTCTTCACAGCCTAATTCGAGAGAGGCAAACCGTGTGGCATTGCCGATTTTTTGGGCTGCGATCTGATCCACGGACGGGCCGAGGGAAATGTCCGCCCCCGCAGTCTTTTTCGGATGGATTCCTGTCAAAAAGCTCGCAGCCGCGCGGGCATGGTCGCCAGGCCCGTCGCCCAGCGCGCGGCCCGTATTGTGTGTAAGACCGGAAAGAACCGTCAGGTTCTTGCGATAAGGCTCGAGCGGCTTCAGGATGCGTGTGTATTCGAAGTCGACACCCTCGGCCGCCGGCGTCCAGTCCTTCATGATGATGCCGTTGGGCACGTACACGAAAGCCATGCGGCGCGGCGCGGCAGCGGAGCCGATGCGGGTAGCCGCAAAGGCAGGAGTCATGGCATCGAGGAACGGCAGCGCGATGGCGGTGCCTACTCCCCGCAGAAAACTGCGCCTCGCGATATGCTTTCGCGTAATCACGGCTTCCCCCTGGCTAAGGCTGCAACCTGCTGCGGTGTGCGATTGGGAGACTCGCCGTGACGCATCTGGAAGGGCAGGCTCTCCACGATTCCCAAAACCAACTGGGTAAACCGGTAATCGCTGGCCGACAATCGGCTACAGATTAAGTTTACAGCAGGTTTGTCGTATCTTTCCAGACCGCGGCCGAGAGCATAGGTGAGCAGCTTTTCGGTTACGCAGCGGGCGAAGGCGTCGCGGTCACCGCGCAGAATCGCCTTCAGCTCCGTGGGCCCGTGAAAGGACCGGCCGCCGGGCAGAGTGCCGGCAGAGTCGACCGGGAATTTGCCGTCCTGAGTGCGCCAATGGCCGATAGCATCATAATTCTCCAGGCCGAAGCCCAGGGGATCCATACGCGAGTGGCACGTGGCGCAGGCTGGATTGGCGCGATGCTGCTCCAACTGCGCGCGCATGGAAATGCTCGTGCCCACAGCGGCTTCGTCTAGGTTGGCAACGCCCGGCGGCGGGGGCGGCGGCGGATCGTTCAAGATATTCTCCAGTACCCACTTGCCGCGAAGAACCGGCGAAGTCCGCGTTGCGTAGGAAGAAACCGTCAGCACGCTTGCCTGCGTCAGGATGCCCGAGCGCTCGTCACCTGTGAGATCCACGCGGCGAAACTCGGGACCGGTGATTCCGGGGATTCCGTAATGTTTCGCGAGGCGCTCGTTGAGGAAAGTGAATCTGCCGTCGATGAAATCGAGAATGCTGCGATCTTCGTGAATGACGCTCTCGAAAAACAGCCGTGTCTCCTGCTTCATGGCCTGGCGGAGGTTGGCATCAAAGTTCGGGAAACGATCGGGATCCGGCTTCACGCTATCGAGATTGCGCAGTTCGAGCCACTGGCCGGCGAAGTTATCCACCAGGGCGGCTGATTTCGGGTCGAGCAGCATGCGGCGGACTTCGGCTTCGAGTACTTCGGCTTTGCGCAGCTTGCGCTCGCGCGCCTGTTGGAACAATTCCTGGTCAGGCATGCTGCTCCACAGGAAATACGACAGGCGTGAAGCCAGCTCGAACTCGTTCAACCGGTGAGCCGATGCAGGATCGTTCGGGTTGGGATCCGCTTCGATCCGGAAAAGGAATTGCGGAGACACCAGGATGGCTTCGAGAGCGAGCCGCACGCCTTGTTCGAAGGAATCACCGTTCTGTTGCGCAAGATTGACGAAGCGCACGATGGCGTTCACTTCGGCGGGAGTTACCGGCCGGCGGTACGCGCGGCGCGCCAGCTCGGCCACGATGAGACGGGCGCATTCCGCCTTATGTTGCCCCGGCGCGTGACCGCAGATGAAAATGCGCTTGTGGCGCTCGGTCAGAGGGCGGGCGTGGGGATCATACGGGCCGTTGATTTCGAACCGGTCGATGAAGGGATCGCGCACGCGGCGCTTGTTCTTCTCTTCGATTTTGGCCTCGTCCGGGTCGATCTGAGCGTCTGGCCGGGAATCATCGTGCAACAGCGTCGCCTTCAGCTCATGCTCGCCGGCGCCGATGTGTAGGCGTAGTTCCCCCATACGAGGGGCTTCATCCTCTGTCGTTACGGGGAATGTTTTTAACTCTTTACCGTCCAGCCACAGGGTGATGAGTTCGGCAGCGCGGCGTCCGCCGATCATGGCGCGAACGTCATATTCGCCCTCCACCGGAAATTCGTGCCGGGCGGCAAGGTCTTGGGCCGGCTGCTCTTCGGGCGCAACCGCAACATGGTCAATCCGTTCGCGTGTGGGCTTGGGGGGAGGATCGGCGACGATGGCCTCTCTTGCGATCTTTTCGGCAGCACTCAGGTATTTCTCCATGAGCACAGGCGAGAGAGAAAGCACATCGCCGATGTTGTCGAAACCGTACCCGGAATCGTCGGCCGGAAAATCGGCCGCCGGCTTGAAGTCTACATTCACCAGGTCGCGGACGGTGTTGTTGTACTCGACGCGGTTCAGGCGGTGCGCGGTAACGCGGCCTGGATCGGGCTTCATTTCTCGATCGAGCCGCGCGAATTGCGAATTCAACCATCCGGTCACTTCGGCCACTTCTTCCGCCGGAGGAAAGGGCCGGCCTTTTGGCGGCATTTGCCCCGTGCGCAACTTCTGCACTACTTTTTCCCAGGTGTCGCGATCCTGCAGCGCCGTCTTCGCGTCCGCGTAGCCGTCCAAGGCCAGCCCGCCGACCTTCAATTTACTGTTATGGCACAGGACGCAATTCGCCTTGAGAAACGGCTGAATGGTGGATTCGAACGAAGCCCCGGCTGCCAGACACGCGTAGGGCACAAGACCGGCGAGTCCGAGCAGGCGCAACACTTTACAAGTATACAGGGCCGCTACACCTTGGCGGGGTCGAGCAATTTCTCGCGAGCATCCATGTAGGTTTCGAGGCATGCGGCGAGCGGCGGCATTGGGTCGAGACCTGCTTTTTCCATTTTGCCGTTAGATAGCGCGGAGTATTTTGGCCGGCGGGCTGCAGTTCGGTATTCCCGCTCGTTGGTCGGTTGCAGCGAAGGCTGGAGGCCGGCACACTCAAAAATCAGCTTGGCGTAGTTGAACCATGAAACCGGTATGCCGCCGCCTATGTGAAACACACCGCGCAGGTTCTTTTTTGCCAGATCGATGGTGCGAGCCGCCAGCAGGGGAGCGTAGGTCGGCGATGCAATGTGATCTTCCACCACGCGGATGGGGTGGCCGCCGGCGGCCATGCGCAGCATCAACTCGACGAAATTTCCGCGATTGGTTTTGCGGCCGGCCGGGCCAAAAACACCGCAGGTCCTGACGATGAGCAGTCGTTCGAGATACGCTTGGGCGTATAGCTCACCGGCAAGTTTAGAAACCGCATATGCGCCGAGAGGGTGGGTCGGGTCGTCTTCGCGATAGGGCCGGTCCGCGGTGCCATCGAACACGTAATCCGTAGAAAAATGGACGAGCATCGCGTCTGTTTGGCGGCACGCAAGCGCCAGGTTGCGCACGCCGAGCGCGTTAGCCAGATATGCGGCTTGAGGCTCCTTTTCCGCGACATCCACCTGGTTATACGCGGCGGCATTGAAAACCAATTCGGGGTCGAGACCGGCCAGCACCCGTTCGACCTTCTGGCCGTCGGCGATGTCCACCGCTCCGCGTTCCCATCCCGTGACCTGATAGCCGCGTTCGCGCAGTTCGCGCATCAGTTCTATGCCCAATTGTCCGGAGCATCCGAACACCGCCGCTTTTGGTGCCATAAGACACGAGGATAGCGCACATACGTCGCCGGAGCCCGGCTCGTTGTGATGCCTCCGGTGAACAGATAAACTGGAAAATCAGCACCAACCCGGCACGGCAAGGAATACATATGGCTCAGGAAAAGGATTTGACGCGGCGTGAAGTAGTGAAAGCCGCAGGCGCAGCGACGGCATTGGCGGCCGCTTGGAAGCTGGATGGCGCACCGGCCATTCAGACCGTCAAGGCGGCCAACGACCAGGTCCAGTTTGGCATGATCGGCACCGGCAGCCGCGGCTCCTACCTGCTGAAGCATCTAAAGGGCATCGACAGCGGCCGCTGCGTGGCTCTTTGTGATATTCAGCAGCAAAATCTCGACCGCGGTGTCCAGACGATCGGCAACAATCCCAAGACCTTCAAGGATTATCGCGAGCTGCTCGTGCAAAAGGACGTGGATGCCGTGTTTGTCACGGTTCCGCTATTTGTCCATTTCCCCATCACCCGGGATGCGCTGACGGCAGGTAAGAACGTGTTCTGCGAGAAATGTCTCGTGTTCAAGCCCGAAGAGGTGCATGCGCTCCGCGCACTCGGGGCCGAACGGCCCAAGCAAATTTTGCAAACCGGCCTGCAGCGGCGCTACAGCTACTTTTACCAGACGGTCAAGAGCATGGTGGACAAAGGCATCCTGGGCAACGTTCACCACATTCACGCGCAATGGCACCGCAACATGATCAACAAGCCCAGTTCCTTGTGGACAATGAAACCGGGCGGGGAATCCAATATCGCCAACTGGCGCCTCTATCGTTCTATGTCGGGCGGTTTAACCGCCGAGTTGACGTCGCACCAGGTGGATGTCTCCGATTGGATGTTTGGCTCGTCGCCGGAGTTTGTCATGGGCCTGGGCAGTTTGGACATGCTGAAGGACGGCCGTGACGTTTACGACAACATCCAACTCATTTACAAGTATCCTCAAGGGCAAAAGCTGACTTATTCGTCTGTAAGTACAAACCAGTTTCTCCCGTATTTCAATGGGAACCGGCCGGAAATGGGCGAGATCATCATGGGGACCGACGGAACCGTCGAGATTACCGTCGGCGACGACGTGCATCCAGCCATCGCCTGGTGGTACCGGGAACCTCCTCGCACCACGACGGTCGCGAACGCGGCCGAGAAGAAGAATGAGAAGTTCGTTGCCGGCGCGACCATGGTGGCCTCAGGCGGAGCCAACGGGCCTATTCCCATCATGACCAGTGATCTGGAATTCAGCGGCAATGAAGGGTTCTTCAGCCGGGAATCGAAATTCGCACGCCGCTGGCTGACTTCCAAAGGTGTTCTCATGCAAGAAGAGCAGCGGAACCCCGTGGATACGGAACTCGAAAGCTTCTTTGAGAGCTGCCGCACCGGCAAGAAGCCTCTGGCCGATCTTGAGATCGGATTGGCAGATTCAATCGCCGTGATCCTTTCGAATCTCGCGATGGACGAAGGGCGTAAAGTCTATTTCAATGAGATGGAGAAGTTAGGGCGGGGAACGGCGGCGCCGGCAAAGAAAGCGAGCTAAGTATTACCAGCGCACCTTGGGAGATTCGATGATCTTGTCGTCGACCAGTTCCCAATCGCCCAGCGGTAATTCCACTTCGACGAAACCTTTGAAGCGTCCGCGCCCGTAACCACTGGGCACTCCTTCGCACGCCATCACGTCGCCCGGAAATCCCATAGCGTGGCTCGATACGCCGAGAGATTCCAGAGGCTGGCCCGTGACCGCCAGCCACCGCCTGGTAATGAGCCTCCAGGCCGCGGTCAGCGCCATCAGGCTGCCCATTACGACCATCGAGCCTTGCAGCACAAGCATGCCGAGGGGAACCGTCGCGACCCCCTGATTGGCAGAATTGGCCGCAAGTAGCGCTCCGGGTACGAGTGTCGTCAAACCCAGCGACGACATCCAGGGTTGCGTGCGGCGCGGGTGAAATCGGCGAATAAGAAAGTGGCCCCACTCCTGGCGCGAGATCTGATGGTGCTGCACCAGCTTGCGTTGCCGCCGGCCGCTAATGACATGGCCGAGCACCTCTTCCGGGACGACATCCTCTCGCTCGCGATAATCCGTGCGGTCACAAAGGATTTGCCAGACCTCAACGATATGGCCACCGGCCATAATCGCCACCAGCTTCGAGTTGCCTGAGTGCTCACGGGCTGCCATATCCTCACCCACTTACTCACATGATTCAGAATTGTGAGTAAGTTGACAACTTAATAATAGGTCTTTGTTTTAGTTGATGTAAACGATATTCAGCAATATTTATTACCGTAAAAAGGCTCAAAGTACCAAAACGTCTATTAACTTTTGGTAGCTATCTTTGGTAAGTGACCGGATGCGTCGTTGAATTTAGATCTGCATTGCTGCGATGGTCTGTTCGGCTATACCGAACGCGAGTGTCATACCCGACCCGCCGGTCGCTGTGACGATGCGGACTCCTGCTTCCGGCGAGAGCGATATGAACGGCTGCGTCGTATGCTTGGAGTAAATGCCGTGCCACCGCTGTGCGAGTTCCAATGATGGCGCCACCAGAAACGAGTTGGCGTAATCCAGGATCAAACGATCAATCTCCGGCTTGTCGAAAATGTCGATGCCGTCTCCGTACTCGTGGGAATCGCCAATCGTCAGCTCACCTGATTCGGTTTCTGATACCAGAAGGTGGATCCCCCAGCGATCATATTCCGGTGTCTCGGAGGCAATGCGCTCGCTCAGCGCCGGCAGGCTGGAGCACATCTGAAATGCCGGATAAAACCGCAGAGTGAGTCCCGCGGCGAGCGATGGCCCGAGCTTCCACCCGGCAGGTTGTGGCTTTGTACGCATCATTTGCAATTTGCAGAGTTTGAGGTCGGATTGCTTCAGTTCGCCGGGGAACAGCGTCCCTAAATCGTGCCCGCTGCAGATAATGGCCCGATCCGCCAGCCATCTTTCGCTTCCTGTGTCCACTACCGGCAAGGCCACCGAACGTACGGCGCAGCCGTAACGAAACTGCACGCCCAGCTGGTCGGCAAGAAATTGAGGAAGTTTGCTCAGAATCGATCGCGGATCTACCGTCAACTCCAGCGCACTCCATAGGCCGCCGCGCAACTCTTCCGGCCTGACTGCGGAGCTGCGCGAAAGAACTGCATCAGCGGAAAGCCACTGGCATTCGTAGCCCCGTGCCGGAGCAATTTCGCTGAATTCGCGCGCCACCGCCGCCTCATCGTCGCGATAAGTCACATGCAGCGAGCCTGTTGGTAAGAAAGGGAGTTGAGAGCGCCGAAGTAAGTCGAGCCATATCTCACGGCTGCGCAGAGCCAGGTCGTGAGTTGCTCCGGCTGCTTGGCCTATCGGCCAGATCATGCCGAAGTTCCGCACGGATGCACCCTCTGCACGTGGACTGCGCTCGAAAACCACCACCGATCGCCCCTTACGTGCCGCCGTGTACGCGTGTGCCAGGCCCAGAATGCCTGCGCCTACGATGGCTACATCTATGCGGTTTTCCGCCATGGCCTCGTCAGGATGATAGCGAATCTTTTTGCCTGGAAGAGCCGGGCTGGCGATGGAACGGGCACGAGGTAGGAGACCCCGTACCCAGCAACGTAACCTATTTGGAAATCGAAGCGGGAGCTGCGTCCTGGAGAATGAGCGGCTTGTCTTCGCGAACTGTATAATTCGCGGGAACCTCAAATAGCGAGTGCGCCGGCTCGTCGCGCTGAATATTCGCCAGCCTGTAGATCGTCTCCCCGATCTGCGGATCGCTATGCTTGCTCATGATGACCATCTGCAAATCTGGCGAGTACCAGCTTTCCGAGACGATTTCGATGGGCTGATCGTTGCCGATGGCGCCTGCCGCAATAGCGCGGGTGGAACGTGTGCCGGTAACCGTCACTCCTTCGAGTGTCTGCTGTCCGAGGGATTCCGTTCTTACTTCGCCGGGGTCTTTCATCTTCAGGACGGAAACCCCGTCCGGGTGTGGCGGAGCCTCCCCTGCCGCAAGCGTGACCGTGGCCATGTGCTCGGCTTTCGCCTTGTCGAGTGCAGCTACACCCGCAGTGCCTTCGCCCGATGATGCAAAAAAGAAGCGCTCTCCTATCTCCGGAAGAGGTGGCAGCCCGCCTTTGATCGCAGGCAGCTTCACTGCGGTGCTGGTTTTTGGATCAAGGTGATAGTTCACGCCCGCCACCGGGTCATGCAGCAGGATGATCTTGGGCGCATCGCCACCGGTGGACCACGGCCCGACCACGTCTATAACCTGCTCACGCCGTGTGCGGCCTTCGCTATCGCGCGCAAGCTGGGCCGTGCTCTTGCGGGTAATGCGCGTGCCGTTCGCCAGTGTTTGTACGGTCTCCGTAACCGCGTCGGCCGTATACGGCGCTCCCTTCACTACCTTGTCCTCGGGCCCGACGCGCATGCTGAAATAGCGCACGTCCCCGCGCACCGCGTGGACTGTATCTTGCGCGTACACGCAGCCGCCGAACGCTGCCAGCACAGCCAGACTCCTCTGCCATCGAACTCTCATAACCTGCCTCCCTTTCCTTCTTAACGAAAATTACTTCACAAAACGAATGGCGCGTGCAAGCCCATCCTCGCCCAAGACCAGATCGGCGCGAACGCGCTGGTCGCGCAAATCCGCAGCCACCGGCAATCCGGCCAACTCGAGCGCGGAGCGGGGCAAATCCACTCGAATCATCACCGCTTGATCCAGCGGCAGCGCCGCGTCGGAGAATGGAAGCGCAAAGAACGGTGTTACGGTTTCCCGCGCGTGAGCGGCCCCAGGCTGCGACTGCGGCCTTATCGACGAATGCTTCCGCGAGGCACGGGGGACGTGTTTTTCCAGCGACTCCGGCACCTGGTTCCCCTGCTGTGCCCTAGCCTGCTGTATCACGGCGGGCGGCTGGAAACCCGGCGCCTTGGCAACGGCTTTTTCCCGCTGCCGCAACGAGACACCCAGCCACAGCGCGATCAGCATCCCCAGCGCCGCCGACCACGCTAATGGCCGCCATGCCCTCTGGTCGAACCACCCGATGGCTTCCCCCCGCCTCTCTGCTTCGTCCATTCGCTCGGCGAGCGTCTCGACCCCTTCACCAGGCCACGAATCCTGGGCAAGCTCCGACACCCGCTGGCTGATGATACGCAGTTCCTCTATTCGCTGCTGGCACCTTTCGCAGCCCTCCAGATGCAGCTTCACTTGCCAGCCCGTGCGTTCCGGCAATTCCTCGTCCAGCGCGCGGAGCAGAACGCCCTCCGTCGGGCATTTTTGACCAAATGGATTCATTTCAAGTCCTCTGCCAGTGAAGCCAGTGCCCGCTGTATCGATTCGGCCACGCTCGAGACCCCCATTCGAAGCACTTGCGCGATCTCACGGTATCGCAAGCCTTCTGCGCGGAGGTGCAGGCACTGCTGCTGGCGCCGCGGCAGCCTCCGAATGGCCGCCTGCATGCGGCGCATGCGTTCCTTTTCGATCAGTACCGCTTCCGGATTGCCCGCCGGATCGATTTCAGAATCCGTCGGCGGCATTTCCGCAGCTCCTGCCCGTTTCATTTCGTTCATTGCCAGGTTATGCGCCACTCGAAACACCCAACCGCGCAAATTGTCCGACCTGCCGTTTGTCCGTAAATGGTGAAACAGCCGCAAAAAACTGTCCTGGGCAATCTCGCCGGCCACCTGCGGCCGCAGCCCCAGCCGGATCAGATACCGGTATACCGAGCGGCGCTGTTGCTCGAACAGCGCGGCTACCACTTGCTTTGGGTCAGCCGTGTCCAGCGATTCGTTGGGGGTATCTAACTCCAACACGCGCTCCGGAGCCTCCAGAGACAGCCCGTCTGCTGCAGTAATTCTTCGCATTCCCGACGCTCTGCTATACGGATAACAGACAGACGGCTGATTTTTCCGGGTGTCCAAGAAAATTTCCGCGGGGATGAGCGCGTCAGCTCGCCAGAATCTCTGGACTTGGTTCATCGTGTCACCACTGCGGCTTTGTGCCACCAACCCAAATGCAAGTTTTAGGTTTTGCCCCTCCATCCACATAACAACGTTTCGCGCAAAATCGAACAGGTCCGTCCCGCATCCGAACACACCATCGCCCCGGTAAACTCGTATCCCGCCCGGTTACAGACGGTTACCGACCCCCGGTATGGATCAACTCTTGCTGGATACCCGGCTCGCCTTACGACGTCTTCGGCAAAGTCCCGGGTTTGCCGCCGCCGCCATCCTGACCCTCGCGCTCGGCATCGGCGCCAATACCGTCACATTCAGTGCCATCAATAAGTTGATCCTTCGACCTTTGCCCGTCACGCGCCCGCAGGAGCTTGCCGCCCTGAATGGCGGCGGAGACTTCTCCTACCCGCATTACAGAGATCTCCGCGACCGGACGCGAACACTTGCGGGTCTCATTGCTTATCGCCCCGCGCCTGTTTCCCTCAGCCTCACAAATTCCAACGCCCACGTTTTCGGATACGAGGTCTCGGGCAACTACTTCGACGTTCTCGGGGTGCACGCACTCATCGGTCGCACGCTGACCCCCGCCGACGACGTGAAGCGCCTCGGCCATCCCGTCGTCGTACTGAGCTATGGCGCTTGGATGAGCCGTTTCGCGGGCGATCGCTCCATCGTCGGCAGAAGCGTCAAAATTAACGGTCTGCCCTACACCATAGTCGGTGTTATGCCGCGGGAATTCTTCGGGACTGAGCGTATGCTTGCCCCCGAACTTTTTGTGCCCATGGCTCAGGAGCCTCACATCGAGCCCAGCAATGACTGGCTGGAAAACCGCTACACCTGGAATTGCTGGCTTCTGGGCCGGCTGCAACCGGGCGTCTCACGAGCCCGTGCTGAAGCCGAGCTGAACTCGATCACTGCCGATCTGGCGCACGACTACCGCAATTTGGAGGGCCTGCACATCGTTCTTTCGCCCCCAGGGCTCGCGGGAAATCTGATGCGCAACGGCGTCGTCGCCTTCACTTCCGTGCTCATGGGCGTCGCCTCTCTCGTACTGTTGATTGCCTGCACCAATCTCGCCAATCTGCTGATTGCGCGCGCTTCCGAGCGCCGCAAGGAAATTGCCGTCCGCCTGGCTTTGGGCGCCAGCCGCTGGCGGCTTATCCGTCAACTCCTCGTCGAGAGCCTGGTCCTTTCCCTCGCAGGCGCGGGCGGCGGCGTGTTGTTGGCAAGCTGGATTGCCGATTTCATCGCCTCTTGGCGCCCGCCTCTCGACTTTCCGGTCAACCTCGATCTTCCCGTCGACTACCGCGTGTTACTCTTCGCGGCATTCATCGGACTGCTGACGACGCTCCTGTTCGGTCTCACTCCCGCCATCCAGGCCGCGCGCACCAACCTCGTTTCCGCGCTGAAGAATACCGCCGAGCGTTTCGGCCGGTGGCATGTCCGCGAGCTGCTCGTTACCGCACAGATTGCGCTTTCCATCGTCCTCCTCGTAGCGACCGCCACCGTGGTGCACAGCCTGCAGCGCGCCCTTACCATCAACATCGGTTTCAATCCCAATAACGCCGCCGCGGTCGGCGTGGATCTCGGCTTGGCAGGCTATAGCGAAGCTCGCGGCCGGGAGTTTCAGCGCCGCCTCGCCCTCAAGGTTTCCGCGCTTCCAGGGGTCGAATCCGCTACCATTGCCGACACCATTCCGCTGAGTATCGATCAATCCCACACCACCACAGCTCGCACGGACAAACCCGAACCGAAACGCAGCGAGATGATCCTCGCCAATTACTACATGGTTGATCCCGCCTACTTTCACACCATGCAGACACGGCTTCTGGCCGGCCGCGTCTTCGATGCACACGATCGTGAAAACTCCCCTTTCGTAGCCATCATTAATCGCGCGCTGGCCGATCGCCTGTTTCCTAACGAAAGCCCCTTAGGCAAGGAAATCACCGGATCCACGTCGCCTGCGCAGATTGTGGGTATCGTCGAAGACGGCAAATACGAGACTATGGGTGACGACCGTCAGCCGGCCGTCTTCTGGCCTTTGCTTCAGCGCTACAACGCCGTCACGCTGGTCATTGCCCGCTCGCCCCTCCCGTCCGATCAGCTGGTGCGCATGCTTCGCAACGCCGTCCGTGAGCTTGATCCCTCCCTGCCGTTCTATCAAGCCGGCGGCCTTGACGATCACCTTCGTCTGCCGCTGTTTCCCGCGCGCTTTGCCGCGTCGATGCTCGGTGGTTTTGGCGTGCTCGCCATCGTGCTGGCTGCCACG
>Ga0070734_10001713_pt1 | contig 30208 bp, 31 predicted proteins | sample Coa_R1_8_FD_66444 | JGI IMG/M metagenome (GOLD analysis project Ga0070734, IMG submission 66444) | Surface soil microbial communities from Centralia Pennsylvania, which are recovering from an underground coalmine fire - Coalmine... | ecosystem: Environmental > Terrestrial > Soil > Unclassified ... | reverse complement strand
CGGGACATCTCGCCGTCGAACATCTTCATCTCCAAGCGCGGCGACGTGAAGCTGGGCGACTTCGGCATCGCCCACGCCAAGCGCCGCGAGTCGAAGACGCAGGTCGGGACGCTGAAGGGGAAGTACGGCTACATGTCCCCCGAGCAGGTGGTGGGCCGTCCGATCGACGCGCGCAGCGATCTGTTCGCCGTCGGGGTCGTGCTGGCCGAGCTGCTGACCGGGCGGCGCCTCTTCTCGGCGCCGGCGGACCTCGACGTGCTGCTGAAGGTGCGCGACGTCCACCTCGATAGGCTCGACAAGTACGGGACCGACATCCCGCCCGCGCTCGACCGCATCGTGCGGCGCGCCCTCCGCAAGGATCCGGCAGAGCGGCCGCAGACGGCGGCGGAGCTGCGCGAAGAGCTGGCCGACTACCTCTTCTCGGCGGGACAACGGGTGGGATCGCCCGATCTCCGCGCCTGGAGCGGCACGCTGCTGGGCACCGATCCGGAGAAGGCCGCCCGGATGCTCCAGGAGGTGCGGGCCCCCGACAAGGGGCGCCCGCCCGCGGCCGAGCGAGACCCGCGCGAGCAGACCGGTGACGGGATGGCCGGCTCGCCGACCGCCGCGCCAACGGCGGCCGCACCGGAGGGCGTCCCGACCGTCCTGACGACGCCCCGCCTCCCCGAAGGGGCGGCCGCCGCGGCGGAGGATCCCTGGCCGGATCGCGACGAACACTCCTCGGCGCGTCGGTTCACCCCGATCTCGCGCCCGGGCGAGAACCGCTCGACGGCCCGCACCGGGGTGCGCCCCGGCCAAACCAAGAGCGACGTCGGGCGGTTCGTCTCGGCGGCCCCCAAGCGCCCGCCCGACAGCGCGGGCGAGATCAGCGTCATCACGCCGATGCGTTTCTTCTGCGACATGGCGCTGGCCAGCGAGACCGGCCTCCTGCTGTTCGAGCTCGACGGAACACAGAAGGAGATCTTCCTGGTGGGCGGCGCGCCCGAGTCGGTCAGCTCCAGCGACGCGGGCGAGCGGTTCGGCGAGTACCTCGTCGGCCGCGGGATCCTCGGCCCCGCCGATCTCGAGCTCGCCCTCAGCATGCTGCCGCACTACAACGGCAAGCTGGGCGACACGCTGGTGGCGCTGGGCATGCTGCGCCCGCTCGACGTGTTCCGCCTGCTCTCCGAGCAGGTGCGCGACCGCGTGATCGACGTCTTCGGCTGGACCGAAGGGACCTTCGCGTACTACCGCGGGGTCACCAACCGCCAGGAGAGCTTCCCGCTGGGCCTCGACACCTTCGAGATCCTGGGCGCCGGCGTGGTGAGCCTGCCGGCGGCGCTGCTCGAGCGCCGCTTCGAATCTCAGGGCGACCTGCGCCCGATCGCCACGGGCCGCGGGCGCGTCGATCCCGAGGCGTTCAAGATCGGTCCCACGCCGCGCGAGGTGCTGGACATGCTGGACGGCGAGCGGACGACGCGCGCCTGGCTCGCCCAGTTCACCGACCGCGACGAGCGTCTGACCTTTCTGCGTTCTCTCTACCTGCTCGTCGAGACCGACCTGGCCGAGCTGGATTGAGGCTCAACGCGCCGCCGTCACGGCCTTGACGGCGGCCTCCAGCTGCCGCTTCACCCCGGCGTCGGACTCGACCGCCAGCCGGGCGCGCAGCGGCGCCTCGGCCTCGCGGGCGCGCGTCAGCCCCAGGGCCGCCGCGGCGTCGACCCGGACCTCGGCGTCGGCGCTGTCGAGGAGCGGCGCCAGGACCTCGACGACCCGCGGCCCGCCCTGCCAGCCCAGGGAGATGGCGGCCCGCCGGACCAGCAGCCGGTCGACCCGATCGCTCGAGGGGGTCTTCTCGATCACGAAGTTCTCGAGAAACGCGTGCGCCCGGCCGTTCCGCGCGTAGGCCAGCCCCGCCAGCGCGCGGCCGCGGACAGCCTCGGCGGCGGCTGGATCGGCGGCCAGCGTCATCAGGAGCCCATCGGCCGTGGCGGCCCAGTGCTGCAGCTCGGCGGGGCTCGCCCCCTTGGCCAGCGCCGCTTCCAGCTCGGCACGCGGCGACGGTTTGGCCTGCGGCGGTTTCGCCCGATCATTCGACGGCGCGCCGCCGTCGGAGGCCACCAACGCCGTCAACAAAGTAGCGATGTGTATAATCGCGCCCGCCATTGCCCAGAGGAGATGATTGCATGGTCGACCGCCTCCGCGCCCCCCTGATCGTGTTCGGACTCCTGGTCGCGCTGGCCCGCCCGGCCGCCGCCGATACGGCGCCCGCCACAGCCGCCGACGAGACGACCGGGGCGCCCGGCGCCGCCACCGCCACGCCGAAGCCGGCGGTTGCCGATCTGGGTGAGGAGCTGCCGGTCCAGAGGCCGGCCGATCTCGCCTACGGCGTCGCGGCGCGGCTGGTCTGGGTGTCGGTCCCCTCCTGGCTGCTGAACCAGTTCACGAAAAAGAACGTGCCGCTCTCGTCCTGGGGGACCGGCATTTCGGCATTCCGGCGCCACGGGAACTTCGACATCGCGCTCTCCTTCAACTACCAGAACATGTCGCCCGCCGACGGCAACTGGCTTGGGAGCAGCGCCACCGCCGCCACGGACGTCAGCTTCCTGCACTTCGACAACTTCGTGATGTACGGGATCGACTTCTCGTTCATCTGGCACGCCTTCTTCACCAACTGGTTCGGCATGCACTATGGCGCCGGCCTGGGGGTCGGCATCATGGGCGGTCACATCATCCGCACGAAGGCCCTGGACATGAACTGCACGGACGCCAACGCGGGAGACCCCAACCAGTGCACGCACAACAGCACCGCTAGCCTCATGAGCACCAACTATCTGACCGACGTCCCGGCGGCGGTGCCGATCCTCAACGCCGTGCTGGGCGTCGACTTCCGCGTCCCCACGCTGCGCGGCTGGGAAGCCCGGATCGAAGGCGGCTTCTACGACGCCTTCTTCCTCGGCGGCGGCGTCGGCTACACGTTCTAAATCGGAACCTTCAAAGGGTTCCTCACCTCCCGCGACGGGCTCGGGCCGGCGAAGCCGTCCCTCCCCACGCGATCTTAGCTGCTCCTGGCGCCGCGATTGGCCCGGGGCCTAGGGATCGTCGCCCAAGCCCGGGCCGCCGGGGCCGGGGCCCGGGCGGCCGGAGGCCTCGTGGATCCAGCCCGCAAAGTCGCGCTCGAGCCGGGGCAGCAAGAGCACCAGCTTGGCCTGCTGCACCGGCGTGAGGACCTTGCGCACGTCCCTGACCCGGTCGTCATGCAGCGCGCGCTCCTTGGCGCGGTTGGCGAGGAGCTTGTTGAGCGTCGCCGTCAGGTGGGCGTCATCGGGATGCGGCGCCTCGGTGGCGGCGCGGAGGTCACGCATGATCTCGTGCCGCTCGGCCCCGATCTCCATCTCCCGCTCGTCGTAGCGCGACAGGATCGGGAACAGGCGCGCCGAGGTCGCCTCGTCGAGCTTGAGCGCCTCGACGATCTTCCAGGCGCGCAGCGCCCGCATGCGCTCGAGCACTTCTTTGCGGAGCTGCTCGGGACTGCGGTTGTCGGCGCCTGGGCTGATCGGCGCCGGCGGCGCCGGACGCGGTTGCGCCAGGAGCGTCGAGCCTCCCCCCGCGAGCGTCAGCGCGAGGGTCAACCCGAACGATCCAGCTCTGCCGACGCTGCGCTTCACCGGGCTCCCGCTTCCAGCGAGCCCGCCACCCGCCGCAGCTCGGCCCCGTCGAGATCGGCCAGCTCGTCGTTCATGCGGCCTTCATCCTCGCCCAGAAGGTCGGCGGCGTCACCTGTGCCGCCTGCGGAGGACGTGAGGGCGACCGGCGCGTTCGGACGCATCCGCTCGAGGAGCCGCCGGAGCGCACCCGCGTCGAGATCGGCCACGTCGGCTTCCGTGTCGAGGACCTCGTCGGCACCGGTCCGAAGCGCGGTTTCGATGGAACGTTGCGGACGCTCGACGTGAGCACTGGAGTTCGACGGCAGCTCTCCCGGCGGCGGCGGGAGCGGGCGGCGCGCGCTCAGCATGAACGCCGCGGCGGCGGCCGCCAGCGTGGCCGCGACGGAGACGATCCGGACACGGGCGACGCCGCGCGCGACGAGCGCTCGGGACGCCGCCGGCTTCACCGACCTGGACGCCGGCGCCTCCGCGGGCACCGCCGTTCCGCCACGCAGCGCCGCTTCCGCGGCGGCCGTCGTCCGGACCGCCAGAGTCTCCCAGAACGGATCGTTGGCCCGCGGCAGCGACGGCGCCTCCGCGCGCACCGCCTCTGCCACCCGCGGCGCGTCCCGCAGCTCGGTCATCGATCGGAAGCAGGTCACGCACGATCCGAGGTGCTCCGAGAGCACCGGGTCGGCACCAACATCCGCGCCTTCGACCAAGCGATCGAAGACGCGCCCGCACAGCTCGCTCCCGTCATCGTGAGGGAAGCTCATCGCCCCCTCCCCCGGCGCGAGGCGCCGTCCGGCTCGGGGCCCAGCGTCGCGCGCAGCTTGCGAACGGCGTAGTGGAAGTTCACCTTCGCCGCGCCCTCGCTGATCTCGAGCGCGGCGGCGATCTCGCGGAACGAGAGGTCCTCGTAGATGCGCAGCTCCAACGTCATCCGTTGCTTGGTGGGAAGTGTCTGCACGGCGTCGCGCAGAGCCGCCGAAGCCTCCGCCGACTCGAGCCGTTCGAGCGCAGGCGGCGTGAGCGGTCGCTCGAGATCGGTCGGCCGCTCGTCCTCGCCTTCGTCGGAGACGAAGCGCGCGTGGTCGCGGAGGTGGTTGAGCGACAGGTGCGCGCCGATGCGCAGCAGCCAGGAGCGGAAGACCGCCGCGTCGCGCAGGTCACCGATCTTGGCCATCGCGCGCTCGAACGATCGCTGGACCAGGTCCGCCGCCTCGTCGAGGTCGCCGACGTAACGCAAGCAGAGGGCGAACAGCGGGCGCTGGTGGCGGCGAACCAGGAGCCCCAGCGCGACCCGGTCACCGCGTTGTGCGCGCGTCACCAGGACGTCGTCGGGGGTGTCGTCATCGGCCGCCATCGAGCCTTTCAGGAGCTTGAGCTGACTCGAGATCATATCTGGGCTCCCCCCCTCTACGACCCGCACGGCCGCGGGCAGGTTAGGCCCGTTCAGCGGCTGGCGCTGTGCGTCGTCGCGGCGCCGTTGTGGCTCGTCGCAGACCTGGACTCCATGATCGCCAGGTTGTCTTCCAGCGTCTGGATGCTCGACCGCAGAGCGGAGACCTCTTCCTGGGTGGCGAACCCCAGCAGCCCAGCCGCGAACCGCGTGGCCCGATCGAGCTCGGCCTTGATGGTGCCGCCGACGCCCACCGCCTTCATGGCCACGTTCATGACGCGCTGGTCACCCATCATGCGCGAGATACGGGGATCGCTCATGAAGCGCATGGCCTGGCCGACCACCTTGTCCTTGACGGCGTCCAACATCGACATCGCTCGTTTGTGCCACGCGCCCTCCCTTGCGTCAACGCGCGGCGCGCGCCATGCTCGGCCGGTGATCGCGCGCTGCTCAGCCTCGGACGAGCGCCCCGGAACCTCGGCCCGCTTTCCCGCTTACGTAGCGCTGGCGATCGCGACTTTCGTCCTCGGATGGGGGCTGGGGGTGGCGGTGGTGTTCAAGCTCTGGCAGCTGGCGCACGCGCCCCGGTGGATGGTCATGAGCGGCATGGGAACGGTCAGCTTCCTGATGGCCCCTTGCCTGCTGGGCGTGGCGTTCTCGCGCGCGATGGGGCGGCTGGCCGCGCGGGGGTGGCGCGGGGCGCCGCTGGGCCTCATCGGGCTCGGCGCCTGCGGGATCGTCGCCGGGTTGCTGGCGCTCTAGCTTCGCCGATGTCGGACGACGGGGCGGCCGGCGAGCACAAGGCGAGGGCGCCGCACCCGACCGCCATCCGGGTCGCGCTCGTGACGGCCTCGGACAGCCGCACGCCGGCGACCAACGAGGGCGGCCGGCTGCTGGCCAGGCTGTGCGCGGAGGCCGGGTTCAACGTCGTCGAGGAGCTGCTGCAGGTCGAGGAGCCGACGGAGATGCGCGCGCGCGTGGCGGCGCTCGCGCAGCGGGAGATCTCCGACGCCGTGATCGTGACGGGCGGCACCGGCCTCGGCCCGCGCGATCGAACCCCCGAGGCGGTGAGCCCCCTCTTCGAGCAGCGCCTCCCTGGTTTCGGCGAGCTGTTCCGCATGCTCTCCTTCCGGCAGGTCGGCGCGGCAGCGATGCTCTCGCGCGCCGAGGCGGGGATCGTCGCAGGCGTCCCCGTCTTCTTGCTCCCGGGCTCACCGGCGGCGATCGACCTGGCGCTGCGCGAGCTCATCGCCCCGGAGCTGCCTCACCTGATAGGTCAGCTCCGCCGCGGCCAGAAATGAGTGATACAGATCGGCGCATGATCGACGACGCGCGGCTGCGGCAGCGGGTGGTGGAGCTCCAGGCCGAGTACGAGCAGCGCCTGGGCACGCTGGTGGGGATCCCGACCGTCAGCATGGATCCGGGGCGGGGGGGCGAGATGGACGCCTGCGTGGGGTTGGCCGGCGGCTACCTGCGCGAGGCCGGCGCGCGCGTCGACGTGATCGACACCGGCGGCTTCCCGCTGGTCGTCGGCCGTTTCATCCAGGACCCCTCGTTCCCGACGGTGACGATCTACAACCACCTCGACGTTCAGCCTGCCGAGGCGGCCGAGGGCTGGAAGACGCCGCCGTTCACGATGACCTCGGCCGACGAGCCGGGCGGCCAGCGCCGCTGGTTCGCGCGCGGCACGACCGACGACAAGGGACCGGCGCTGGCGGCGTACTACGGCGCGCGGCTGGCCCTGGAGACCGGCGCCCGGGTCAACATCCAGTTCCTGTGGGAGCTCGAGGAGGAGATCGGCAGTCCACACTTCGCAGCGGGTCTGGCGTCGGCGATCGCCGGCGACGCCGCGGCGGGACGCGCGCCGTTCGCCACCGACTCGGTCGTCGTCTCGGACACCATCTGGACGGCGGCCGGCCATCCGTCGATCTCGTACGGGCTGCGCGGGCTGATGGGCTTCACGATCGCGCTCGAGACCGGGGCCAAGGACGTGCACTCCGGCACCACGGGCGGCGTGGCGCGCAACCCCATCGGCGAGCTCTCGGCGTTGGTGGCCGCGATGTACGACGCGCGCACCGGCAAGGTGAAGATCCCCGGGTTTTATGGCGGTGTCCGCAAGATCTCGGCGGCCGAGAGGAAGGCCTTCGGGCGCGCCGGGTTTTCCCGCAAGCGCTTCGCCGCCGCGCACGAGCTGGGAAGCCTTCGCCCCACGCGCACCGACGTCGACGCGCTGGCGGCGCTGATCGCGGCGCCGACGCTGGAGGTGCACGGGCTGGTGGGCGGTTATGCCGGACCCGGCATCAAGACGATCGTTCCCCACCGCGCCGAGCTGAAGCTGTCGACCCGCCTCGTCCCCGATCAAAAGCCGGACAGGGTCTTCAAGCTCATCAAGGCCTTCGTGAAGAAGCACCTGCCGGACGCCGTCGTCACGCACGAGGCGTCGCTCGAGCCCTACCTGGCGCCGATCGGCGGCCCGTACCATGCGGCGGCGGCTGCCGCCGTGCGGGCGACCTTCGGCAAGGAGCCGGCCTTCGTGCGCGAGGGGGGCTCGATCGGGGCGGTGCTGACGATGCAGCGGCTGCTGCACGCGCCGGTGATCTTCCTGGGGCTGTCGCTGCCGGAGCACGGTTATCACGCGATCAACGAGAACTTCGACTGGCGCCAGGCGGCCGGCGGCATGGAGATGTTCTGTCGTTATTTCCACCAGATCGGCGCCGGGGAGGCCGGGCCGGCCGCCGCCAGGGGTGGACGCCGGGCGAAACACGGTTGAATCGCGGGCGCCGCGCGCTACCATTCGGGCCATGAGCGGCGTGTCCCCCTCCGCCCCGGTGGCCCGCGGTACGGCGATCAAGATCGTCGCCACGGTGCTGGTGGTGGCCGGCAGCGTCGGCTACCTGCTGACGTCGTCGATGAAGGCGGGGGCCGAGTACTACAAGCACGTCGACGAGGTGACGTCGGCCACCGACGCCTGGCGCGGCAAGCGGCTGCAGGTGCACGGCAACGTCGTCGCCGGATCGATCGAGCAGGCCAAGGGGACGCTGCTCTACCGCTTCAAGATCGAGAGCCGTCCGCCGCGCGCGCCGGCGGTCATCACCGCGTCCTACAACGGCCTGGTCCCGGACACGTTCAAGGACGGCGCCGAGGTGGTCGCCAAGGGGACGCTGACCGCCGACAACCAGCTGTCGGTCGTCCCGGACGGCATCATGGCCAAATGCCCCTCGAAGTACGAGGCCGACAAGAACGCGCCGCCCTCGAACGCCCCGCAGCCGCCGGGCGTCGCCCAGAAGCTGTAGCCCGGCCCGGGCGCGCGGCGCCTACGTATATCTCAGGCCATCGACGGCGCGAAGGCGGCTCGCGCGCAGCGACGGGTAGAGCGTCGCCAGGAAGCAGATGCCCATGGTGGCCGCGGCGACCAGCACGATCTCCTCCCAGGCGATGCGGACCGGCAGCGAGCCGATGAGGTAGACCTTGGGGTCGAGCGGATAGCCGTAGAGCCTCGCCAGCAGGCAGATGAGGAGGCCGAAGCAGATCCCCAGGCCCGTCCCCACGACGCCGACGGTGGTGCCGCCGATCAGGAACACGCGCGCCACCATCCCGGCGGAGGCGCCCATCGACTTCAGGATCGCGATCTCGCGGACCTTGGAGAGGACGATCATGGTGAGCGAGGCGATGATGTTGAACGCCGCCACCACGATGATGAGCACGAGGAGCAGCGAGATGATCACCTTCTGCATGGTCAGCGCCATGAAGAGGTTGTGGTTGAGCTCCTTCCAGTCGATGATCCGGTAGGGCCCGTCGAGGCGCCGCTTTACCTCGGGGGCGGCCCGGAGCGCCATCATCGGATCGGAGAAGCGCAGCTCGACGCCCGAGACCAGCCGGCGCGCGTTTGCCAGCCGGTGCGCGTCCGTGATGCTGATGTACGCCAGGCGGGTGTCGTACTCGTTGAACCCCATGCGGAAGAGGCCGACCACCTGGAATCGGTAAGCGATCGGCGTCTCGCCGACGCCCGAGCTGAACGGGATCATGATCGAGACGCAGTCGCCGAGGCCGACGTGGAGGTGGTGGGCCAGCTCGGCGCCGAGCGCGATCCGCCCGACGTTGTCGGTGGTCTTGCGTGGCGTCCCCGACGGCAGCAGGCAACTGGCCGGCCGCTCGAGCGCCTCGACGCTGCCGGCCACCAGCGAGCGCCGCAGGTCGTCGGCCCCCTGCTGGATGTCGATCCCTTTGAGGTTGGCGCCGACGCGGCCGATCATCACCTCGCCCGCCGAGAACAGGAACTTCGCCTGCCGCACCACGCCGGGCATCCCGCGCAGCCGCGACTCGATCTCCGCGATCTCCGGGCCGTCGACGTCGGCGTCGCCGTACGGCATGACGATGAGGTGCGCGTTGAGCGCCAGGACCTTGTCCTGGAACTCGCGCTCGAACCCGCTCGTGACGCCCAGGACCACGACCAGCGACGCCACCCCCAGCACCACCCCCATCGTCGACACGGTGGTGAAGACCGAGAAGGTTCGCAGCAAGAAGCCGACGACAGCGGTGAGGCCGCCCGCCAGCACGCCGAGCACCGCCACGGTCTCGATCGGGCGCGAATGTCCGTGGGCGAGCGCGAACACGCCGAATCCCACCGCCACCAGCAGCAGCCCCACCAGGAGACCGACGCGCGCCCCGCGCGAGCGCCGGCCCCGGTGGAGGTAGCGCATCCCGACCAGCCGCTCGAGCCCCAGGGTGAAGAGATCGGCGCAGCCCACCCCCAGCAGCCCCGCCGCCGCGCCGTCCAGCAGGCGCCAGCGTTGGGCAGGGAAAAATCCGGCGGCCAGGGCCGCGGCGGTGATGGCGGCCAGGAGGGCGAGGCGGGTCACGAGACGGGTGCGCACGGGGGCGGACCGAAATTAGCAGACTCTCCCGGGGAGAGCTGCCTTGACACCCCGGAAGCCCAAACCGTACCGTACACGGCAATGGTTGCGCTCCGGGGCCGGCGCCGGCCGCCACCCGTCTATTTCACCTTGTTGACTCTGGGCCTCGCCGCGGGCTTCGCCCTGAGCTGGCAGGCCGACGCGCGCGCCGACAAGAACGATCTCGATCTGCTCAACCTCTGCATCAAGCCCGACGGGACCAACCTGTGCGCGAACGGGCCCGACATGGGTGCCGAGTCGCGGTACCGCAGCCTGATGTCGGAGCTGGGCGTGGTCGTCGCGCCGCGCCTGCTCACGCCGGCCGACACGCTCGGCTACGCCGGATTCCAGTTCGCCGCCGAGCTGGGGGTCACGACGATCAACAACAACCGTATGGTCAACGGCGACACCTCGGGCATCGCCTACTGGAACGGCGTCCAGGGGGTGCACCCCACCAGCCCCACGGCCGTGCGCCCGCCCTCCTCGCTCACCACCGTCGGTGGCTTCGTGCGCAAGGGGCTCTGGTTCCCCATCCCGGCCGTCGAATTCGGCGCCGGCGCCGTGGACGTCCTCGGATCGCACATGTACGCGATCCAGGGGTACGCCAAGATCGCGCTGCAAGAGGGCTTTCACGACTGGGTGCTGCCGTCGTTCGCGGTGCGGGGCTCGGCCTCCCAGCTGCTCGGCACCGATCAGGTCAACCTGACGGTCTGGGGCGTCGACGTCCTGGCCTCCAAGGCGTTCAGCATCGGCGGCACGGCGCGCATCGAGCCGTACCTGGGCTGGAACGCGCTGTTCATCGACGCGCGCAGCGGCGTCATCGACGGCACTCCAGGGTGCGACGCCTATGCCCAGCACCTGGTGACGGCGGGCGCCGGCCAGACGCCTCCCGGCTGCATGTCCGCCAACGACGGGACCTGGAACGACCTGGCCAACAACTTCACCTTCAAGTCGCAGGACATCATCACGCGCTACCGCTGGTACGGCGGCTTCAAGCTGAAGCTCTCGGTCGTCTTCGTGAGCGCCGAGTTCGATCTGATCCAGGCCGGGACCAGCCACGACAGCAACGCCGACATCGTCGACGGCAGCGGCACGCAGGAGAGCTTCTCGCTCTCGGCCGGCCTCGACTTCTGAGCACGTTCGCGCTCGTCAGCGCACCCTGGCCCGCCGCTCGACCCGCCCCTCGTCCTCCCGCAGGACCGCGTAGCGCACGCCCACCAGATCCGACGGGCAGAGCGTGGTCAGAGGAACCAGCCGCTCGACGTCGCCCGCGTAGCGCAGGTGCAGGAGGTGATCGGGGCTGACGGTCACCCAGCCGTCGAAGGCACGGGCATCGGGTGCTTGCCGGGACGCCTCGGCGACCACCGCGACGATCACGATCGGCAGCACGATCAGGGCCGCGATCCCCAGCGCTCCCATATCGCCACCGCCCGCGCCGGCGTGGTGTCCGCCCGAGCCGACCAGGCCCTGCGACGGCGGCGCGCCAGCGACCGCCGCGCGGACCGGCGCCACCCGAACCGGCGTGGCCACGACCCGCGACGCGACGGGCGCGCCGTGCCATCGGCTCGGCGCCGGCGCCGGTCGTGGCGGCGGGCCGGTCGCGTCGACGGCGATCGTGACGTCCGACCAGCCCGACAGCGGATCGGCGTCGGGCGGGTCCTCCGTATCGACCACGACCGCCTCCGCTGAACCGGGCTCCTCCGGCCGCACGGGCTCGGCCTCAGGCGGTACTGACGGTCGGTGCGGCGCCACGGCCGCCGCCGTGAGCGGCGGTCCCATCGGCGTGCTCGCCGGAACGACGCGGCTCTCGTCGCCGCGCGCGGCAGGTGAGATCTGGGCCAGCCTGACCATCTCCGAAGCGGGAACGCGATACTCCACCGACGCGCACCCCACCACCAGCGATCCCAGGACCGCCCCGACGAGAAGACGGTCCACACCGACCCTTGCCCGCATGACGGCGAGCATTTCAATCCCCGGGCCACCGACTCCGGCGGCGAACCCGTGGGGCGGCTCACGCTCTCGGGGGCGAGCGTGAACCGGGCGCGCCACCTCGCTTGCTCAGCGAGGCGGGCGTTCCACAGGGGGCTGGCCTTAGGCGGCCGCGCCGCCGAGGCCGCCGGAGCCAGCGGCGCTCGGCGCGGCGGGCGGCGTCCCACCCACGGGCGTGGCAGCCGGCGGCGCGCTCGCCCCCGGCATCCCTCCCTGGATGATCTTGCGCAGCCCGGCGACCGAGAGGCGCGGCGTCTTCTTCTCTTCCTCGAAGATGATCTGCGCCAGCGTCGCCGTGGTCAGGTCGGCCCGCGTCGTGTTCTCCACCACGCGAACGTCGTCGCCGGCCCGCACCATCGCTGCGATGTGGTCCAGCGTCACGTACCGACTATCGCGTGTATCGTAGAGTTTCCGATTCGCGTACCGCTTGATAGTACGTGCTGTGGTCATTGTCCTAGGGTGTCATAAGCAAATGTCGCGGTCAATCATGTAATACAACCAACCATTCAAATGTGCCCTAAAAGATGTAGCCAATCCAGGCAGTTAGCAGAGGGCGCAGCTCTCCCAAAAACGGTCAGCGCGCACGGCACCGCTGAAGCGAAAATCGCGGCGCGCGTCGTCGGCAGAGCCGGGACGACCCGCTCGTCTGGCTGGGCGACTCAGATCAGCGGGCGAACCGGCTAGCGTACCGGCCCCGCCGGATAGTCCGTACTTGCCGGGCTATCCGACTTCTTCCGTCCGATCTTCCGATCGCGTCGCGCTCGACGGACTACTTGCCGGACTTGCCGGCGTCCTCGTCGAGCTCGCTCTTTTTTGCGTTCGGCGAGACATCGATCTCGTCGTGCGAGTTCACCGCACGCTTGAAGTTCTTGATCGCCTTGCCGAGGCCATCGCCGAGCTGCGGCAGCTTTTGCGCGCCGAACACGACGACGACGATGACGAGGACGAGCATGAGCTCGCCGAAGCCCATTCCGAAGGGCATGACCCGCCATCTATAGCACCCCGACTGAAACAATCAACGTGGAAGACGCGGATTTTTGAAGCGGCGCCGCCGATCCGATACGATCCGCGCCAGATGGCGTCGACGGCAGTTGCGCGCGCGAGTCTCGCGATCGCGCTCTCCTCCCTCACGGGCTCGGTCTTCGGGGCGGCCGTGGTGCGCGCGGCGCCCGCTCATCCCGAGCCGGCGGCAGCCGCCGACGACGCAGCCGACCGGAGCCTCGCGGAGCGCCGCGCCGTCCGTGGCGTCCCCGTCGACGAAGCCGCCGCGACGGAAAGTCCCGAGCTGCGTGAGATCCGCCGCTTCGAGGAGCAGGCATTCCCGAAACCGGGAAGCCCCGCCGCGACGACGCCGGCCGCCGGCGACGCCCAGACCGCGCCGCCCCCGACCTCTCTCCCGGGTGAATGGGGCGGCAGCGGCGACGTCCCCGCCGAGGTGCGCTCGCCGCGACCCGCGCCGCGCGCCGACGCCGCGGTGCCCACGCCCGACTCCGAGTGGCTGCGCAGCCTCAAGCTCCCCGACCTGCCGGTGCGCTGGGATCCGCAGGTGCTTCGGTACCTCGACTACTTCAAGAACGATCCCAAGGGGCACGCCGTCATGGCCGGTTGGCTGCGGCGCGCCGGGCGTTACCGCGAGCTGTTCGAGAAGGCGCTCGAGCGTCAGGGGCTCCCGAAGGATCTGTTCTACGTGGCAATGGTCGAGAGCGGCTTCGACACCGGCGCGCGCTCGCGCGTCGGCGCCGGCGGCATCTGGCAGTTCATGCCCGGCGCCGCGCGCGCCTATGGGCTCGAGGTCAGCTACTGGGTCGACGGGCGCCGCGATCCCGAGCGCGCGGTCGACGCGGCGGCGCGCTACCTCAAGGATCTGTACGTCCGCTTCGGCTCGTGGCCGCTCGTGTTCGCCGCCTACAACGCGGGCTACGGCTCGGTGCTGCGGTCGATCACCACCTACAACACCAACGACTACTGGGAGCTGTGCCGACACGAGGCCGGCCTGCCGTGGGAGTCGACGCTCTACGTCCCCAAGATCCTGGCGGCCGCCATCGTGGGGCACAACCTGGCGGCGTTCGGCTTCGCCGACGTGACGCAGGACGCGCCGTTCGCCTACGAGCAGGTCGACGTGCCGGCCGGGACGTCGCTCGCCACCGTGGCGCGCGAGGCCGGGACCCGGCCCGAGGTGATCGAGGCGCTGAACCCCGACCTCTTCCGGACGCGGACGCCGCCCGACCGTGGCGTCAGCAAGGTGCGGCTCCCGCCCGGCACCGCGGCGGTCTACGCCGCCAGCCTCGACAAAGACCGCGACGCCGACAAGCTGGAGACGGTGGTGCTGAGGTTCGGCGAGACGCTGGACGACGTGGCGCGCGCGCACGGCTCGACCGCCCGTGAGCTGCGGCGGCTCAACGGCGTCAAGGACACGCTCGAGCTGCGGGGCGGAACGTCGATCGTCGTCCCGCGCCGCCTGGCGATCGCCAAGGATCGAGACAAGGGCGCCTCGGCGACGGCGACGGCCGCAGGCGACGCTGCGCCCGCCGACGACGACACCGTTCTGGTGGCGGTCCCCGACCGGTCGTTCAGCTACGACGGGCGCGAGCGCGTCTTCTACCGGACCCGCGATGGCGATGGCCTGGACGAAGTCGCCGACGCGTTCGGCGTGCGCAGCGAAGACCTCGTCGAATGGAACAACCTCGATCCGGCAGCCAAGCTGCACCCGCGCATGGTCCTGCAGATCTTCGTGCGCAAGGACTTCGATCCGGCCGGGGTGCTGCTGCTCGATCCGGCCAAGGTGCGCGTGGTGACCTGCGGCTCGGAGGAATTCCTGGAGCTCGAGGCGGCGCGGCGTGGGAAGAAGCGGCTCTTCTATACGGCCAAGGCGGGCGACACGCTGGCCAAGCTGGGGCGGCGCTACGGCCTCACCCCGGGAGACCTGGCCCGCATCAACCGCTTCTCGTACAACACCGAGCTGCACGAGGGCGATCGCGTGGTGGTGTACTCGCCGACGGGGGACGCCCCGCGCGAGGTGACACGCGGGATGACCCCCGGCGAAAAGCGCCCCGGCCGCGCGACGAGCGCCGTCACCAGCGGGACGCACAAATCGGTCGCCGAGGCCGAGCACAAGCCGGCCCCGGCGGCGCACGACGCGAAGAAGAAGACGACCAGCGTCGCCGCCGCCAAGCCGACGGCGCAGAAGCCGGCGCCGCACGCCAAGCCCGGGCCGCCTGCGGCCGGCAAGAAGAAGTAGCGGCGGGCGCATGGCGCGCTTCCGCGTCGAGCCGGACCGCGCGGGCGCGCGGCTCGATCACTTCGTGGCCGCGGCGCTGCCCGGGCTGAGCGTGGCGGCCGCGCGCCGGCTGGTCGACGGCGGCGCCGTGCGCGTCGAGGGGCGGGTCGGCAAGAAGGGCGCGCGCCTCGCGGCGGGGCAGACCATCGAGGTCGACGACGCCAGCGGCGCGGCCGCGGCTCCGGGCGCGCGCGGCGTCCGCGCCGATTCCGAGGCGCCGCTCGCGGTGCTGCTGGTCGACGACGCGCTGGTCGCCGTCGACAAGCCGGCCGGCGTCCCGTCGCACCCCCGTGCGCCGGGCGAGACGGGCACGGCGGCGAACGCGATCGTCGCCCGCTTCCCCGAGTGCGCGGCCGCCTCCCCCGATCCGCGCGAAGGGGGCCTTTGCCACCGGCTGGACACCGGGACCAGCGGCGTCCTCATCGCCGCCCGTAGCCGGGCCGCCTGGACGGCGCTGCGCGCCGCGCTCTCCACTGACGGCTGCGAGAAGACGTACCTCGCCGAGGTCACCGGCGCGCCACCGGCCAGCGGAGAATCGTGGGAGGCCATCGGGCGCGTCGGACGCCGGGGCGCGCGCGTGCGCGTCGGCGGGGGGCGCAACCCGCTGCCCGCCCACACCAGCTGGGAGGTGGTCGAGCCGCGCGGCGCCACGACGCTGGTGCGGGTCCGCATCGCCAAGGGGCGGACGCACCAGGTCCGCGCGCACCTGGCGGCCGCCGGGCACCCGATCGCGGGCGACGATCTCTATGGCGGCGGCGCCGGTCCGCTGCGCCTCCACGCCGCGTCGGTGCAGTTCGTCCACCCCGAGAGCGGGCGCGCGATTTTGATCGCGGCGCCGCCGCCCGATTGGGCCAAAATAGCCCCGTGAGCGCCAAGCGGGCCGTCGTGCTGCAGCACACAGCGACCGAGGGGCCGGAGCGCGTCGGGGTGATGCTGGCCGAGCGTGGCGTCTCGTGCACGATCCGCGCGCTCTACCAGGGCGAGCCGGTCCCCGACGATCTCGGCTCCGACGAGATCCTGGTGGTGATGGGCGGCCCGATGGGCGTCGGGGACGTCGGCGATCCGCGCTGGCCGTTCCTCGAGCGAGAGATCGCGCTGCTGCGCGGGCTCGTCGGGCGCGACGCGCCGGTGCTGGGGATCTGCCTCGGCTCGCAGCTCCTGGCCGCCGGCGCCGGCGCCCGCGTCTACCCCAACACGCGCCCCGGGCCGAGCGGGCCCGAGCGGGTGCGTGAGGTCGGCTGGGGCGAGGTCGACCTCGTCGGCGCCGATCGCGAGCCGGTGCTGGCAGGGCTCGGCGCGCGCCTGACGGTGCTGCACTGGCACGGCGACACCTACGATCTACCGCCGGGCGCGGCCCACCTGGCGTCGACGCCCGCCTGCCGGCACCAGGCGTTCCGCCTCGGGCGCCGTCAATTCGGGTTCCAGTTCCACTGCGAGCTGGAGGCATCGTCGATCCCGACCTGGGTGCGCGAGGACGCCGAGTTCGTGCGCGCGGCCAACGGCCCCGGCGGCGGCGCGCAGATCCTGGCCGACACCGACCGGCTCTACGTCGAGGCGCGCCCCGCCTGGGATCGGCTGCTCGGAAATGCGATCGATCTTCTCCTGGGCGCGTGACGTAAACGTCGATTGACGTCGCCGGGCGCGGCGTCAATAGTTACGCCGTGCCGTCGCCAACGGAGTTCAAGATCGCGCTCGTCCAGATGCGCTGCTCGACCGATCCGGCCGACAACCTGGCGCGCGCGATCGACAAGATCCACGCCGCCGCCAAGGACGGCGCCAAGCTGGTCTGCCTCCCCGAGCTGTTCCGTAGCCAGTACTTCTGCCAGACCGAGGACCACGCCAACTTCGATCTCGCCGAGCCGATCCCCGGCCCCAGCACCGAGGCGCTGTCCAAGGTGGCGCGCGAGGCCGGGGTGGTCGTCATCGGCTCGCTGTTCGAGCGGCGCGCGGCCGGCGTCTACCACAACACGGCGGTGATCCTGGACGCCGACGGCAAGCTGCTCGGCAGCTACCGCAAGATGCACATCCCGGACGACCCGCTCTTCTACGAGAAGTTCTACTTCACGCCGGGCGATCTCGGGTTCCGCGCGTTCGACACCGCGGTCGGCCGCATCGGCACGCTGGTCTGCTGGGATCAGTGGTACCCGGAGGGGGCGCGGCTGACCGCGCTGGCCGGCGCCGACGTGCTCTTCTACCCGACGGCGATCGGCTGGCATCCCGACGAAAAGGCCGAGTTCGGCGCGGCGCAGGCGTCCGCCTGGCAGACGGCCCAGCGCGCGCACGCCATCGCCAACGGCGTGTACGTCGCGGCGGTGAACCGCGTCGGGCTGGAGAAGCCTCCGGCCGGGGTCCCTGGCAAGGGGATCGAGTTCTGGGGCGGCAGCTTCGTCGCCGACCCGTTCGGCGTCGTGCTGGCGGAGGCCTCGCGCACCGACGAGCAGACGTTGATCGTCACCTGCAACCGCAAGCACCAGGAGACCGTGCGACAGCACTGGCCCTTCCTGCGCGACCGCCGCATCGACGCGTACGCCGGCGTCACGCGACGGTTGATCGACGAATGAAGCGCGCCGCGCGCGGCGCCCGAGGCGAGGCGCCCGAGGCGCCGGCGGCCCTCGGCTTCCGGATGCCGGCCGAGTGGGAGCCGCACGCCGCGACCTGGCTCGCCTGGCCGCACGAGCCGCGCGACTGGCCGGGCAAGCTGGCGCCGATCCCCTGGGTCTACGGCGAGGTGGTCCGCCAGCTGGTGCGCGGCGAGCGGGTGCGCATCCTGACGAACGACGCCGCCACCGAGGCGCGCGCGCGCAAGCTGCTCACGCGCGTCGGCGTCGACCTCGGCATGGTGGATCTCGTGCGCGTCCCCACCGACCGCAGCTGGACGCGCGACACCTGCCCGCTGTTCGTTAAGGATGGGGCGGGCCAGGTGGCGATCACCAACTGGCGCTTCAACGGCTGGGCGAAGTACCCGAACCACAGGAAGGACGACGCCATCAACGATCGGCTCGCCAAGCGCCTCGGGCTGCGCCAGTGGCAGCCGATGGCGACCGTCGCCGGCAAGCCCTGGCGGGTGGTGCTGGAGGGCGGCGCCATCGACGTCAACGGCGCCGGGACGCTGCTGGCGACCGAGGAGTGCCTGCTGGACGAGGTGCAGGCCCGCAACCCGGGGCTCGCCCGCGAGGCGCTGGAGGACATCCTGGCCGCGCACCTGGGCGTCCGGAAAGTGCTCTGGCTGGGGCGCGGCATCGCCGGCGACGACACCCACGGGCATGTGGACGACCTGTGCCGGTTCGTCGACGAGACCACGGTCGTGCTCGCCCAGGAGGCCGACCCGACCGACCCCAACCACGAACCTCTGCGCGAGAACCTCGAGCGCCTGCGCGGGATGACGACGGCCGACGGCGCTCGGTTGAAGGTGGTGGCGCTGCCGATGCCGGCGCCGGTACACCTCGACGGCGTCCGCCTGCCCGCGAGCTACGCCAACTTCTACATCGGCAACGCGGTCGTGCTGGTCCCGACCTTCAACGACGCCAACGACCGCCGAGCGCTGGAGATCCTGGCCGACCTCTTCCCCACCCGCGCCGTGGTCGGGATCCACGCCGTCGACCTGGTCTGGGGCCTCGGCACGCTCCACTGCATGACGCAGCAAGAACCAGCATCAGGTCGGGAACCCTAAGAGGGTTCCCCCACCCTCCCGCGACGGACTCCCCCGGGCCGAGCCCGGCTCCGTCCACGCCGCCGACTACGACTGCTCGGACGACGCCATCCGCGCGGCCATGATGCGCTTGTGCCGGCGCCAAGCACGGACGGCCACGATCGCGGCGGCGATCACGACCGCCACCACGATCCCGTGCTCGGCGCCGCGGGCGTAGCGGATGACGTAGTCGATCTGCCCGCCGAAGAACCAGGCCGAGTAGACCAGCATCGGGACCGTGAAGGCGGCCGCGGCGAAGTCGTAGATCAGAAAGACCGGCGGCCGCAGGTGCAGCGTCCCGGCCGTGAAGAAGATGGTGAACCGCAGCCCGGGCGTGAAGCGGCCCACCAGCACCACCTTGCTGCCGAACTTCCGGAAGTAGGCGCGCACCTTGATCTGGCGTCGGTGCGTGAAGTACTTCTGCGCCAGCCGGCTGGCGAGCACGCGCCGCCCGAAGTAGCGCCCCAGGAAGAACGCCAGCGAGTCACCGGCCAGCACCGCCGCGAAGCAGACGAGGAACGCCTTGCTGACGTGCAGGGCCCCGCGCCAGGAGAAATATCCCGCCGCGATGAGCGAGATGTCCTCGGGGATGGGCAGCCCGAGCCCGCACAGGAGCAGGATTCCGCCCAGCCAGGTGTACGCACCGAGCGGCGAGAGGGTCGACAGGTGCGCGATGAACCACTTCACGTGGGGGGCTTCCGACCGGCCTCCTCAAATACCATGGACGGTGCCCCGAATGTGAATCGGAGGTCGGGGCGAACCCTCAAGCGGGGCCAATGGGTAGGCTGGTCGAAGGGGCAACCGAGGGACAACAAACGGGGGGCCAAGCATAGTCGACGGGGTTCGCGTTGACATTGAGAGCCAGCGAACGTACGGTTTTCCCGTCGAGGGGGACCCCAACCATGCGCACCCATCGCCTTTTCGCGCGGGCCGTCAGAACGGCTCGGCTGTCGGCTCCGCTGGCCCTCGTGGTGATGGCCGCGGCGTTCGCCGCCAGTTGCACGCCCGACTACCCCTCGTGTGAGACGGACAAGAACTGCCACCCGAAGGAGTTCTGCGTCGCCAACAAGTGCCAGCAGTGCCGGGACTCGAACGACTGCCCGGCCGGCAACGAGTGCAAGGCGGGGAAGTGCTCGGCCATTCCGGGGTACTGCAGCAGCAAGGCGCAGTGCCCCGCCAACCAGGAGTGCATCGCCAACCGCTGCCGCGCCTGCACCGGCGACAAGGAATGCCCGGGCGGCCAGCACTGCGTGGCCGGGAGCTGCACCTCGAAGAAGCCCTGCAAGACGGAGAACGACTGCGCGCAGAACGAGGACTGCGTGAACGGCTTCTGCACCACCGAGAAGGCGCCGCCGCCCCCGCCCAGCCAATGCCGGCTGGACCCGGTGCTGTTCGACTTCAACGAGTCGGCGCTGACGACCGAGGCGACCGCCACCCTGGCGCGCGACGCCGACTGCCTCAAGCAGGTCGGCCGCGGCGTCACCCTGGTGGGCCACACCGACCCGCGCGGGACGCAGGAGTACAACCTGGCGCTGTCCGAGAAGCGCGCGCAGTCCGTGCGCGACCACCTCGGCCGTCTGGGGGTCGACGGCACGAAGGTCTCGATCCTGCCGCGTGGATCACTGGACGCCAAGGGGACCGACGAGCCAAGCTGGGCCCAGGACCGACGTGTCGACTTCAGCTGGAAGTAACCGCCGCGCCCCGCTGCTGGCCGTCGCCCTGCTGGCGAGCGGCCTCGTCACGTCGCCGTCGTGCGTGACGACGAGCGAGGGCGAGAAGATGCAGACGGACATCAACAGCCTGCGCGTCCGCCTCGACGAGATCGACAAGCGCGACAAAGAGTACAAGGAGCAGGTGGTCCGCCTGCGCAAGGTGCTGGACGAGGCCACGGCGCTGCTCACCCGCAACTCGGCCGACGTCGGCGCCAAGGCGGCCAAGTCCGAGCAGGACATCCAGGCCATGCAGGGGCGGATCGAGGAGATCGCCCACAGCATCGACCTCGAGACCCGCCAGGCGACCGAGGCCCGCACGCAGTTCGAGTCTCGGCTGGCGGCGCTCGAGCAGACGCAGAACAAGATCGTCGACCGCGTCGCGCCCGAGATGCCCAACGACAAGGATCAGCTGTGGGCGCAGGCCGGACAGCGGCTCGCCTCTGGCCAGCGCGACGACGGGCGGCGCTTCTACCGGGTCTTCATCCAGCGCTTCCCGCAGGACCCGCGGTCGTCGCAGGCGCACCTGGCGATCGGCATGTCGTTCGTCCAGGAGAGCAAGTACGCCAACGCGGCGGCCGAGTTCCAGAAGGTTCTGCAGGACTACCCGGCGTCGCCCGAGGTCCCCGAGGCGATGTGGCAGCTCTCGCTGGCTTTCGTCCAGCTCAAGTTCTGCGGCGACGCCAAGGCGCTGCTCTCGGACCTGGTGAAGCGCTACCCCAAGTCCGCCCGCGCCGCCGACGCCCGCGGCGAGCTCAAGTCCATCGCCAAGCTCCCCAAGTCCTCCTGCACTTCTTAGTCGGGACCCTCAACGGGTCCCGCGCCCCCCGCGACGGGCTCGGGCCGGCAAAGCCGTCCCTCCCCCACGCGACCTTAGTCGGGACCCTCAACGGGTCCCGCGCCCCCCGCGACGGGCTCGGGCCGGCAAAGCCGTCCCTCCCCCACGCGACCTTAGTCGGGACCCTCAACGGGTCCCGCGGCCCCCGCGATGGGCTCGGGCCGGGAGGCTAGGCGGACGCGGAAGGGGCCTGGAAGGCCGCACGAATCTGGAGGCCGGCCGCGGTGGGGTCGGAGGCGGTGGAGATGGCGGCGATGAGAGCGGCCGCGCTGGCGCCCGCGGCGGCGACGGAGCCCACGGCCTCGAGGGCGATGCCGCCGATGGCCACCACCGGAACGGAGACTGTGCGGCAAACGTCGGCCAGCTGATCGAGGCCGACCACCGGGTCGGGGTTGGTCTTGCTGCCGGTGGTGAACACCGGCCCGAAACCGATGTAGTCGGCGCCGCCGGCCGCCGCCGCCACGGCCTGGGCACGGTCGTGGGTCGAAAAGCCGATCAGGAGATCGGGGCGCCCGAACGCCGCGCGGACGCGCAGCGCCTCGGCCAGCGGCAGATCGTCCTGGCCGAGGTGGACTACGTCAGCGCCGACGCTGAGCGCCACGTCGAGGCGGTCGTTCACGCAGAAGGGGACGCCGCCCCCCCGACAGAGCCGGACCAGAGATCGCGCGGCCGCCGCCAGCGCCCCGGCGCTCGACCCCTTGGCGCGCAGCTGCAGGCAGCACGGCTGCGCCGCCAGCAGCTGGCGCGCCCGGCGCTCGAGCGCCTCCGGGTCGTCCAGCCAGGAGGCGGGGGCGTCGAGGATCGCGTAAAAGCCACGCATCGGACGGGCGGCGCCGCCGAGCTCGAACTTCCGGGAAGGCATCGCGTACACTATAGCGTTTTGCCGACGCCGTTCCGCCTGGTCACCGACCTCAAGCCGATGGGCGATCAGCCGCGCGCCATCGACGAGCTCGCCTCGGGCGTCAAGCGCGGCGACCCCTCGCAGGTGCTGCTGGGGATCACCGGCAGCGGCAAGACCTTCACGGTCGCTCAGGTGGTCGAGCGGATCCAGCGGCCGACGCTGGTCATCGCTCACAACAAGACGCTGGCGCACCAGCTGTGGATGGAGTTCAAGGCGCTGTTCCCGGACAACGCCATCCACTACTTCGTCAGCTACTACGACTACTACCAGCCCGAGGCCTACGTCCCCTCGACCGACACGTACATCGAGAAGGACTCGCTCATCAACGAAGAGATCGACCGCATGCGCCACGCGGCGACCTACGCGCTGCTCACCCGGCGCGACACGCTGATCGTCGCCTCGGTCTCCTGCATCTACGGCATCGGCGCCGCCGAGGCGTACCTGGGGATGAAGCTGGATCTGGCGCGCGGGGTCGAGGTGCGGCGCGACGCCGTGCTGCGCCGACTGGTCGAGATCCAGTACGAGCGCAACGACATCGACTTCTCGCGCGGGACGTTCCGCGTGCGCGGCGACACGGTAGAGATTTTCCCCGCCTACGAGCGCGAGAAGGCCATCCGCGTCGAGTGGTTCGGCGACGAGATCGACGCCATCGCCGAGGTCGATCCGCTGCGCGGCAAGGTGCTGCGCAAGATCGACGAGGTCTCGATCTTCCCCGGCTCGCACTACGTGACGCCCGCCGATCGGCTGACCAAGGCGATGACCGGCATCAAGGAAGAACTGCGCGAGCGGCTGGGCCAGCTCAAGGGCGAGAACAAGCTGGTCGAGGAGCAGCGCCTGCAGCAGCGGACGCTGTACGACCTGGAGATGCTCGAGCAGATGGGGCGCTGCAAGGGGATCGAGAACTACTCGCGCCACCTGTCGGGCCGCGCGCCCGGCGAGCCGCCGCCGACGCTGCTCGACTACTTTCCCAAGGACTTTCTCCTCTTCGTCGACGAGTCGCACCAGACCGTCCCCCAGATCGCCGCCATGTACAAGGGCGACCGCTCGCGCAAACAGACGCTGGTCGAGTTCGGGTTCCGGCTGCCGTCGGCGCTGGACAACCGCCCGCTGCAGTTCGAGGAATGGGAGGCGCGCGTCGGCCAGGCGCTGTTCGTCTCGGCCACGCCGGCCAACTACGAGCTCGACCGCGCGCAGGGCGTGGTGGTCGAGCAGATCATCCGCCCCACCGGGCTGCTCGATCCCGAGATCGAGGTCCGCCCCGTCGGCCAGCAGGTCGACGATCTGCTGGGCGAGATCCGCGAGCGAATCAAGCTGGGCGACCGCGTGCTGGTCACGACGCTGACCAAGCGCATGGCCGAGGACCTGACCGAGTACTACGCCGAGCTGGGCATCCGCGTCCGCTACCTGCACTCCGACATCGACACGCTCGAGCGGATCGAGATCCTGCGCGACCTCCGCCTGGGTGAGTTCGACGTGCTGGTCGGCATCAACCTCCTGCGCGAAGGGCTCGACCTGCCGGAGGTCTCGCTGGTCGGCATCCTCGACGCCGACAAGGAGGGGTTCCTGCGCGCGGAGCGCTCGCTGATCCAGACCATCGGCCGCGCGGCCCGCAACGTGCGCGGCAAGGTGATCATGTACGCCGACCGCCAGACCGACTCGATGAAGAAGGCGATCGACGTGACGCGCGCGCGGCGAGAGGCGCAGGAGGCGCACAACAAGGCCCACGGCATCACGCCCAGGACGATCGAGAAGGCCATCGCCGCGCTGTCGGGGACCGCGCAGGACGACTTCGTCGATCTGGCCAAGACCGCCAAGGAGGCCAAGGCCGCCGACGTCGCGCTGGAAGAGATCCCCAAGACGATCACGGCGCTCAAGCGTCAGATGCTCGACCTGTCCGAGAAGCTCGAGTTCGAGAAGGCGGCCGCCATCCGCGACCGCATCAAGGACCTGGAAGAGATCCGCCTCTCGATGGGAGGCAATTGAGACCGGCGGCTGGTCTAGCCTAGGCGACGCGTCGGTAGAGGAGGCGCCACACGCGCGCCCCCTCGTCCTGGCACTGCCGCTCGCGGCGCGACTTGGCGCCGTAGGGGTTGTCCTGGGCGAACGTCCAAGCGCCCCGCGCGCTCTCGAACGACGGCGACGCCTCCAGCGCCGCCATGGCGTCGAGCGCCAGGTCGAAGATGTCGGTCATGACGTAGAGCTCGCCCCCTGGCTCGAGCGCCCGGGCAATCTCGGCGATCAGCGGGGGACCGATGACCCGCCGCTTGTGCTGTCGGCTCTTGAACCACGGGTCGGGGAAGTTCAGGAAGAAGCGGCGCACGCTGGCGGCCGCGAACAGCCGCGGCATGTCGACCGACATGTTGGCGAACACCGACCGGACGTTATCCAGCCCTCGCCGCGCGCAGTCCTCATTGACCGGCCCGACCAGCTCGCGGCGGATCTCGATCCCCACGAAGTGCGTTTCGCGATCGGCCAGCGCCCGGTCGATCAAGAAGTGGGCCTCCGCCGCCCCGAGCTCGACCTCCAGCGCGCGCCCCGCCGGGGCGGCGACGCGCGGGACGTCCGCAATCTCCAGCAAGTCCGACTTCAGCGGATTGACGTGTTGTCGGACTCTCAAATGGGAACCCCGGAAGGGTTCCCAAACCCTCCCGCGAAGGAGCTCGGCGAGCATAGCTCGCCGGCCTCCACGCGATCCACCGCTACTTCTGCAGCTTCTTCCAGTCGGCCAGGAACTTCGAGAGGCCGATGTCGGTCAGCGGGTGCTTGACCAGCGTCTGCAGGACGGCGAACGGGACGGTCGCCACCTGGGCACCGACCAGCGCCGCCTCGACGATGTGGTTGGGCCCGCGCACCGACGCCACCAGCACCTCGGTCTTGAAGTCGTACTGGCGGTAGATGGTGACGATCTGCCGGACCAGATCGATCCCGTCGGTGGCGATGTCGTCGAGCCGGCCCACGAACGGCGAGATGTAGCCCGCGCCCGCCTTGGCCGCCAGGATCGCCTGCACCGGCGAGAAGCAGAGCGTGACGTTGGTCTTGATCTTCTCGTCGGCGCAGGTGCGAACCGCCTTCAGCCCCTCGGTGGTCAGCGGCAGCTTCACCACGATGTTGGGCGCGATCTTCACGTACTCGCGCGCCTCCCGCATCATGCCGTCCTTGTCCTCGCTGACCACCTCGGCGCTGACCGGGCCCTTGCAGATCTCGCAGATCTGCTTGAGCAGCGCGTGCGGCTCGCGGGCCTCGCTCCCCGCCGCGATCACCTTGGAGATGAGCGTCGGGTTGGTGGTGACACCGTCAATCAGCCCCTGCTCGACGCAGGTCCGGATCTCCTTCGGATCGGCGCCGTCGATGAAGAATTTCATGCTGCCCCCTTCCACGCCCGCGCCACTGGTCGACGCGGCACCTTTTAGGCTACCACGCGCTAGACGGCGGCGGCGCCCTTGCGTTCGAGGTGGTTGACGTAGAGCTGCTGCAGGATGCCGATGAGATAGCTGGTCAGCATGTAGAGCGCCAGCCCGGCCGGCAGGAAGAGCGAGAAGCCGGTGAACATGATGGGCATCATCATCGACATCATCTGCTGCTGCTGCTGATCGGCGCCCGAGGGGGACATCCGCATCTGCAGGAACATGACGCCGCCCATGAGCAGCGGCGTGATGTAGAACGGGTCCTTGGCGGTGAGGTCGTGGATATGGGCGATGAACGGCGCCCGATACAGCTCCACCGCGTAGTTCAGCGTCGAGTAGAGCGCGATCCAGATCGGCATCTGGATCAGGCTGGGCAGACAGCCCCCGAACGGCGACACGCCGTGCGCCTTATAGAGGTTCATCGTCTCGACCGACTGTCGCTGGCGGTCGTTCTCGTACTTCTTGCGGATGGCGTTCATCTTCGGCGCCAGCTTCTGCATCTTCTTGGCCGACAGCAGCGACTTCTGCGTCGGATAGAAGGTCACCAGCTTGATGAAGACCGTCAGCAGGATGATCGCCAGCCCCCAGTTGTGGGAGAAGCTGTGGAAGAACTTGAGCAGCCCGAGGATGGGGCGCGACAGCCAGGCCAGGCTGACGTCCACCGACTTGTCGAGCTCGACGGCCTGGCCCCCGGGGGTGACCGCCTCGAGATCGCTGATCACCTTGGGGCCGGCGAAGATCGCGAACGCGTAGTCGATCGTCCCCTGCGCCGGCACCGTCCGCTCTTCGAAGGTCATGTTCACGACGCCGGTGCCGTCGGGGGCCGGCGTGGTGGCGCAACCCCGCTCGAGCGGCGGCGTGGTGGGATAAGGGATCGCGGCCAGCAGGAAGAACTTCTCGTCGCTGCCGATCCACTTGGCGCCGCGCGAGTCGGAGATGCTGTCCTTGCCCAGCTTCTCGACCGCCTTGCGCTGGAGCTTGTCGTCGACGAGGCAGAGCATCGACGCGATGTTGGCCGACGAGCCGGCGAAGAACCCGCCCCCGCGCTTCTCGGGATCCTGCCGACCTGAAAGCGCGATCACCAGGTGGTCGCTGAGCGGCTGCCCGCCGCGGTTGGTGATCGAGACGTCGAGCTGCAGACGGAAGCGGGTGGTGTCGGCGACGTAGCGCTTCTCGATGTGCGCGTTGCCGCTGTCGGTCGCGAAGATCACCGTGTTGGGGGCCGGCTGGCGCACCTCCCACGATCCGTCGGCCGGGGCCGGGAACCCGGACTGGGGGAAGGTGGTGCGCAGCGCGGGCTCGACGGCGCCGGCGGTCCCCACCAGATCGTGGCCGCTCGACGGATCGCCCGGGCGGTCCAGGAACTTCTCGTTCCGCAGCTGCGCGTGCAGCAGCGTGCCGCCCAAGCTGGAGAAGACGAACCGGACGTCGGGGGTGTCGACCTCGATCTTCTGCTCCGGACGGTTCGTGATCGGCGCGCCCGGGGCGGCGGCCGCCGCGACCGACGGCGCCGTCGGCGGCGCGGCCGCGGGCGCAGCCGGTGCAGTCTGGGCGGGCGCGGGCGGCGGCGTCGGCGGCCGATAGGGAAAGAGCTTCGTCCAGACAATCATGACCGCGACGCACAGGCCGATCGCGAGGATGATTCGCTTTTCCATTTGTTTTATTCCGCGAGCCGAGGCGATCTCGGCCGGGGAACCGGGTCTATACCACCCCGGGCGAACGGTTGGCAGCGAAGAAGCCGTCCCAGGGCCAGCCAGCCCCCCCGCCAGGCCCCGTGGGTCCGGATCGCTTCCTCGGCGTAGGCCGAGCAGGAGGGCTCGAAGCGGCAGCGCGGCGTGAGGACCGGCGAGATCCCGCGTCGATAGACCCAGAGCAGACCGAGCAACAGCTGCTTCACGGCGCGCCTTTCGACGAAGCGCCCTTCGATGGCACGCTTTTGGGCGGTACGTCCTTCGACGGGGTCCCCCCCAAACGGCGGACCAGCGAGGTCAGCTCTCCGCAGACGACGGCGTGGTCAGCGCGGGCGGCCGGCGGCCGCGCCACCACCACCAGATCGTAGCCTGGCGGGAACTCGGGGCGTCGGCGTCGATAGCAATCGCGGATCCAGCGCTTCACACGGTTGCGCAACACGGCGCCGCCCACCTTCTTGCTGACGGTGATGCCGATGCGGCCGCCGCCCGGCAGGGCGAAGAGCAGGAGGTGCGAGCCCGCGACGCGCCGTCCGCGGTTCTGGATCGCGAGGTAGTCGGGCCGCCGCCGCACGCGCGCTGCGCGCGGAAACCGCTCGCCGACGCCCGCGCGGCCCACGCCCCGCCTACTTCTTGGCGATGGTGACGGTGAGCTGCCGGCGTCCCTTGCGCCGCCGGCGCCGGATCACCTCACGCCCCGAGCGCGTCTTCATACGCTTGCGAAAACCATGCGTACGCTTGCGGCTCTTGCGGTGCGGCTGAAATGTCCTCTTCACGACGTCCTCCGAGATCTGTCTATCGTGCCGGATGGGCCGGCAAAGGCCGAAGTTGATAGCACCGCCCCTCCGGCGTGTCAACGAGGGGGCCCGTCACCGACGGTGAGATGGCGCGGACGCGCACGCGCCCTTCCACGAACGTCGTGTTCTCCGACGGGAGATCTCCCTCGCGCCGCGCGCGACGAGCGCCAGCGCCCATGTCATGGGGCTTTCCGCCGTCGACCGCGGCGAAGTGCCCTGAATTCCAACACCGCCCGATTTCGAGCTCTGCCGGAATCAAAAAACGCGCGCGCCTACGCCGAGTTATGCGTGCTGCGGGCGCTGGTCTCCCGGTCGCCGCATCGGATCCGCAACAACCCTGAAAAAATTATCCCACCGATTTTCGCGGTCTTGCCGTCGCGGTCCGGGTTTGCCGCTTGCTGGCGTTCGCAGGTTTGATACAGAACCTCCACCGCGCGCTGAACCCGTCGCGCGGTGACCGACGAGGCCCGAGGTCCAATTCGAAGTCTTTGTCAGGAGCGCTCTCGGTGGGGACGCAGCGGGTTGATTTCGCTTGTCTGTTTCGTTGTGGACAAAGAGGGGGAACCCGCGTGACAGCGCCGGAAATCATGAGGGATTTTGTGCAGCCTGGGCTGTGGATAGGTGATCGAGATGCTTGAGCTTTGGACCGAGGCCGTGCGGTCGATCGAACCGCTGGTCAAGCCCGCGCACCGCGACCTCTGGCTGCGGCCGATCGAGTGTCTCGCGATCGACGATGGGCGCATCCGCCTGCGGGCGCCGAACCGCTACCACAAGGAGTGGTTCGAGGACAATTTCCTGCCGTCGATCCTGAAGGACCTCGAGTCCCGGGCCCAGCGCGCGTTCAAGGTCGACTTCGAGGTGATCGAGGACCAGGGCGAGCCGGCGCGGCTCTCGGCCGTCTCGAGCACCAGCGAGCGGCGCGCGCCGCCCAGCCTCCCCGTCGCTGCCCGGCCGCCCGAGCTGGTCGAGCGCTACACCTTCGACAAGTTCGTGGTCGGACCGACCAACCAGTTCGCGCACGCCGCCGCCCGCATGGTGGCCGAGGCGCCGGCCTCGCGCTGGAACCCGCTCTTCATCTACGGCGGCGTGGGGCTGGGCAAGACGCACCTCTTGCAAGCGATCGGCCACGAGATCCACCGGCAGCACCCCGAGTGGGCCGTCACCTTCATCACCTGCGAGAAGTTCGTCACCGACTTCATCGGCTCGATGATGAGCCAAAAGCGTGCCGGCGGCAGCTCGATGGAGGAGTTCCGGGCCCGCTACCGGAACGCCCCCGACGTCCTGCTGGTTGACGACATCCAGTTCCTGTCCAACAAGGACAGCTCGCAGGACGAGTTCTTCCACACCTTCAACGCCCTCCACTACGCGCACAAGCAGATCGTGCTCGCCTCCGACAAGCTCCCGGCCGAGCTGCCGGGCGTGGAGGACCGCCTGCGCAGCCGCTTCACCTGGGGCCTCATCGCCGAGGTGGAGACGCCCGACCTGGAGACACGCGTCGCCATCCTCAAGCGCAAGGCCGAGCTGGAGAAGGTGGACCTGCCCGACGAGGCGGCGCTGTACCTGGCCGCTCACATCAAGAGCAACGTCCGCGAGCTGGAAGGGGCGCTGTTGCGGCTGGCGGCCCGCGCCTCGTTCCAGGGGCAAGCCATCTCGATCGACCTGGCGCGCGACGCCATCTCCAAGCTGGTGGCCAACACGCCCACCGGCCTCACCATCGAGGCGGTGCAGCGTGAGGTGGCCGCCTACTTCGACGTCAAGCTGCACGACCTCAAGGGGCCCAAGCGGCACCGCGCCGTCGCCCACCCGCGCATGGTGGCGATGTACCTGGCACGCAAGCTGACCAACATGAGCTACCCCGAGATCGGTAGCCGTTTCGGGGGCAAGGATCACTCGACCGTCATCAGCGCCGTTCGCAAGATCGAGCGCCTGTGCGGCGAGGACCCCTCGGTTCGCAGCGTCGTCAGCACGCTCGAGAGCCACCTCCGCCAGCCCTGAGC
>Ga0070734_10001711_pt1 | contig 30230 bp, 25 predicted proteins | sample Coa_R1_8_FD_66444 | JGI IMG/M metagenome (GOLD analysis project Ga0070734, IMG submission 66444) | Surface soil microbial communities from Centralia Pennsylvania, which are recovering from an underground coalmine fire - Coalmine... | ecosystem: Environmental > Terrestrial > Soil > Unclassified ... | reverse complement strand
GCGCGTCCGGGGAATGTGGACATTCAGTTGGACCTGTTTCTCGATTATGCAAATAACGTGAAGCTTTATCCAGCTTTTCAGGAATATTTTAGAAAGTCGCAGCCGCCGGTGCTGGCAATATGGGGGAAGCATGACCCGTATTTCGTTCCGGCAGGAGCGGAGGCATTCAAGCGGGACATTCCAAAGGCGACGGTCCAATTTCTGGATACCGGGCACTTCGCACTGGAAACTCACGTGGTGGAAATCGCCGCCGCGATGAGAGAGTTTCTGGCGAGTTCAATCAAGTAATCCTACGGAATAATCACGGCAGCGCCATCAATGGCGTCGTGCTTGATCGCATTAAGTGCTTCGTTCGCCTGGTCTAAAGAAAAAATCGTCACTTTTGGTCGCAGATTGATCTGCGCAGCGATGCCGAGAAAGTCGCGGGCGTCTTCTCTGGTCATGTTGGCTACGCTGCGAATCTGGCGCTCGCCCCATAGCAACTTGTCGTAGTCGAACTCAGGCATGCGGTCGAGGTGGATGGCGTTGATGGCGACGACTCCGCCTTTGCGCAGGCTGGAGAGCGCGGCGAGAACGACGTCTCCGCTGGGAGCGAAGGTCACGGCGCGGTCGAGTTCGACGGGAAGCTTGTCGGTTTCGTCGCCCACCCACTTCGCGCCAAGCGACTCAGCCAGCTTGCGGTGCGAGGCGCCGCGGGTGGAAACATATACGTCACAATTCCATGAGCGAAGAACGGCGATAGCGAGATGGGCCGACGCGCCAAAGCCAAAGAGCCCAACTTTTTCTCCGGGCTGGACTCCAGCCACGCGCAGGCTGCGAAATCCTATGATGCCAGCGCAGAGCAACGGAGCGGCGTGCTGATCGTCTAATTCTTTCGGAAGCGGGAAAACGAAATCGGCCCGAGCGACAGCAAATTCTGCATAGCCACCGTTGACCGAATATCCGGTAAATGTCGGCTTGTCGCAGAGATTTTCCTGATTGTGCTTGCAATACCAGCAAGTGCCATCCGTCCCGCCAATCCAGGAAACACCGACGCGCGAACCCAAAGGAAGTTCAGCCGTCGCTCCGCCGACGACTTCTCCGACAATCTGGTGGCCAGGAATCACGTGAGGCTGCAACTGCGGCAGTTCGCCTTCGATGATATGCAGGTCAGTCCGGCACACTCCACAGGCGCGCACACGCAACAAGACTTGGCCAGGAGCAGGTTCAGGCTGCGGAAGATCGGCGATCCCCAAAGGACGATCTGCAATTTTTCCCGTCGAATTGAGTACGGCAGCTTTCATGACAAAATAATCTCGAGAAAACTTATCACGCCCCAGATTCTCGTGCTTTCGCGTACACTTTTATTTACGCCGACTGAATCTTGAAATCCAAGTCTTAAGCTCACAATTTTGAAATCCATCAAGCACATTCTTGGCAAGGCAACGGCTTTCCTTTGGGCTTTCCTCAAGCCGCTGGGGGCATGGGGAGTCTTTGCCATTGGCGCCATTGACGGCAGCTCCATCGGACTTCCAGTGGACGCAGTCGTTGGCGGCTATGTCTGGGCCAACCCTGCGCGGCTTTTACTGTATGTAATTATGGCCGCGGCAGGCGAAACTCTGGGCAGCGTAGTGGTCTATGTCATTGGCTACAAAGGCGGCGAAGAATTGCTGCGCAAGAGGATATCAGCGGAGAAATTCGAAAAGATCCATTCCGCGTTTGAGAAGCATCCCTTCTGGAGCCTGATGTTCCCCGCCATGCTGCCGCCACCCACGCCGTTCAAGGCGTTCGCGCTGGCCGCGGCGGTTTCAGAGATGCGCTTCAGCAAATATCTGGCGACGATTTTTGCTGGAAGATTTCTGCGCTTTTTAGCTTTGAGCTTGCTGGTGGTGAAGTTCGGCCCAGACTTTATTCGAATCTTCGGCCTCATCTTCAAACAGCACATTTACATCGCGCTGGTGATTCTGGGCATCGCGATGATTGGCGGATGGCTGAAGTGGCGCGCGAATAAAGTGAATGATGTGGAAGCGCAAAGAGCAACGTAACGATAAAAAGCAGATTCCTCGCGCAATTCTCCCTTACGCTACGAATCGGTGGGAAGACAATCGGAAAGAAATCGTTACGCAGCCGCCGAGTGATCCCGCACGCCGCTGATTGCATGGATCACTACTGGCGTGGCGAACATGGCCGCAGTAAACAGCAAATCACCCATGATGGCATTGCGGAAGAAGGGCAATCCCATCGCGTAAGAGGTCATCAATCCGCTGAAATTCTTGGGATACATGTTCCAGCACGCCCATACCGCAAAATTGCTCAGCAGAAAGAACGAGATAGAACTGGTCAGCGAAGCTCCCACTATACGCAAAGAACTGGAATTGTCGCGCAGCTTAGTTCCAAGCCAGAGCACGGCCGCGTACCAGGCAAAGGTCACAAAATGGTCCCAGGAGAAGGTATAGGCCCAGACGATTTTGGTCAGCACGACATCGGAAGCAACCAGCAGCGCAAAAGGAACCCAAATCTGCCGCTTCGATCCGCGCGCCCCAAAGAACAACAGTGAACCGACGACTGGAGTAAACATCCAGGGATGGGGCATAAAGCGCACGGCTACGGCGAGAATTACGAATAAATAAGCCAGCATAGTCACCTCAAGAAATCGTCTTAATGATTGTGGCGCGAGTAGAAAGATCGCGTCAACTCACAGTTTACGCAATTTTCAACTTAAAGTGGGACAATACTACATATGCAAAAACCCTCGCGTTCGATTTACAACCTATTGGCAGTGGGAGTGCTCTTAGCCGGCACTGCGCTGGCACAACAAACACCCGCAGCCAGCGCGCCATCCGCCCCGATGCCGCAAAACCCCAACCCAGCCTTCAAGAACGACGTAGATAAAGTCAGCTATGCCATCGGAATGAACATCGGCGCAGGCATTGCCAAACAATCGGTGGACGTGAACCCCGATGTTCTCTTGCAGGGACTAAAGGACAAGCTGGACGGCAAAACTCTACTTACCGAAGATGAGGCGCGCGCAGCGCTGGCGCAGTTGCAATCTCAAATGCAGCAGAAACAGATGGAAAAAATGAAGGCCGCGGCCGAAGCCAACAAAAAAGAGGGTGACGCGTTTTTGGCTGCAAACAAAGCGAATGGCGGCGTGGTCGTTCTGCCCAGCGGACTGCAATATAAAGTCTTAACCCAGGGCACCGGACCAAAGCCAGTGGCAAGCGACACCGTGGTTTGCAACTATCGCGGAACACTCATCGACGGCAAAGAATTCGACAGTTCCTATAAACGTGGTCAGCCAGCGACTTTTCCGGTCAGCGGCGTGATCAAAGGCTGGACGGAAGCATTACAACTAATGCCGGTAGGCTCGAAGTGGCAGCTGTTCATCCCGCCGGATTTAGCTTATGGAGATCGCGGCGCCAGTTCTGACATCGGCCCCGGCGCAACTTTGATTTTTGAGGTTGAGTTGCTCTCGATCCAGAAAAACGACAAGATTCCAGACATTGACAAGAAACCGTAGCCACGAGACTTCATTCCGTGCTCGCGGGTTTTCGGGCCCGCGAGCCGAATCTTTCTTCCACCACTTTCAAATTGTTGTCCAATAAAACGCTGCATGAAAGCGGGCTGCGCCCGAGTATTCGCGGTGCGCCGAAACGCAGGTCCCGGAATCGGACTACATACCCCGGATTTGGTGCCCCAATCTCTTCCGTCTCGGTAATCGGATACTGCGCCCAATCCAAATACACCCGCCCCAGATAGGATTTTTTCGCTGCCAGCGTAATCGGGGTTTCCTCAGGCTTGTAGTAAATCTGCATTTCGCCTTGCGGATCTACGTCGCTGTAGAGCGTATCCACATTCATGGTGGCAAAAAAATTCTGCGTCTCCACCACACCAGCCCACTGAAACGGAGTCCACCAATATGGGTAAGCCGAGGCACGAAGAGGATCGGCGCCTTCGTAGTTTCGTGCTTCCAATTGATTGACCGCTCGGCGATGTTCATAATCGCGCCCAGCCCACATGGCGATAATTGCTGCCAGAGCTAGGGATGCCGCGAGCCTTCCACGTGGACCTTTTTGCTTCACACCAAATTCACTGTCTAAAAGTGCGCCAAACGCGGGAAGCACAAGCCCGCCGACAAGAATGGCCAGCATCAGTGGATCAACAATAAAAACAATGTCCCATGAGTACCACTTCTCCCAAAACGGCCAGAAGGGGCGAATTCCATAGTTGTTGGTGAAATCAAGGAGTATGTGGCTCAAGCCGGCGATGTAAGCAAAGAAGAAAAGTAACCCCCATCGCGGAGGCAGCTTAGGATTTTTTATCTTTTGCCCGCGTATCCTCCAGATGAGGTAAATCAATCCGACAACCGCTGCCGAAGTCAGGCCCAGTCCTAAAAATGAATGCGTAAAACCGCGATGGTGCGCAAAACCGAACACCGGATCTTTAAAACTACTGAGAACATCCAGATCAGGAGCTTCCGCAGCCAGTGTCATCGTCACCGTGGCGAACGCAGTCTTGCGGTTAAATCCGGCTCTTGCCAGACATGCGCCGGTCAGGAAATGCGTGATGGGTTCCAGAGTTCAGCGGCCTTTCTGCAAATTGGACGGAACATCAGCCTCGCGGTTAGCGAAAGCTTTCTGTAACTTTACGGCATTAGCAGGGTGAACGCATCGGCGACAATGGAGATTTCTGCGGGTAGCGCGCCGAGCAGCTCGCCATCGGCTTCAACTAGTACCGTCGCCACATTTTCTGAAATCCTCGCACATCTCAGGTACTCGGCATTCATAAGTTCGATTCCGTGTATTCTCCACTCTGCACCGATTATCCCGCGAACAATATGAGCCAGATATGCAACACGGCTACGGGTCTGAAAAAGCACTATGCGAAGATCCTTCTGTTCGAGGGACGCTCCCGGAGCTAATTTACGAAGCAGTCCGCCAAAATTGCAAATACGCACAGCCAATACTTGCGAGACTTTTTCATCCCGCCATTCATTCTCGTGATTCATTTTGATTTTCACGGCGAAGCGATTCATGGGATGCGTAAGCCATAATTTTGCCGCTTCCAGGTAATAACCCGCATGGCCCAAGCGGTTCTTTTTCTCGCCGTGGAAACGTTGGAAAACTTCGGCATCGACCCCAATTCCCGCCGCAACCGTGAAGTAGCGGGAAATGGATTCACCATTAAGTTTTTGGCAAGTAATTTGACCAGCAGCGAGACGCCTTGGCTTTGCACGAAGCAGCACACTCGCTGCCACCGAAGGCATGAGCGGCAAGCCCAAATCTTTTGCCAAGCTGTTCGCCGTGCCCAGCGGAACCACGCCAAGTGCGGCTTCGGTACCGACGACTCCCTGAAGAACGTCGTGCATGGTGCCATCGCCCCCGCAGGCAATCACCGTATCGCAACCTTCCGCAATGGCTTTTTGCACTTGCCCGGCAGTCCGCTCAGATCCGAGCGTAGCTTCAATAAGGGTTTTTACGCCTCCCTCGCGCAATACTGCGTCCGCTGCTTCCACATTTGCGATGCGACGCTCGCGATTGCGGCCTGCCACCGGATTGTAGAAAAGCGTAGTTTTTCGCACGGAGTCCCTTAGTTACGCCTTCCCGCGAGTTCCCCACTCCCACATGCCAAACATCGCTTTTTGCGGAAGAGGATGTCCCACTTGCCTTGCCAGCATGGCGATTTGTCCGCGATGGTGTGCATCGTGCGCGATCAAATATCCGAAGAAGCCAGCTACATCCGGCTTGAACCCTTTGATACGCCCATCGCTCGCAATCGCTGATTTCAGTACCGCCGACAATGCGGCGCGGCTTTCGTCCAGAGCTTTAGCGGCTTGCAATGGCATCACCTTCGATTTATCGAGCTGCTCTGGAATTTTGCTTTCTTTGGCCGCGGCCTTCAGCCACATCACGCGCACGTTATGCATGTGCGCCACAATCGCGGCGACAGTTCGCCCTTTCCCTTCAGGAGGTTCGGCCCTCCACGCATCTATTGGAAGATTCTCCAGCAGGTATTGATTGATCTTGTCATTGGTATCGAATGCGTTCAGCAACGACTCCCCGAGAGAAAATTCCTGTACGGCAGATTTCGCCATCAACTACCTCCGTAAGCGGCAACAGAATACCTGATCTCTTTATGCCAGTTGCATCGTACTGTTTTTGGGACTACGCTGCTCTCATAAATTTTGGGGTATTTGTAAGTCAGCTTTCCCAAACAACATTTGAGGAGGCACCACATGAGCATTCGCACGTCAGCTGCGTTCGCCATCCTGTTGTGTGTGTCCGTTTTCGCGCAACAACATACCACCCAAACCAAACCGGGTCAGCCTACGCTGCAAACCGGTCTGGGAAATCTTCACCATCCCGTTTCTACCAAGAACACTCAAGCTCAGCAATTTTTCGATCAAGGGTTACGCCTGATTTACGCGTTCAACCACTACGAAGCTGAGCGCTCCTTTCGGCGCGCTTCCGAGCTCGACCCCAAGTTGGCCATCGCATATTGGGGCATCGCCGAAGCTGTCGGGCCCAATTACAACGATCCCGCGAGCGAAGAGCGTTTCAAGCAGGCGTATGACGCGATTCAGAGAGCCTCGGATCTATCGGCAGATGCTTCCCCCAGCGAACAGGCTTACATTCAGGCTATGGCGAAGCGGTTTCCCGCTGACCCTAAAGCCGATCTGCGAAAAGCTGCCGAGGATTATCACAACGCCATGCGGGACGTCTCCAATCAATTTCCCGACGATCTCGACGCAGCAACTTTGTTCGCTGAATCCGGCATGAATCTCCATCCTTGGGGGTTATGGCACGTGGATGGAACTCCCGAAGCGGGCACAGAGGAAATTGTCTCGACTTTGGAATCTGTAATTCGCCGCGATCCCAACCATATGGGGGCGGTGCACTATTACATCCATGCCGTCGAAGCATCGAGCCACCCTGAGCGCGCGTTGGCTGGGGCAAACAGACTCGCTGCGATGGCACCCGATGCCGGGCACATCGTTCACATGCCCGCGCATGTTTATATTCGCACCGGCGACTATGCCTCCGCCGTAAAAACCAACGAGCAGGCGGCCATTGTGGATCGTTCTTACATCAAGGCCAACCCCGCTCCCGGCATTTATTCCATGATGTACTACAGCCACAATCTGCACTTCATCGCCATGTGCGCCAGCATGGATGGTAACTACGACACTGCCATCAAAAACGCTGAACTTCTGGCGAACCACGTCGGCCCCGCCGTAAAAGAAATGCCGATGGTCGAGGGCTTTATGACCATTCCCATGGCGGTGGACATCCGCTTCCATAAATGGAACCACATCTTGGCCATGCCGAAGCCGGATCCGTCCATGCAAGCCACGACCGGGTTTTGGCATTTTGCTCGCGGTATGGCCCTGGCTGGGACTGGAAAGATTACCGAAGCGGAAGCGGAATATAAAATCGTTTCTGATGCGCAGGCTGCAACCCCAGCCGATCAGATCTTCAATGCTCCGATTAACAATAAAACCAAAGATATTCTGGAAATTGCGAAAGATGTTCTGGGGGCTAAGATCGCGCAGGCGAAGAATGATCACAACACTTCCGTCGCGATGCTCAAAGAGGCGGTCTCCATACAAGACACGCTCAAATACGGAGAACCGCCCGATTGGTTCTTCCCGGTACGTGAATCGCTGGGAGCGAGCTTATTGACCGCGGGTGATCATGCCGGCGCAGAAAAAGTTTTCCGTGACGACCTCGACCGCAACCCTCGCAATCCACGATCACTGTTTGGGCTACAGCAAACGCTCAAAGCACAGAACCGCGACTATGATGCCTCGTTTGTGGAAAAAGAATTCCGGGCCTCATGGAAGGGTGACAGCAAGTCGCTCAAAATTGAAGACTTGATGTAGCGCCATGTGTGGAAGCCGGCGCACGCCGGCTTCCCTTTTTCCCTTCCAAAACGCCTCGCCTATAATCTTCTTTGAAATGTCCGCTGCCAAAAATTCAGATAAAAATGTTGTGAAAAAGATCGAGTCGCTTCGCGACGAAATTCGTCATCACGAGTACCGCTACTACGCGCTTGATGATCCTGAAATCAGCGACGGCGAATTCGACAAGCTAATGCAACGGCTTCTCGACCTTGAAGCCAGTCATCCGGAACTAGTCACCCCCGATTCTCCATCGCAGCGCGTAAGTGGTGCGCCCAGTGAAGGTTTTGTCAAAGCGGCGCACTCCTCTCCCATGCTGTCTCTCGACAACACCTACAACGTGGACGACTTGCGTGATTGGGAGCGCCGAGTACACGAACTTACAGGCCGAACGGACATCGAATATGTCTGTGAACTCAAACTCGATGGCATGTCGCTCGCTCTGCAATATGAGGATGGCAGGCTTGTGCGTGGCCTCACTCGAGGCGACGGAACCGTTGGAGAAGATGTGACTTCCAACATTCGCACTGTCCGGTCGATTCCTCTTTCCATTTCGAAGGACAAACTGAAGAAAGCAGGAATTCCACCAAACTTCGAAGTGCGGGGCGAAATGCTCATGCCCCTTGCCTCTTTTCGCAAGATGAACGAAGAACAGGAAGCGAAGGGACTCAAACAATTTGCGAACCCTCGTAATGCGACGGCTGGGACAGTACGCAATCTCGATCCCAACATCACCGCACAACGGCGTCTTGACTACTTTTCATACATGTTGCTTCACGATGGCCGCACTTTTTTCGACCGTCACTCTAAAACGCTTGATGCTCTCGATCAGGCAGGATTCAAAGTCAATCCAGCGCGGACATTGGCTCAGAATTTCGATCAAGTTTGGTCTTTCATTGAAAAAGAAGAGCAGCTTCGCGAAAAATTGCCGTACGAGATTGACGGAATCGTTGTTAAGGTCAATCGCACTTCATTGCAGGACGAGCTAGGGTTCACCGGCCGTGCACCCCGTTGGGCAATTGCATATAAATACGCGGCACGCGCCGGAATTACGTTGGTCGAAGATATCGTTCCGCAGGTTGGCCGAACCGGCAAACTGACTCCGGTTGCGCATCTGAAGCCGGTTTTCATCGGCGGCACGACAGTCAGCCGCGCCACGCTCCACAACATGGATGAAATCGAGCGCCTTGGCGTAAAGATCGGCGATTGGGTGGAAGTGGAACGCGGCGGAGACGTAATCCCCAAGGTCACCCGCGTGGTCGAAGACAAAGATCATCCTCGTGGGCACAAAGCCTTCCACATGCCGGAGAAATGTCCGGTTTGCGGCACACACGTCGTCCGCACCGAAGGCGAGGTGGATTACCGCTGTGTAAATGCCAACTGCCCTGCCAAGCTACGCGAAACAATCCTGCATTTTGCTTCGCGCGGTGTTATGAATATCGAAGGCATGGGCGATGCTCTAGTAACTCAGCTCACCGAACGTGGTTTGGTCAAGAATGTTGCCGATATTTATAAGCTCACGAAAGACGATTTGTTGTCTCTTGAGCGCATGGGCGATAAGTCTGCCCAAAACGTGCTCGACGAAATCGAGAACTCCAAGAAGCTGCCGCTGGAGCGCGTTATCTTCGGCCTTGGCATTCGCTTTGTGGGCGAGCGCACTGCGCAATTTCTGGCGGAGCATTTTGGCTCAATGGAACATCTAATGAACGCAAGCGAAGAAGAATTGCAGCAAGTGGATGAAGTCGGCCCACGCATTGCAAAAAGTATCATCGAGTTTTTCGCCGAAGCAAGCAATCGTAAGCTGATCGAACGCTTACAGTCCGCGGGGTTGACCTTCACCGGGAAGAAAAAGGAACGTGGCACAAAGCTCGCCGGCAAAGTTTTCGTCCTGACGGGAACGCTGGCGAACTACAGCCGGGACGACGCGAAAAAGATGATTGAGGATGCAGGCGGCAAAGTTACTGGCTCCGTTAGTAAAAAGACCGATTACGTTATCGCAGGGACCGATGCAGGCTCGAAACTCGACAAGGCGAAGGAACTCGGTGTAAGCGTCATTGACGAAAAAGAAATGGAAAAACTGCTGGTCTGATGCTTCGAATCAATCCAAAAAATTATGATGCCGTTCGGCGTCACGGCGAAGAGACGTATCCTCATGAATGTTGTGGAGTTTTGCTCGGCCGCATGGAATCTGAAGATGAGAGGGTCGTCACCTCAATTGCACGCGCCGGAAACACTCGCACCGACTCTCCGCAAAATCGCTATAGCATCGATCCCAAAGATTTAATTCGCATTCAACGTGAGGGCCGCGAGCGTGGAGAAGACATTATCGGTTTCTATCACTCGCATCCCGATCATCCCGCACGATGGTCCCAAACCGATCTCGCAGAGGCCCACTGGTTCAGTTGCTCTTATGTCATCACTAGCGTCGAAAAAGGAAATGCTGCTTTAACGAATTCTTTTGTTTTACTGGGATTTGACGAGCACGACAAGAAATTCGCAGATGAAAAGATCACCGTTATGAACGACGAATCTGATTCCGCCACGATTCGTCTCGCTACGCCCGCCGATTTTCCTGCAATCATTCCCATTGTCAACAAAGCTTATGAAATCGAAACTTTTATTATTGGCCCGCGCGTAAACGCCGAGGATATCAACCGGATGTCGCAGAAGGGCGATTTTCTCGTCGCGCAAGATTTCTCCGGCAAAATCATCGCCTCCGTCTATGTGGAGTCGAAAAGTGATCCCGCATATTTCGGCGTTCTCGCTGTTGATCCCTCATGGCAGGGCAAAAAGCTCGGCCGGCGAATGATAGAAGCGGCAGAGGATTACAGCCGCGAAAAAGGCCGCAAATATATGAAGCTCACAGTCGTAAATCTACGCACCGAACTTCCGCCTTTTTATCGCAAGTTCGGTTACATCGAAAGCGGCACAGAAGAATTCCTCAATCCACGCCCTTTAAAAGACGGCGTCAAACTTCACCTCATTGTTATGTCGAAAAGCCTGTAAATCCTGCTGGAAATGAATCTTCCTCACGACTTTCCGCATCTTCTCGGCATGGCTAAGATTCACATTCCCACCCCATTGCGCCAGTATGCCGGCAAGCAAACCGCAGTAGAGGTAGCGGGGGAAACGGTTGCCGATGCTATGAGCGACCTCATCGCCAAGCATCCCGACCTCAAACGCCACCTCTATACCGATGGCGGCAAACTGCGTTCTTTTGTAAATATCTACTTGAACGATGAAGACGTACGCTATCTCCAAAAAGACGCGACGCCCATCGCCAGTGGTGATAACATTTCCATAGTGCCTTCGATCGCCGGAGGCTTATAAATCATGCTGATGTGTTGCCATCCTCGAATGTGTTGCGGCTCCTGCCGCTGTTGTCGCTAGTTCCGTTTTCTTACTCAAGCATCCAATCAAATTGAATCGAGGTCGTCATGGCCATTGCCACAGAAACAGCTCCCACAGCCACACTCAACAAAGACGAAATTCTGCGCTACTCGCGGCATTTAATCATGCCTGAGGTCGGCATGGACGGCCAGCAAAAGCTTAAGGCCGCAAAGGTTCTGTGCATTGGAACCGGCGGTCTCGGCTCGCCCCTCGCGCTCTATCTTGCCGCCGCGGGAGTAGGCACTCTCGGCCTGGTTGATTTCGATGTCGTGGATTACACAAATTTGCAGCGGCAGATTATTCACACCACCGCGGATGTTGGCCGCAAAAAACTCGACTCCGCTGCGGAAAAACTGGAAGCCATCAATCCGTTTGTTGAAATCAAGAAATTCGACACGCGCCTTTCTAGCGAAAATGCGCTTGAGATCTTTCGTGACTTCGACATCATTGCCGACGGTACCGACAATTTTCCCACGCGTTATCTCGTCAATGATGCCTGCGTGCTCAGCGGCAAACCGAATGTTTACGGATCTATTTTCCGCTTTGAAGGCCAGGCCAGTGTTTTCGCGACGGAAGAAGGCCCCTGCTACCGTTGTCTGTATCCAGAGCCTCCACCGCCAGGATTAGTTCCATCCTGCGCCGAAGGTGGAGTGCTTGGTATTCTTCCCGGCCTGGTTGGCGTGATGCAGGCAACCGAAGTTGTAAAGCTGATTCTCGGCGCCGGCGATCCGCTAATTGGGCGACTGCTGCTCATTGACGCTCTGGGCATGAAGTTCCGCGAACTAAAATTGCGCAAGAATCCCGACTGCCCCGCTTGCGGCACACGTCCGACGATTACAAAACTGATAGACTACAACGAGTTTTGTGGAATTCGAGGAGAGGAAGAAAAGCCCGTGTCATCAGGTATTCCGGAAATACAGGTGGAAGAATTAAAACGCCGTCTCGATGCCGGCGATGATTTATTTGTGCTCGACGTGCGCGAGCCGCACGAATATCAAATTTGCAACATCGGCGGGCATCTCATTCCGCTGAATGATCTGCCGAAACGCGTGAGCGAACTCGACTCCAGCCGCGAAATTGTAGCTCACTGCAAAATGGGCGGCCGCAGCGCCAAAGCCGTAGCATTCTTGCAACAGTCGGGCTTCAAGAAGGTCCACAATCTGACGGGCGGAATCATCGCCTGGGCCGATCGTGTTGACCCCAAAGTTCCAAAGTACTAAGCAATCGCAAGGAAAACTCAGGGGAGCCGCTAGAACTCCCCTGATTTAATCCTTACTGCCCTCTTGCGCCGCCATTAGCGGGTGCTGCCGTAGTTCGCGCTGCTGTCGTTGCCAATCGCAAGCGCCTTATTCTTACCGCCAAAACGGATTTCCGCCACAGACTCGGTGCCGTCGGCATTCTTCTTTACCACCGCTGAATCCCCGGCAGCCTTGTTGGGAAGATCAATCATATGGGCCGGTACAGTGGCAACAACTTTCTTGCCTTTTAAGACGCTCAGTTGCACATTGGCGCCATCGCCATCCCACTTCACTTCGTAATCCCCTGCTTTGAGTTGCGTGCCGCCAATCGAAGCCGCATCTGACAACTGAAGCGATCCCTTGTTTGCATTCGAGGCAAAGGCGCTCGATGCCAGCAATACAGCCAATCCCAATACCAAATTCTTGGAAACTCTCGCGATATTCACAGCATTCCTTTTCTTTCCCGAATTACGTCGGGAAACGGTTTCCGGCGGTCGTGCCCTCCCAGGAATTTCTTGCCTTTCCCCGAGAAAGCACTAGAATGTAGCCGCGGGGTACGGCGCCAAAGCCTGAGGCTCTTAAAGGCCGCATGCTTCCGCTGTCGCAGAGGGATTGCGCTCACCTGGGCCGCCAAACCGAAAGTGAGTCAGTCCCTGCCCCTTGATTTTTGTAATCCTGCAAAACTTGGCGGACTGGTTATTCCGCCCGTTTTACTCTCGTTTGAAGGTACGATTTTCCTTTCGCGAAAGTTCCCTCGCATTTATCGCCTTCATTGTTTTTGACGTGACACCGTCCTCGCCGTTAGCAGGCTTACGTTACATGCTGGTAACCTGTTCATCTACAGCGATAACACTTTTGTTAGAGCGCCTTTTTGGCGTTGCATACCTTTGGATTTATGGGGGAGTAAAAAGGTTTTTTAAAATTCCAGATGAATACGGAAGCTGGGCACAACAACAGGCCCACGATCACGGTTGTAACCAGGATTGTTAATGTGTTGCACGGCAGGTGCAACGTAGATTCCGCGCCAAACATGGGCAGTATAAAACGACTCAATGATGTTTTCGCGTCCGTAGTTCAGCCCGCCATCGCCCAGAAGAAAACCAAGGCCTCCATCAGCCAGGTAGTTCTGATGATCTTTCGCGATGCCATTCGATACAAAAGCAAAACCGCCACGGTCCTGTTTGCGATGCCACTTCGCGCCGTTGACTTTGATGCCCTCGGCAATGGTTGAATCAATTTCAGTGTAGGCGAAGGACTCAGTTTTCCCATTGTCCCATCCCCATCGAGCAAATATTGTGAAATTAGGCGTTAGATTTTGTTCCACATTGACGCCGACACCATACTTACGCGTAATGTGCCAGGGATGGTTTGTAATGTCTGGAATTGAAACTAAGCCGCTATCAAATTGTGCAACTGCATCGCGATAAATCCCCATGTTGGCGTAGTTCGTGTATGCCAGGATCTTTACAGACCCAGGCCTCTTGGGCACAATGCCGCGGCGCAGTTCATATTCCCAATTTTCCGCATGCACTTGCCATGGTTTCCAAACTAAATCGATGCCGTTAGCTACTTTCGGCATCAGCGCTTCCGCAAAGCGGAAACCCCAGTTGCGGTCTTCGTAGTCCGCCACCAATCCCACCGTATAGCCGCGCGTATCGGCAGCGTAGTCCCACGCACCGTTGTTATCAATCGACCAATTCGTAAATTGATAATGCGTATCCGAGCCCACGGAATTGAGGTCGAAGAAATCGGGCATGCTGAATTTGCCGAAGCGGATTTCGAGGCGCCGGCGCGGGAGTTCATCGAACAAGGAAAGATAGCTGCGCTCGTTTTCCACCTTGTCTTTGCTAAGCGCAAACACCTTGTGAATCATGCCGCGGCCCAGGTAGGGCGCCTTGCTCAGCGAGGGATTTCGCACAATGTCCAGATCTGTGTTTCCGGCGAGTCCAAAGCCCTGGCTCAATGCGGCACCGCCGGCTTCTTCGACGTCGACGAGAATTTCCGTGGAATCGTTGATACGCATACCCGTGTAGAGCGTGAGCACACGCGAAGTGGCCTTCTCGTAGTTCGTCATCAGGCTATGGGTCCCGCTGTAAGCCGCGGAGAATTCGGGATGCGTTTGAAAAATAAAGTTCGCCGAACCTGAAAGCCAGAATAGCGTGCTGGAAAAGTGGGGAAAGATGGTTTCGGGATCGGGGTCGGTATCGGAAGACGAAGCTGCTGGGTCCTGGGGGGCAGATTGAGAATCACCAGCCGCTGCATTAGCTTGTTGCGCGCACGCAGAACGTACGGCGAGCAAGCTAATGAGCAGCCCTAAGACAAGCATCAGCGTCCTTATCGACTTATTGCCGGATTTGTATTTCTGCTTGTACACTATTGATCGGGCGCTGCATGTATTAACTATAGTTAACAATCGTAACTCATTAATCATTGGTTCTTTGTTTTTTTGATTGTTCATTGTTGCTCGTTCGTGAAAATACGGCTGAAACGTTGAAGGTACCCTTCTTTCATTACGGGACAGTTACAAAATCTGGAGATGAATACTCACTTACGATCCAGGGGCCTTGATCCAGCGCGTTCGAAGGCTTCGGTTTCCATCGCGATCGACCATAGTGAACCATCTCATTTCCAATCTGCAAGAAGCTTCCGGGTTCCTAGGTGGAGTTAATAGTTCGTATCGGACGCATACTGTCCCGCGAGTTACGGTTTCATGGAGATTCAATTTTGTGTATGGCATTGTCGTCCACTCCTTAATTCTTGACTTGGGTACCGCGAAGGGGTGGGGAATGCCAGTATTAACGGGCCATCTTCCTCTCAATCATCGGCGGTACACGATTTTATTCCTGCAATTTCACTGAGTTGTGATTGGTCCGGGTCCAAGACGTTCTCCTCTACTAACGTTTAGGTATGAGTTACGATTCGTTTGCTCAATGTGCCGTATGTCCACCTACTACCCCTGCCAAGTCCATGACGTGATACAAGACCAGCGCCATCATGAGCACAAGATAGCAGCGGAGCGTCATAAGGGACGTCCTCACGCTGGTCGTCATACGCATCGGGCCCAAGGAGGAGGTGTCGAGTTTTTTCTCGGGGAGGTCATCCAACGGATGCATTACTACAAACTGGGCCGATGCTCCTTGATCGACCGTGATTGGCTTAAGAAAGTTAAGTACGCTCATGGCATATCCTTTCTAACTAGAGTTAAGACGGAAACAGTTTCGGGGCAGTGACCTGCGCTGCCAGCACTAAAGAAAGCGCAAACAGAACGATGATGATGGTCCAGTTCACCCAATTGTTCCAAGCTTTATTGGCGAATCTTTCTCCCAGCAGTTCTTTATCGTTCAACAGCAGTTGCAAGAAAATGATGGCGGATGGCAACATGATTCCAGCCAGAACCTGCACTCCAATGATGATGAGCTGAAGCGGTGCACCGGGGATCAACACGATGGCCGCTGCCAGTGTCACGCACACGACGTAGGTGGCATAAAATCCTTTCGCTTTCCCAATGGGCATTTCGAGACTGTGGGCCCACCCTTTTACCTCCCCGTAGGCCCACGCACTGGAAAGCGAAATCGCGGTCGTACCCAACACGGCAGCATTGATCATTAGCAATAAGAGCCCGCTGCGTATCGCAGGTCCCGAGAACAATCTCAGATCATTGGCCATTTGTGCTGGATCGGAAAATGCAATTCCGTGGACGTTTGCCGCATTCCCCGCAATCATCATGCAACCGGCCACGACGATGGTGAACACGGCGCCCACCAGGGTATCGAGCCGGGACCATTTCAAATCCGCGAAGCGTAAGCGCTTATCGGCGACGCAGCTCTGTTGAAAGAACAACTGCCAGGGAGCGATGGTAGTTCCCACAATCGCAATCACCAGAAAAACCAAGCCAGCGGTTATCCCACCGGCGGGAACGGATGGGACAAATGCATCATGCAGTACTCCGCCAGAAGTTGGCTGCAACTTGTAGGCAATCACCACCCATGCGATGTCCAGAAGGCAGAGGAAAACCGTTATTCGCTCCCAACGCCGGTAACTGCCCGTCAGGACCATCAACGTCAAGCCCACTGCCGCCAAAGGCACGCCGACTCTGGGCGCAACATTCATATGACTCAGTGCCAAGGAGATTGCAGCGAATTCTGTTATCAGTGTCAGAAAATTTACCAATTGCAAATCAATGAGCGAAAAGAGGCCCCACCACTTTCCGAAGCGCTCATAGATCATGGTGGCGTGCCCTTTACCAGTGGCGATTCCCAGCCTTACCACCATTTCTTGAATGAAATAAGTCACCGGCAACAAGAACAGGAGGATCCAAAGTAGTTTCGTCCCGTACTGGGCACCCGCTTGGACATAGGTCGAAACAGCGCCCGCATCGTTGTCTGCTTCCATCACTATCAATCCGGGCCCAAAGACCACGAGAAAGGTGAAGATGTTTCGTGTCCACTTCGAATGCACTACTCGCCCGCGCGCAGGGAGCGTGCTGACCGTGTGTGTTCTATCGATTTGTGTCTCGTATCGTGCCACAGTCATCACCATTACATTTGCCAGAAACACGGCGCAATTCTACGAAGGGCACGCATTTCCTAGCGCGTGGCCGGCAGAGAAAGCTGCACCTGTCTCGACTTCGTATAAGATTTTTAAGCCTGTAGAAGAAGCGGGTTGATGCGATAGGAAGGAATAAGACTATCGTGTCACATCGCTGGTTCTACACTGGCAAGCCACCGCTAGCCGGAGGCTGATCGCTTTCCTTTGCCATATGCCTTTCTAAAAACTTTGCTCTTCCTGGATTGCGAACCGGGCAATCTTCAGGACATTTCACATATATCATACCCCCCTACAGTATTGTCAATGATAAAATGAAAAATATGGCTCACACACTTCGTGAAAAAGAAAAGCTAATTCTCCGCGTACGCCGCATTCGCGGCCAAGTCGAAGCTATCGAGCGCGCGCTGACCGAAGAGAAAGACTGCGGAGACGTACTGCAGCTCATCACCGCGGCGCGCGGCGCCATGAATGGCTTGATGGCTGAACTCGTCGAAGACCACGTCCGCTTCCATGTACTTGATTCTGCTCGCAAGCCCACGGCAGAACAAGCAATGGCTGCGGATGAATTGGTAGAAATTGTCAGATCGTACTTGAAGTAGCGCAGTTACAATAGCGGCAAAAAAATTAAAGGACAGCTCGGAGCCCCCCGAAGCTGTCCTGTCTTTCCCTCCCGGTTAGAAGGGCTTTACTGCTGCTTAAGTTATCGTCCACGTGTTGCAGCGTGATTTATAAATTGTGAATTTCTAATGAATTATGCCGGTGATTTACGCCTGTCATCCAACTGAATACTCTCTTTGCCACACTCGATCTCCGGGTGCTAAGTGTTTTTCATCCCAATGACTGCTATATTTTCTCTTCATCCTTTTCTGTCATCCATCAGTTTTGGAGAAACGCCTTGCCCCGCAAGACTGAGATTTCGCGGCAACTGTTGCAGCGCGCGGAGAAACTGATCCCCGGCGGGGTCAACTCGCCCGTGCGCGCCTTTCGCTCGGTCGGTGGCGATCCACCCTTCATTGTCCGCGGCAGTGGTTCCCATCTCTGGGACGCCGACGGCAACGAACTGATTGACTACATTGGATCTTGGGGCCCCATGATTCTCGGCCACGCCTTTCCTGCCGTAGTCGAGGCTATTTGGAACGCGGCCGAAAAAGGCGCCAGTTTTGGCGCGTCCACGCCTGCGGAGGCCGACCTCGCCGAAATTGTCGTATCAGCGTATCCCCACATGGAAAAAGTTCGCTTCGTCAGTTCCGGCACCGAAGCAACCATGTCCGCCATTCGCCTCGCCCGCGCCTATACCAAACGCAAATACATCATCAAGTTTGAAGGGTGCTATCACGGCCACGCTGATGCGCTGTTAGTGAAGGCTGGCTCAGGCATCGCAACGCTTGGCATTCCCGGCTCGGCCGGTGTGCCCGAAGAGTTTATTCAATTCACGCTCGCGCTGCCCTATAACAACATCGCCGCTGTCGAACAGGCATTTCGTAAGTTTCCTCATCAGATCGCTTGCATCATTCTCGAACCCGTCGTCGGAAACATGGGCTGTGTCCCGGCTTCCGGCGATTATCTCGCGGCACTGCGCCTCCTCACCTCGCGGGAACGTGCAGTATTAATTTTCGATGAAGTCATGACCGGCTTTCGTCTTGCCTTCGGCGGCGCGCAGGAACTTTACGGCATTACGCCTGATTTAACGACAATGGGCAAAATTATCGGCGGTGGATTGCCAGTGGGCGCTTATGGTGGCCCGTCAGAAATCATGAACATGGTTGCGCCTCTCGGCCCTATGTATCAGGCGGGAACATTATCGGGGAATCCGCTCGCTATGGCGGCGGGCTTGACCACACTCCAATATCTGCGCGATCACAAAGCCGGAATTTATCCGAAGCTGGAAAAATTAAGCGCTGAATTAGTGAACGGCGTCTGCACCGCCGCGAAAGAAGCGGGCGTTCCCATCACAGCGAACCGTGTCGGATCCATGTTTACCTGGTTCTTTAACGAAGGCCCGGTTACGGATTGGCTCTCAGCCTCAAAGTGCGACACCGAAGCCTTCGGGCGCTTCTTCCGTTCGATGCTTGATCAAGGGATATTCCTGCCGCCCTCGCAATACGAAGCGGCCTTTATGAGCGCAGCCCACACGGACGAAGACATTCACAAAACGATCGCAGCGGCGAAACTAGCTTTCGCAGAACTGAAGAAATAGAAGTCTAATGGGTGCCCCACCCTTGTCGTGCTTTTGTGACAGGGTGGGGATTTAAGAATCTAAAACAACGCTGTTGCTCTGCGTTTCCAGCTCTTTCCTTTTTCTTTTGCGATCTTTTCAACGTCCGCCACATACGCGCCCGTCTGCGTCAGAACGTGATGCAAATCGTTGCCTACGCTGATAAAGGTAAATCCTTTTTCCAGGAACTCGCCGACGCGCGCCGTCCCGAACAAAAACAATCCCAAAATCACATTATTCTTCCGTGCATGATCGATAAGTTTTTGCGTAGCGGCGTTCAGTTCGGGCGACGTGTACATGTGTGGGAACTCATATTTTTCATACAATCCCATCGACATGCACAGATCGTTCTGCCCCAAAAACAAAATATCCACGCCAGGCACGGCTGCGATTTCTGCGATGTTTTCAATGCACGACGCTGTTTCGACCTGCAACGCCACAATGCCTTCTTTGTTGTAATTTCCTGCATAGCCCAGCAGTCCCGCTTTGTTCATACTTCGCTGCGGAAAATACACCGACCGCGTTCCAGCCGTGGGATACTTCGTGCAACTCACGGCAATGCGCGCTTCTTCTGCGGTATTGATATACGGAACCAGCACGCCATCCGCGCCTAAATCCAGCGCCTGCTGAATCCCCGGACGATCGTCGTACCCGCCCACGCGAACCAACGACTTGGCGCCGCCATTGGAAATGCCGGAAAGCATCGCCGAAAGTTTCTCGAAATTCATCGGCCCATGCTGCGTATCCACCAGAAGCCAGTCGTATCCGCTGAAAGAAAGTTGCTCCGCAATGGTCGGGCTGTGCGAGTTCACAAAAATCCCCAGCTTCGGTTGCCCTTGTCGTAGCTGATTCTTAAATTCCAATCCCGTTAATTCCGCCATGATGATCTCCTCATAAGAAATTGAATAGTTAGTGTACCTGCGAAGAACAAAATCCGGCCATCGCGTGAGGATTAATTCTGCGAAGAAAAGTGACCGCAGGGTAGCCCGGGGTCACACCCGCAGTTCCACCACCGTCGCACCACCGCCACCTTCGTTTTGCTCCGCTTCTTTCACGACTTCCACATGAGGATGTTTCTGCAAGTACTGACGTAAGGCTTTTCGCAAAATGCCCATGCCGCTACCATGGACGACGCGTACCCGCGGCAATCCTGCGAGAAACGCCCGATCAACAAATTTTTCGACTTCGCTCGTGGCCTCATCCACCGTCCGACCGATCACGTTGATTTCCGACGGCGCATTCTGCTCTTCTCTACCCAGAGAAACTGAAATCCCCCTTGCTCGCGCTGCCTGCACTGGAGTAATACCATCAGCCACACCGCGCCGGGCCACTTCCGCAATATCGTCGCGCGCAATCTTCATCTTCATGGCGCCGATTTCAACTTCAAAATGATTGTCGTCAATTCGCCGTGTCACCCTGCCCGAGTGGCCCATGGACTTGAGTTTCACCGTATCCCCTTCGCTGACATGCTTAACCACTCGCGGCTGCGCATCAGGATCATCCCGGTCTGCACCAGTGCTATGCGCGACTATGGTCGAATCGAACTGCTCACGGAAATCACGCCGCAACTTGGCTATGCGCCGCTCGGCGTCTTTTGAAACCTTCTGCGCTGCCGCCCGGTCTTGTACTGCATTCACTGCCTCGCGCGCATGATATTCAAAGTCGCGCAGCAGCGTTTCCAGCTTCTTCTCCATCTCCTTCGTTTTGGCTTGTTGTTCTTTCTTTCCTTCGGCGGCGAGCCGGAGCTTTTCCCGTTCGACTTCTTCTTCGCTCTTCTTCAGGCGAAATCTTTCTGCTTCAGCCTGCCGCAAGTCTTCATGAAGCCGGTCGAGAAAATGCCCGACATCACGAGCTTGCGTTCCTAAACGTCCCCTCGCCGAAGTAATAATTTCAGAATTAAGGCCTAGTCTTTGGGCAATATTGATTCCCGCGGAGGCGCCGGGTACGCCTATTTTTAGCTCATAGGTCGGTTGCAATGTGGATTCGTCAAAGCCCACCGACGCGTTCACCACGCCCGCCGTGTTCGCACCGTAAACTTTCAGTGAAGTGTGGTGCGTAGAAATCACTGTGATACATCCGATGCGATGAAAATATTCGGCAATAGCCACGGCGAGTGCTGCGCCTTCTTCGGGATCCGTCGCCGAACCCAATTCATCGAGCAGCACCAAAGAGCCCGCCTTTGCCGTCCGCGAAATGAAATCAATATTCGTCACGTGCGCTGAAAACGTGGAAAGATTCTGCTCAATGGATTGATAGTCGCCAATATCCGCGAGCACTGCATCGAACACCGGCATATCAGCTCGATCGGCAGGCACTGGAATTCCTGCCTGTGCCATCAGCGCCAGCAAGCCAATGGTTTTTAGCGTGACCGTTTTCCCGCCCGTGTTCGGCCCCGTAATCACTAACTCGCGGCGTTCACCTTCAAGCTCAATGGTCATGGGCACAGCATGTTTGCCCTTCGCTTTAAGATTGCGTTCGAGCAACGGATGCCGTGCGTTTCGCAGAATCAGAGCGCCATTTTCTGAAAACTTAACCTGAACGCAGTCGAAATCTTCGGCATATCTCGCCTTCGCAAACTGCAATTCCAACTCGCCAAGAATTTTGACCGCTGCCAGAATCTCCGCTCTGCGCTCGCCAATCTTCCGTGTCATCTCGAGCAAAATGCGATGAATTTCGGCCTGCTCATCGTCAAAAAGGCGCACTAAATCATTGTTCAGTTCAATCGTCTCCAGCGGCTCAACATAAACTGTCTGGCCGCTCGAGCTGGCGCCGTGCACAACACCCTGCACCCGCCGCTTCTGCTCGACTTTCACCGGAATCACAAACCGCTCGCCGCGAATCGAAATCAGTTCATCTTGAACGGCACCGCCCTCGGCCAATTTACGGAGATACCCGCGCAATGATTCCTGAATCGAACGCCGCTGCTTCTCTATTTCGCGGCGAATTCTCGCCAACTCCGGCGACGCGCTATCTTCCAGCGTTCCATCCGGCGCAATCTTGTTTCGCAGATTGCGGAGCAATTCGCCAAAATCTGCGACACCGGCGCTTAACGCTCCTACGGCAATCCACTCCGACTTCATCGCGACTGGAGGGTTCTTGGTGATCTCCCGCCACTCGGCGGCACGATCCATCACCAGCAGGACATCGCGAATCTCTTCCGTCTCCAGTGCCGCGCCCGCAATGCCCGACTTCTCCACAATTTCTGTAACGTCAAGCAATCCTGCAAAATCAAACCGCCCGCCAACCCGGCGGAACTCACGCAACTCGCTCGTCAATTGATGCTGATTCTCAATCCAGGCGAGATCGGCGGAAGGCTTCAGATTCAAAACGCGCTCCCGCCCGAGCGGCGAAGACGTATATCCCCGCAATAATTCCAGCAATCCGTCGAATTCCAGCACCCTCGCGCTGGTATGGCTCAGCCAGGCACTCATCGCATTTCAATCTTATAAGCATGTAGGGGCAGGTGTCCTCACCTGCCCGGTCGAGCGCAGCTCGACAGAAAACTGTAAAATCTCTCTATGGCGTTCCCCATCACGCGCCTTCGCCGTCTTCGCCGTAACGAGACCTTGCGCTCGTTGGTCCGTGAAACCCGCCTGACACCCGAATCTTTCGTCTATCCACTCTTCGTGTGCCCGGGCCAAGGCATCCGCAAAGAAGTCCGCTCCATGCCTGGCGTCTTCAATCTTTCGGTGGATGAAGCCGTCAAAGAAGCCCACGAAACGCATGCGCTCGGCATTCCTGCCGTGATTCTTTTTGGTTTGCCGGAAAAAAAAGACGAAGCCGCCACCGGAGCCTGGTCGGACGACGGCATCGTGCAGCAAGCGACCCGCGCCATCAAGCGCGAAGTTCCCGACCTGCTCGTCATCGGCGACGTCTGCCTCTGCGAATACATGTCGCATGGCCATTGCGGGGTCGTCCGCGAAAGTGGCACACATTCTTTAGGAGCAGCGGCCGCGCCTCCGGTTTCAGCGACTTTCGAAATCGACAACGACGCTTCGCTCGATATTCTAGCCCGCACTGCGGTTTCGCTCGCCCGCGCAGGTGTGGACATCATCGCCCCTTCCGACATGATGGATGGCCGCGTCTCTGCGATTCGCAAAGCTCTGGACGAGAACACACTCACCCATACTCCGATTCTTTCCTATGCGGCCAAATTCGCCTCCGGATTTTACGGGCCCTTCCGCGAAGCCGCCGACTCCACGCCCCAGTTCGGCGATCGTCGTTCTTATCAAATGGATGGAGCCAATGTCCGCGAGGCCCTGCACGAAATCGCTCTCGACGTCGAAGAAGGCGCCGACATGATTATGGTCAAGCCCGCGCTGCCCTATCTCGATGTCATCGCTGCTGCACGCGCTCGATTTGACCTGCCGCTCGCCGCTTATCAAGTCTCCGGCGAATACGCGATGATCGAGACCGCCGCCCGTAACAACTGGATTGACCGAGACCGCGTCATGATGGAGTCGCTGATTTCAATTCGCCGCGCCGGAGCCAGCATCATTCTGACGTACTACGCGAAAGAAGCGGCGAAATTGCTCGCATGAATCGCTTGTAACGACTGTGCACAAGGGGAGTTTTTTAAGAGACGAGAAAAACAAACATGACTGACCCGGAGTGTTGGCCGCTGTGGTTAAAAATATTGCTATATCCGCCAATGTTGGTCGGCGCGGTCTCGTTATGGTTACCCTTAGCGCAATCAACTAAGCTGCGATCCGTGCAGATTGGATGCATCGCATACTTTTTCCTATTCGGTATATTTTTCGCATGGAAATCGCCGATTGGATACGCACTTGTGGCTGTTGCTGCCTTCGGACTCTTAGTGTTCTTATTCTTGAGACGTCAACATTCAGACTAACGGGCCTCATTTCCCCATCCTCTGCCTCTTCGTCTAGAATCATACGTTTGCCCATCATCATCTATATCTAGGTCTTAATAGGAGCACTCCATTGCCTGAAACTATTTATGACGTCGCCATCATCGGCAGCGGCCCAGCTGGATACACCGCCGCCATCCGCGCCGGCCAATACGGCCTGAAGACCGCGCTTATCGAAAAAGACTCTCTCCTCGGCGGCACCTGCCTCCACGTGGGCTGCATTCCGACTAAGGCTTTGCTGTTCAACGCCGAACTTTGGGACCACCTCAAAGAAGCAAAAGAATACGGCATTGAAGGCGTGGACGCGCGCAAACTCAACTGGGCTGCCGTGCAAGACCGCCGCGGGAAAATCGTCGCCAAACATGCCAAGGGTCTTGAATTTCTGATGAAGAAGAACAAAGTCGAAACCATCAAAGGCTTCGGCTCGCTCACCGGCCCGGCAAAAAACGGCGTCTTTACCGTGGATGTAAAAGGCGCAGACGGCAAAACTTCGCAAATCAAAGCGAAGAATATTCTGCTTTCCACCGGCTCCGAAGCCCGCATGATTCCCGGGCTCCAAGCCGATGACAAAATTCTCACCAACATCGAAATTCTCCAACTCGCGGAAATCCCCAAATCGCTGGTCATCGTCGGCGCTGGCGCGGTCGGCGTCGAATTCGCTTCTATCTACAAATCGTTCGGCAGCGAAGTCACCATTCTCGAAATGCTGCCGCGCCTCGTTCCGGTTGAGGACGAAGAAGTCTCTAAAGAACTCGCCCGTGCTTTTCGTAAGCGCGGTATCACGGCCCACACCAGCGCCAAAGTGGATAAAGTTGAAAAAACAAAATCCGGCGTTTCCGTCACCTTCACCGTGGACGGCAAACAGCAAAAAATCGACGCCGAAAAAATCCTTATCGCCATCGGCCGCAAGCCACGAACCGAAAACATTGGCCTTGAAAAAACAAGCATCAAACCCGACCGCGGCTTCATCAAAGTCGATCCCTGGATGCAGACTTCCGAACCTGGTATCTACGCCATCGGCGATATTGTTCTCGGCACGCCGCAACTGGCGCACGTTGGCTCCATGGAAGGCATGGTCGCCATCAGCAAAATCGCGGGGAAACCGGGCAAGCCGATTAACCCCAATCACATTCCGGGCGCGACATACAGCCACCCGGAAATCGGCAGCGTCGGCCTCACCGAGGCCAAAGCCCGCGAAGAAGGCTACAACGTGAAGGTCGGCAAATTCCCCTTCACCGCCAACTCTCGCGCTTCCATCGTCGGCCAGCATGACGGATTCATCAAAATCATCTCCGATGCAAAACACGGCGAAATTCTCGGCGTTCACATCATCGGTCCGCAGGCCACCGAACTCATCGCCGAGGCCGTCACCGCCATGGAACTCGAAGCCACCGTGGAAGACCTCATGTGGACCATTCACGCCCACCCCACGCTTGCCGAAGCCATGCTCGACGCCACCAGCAGCGTGTACGGAATGGCCATCAATATGTAGGTTTGGTCGGGTTGGGGCAGGCGTCTCGCTTGCCCTGCTTGCTTGCTAGAATGTTAGAAAGCACGGAGGGGGCACATCCATGACCACACAAGCACCAACTCAACCTATTCACGTCAAAGATCTCGTCATCGGACTGCGCCAGTTCTCCGAGTCCTCCTTCCGCACCACGGGCCAAATCCTCGAATTCCTTAAGCATTCGCCGGTCGCACCCGAATCTATCGAGCCGTATCTCACTTGGGACCGCCAGCACTACACTCGCAATCTCATCGAAAAGAATTCAATTTTCGAGTTGATGGCCATCTGTTGGGACATCGGCCAGGCCAGTTCCGTACACAATCACAAAGACCAGAATTGTTGGATGGCCGTCCCCATCGGCCGTTTAAACGTCGAGAATTTTCATCTGGTTTCGCAGGATATCGATAAAGGCGTCTGCAATCTCACCGTCTCCGAAACGATTGAAATGAATGCCAGCCATCCCTGTGCCGTCGATCCCAACGACCCCGTGCATCGCGTCGTAAACCCGCGCGAATTCAATCAGCGCGCCGTCAGCCTGCACGTCTATTCACGTCCGTTTGATTCCTGCGTCGTCTATTCCCCCGACCAGGGCACCTGCGGAGAAATCAAGCTCCACTACACCACCGAATACGGCAAACCCACAGCTCGTACCTAATCAAAAGCTTGTCATCCCGAAGTCTCGCGCTTTCTCCAGCGAGGCGAGGGATCTTGCACGCAGCGCCACATCAAAGCTCAGGAAAATCCGAACAATTTCACCCTTAGGATGACGATTTTCCTCTGTGACCCTCCGTGTCCTCTGTGGTTAAGCACGCCTCACATCCATCTCAACTGCTAAACTTACCTCTTGCCCCCAAAGAAAACATCCCCGGCTCCGTCAGAAACGCCTGCGGCGTCCCCGCCGCGTCTCCCTGCCGACGCCATCTACCTCATGGACACCATGTCGTTCATCTTCCGCGCCTATCACGCCATGGCGCGGCAGCGCGGCATGTCCACCAAAACCGGGCTCCCCACCGCCGCAACCTACGTCTTTGTAAACATGCTGCGCAAACTGCATGACGATTTTTCTCCGCGCTACCTTGCCGCCGTCTTCGATGTAGCCGGCCCTACTTTTCGCGACCAGCAAGCCACGGCCCTCACCAGTGTCCGCCGCTTCGACCTCAAGACGCAGACTTTTCAGGAAACCGAATATCACGGCTACAAAGCCAATCGCACCGAAATGCCGGCTGACCTAGTCCAGCAGGTTCCTTACATTCGCCGCGCCCTCGAGGCTTACCGCATCCCCATCCTCGAACTCGAAGGCTACGAGGCCGACGATGTCATTGGCACGCTCGCCCGCAAAGCCGCCGAGGAAGGCCGCAGCGTCTATGTCGTCTCCAGCGACAAGGACATGATGCAGCTCGTCAACGACCGAGTCTTCATTCTCAATCCACCCAAAGACAATCTGATTCTCGACGCCGCCAAAGTCGAAGAAACTCTCGGCGTGCCGCCCCATCGCGTCATTGACGTGATGGCCCTGCGCGGCGATTCCGTGGACAACATCCCCGGCGCGCCCGGCATCGGCGATAAAGGTTCCGTGGATTTGATTCAGCGTTTCGGCTCCGTCGAGCAAGCTCTCGACCACGCCGCGGAAGTAGAAAAGAAAACCTACCGCGAGTCGCTGCAAAATAATCGCGACAACATTCTCCTCAGCAAGCAGTTGGTCACCATTGACTGCAATGTCCCTATCGATCTCGACACCACCGCGATGCAAGTCGGCGAGCCGGACTCCGAAGCCTTGCGCGCCCTCTTCACCGAACTCGAGTTCAATTCTCTATTGAAAGAACTCCTGCCCACTGCGGAAGTCACAGAATCCGACTACGCCGACGCCACGACTGCCGCTGATGTGGAAGCCGTGCTTCGCGCCCTTCCCAAAGATGGAGCGCTTGCCCTCGCCGTCGAATCCGCGGAAACAGCCGACGTAGATTCAGAAGAAGAATCCACCGATGAACCTGTGGAAACTCAATCTCTTCTCGCACTCACCGATGCCGCCGAAGAATCAACCCCCGCCATCAAACCGCGCAATCTTGCCATCTCCGCCACGCCCGGCTATGCCCGCGTCATCACTGCTGAAAATCGCGATGCGGCCGCACGCCTGCATAAGGCTCTCGCTGACGAAACCATTCCCAAATCTATTCACGATGCAAAGTCGGCGATGCACGCTTTTCAGCGGGAAGGCCTCGAACTTGGTGGCCTTCGCCACGATCCGATGCTGTACTCATTTCTCCTCGATCCAAACACCGCCTCGCATCGTCTTGCCGATGTCGCTCTCCGCCGCCTGAATCTCAAACTTACCGGCACGCTCGCCGAAGCCGCCGACCTTACTGGACGACTCGCCTCCACTCTTCGCCGCGACATCGAAGATTCAAACCTGCTCAAGGTTTATGAAGAAATTGACCTCCCGCTCGTTTCCGTCCTCGCCCGCATGGAGCAAGCCGGCGTCAAGATTGATCGCGGCGCTCTGAGCGCGATGTCTTCCCGCTTGGAGAATGAAATCGCCGCCAAAGCCGCGGAGATTTATTCGCTTGCCGGAGTTGAATTCAACATCAACTCGCCGAAGCAGCTCGGCGATGTTCTCTTTAACAAGCTCAACCTGCCCAAGCCTGTGAAGTATGGCAAAGGCAAAACGATATCCACGGCGGTGGATGTGCTCGAGGGCCTCGCCGAAGCTCATGAAGCCCCGCGCAAAGTTCTCGATTATCGCCAGCTCACCAAGCTCAAATCTACATACGTGGACGCACTACCTGCGCTGCTCAGTCCGACGAGCGGCCGCCTGCACACGACCTTTGGACAGACGAACGCCGCGACTGGTCGCCTCAACTCGACCAATCCTAATTTGCAGAACATTCCCATCAAGACCGAACTCGGCCGCGAAATTCGCGCCGCATTTACAGCGGAACCCGGCCATGTTTTGTTGTCCGCGGATTATTCGCAGATCGAGCTGCGCCTGCTTGCGCACTACTCGCGCGATCCTTTGTTGGTCGAAGCCTACCGCCGTGGAGATGACATTCACACCCTCACCGCTTCGCAGGTTTTCGGCGTGCCGCCGTTAATGGTCACGCCCGAACACCGGCGTCAGGCCAAAGTCGTCAACTTCGGCATCGTCTATGGTCTTTCCGCCTTCGGCCTTGCGCAGGGACTCGGCATCACACCCGCCGAAGGCAAGCAATTCATCAATGCGTATTTCGAAAAATACGCGGGCGTGCGCAAATTCATTGACGCCACGCTGGACGAAGTCCGCCGCGAAGGCAAAGTCAAAACTCTCTTCGGCCGCGTGCGCCCCATTCCCGACATCAACAGCAAAAATGCCAACCTTCGCGGATTCGCCGAGCGCACCGCCGTCAACACACCGCTCCAAGGTACCGCCGCCGATCTCATCAAGATCGCCATGATCCGCATTGACACTGCTATCCGCGAGCGTAAACTCAAATCGCGCATGACACTGCAAGTCCACGACGAACTCGTCTTCGAAGTTCCCGAAGAAGAGTTGGATGTTATGCGCTCCCTCGTCCGCGAGCACATGGAGAACGTTCATCCAGAGTTGTCCGTGCCACTCTTGGTCGAAATCGGTGTCGGGCACAACTGGCGGGATCTAGAATGATTGCGTAGGGGCAGGTGTCCTCACCTGCCCGACGAGCCCTCCGCGCCGTCTAGGCAGCTGCCTACCGCGTCTATCTAGATTTTCACCCGTGTCCTTTGTGCCCCTCTGTAGTTGAGCTTTCCCTGTTGTAAACTCGCCTCAGTGTCTTCCACCGATCAACTTGGATTCAGCTTCCGGCCAGCCGAACGGCGCACCTGGAGCGTGCGTGACCTCGTCTTCGCCGTCCGCGCCCATCTCGAACGCGAATTTGACGACGCATGGGTCGAAGGCGAAATTTCCAACTTCCGTGCCCACGACTCCGGCCATCTCTACTTCACGCTCAAAGATCAGAACGCGCAGTTGAGCGCCGTGATGTTCCGCTCGCAGGCCAAATTGCTACGTTTTCGTCCTGCTAATGGCATGCAAGTTGTGCTTCGTGGACGCGTCACCGTCTATGAAGATCGCGGCCAGTTGCAAATCACGGCCGAATATCTCGAGCCAAAAGGCGCGGGCGCGCTGCAAATTGCTTTCGAACAACTTAAAGCCAAATTGGAAGCTGAAGGCTTATTCGATGCCGCCCGTAAGAAACCAATTCCCGCGCTGCCCCGGCGCATCGGCATCGTCACATCTGCTCAGGCTGCCGCGCTACGCGACATCCTCAATATTCTTTCGCGCCGCCACGACCGCGCCAACGTTTTGATTTTCCCCGCGCAAGTGCAGGGCGACTCCGCAGCTTCCGAAGTAGCGGCCGGCATTCGTCACTTCAATAAATCCAATTCCGTGGATGTCATCATCGTCGCCCGCGGCGGAGGCTCCGCAGAAGATCTTGCCGCCTTCAATGATGAAGGACTCGCGCGAAGCGTCTCAACCTCGGTCATCCCTGTGATCTCCGCTGTAGGCCACGAAACCGATTTCACCATCATTGATTTTGTCGCCGATCTCCGCGCACCCACTCCTTCCGCCGCCG
>Ga0070734_10001708_pt1 | contig 30294 bp, 21 predicted proteins | sample Coa_R1_8_FD_66444 | JGI IMG/M metagenome (GOLD analysis project Ga0070734, IMG submission 66444) | Surface soil microbial communities from Centralia Pennsylvania, which are recovering from an underground coalmine fire - Coalmine... | ecosystem: Environmental > Terrestrial > Soil > Unclassified ... | reverse complement strand
GGGGCAGACGGTCGGCGCGAACATGGCCGGTGAGGAGAAGCCCTATGCGCGCGTGGCCTACTTCTTCTCCGATGAACTGGACATCCACATGATCCTACGCGGCGACCCTCAGGGCGGCAAAAACACTGTCATTACCGGCGATGTGGACGGGGCCGAATTCACCGAACTCTACTATGATGACGCAGGCGTGCTCACCATGGGCATCTCCATCAGCCATGAGGAGAAGAAACTGGACCCCCTCTCCGACACACTGGAGCGCCTGATCGAGGCGAAGGTGAACATCAAAGGCCGCGAGGCCGAGATCCAGGCGGCGGGCTTTGATCTCAATACGCTGTAGCCCCCTCACCCCAACCCCTCTCCCGCAAGGGGAGAGGGGCCAATTCAGACATGGGTGGGAGTAGGGGCGCTGCTTGCTGCGCCCTGATCCTATCGGCGTTTTGGGCGCAGCAAGCAGCGCCCCTACCCTTGTGTTTTGATCGCCCGGCGGTTCCCGCCGGGCGATTTTTCAGTCCTCTTTGAGGCCGCTGGTCGCCAGACTCTGTACGATCTGGCGTTGGAAGAGGAAGAAGAGGATCAGCACCGGCAGGATGGAGACCATCGCGCCCGCCATCTGCATGTTGTCCTTGCCGGGGAAACGGCCCTGAAGCATCGCCACCACCAGGGGCAGCGTGAATTTCTTCTCGTCCAGCAGAATGATGAGCGGCCCGACAAAGCTGTTCCACGAGCCGAGAAAGGTGAGGATGCCGAGGGTAGCGAGGAGCGGCTTTGAGAGGGGCAGGATGATGGAGGCGAAGATGCGCCACTCGCTGAAGCCCTCCAGGCGGGCGCTCTCGATCAGGCTGTCGGGGATCCTCTCGATGAACTGCCGCGCCAGAAAGACCCCGAATGCGCCCGCCAGCCCCGGTATGATGAGCGGCAGCCAGGTGTCCAGCCAGCCGAAATCCCGAAACAGCAGGAAGCTGGGGACCAGCAGCACCGTGCCGGGGATCATCATGGTCGCCAGCAGGGCCAGGAACAGGAGGTCCCTGCCGGGAAAGCGATGCTTGGCAAAGGCATACCCCGCCAGCGTGCAGAACAACATGCTGCCTCCGGTCAAGAGCGCGGAGACGATGAGGCTGTTCCAGGAGGCGCGCACTACCAGTCCGGCATCGATGAGGTCGCGGTAGGGCTGCAGCGTAGGCCGGCGGACCAGGAGGTCGAGGGTCGGCTGGGAAATCTCGGTCATGGACTTGAGCGACGTGATGAGCATGTAGTAGAAGGGCAGCGCCATGACCAGCGCGCCGACTGTCAGGACCAGGTAAGTGACCGCGTATTCTCCGCGTCCGCGCTTCATGGATCAGGCTCCCCTCTTGCGGTAGTAGCGGAACTGGATAGCGGTCAACCCCAGGATCAGCGCGAACAGCACATAGGCGATGGCGGTGGATTTCCCCATCTCGAAGGTCTCAAAGCCCGTGTGGTAGATCAGCGGGACCATCGTGAGGGCGGAATCGTTGGGGCCGAAGCGCGCCCCGGCGTCGCCGCTCTTCCCCGCCAGGGTGTAGATGGTCTCGAACACCTGGAACGCCCCGATCATCCCCAACACGGCCACAAAGAAGATCTGCACCCGTAATCCCGGAATGGCGATGTGCCAGAACTGCCGGACCGGCCCCGCGCCGTCCACGGCGGCGGCTTCGTAGAGTTGGGTCGGGATCTGCTGGAGGCCTGCCAGGAACACCAGGATGGTGAAGGCCAGCCCGTGCCAGATGGCCAGCAGGATAACGCAGTTCAGGAAGGTGTGCTCCGAGGTGAGGAATGGGATGGGATCGCGGATCAGGTTCAGGTGCAGCAGCAGGGAGTTGAGCCAGCCCTGCGGCCCGCTGAGAAAGAGCTGCGAGAAGATGAGGGCGATGGAGACCACGCTGGTGACCAGCGGCGAGAAGTAGAGGAACCGCCAGTAGCGCTCGCCCCGCAGTCGGCTGTTGAGCAGATAGGCGAAGACCAGGGCGAAGACGATGCCGATGGGCAGCGTGCCGAGGGCATAGCGCACGGTGCGCCCGATGGAGGCGAGGAGGTCGCCGGAGCGGACCACTTCGGTGTAGTTCTGCGTCCCCACCCAGCGCGCCGTGGAGAGCGGCAGGACCGGGTGGTAGTCGGTGAACGAGAGATAGAGCGCAGTGATTGCCGGAATGAAGACGAAGGTGATCGCCCGCAGCAGCGGCAGCCCGACGAACAGGTAGGAGGTGTAGTGTCGCCGGTAGCGCGGTAGGGCGACGACCAGCGCCACGAGCAGGAGGGCCGCCAGCCCGACGCCCCATTTGACCGTATCCAGGACGCTACGGCGCTGTTCGTAATCGGGCAGGTCGGCGATGATGATGCCGTAGCGCTCTTCGTAACGGGCAGTCTCGCTCCGCAGCAGCGCCACGGCCTGCGGCGCGATGGCGGCGTACTCCTGTTTCAGGTGGGCGGCGATGGTATCTTCCAGTGCCAGGCGCTCGCGCTCCATGGTCCCCGCGCCGAACCGGCGCACCAACTCCGTGCGGGTGATATGGTTGCGGCTCGCCAGCTCGTCCATGTGATCGCGGATAAAGGTCGCCATCTGGTCGAGGAGGTTGGCCTCCAGCCGGTTCGCCTCGACGGCTCCATGGATGGCCGGGGTCGTGGCGAAGGTGGGCATGACGTCGGTAAGGACGCGGTGCATCTCCGCCTCGGCGCTCATCTCCGGTCGGCTCCAGAAGGCGTCGCTCTCCGGCTTCCAGACCGAGAGCACGGGCGAGATCATCAGGGCGGATTCGTCTCCCCGCTGCTCCTTGTCCAAAATCATCGCCTGCTGCGCCTCCAGGGTGTTGAGATAGCGCAGCCAGGCGAACGCCTCCTTTTTCAGGCGGGATTTGCGGAAGATGACATAGCTCGTGCCGCCCATGACGTTGTGCGCCCGCCCGTCGTCCGCCTTCGGCCAGGGAATGGCGGCCCACTTGCCCTTCAGTTCCGGCGCGGACTGCGCGATCTGCCCGGCGACGGTATGGATGTCCGCCATTAAGGGGACGGCCACGCCCGGTTCGTCGGAGCGGAACATGCCGAGGATGCGCGGCCCCAGCTCCTGCCCCGGCGAGTTGTGCATATACCAGAGTTGCAGCGCCTCCAGGATGCCCTTCTGGTAGCGCGGATCGTTCCAATTACACACAATCGCACCGGTGGCATCCTGCTGAAATCGGGGCAGGCCGTAGGGCATGGTGTAGAGTTCGTCCGCCCACTGCGCGCCCGCGGTGAACCCGAAGTAGAAGCGGTAGTCGTTCGCCTCCAGGCGGCTGATGACCCGGTTGAGTTCCGACCAGGTTTTCGGCGACGGAAGGTCCAACTTACGGAAAATATCCGTACGATAGTAAAGAGTAAGCGTGCTGAGGTCCGCCGGGACCCCGAACAGCTTATCGCCGAGCGTGAACATCCGCAGCACTTCGGGGCTGAATTCCCGCTCCAGTTCCGGCATCCCCTCCTTGAATTCAGCGCGCAGATCCACCAATCCGCCCACGCTGCCGTAGTCGAACGGCCCTCCCAGGTTGGTGACCCCGATATCCGGTGGAAGCCCCGCAGCCATGGCCGTGAAGTACTTGGTAGCAAAATTGCCCCAGGCCAGCGGCGTAATCTCCACCTTGATCCCCGTCCGCCGCTCGAAATTATCCGCCAGCGTCCGGTACATCTGGACATCCTTCACACTCCCCGTGACCGCCCAGAAGTGCAGCGTCGGCTCCGTCTCCGCAGTTCGTAAGGAGGCAAACAGTAACACCAACAACCCTAAGCAACCCCGCCCACAACGTAACCAAAGAACGGAGGGCAGCCTGCAGTTTTGATTATCCACGCGAGCGTGAATCATCCGTCCGCCCTTTCCGTGTCTACTCCGTCGTTTCCATTCCAATGTTCTGTCTCCGATGAGCCGACATTATCTCCTGAGCACGCCGATCCATCTCCCGTGCCTCCTCCTCTTTTCCTAATTCTCTTAGTACGTTAGCAAAGTCCTCATAACCTGCTGCAGTAAGAGGATGCGCTCTGCCTAATACTTTCTCGCATATTCCGATAACTCGCTTGAACAACGGTTCAGCATCAACGAATTTGCCTTGACTGTAGTAGAGATTTGCCAGATTGTTGAGACTTGTGGCGGTATTAGGGTGCTCTGGTCCTAATGCTTTTTCATATATCGCCAACGAGCGCACATACAGCGGTTCGGCTCTCTCGTACAACCCTTGAGTTCGATAGAGTGCTGCCAGATTGTTGAGGCTTGTCGCAGTGTCAGGATGTTCCAGTCCTAATACTTTTTCATGGATCGCCAACGCGCGAATATACAGTGGTTCCGCCTGAGCGAATTGACCCTGATCGCTGTAGAGACCTGCCAAATTGTTGAGGCTTAAGACAGTATCTAGATGTTCTACTCCTAACGCTTTCTCTCGGATTGCCAACGCGCGAACCAACAATGATTTCGCCTGAACGTAAAGACCTCGAGTTTGATAGAGCAGTGCCAGATTGTTGAGGCTTGTGGCAATATTGGGGTGTTCTGGTCCCAACTCTTTCTCTCGGATTGCCAACGCGCGAACCAACAGGGTTTCCGCCTGAGCATAAAGTCCTTGCTTGTAGTAAAGCGTTGCCAAATTGTTGAGGTTAAATACGGTGTCTGGATGTTCTACTCCCAACATTCTCTCATTGATCGCCAATGCTCGAACAAACATCGGTTCAGCCCGAGGGTAGAGGGCACGCTCCTGCAGGTACAAACCGGATTGATTGAGCAGTCTTGCCGCTTCATAAAATTCCATATTCATGTTTTCGATCTCGATGGCAAGGTGGAGAGTGTGTGGCAGGAGCCTCTCACAGAGAGGCCAATCTTCAAACTTAACATATGGAAAAGCCCGATTTGCAACCCGAACGGCGCGTTCGGCCAAAGTCTGTCGAATTGTGTCATCCATTTGCGCTTGAATGACTTCCTGCACCATGCGGTGGATGTTGTAGGTTCTGGCTTCGGCATTGCGGCGGATGAGGGAATAATCGGTAAGAACGCTCATGAGTTCCAGTAGGCGTAGTTGGTTGTCAGGGACATCGGCGAGTTGGGAGGCCAATGGTTCTCTGAGTTGGGATGCGCCGTTCAGAAAAAGCTCATATGGGATGGCGTCCGGGGCAAAGAAGGCGCTGAGTGTCAATAGTTCGGCGGCAGCTTCGGACTTCTCTCGAATAGCATCGAAACTTTTATTCCAGGTGGTGCGCACTGTTTCCGAATAGTTGCCGGTAACAGGACCGTGTTTCTCCAAAAGTTCTACACGCAGACGGTGGTAGGCTACGAGGTAATCTGTGAAGGAAATCTCATTGTGGGCGATGTAGGCGGCAGCCTGTTCAAGAGCGAGGGGAAGATAGCCGAGTTCGCGGGCTAGGTCGGCAGCGGCAGTGCATTCGGTCTCAGATGTGTTCTCGCGGTCGGTACGTTGTAGGAGAAATGCCAAAGCCTCGTCGGCAGGGAGTTCATGGAGGCGGACAGGACCTTTGATATTGAGGACTGCAAAGTCGTGGGCGCGGCTGGTGATGAGGATATGCCCGATGGGATGGGGAGGCAGGTACTTCTCGACGATGGCGAGTTCGTCGGCGTTGTCGAAGAGGAGGAGATAGCCGGGGTTGGCTGCGAGCCAGGCTTTGACCGCCTCGTTGGTGTCTTCGGGGTTCTGAGCGTCCTTCTGGGGCAGATCGAGACGGATGGCGATGTCGCGATAGGCGGTGTTGAGGGTGATTTCGCTATTGGCAGGACACCAGAAGATGGCGTCGTAGTCATCCCAATGGCGATAGGCATACTCGATGGCGGTCTGGGTCTTGCCGATACCTCCCAACCCCGCAATGGACTGGGTGAGCGCAACATTCTTATTTTGAGCGAGGGCTTGATGCAGGCGTTGGAGTACGTCCTCCCGTCCGGTGAAGAAGATGTTGCGCTCGTAAGGCAGATGTTTGAGCGGTCGCTTTGGAGGAGCCAGAAAGAGTTGAGGAAACAGCATTTGAGCCGTCTCTATCACCGTTTGCAACCCCGGACCTGTGCCGCTCTGCGCCCATGTAAGCAGGTTGGCAACCCGTGCCGGAACGTTCGCGTTTGAGGTGTCGTGGGGGTTCGCATTGGGAATGGAGACCACAAGCAGGTCTATATTCGTGGAGGTCAAGGTAATCAGTTTCTGCACTAATTCCAGGGGTGTCAACGGTAGGTCTCCTATTACGGCGCGAACGATGCAAACCCATAACAGGGCAGCATTTCGCGGTCAGGCGGGGAGATTCCTGCCGAGCGATAGGAGGCAGCTAGCCTCTTTCGTTCTTGGTACCGGGCGAATCAATTCGCCCGCATGCATCGGCAGGGGACGGAGCCCCTGCCCTACGACAAGTACCACGGGCGGAAACTATGTGGGTAACCAAGGGTGGACAATTCATTTCCGACCCCTGACCGGTTGGCACTAAGAGCTCCTAATAAACCTTGAATCCCGTAAAGAAGGAAGGAGCGCTTGCACCCTTGCTCCCTTCTCCCTAGCGACGAAGGAGCGGTACAGGGAGAAGGGCGGGGGGTTGAGGGTAGAACCCCTGGGCAGGTCGTTTACCGCTGGGCGTGACATCAAGGAAACACACGGGGGAAGAGCGCCTTTGCCGTGCCGTAAACCGTTTGTAACCCCGGCCCTTCCACGCTGTTCGCCCAGTAGACAAGATTAGCGGCTCGCTCCGGCACATTGCAGTAGAGATCATAGGTACTCGCGCCAGGAATGGATGCCACGATTAAAGAAAGGTCAGAATGCGTCAGATTACGGAGCTTCTGAATGAGATCCAGCGGGTTCAAAGCGGAGACTCCTGTCGCTTGCGGAGCCGGAGCGGTCTGCATGGAGGCATTGGCAGCGGCAGGGTTCAGACCGGGACGCGGTCGAGGCGGCAGAACGACCTGCTGGCCGATGTCCGGCGCGGGGGTGGCGTGTTGGCCGGTGAGGTGACGATAGAGCGCTTCATAACCGGGATCGGTGAAGTCAAATTTGGCGATGACATAGAATCGATGATGCTGCACGGACAGAGGAATGTCCGCGCTGGTACTTCCCGGCAATAGAACGGGGATATAGCGGGAAGCCTTGGGGGCATCGCCATAGATGCGATTGTAGATCAGGTTGCCTTCCCAGCGCACACCATGCCCGATGCCAGGGCTCTCCTCGCCTTTGACCCGTCGCAGGTAGGTCGAGGTGCAGATCATGACGACGAAATCCGCCCTGTCCAGGTTCCTCTCCATCCAATGCGTCCAGCCCTCATCCGGCGCGGGATTGACATACTGATCCAGAATGACGTCTATACCGTTGGCCCGTAGGCTGTCGGCCAGCGCGAGGACATTGGCGGCATGTTCGGCGCTGTCATGGCTGTAGCTGATAAAGAGTTTCGGGGGATCAGGCACGTTGTCATCTCCTGTGTATGTTGTGCGCACGTAACAAATCTCTGTTTCGTGAGCGGTTGAAGAGATTCCTGCTCATCATGGCCGCTACAAGGGCCTTTCAAGGATTTAAGTATCCATAAGAAGATAGGAATTCGAGACCTGTAAAGGCACACATGTATGCCCTCTTGCTCCTTGTCTGCACTTCCTAAAGTGTGGTATCATGTCTACACCTATGTTTCAAGAAGCGAACCGAAGGAGGGTATGTATCTATGACCCTGACGATAGAACTGACACCGGAATTGGAAGCACAATTGCGGGAAGAGGCTGCGAAAATAGGGAGTGATACCAACACCTATGTCGTACAAACACTCGAAGAGCGCCTGCAACGGAAAAACCCTCCTTTAGTACCATCTCACCTTTCCCAAGAGGAATCCGCCCTGCTTCAAATGATCAATCAGGGATTGCCGGAAGCGATCTGGCAGGAGTATCATGACCTGGTTGCGAAACGGCGCGCCGAGACCCTGACACCGGAGGAACACGCTCGTCTGATCGCGCTTTCCGATGTTATTGCTGAGGCGCATACGGAGCGTATGGTGCGTGTGGGGGAATTGGCCCGGCTACGAAATATGTCCCTCAAAGCCCTGATGAAGCAATTGGACATCAAGCCCCGGAAAGTCTAACATGCGCCCTCCTGCCGGAGTGAAACGGGAGGTCCGAAAGTCCGCCCGGAACCGCTGTGAATACTGTCATAGCCAGGAACCGTTCTCCCCCGTTACGTTTTCTATCGAACACATTGTCCCTCGTTCCAACGGAGGCGAGGATGTTGTGGAAAATTTAGCTCTCTCCTGCCAGGAATGCAACAATCACAAATTCACTTCAACCACCGCACGTGATACGCTCAGCGGAGAGGAGGTGCGTCTTTTCCATCCTCGTCGAGATCGCTGGAGCGATCACTTCGCCTGGAATGAAGACTTCACCCTATTGTTGGGTCTGACAGCGACCGGACGCGCTACTATTGAGAAAATGCAACTGAACCGGGCGAGCCTCATCAACTTACGGCGCGTTCTGTATCATGCCGGGTTTCATCCCCTGCCAGAAGAAGATTAAGTTACGAGGTTAGCCTCAGGAATTTTCTCTCCGGGGCCTCAAGGTCGAGGAGCTTACATCCGAGCGTCAGTTCCGTCGTCTTGCCATGAAGCTGTTCCGAGGAATAGCTTCATGGAAACAGATCTGTAAACTTGGAAAGTAGACGAGGAGTTGCCCACGTGCACGGCGAAATCACAAGGCATCACGCTCCAGGAAAGGACACATCCGTGCAACATTCACCTAACATTCTCCGATCTGTTTTCGTGGCCGCGGTACTCGTTGGTGTGGGGATGAACGCCGGATGCAAGACCGGCAGCGCCGCAGGGAGCCCGCCCATGGATGCCAAAACGATTTTTCTTGCCGATGTACGCGCAAAGGGCATCACGGTACAAGAGGAATTGCCCGATGGCAGGGTAGTGCTCGTGCAGAACGGGTTCTCCATCACGATTGTTTTGGATAATGTCACACGAGAGTTCAACCAGACGCATGACCCGGAAGTGGTGCATCAGTTTGTGCGTTCGCTGGATGGTCGTTGGCCGGAAGCGCTGACCTGGGAGCGTGCGAAGCCGAACCTGCTCTACATCGCGGAGCAGGCCGCGATGGAAACGGGGGATTCCATCAAAGCACCCGTCGCCGGCAATGTGATCAAGGTACTGGAACATTTCGACAGCAAACATGGCGAGCTACGGTTTATTACCCCCAAAGATTTCAAAGATTGGAACGTCACACAGCAGCAGGTCGATGCGGTGGTCGAAAAGAACATGACTGCGTTTGTCTCCGAACACGCCATGCACCTGCGTAACGAGGGCCCCGTGCATTTTGCGTGGTTGGATTGCCCGGAGACGCCCTCCCAGGCGTCCTTATTTCTGAGCGAGGGGTTCAAAAAGGGGATGAAGGCCACGCTCAGTCTGCCGGTTTATGTCGCGCTGCCAAGCCGAGGAGCGCTCTATATCATCCCCGCGAAGAACAAATCCCAGATCCCCATGTTGCGCCAGGAAGTCCTTGACGCCTACAAACAGGACAGCCATCCTCTCACAACCGAGGTATTCGAGGTGTCGGATTCCGGGATTAGAGTGTATAAGGATCTGGCGGAGAACCCATAGCACAGCGAAACCGGAACTTAAGTGATCCTGTGCGTGCTTACTCAGGATCACCGGATCGATGGGACGCTGGCGGAAAACGCGTCGGAAGGCAGCGGCGAGTTCTCCCTTCGATCCGGCAAAGCAGATCCCGCACTACGCGATTCCCATCTGCCAGAGCAGGAAGGCATAGTCGAAAGCGACTTCATGCAGGTAGTCGTAACGCCCGGAGGCGCCTCCGTGGCCGGCGGCCATATTCGTCTTCAGCAAGAGAGGGTTCGGATCGGTCTTCAGGGTGCGCAGGCGGGCCACGTACTTCGCCGGCTCCCAGTACATGACCTGGCTGTCGTTGAAGGAGGTCTTCACGAGGATCGCCGGATAGGCTTTGCGCTCCAGGTTGGTGTAGGGGCAGTAGGTCTTCATGTAGTCGTACTCCGGCTTGTGGTTCGGATTACCCCACTCCTCATATTCGCCGACCGTAAGCGGCAGGCCGGCGTCCATCATCGTATTGATGACATCCACAAACGGGACCTTCGAGATCACGGCCCGAAACAGGTCGGGCCGCATGTTGGTGACCGCGCCCATCAGCAGCCCGCCGGCGCTGCCCCCCTCGATGACCAACCGCTCTTTCGCCCCGTAGCCCTCCGCAAGGAGATGCTCCGCCGCCGCGATAAAGTCGGTAAAGGTGTTCCTCTTCTGCAGCATGCGCCCCGCATCGTGCCAGGCCTTGCCCATCTCACCTCCGCCACGGATATGGGCCAGCGCCACGACCACACCCCGATCCAGCAGGCTCAACCGGTTGGAACTGAAGGCGACGGAGGTCGAAGCGCCATAGGAGCCATAGGCGGACAGGTAAAGCGGGGCGGCTCCATTGCGCTCGAAGCCCTTACGGTAGACCAGCGAGATGGGGACCTGTACGCCATCGGGCGCCGTAGCGTAGAGCCGCTCCGCGACATAGTGCGCGGGATCGAACCCGCCGGGGACTTCGGTCTGTTTGAGCCGCGTTGCGGTCCGACGCTCCATGTCGTAGTCGAAGACGGAGCGGGGCGTGACCATGGACTGATAACTGTAGCGCAGCCGGGGCGTATCCCACTCCCCGTTGTCGGTCGGGTAGACGGTATAGGCCGGCTCGGGGAGGGCGATCCGGTGCGCCTCCCCGGTCCGAAGATCGGTGACACGCAATTGGGGAACGCCCTGCTCCCGCTCCATCAGGACGTAGTGGTTGGCAAAGCAGAGGACGCCTTCCAGCATCACATCCGGGCGGTGTGGGACGATCTCCTGCCAGTTCGCCCGCTCCGGGGCATCTACCGGCGTCGTGACCAGCCGAAAGTTGATGCCGCCGCTATTGGTGCGGATATAGAACCGATCTCCATGATGCTCCACCGAGTACTCATGTTTCGGCTCGCGCGCCGCAATTAAGAGCCAGTCGCCCTCGGACGTATGCGAGGGCAGGTAGCGCACCTCGTCGGCAGTATGGCTGCTTACGCCCAGGAAGAGATAAGCCCTGCTGCGGGAGCGCGATACCCAGACGCGGAACATCTCGTCCGGCTCTTCATAGATCAGGGCATCCTCCGTATCTCCCAACCGATGGCGATGGATGCGATAGGGGCGCTTGGCGTGGTCTTCGGTGGAGTAGAAGAGGGTCGTATTGTCGGCAGCCCAGGCCACAGAGCCGACTTTTTCCCGCCGGTCGGGCAGCAGTTCGCCGGTCTGAAGATCTTTGATGTAGAGGGTATACTCCCGAAATCCGGTGACATCGAGCGTATAGGCCAGAAAGCGACCGTTGTCGCTCACCTGGTAAGCGCCCAGGGAGAGAAACGATTGCCCGGCGGCGAGTTCGTTCAGGTCGAGCGTGATCTCTTCGGGGACGTCCAGGCTGCCCTTTTTCCTGCAAAAGATCGGATACTGCTTGCCGTCCTCCGTGCGCGTATAGTAGAGATAGCCATCCTTCGGATACGGGACCTCGCTATCGGTCTGTTTGATATGGCTGAGCATCTCCTGATAGAGCGTCTCCTGCAGGGATTGGGTGGGGGCCATCATCGCATCCGTATAGGCATTCTCCGCCTGCAGGTAGGCCGTCACTTCCGGGGCGGCTTTGTCACGCAGCCAGAAATAGTCGTCATCGAGGCGGTCATCGTGGTAGACATGCACTCTGGAGACGCGCCTGGCGATAGGCGGCGCTGCCGTCACCGTTCCGCCAGTTGGCGCGGGGACGATTTCGGTCTGCTGTGTAGACATAGTTGGTTTCGATCTATCCTCTCATAATATCTCGCGCGGCACTCTGCGCCTTGCAGCCCCTCCTTCTCTGTTGCTTGGTCAGAATCCTTCTCTGCGGAAGAGATGACTTGACAAACCCAACCCACCACGCTATAATGCCCGAAGAAGATACGTATACGTAACATGTCCAACCCTCATCCCACTTCTATTGGGCACGCGCTGCCCCTCTCACTACGTCGCGCCTATCTCGCCCTGCACCGCGAGACGGACGCCGCGCTGGCGCCTATCGGTCTGACTGCAGACCAGTTTGTCTTGATGGCAGCGCTGATGGATGCCGATTCGGCGACCCAACAGGAGCTGGCCCGCCGCACGGATTCCGACGCAAACACGCTCCGAGAGATGCTGCTGCTGCTGGAGAAGAAGGGGTGGGTCCGGCGCGGGCCGCACCCCACGGATCGCCGGGCGCGCACGGTCGCGCTGACGGAGGAGGGGCGCCGGGTATATGCCGTCGCCTGGGAGAGGAGCGATCCGGTCCGCGCCACACTCTACGCCGAATTGGGTCCGGAGGAGGCAGACATTCTGGTGCGCCTGCTTGGGCAGATAGCCGCCATGCTGTCGCGCCCATCCCTCCGCACCCTCAACGCCGAACAGGAGGAACGATGAAGTCAACCACGTTTTGGTCTCAGGCGCTCGCAACGGCAGCGATGCTCTGCCTCTCGGTCTACGCTCTGGCCCAACAGCCGCAGCGCCCCCCACAGGTCATCTCACCGGAAGTGCAGGCGGACCGCCATGTGGCCCTGCGCATCTTGGCGCCCCGCGCGGAATCCGTTCGGCTCAACGCCGGCGACATCCCCGGCCTGGGTTTTGGAACCGCGCTCAAGAAGGCCGACAACGGCGTCTGGGAGATCGTCGTCGGGCCGCTCGATCCCGGCGCGTATCGCTACTCCTTCCTGGTGGACGGCATCTCCACGATAGACCCACGTAACTCGACCACCAGCGAATCCAACGGCAGCGCCTGGAGCCTCTTTGCCGTGTCAGGTAACGAATGGATGGACACCAAGAACGTGCCGCACGGCGCGGTCGCGTCCGTCACCTACTACTCGACCACGCTCTCGAACTTCCGGCGCATGCACATCTATACCCCGCCGGGCTACGAGAGCGGGAAGGGCAAGTACCCGGTCTTCTACCTGCTCCACGGCGCCGGGGACACCGACGATGCCTGGCCCTCCGTGGGCCGCGCCGGGTATATCCTGGACAACCTGATCGCTGCGGACAAGGCCAAGCCGATGATCGTCGTGATGCCGGCGGGGCACACCCGCTCCTTCACCTACGGTGTGCCTCCCTCCTCCGGTTCGCGTCCCGCTGCGGATGAGTTCGAGCAGGACTTTATGCACGATATCCTCCCGTATGTCGAGAAGCACTACCGGGTCCAGGCCGACCGGAAGAGCCGGGCCATCGCGGGGCTCTCCATGGGCGGCGGCCAGACCCTGAACCTCGCCATTCCGCACCAGGAGCTGTTCGGCTACGTGGGCGTCTTCAGCTCCGGCCTCTTCAACGCCTTCCCGCGCCGCAGGCCGGGGGACACCTCGCCCCCGCCTGACGCGAACGCGCGCAGCCCCTGGGAGGAGCAGCATCTGGCCGAACTGGATAACGCCGAGTGGAAGAAGGGGCTCAAACTGCTCTGGTTCAGCACCGGTAAGGACGACCCTCTTGTCCAGATAACGCACTCTACAGTGGATCTGCTGAAGAAGCACCATTTCAACGTCGTCTACGAGGAGTCGGCGGGCGCGCATACGTGGCTCAACTGGCGCGACTATCTCATCAAGTTCGCGCCGCAACTCTTCCGATAGCGATGCAGAGGCAGCGCCCTATGTCGAGACGAGAGGATATAAGGGCGCTGCCTCGTCTGCCCACTGCGCTCTGATTAAGGAGCGTCGAGAACTGCCAGGTCCAGTTGTTGGAGGCGTGCGGGGTTGGTAATGACAGAGATCTCGACGATCTTCCCTTCCTGGATCGTTAAGTCGAGTACCATCACAAGCCGTCCACGCGGAGCTATGACAATGCCCACGGCTCCGTTCACAAGCGCGGCGCGCGCGAGCCTGGCGCCTCCCTTCATTGCACTTCGGGCGATAGCCGCCGCGTCGCGGATCTCTCGCGCCGCGCCGGAAGGATCGACAACCTGGTCGGCCCGGAGCACGACATCCGGGGCGAGCACCGCAAGCAGCGCGTCGAAGTCCCCGGCGCGTGCGGCAGCGAGGTAGGCGTCCACTACCTCGCGCTGGCGGGTGCGGTCGGCGTTAGGAACCCTGTCCGTTCCCTGCACCCGGCGGCGCGCGCGGCTCGCAAGCTGCCGGGTCGCGACCGGCGAGCGCCCCACAATGGGAGCGATCTCATCGAAAGTCACGGCGAACATGTCGTGCAGGACGAATGCCAGCCGCTCGGCGGGATCCAGCGAATCGAGCACCACGAGCAGCGCCAGGCCGACCGCATCCGCCAGCATCGCCTCCTGCTCGGGATCGCCCCCGCTCTCGCGATGCGCAACCGTCTCGGGCACATGCACACCCAGCGTCTCCTCGCGCCGCGCCTTGCGGGCGCGCAGCATATCCAGGCACACCCGCGCCACCACGGTCGTCAGCCATCCGCCCAGGTTCTCCACGCCGCCCGTATCGGAGCGGCTGAGCCGAAGCCAGGCTTCCTGCACAGCGTCGTCCGCGTCGCTCAGTGAGCCGAGCATCCGGTAGGCCACCGCCCGCAGGTGGCTCCGGTTCTCCTCAAATCGTTGCGCCAACGCCTCATTCTCGTCCATCGGTCACACTCCTTCAACGCGTTTCGTCAAAGTAGTGACGAACCAGACCCAGTCTATGTGACAAGGAGACCAAAACCATGCAAGCACGAATGAACAACCCTGTGATGATCGTACCGGACGCCATGCAGGCCCTCTACGCTCTGGGAAAGGCCGCGAAAAAGGGCAGTGTGCCGTCGCGAACTCACTTGCTGGTCCACCTGCGCGCCAGCCAGATCAATGGCTGCAGCGTCTGCGTGGACATGCACGCCCGCGAACTCAAGCAGGCAGGCGAAACCGACGAGCGCCTCTTCGCGGTGGCGGCCTGGCGGGATGCGCCCTACTTCACCGACGCCGAACGCGCCGCGCTGGCGCTCACCGAGGCCGTTACCCGGCTCAGCGACCGGGAGGACCCCGTCCCCGACGCGGTCTGGCAGGAGGCCGCCCGGCACTACGACGAGCCGGGCCTTGCGGCGCTGCTCCTCAGCATTGCCATGATCAACACCTGGAACCGCCTCAACGTCGCCACCCGGCAGGTGGCGGGGGAGTGGATGAAGTCGGCGGAGGCGCAGGAATGGGTGGAGCGCAGCGCGGAAGCCCACTGAGCGTCACCGAGCCGCGCGGAAGCCCCTGAAACATCGCCTCGATAGGCAGGATTTTGCGCCCTCTCTGTGGGCCGGGTACAGAACGTACCCGTCTCATGGGCCTTCGGCCACCCAGGGTCCGGCCCTCTGCGCTCCGCGCATTCACCCGCCTCACGGACGCGAAAAACAGTTTCCTGGCGAGAACTGAATAGTCCTGAACACCGCCTCGATAAGCAGGATTTCATGCCTTCTTTGTCGAAAACCGCCTCATCCAATCTTCAGGAATGAGGCGGTTTTTCTTATGATAGAAGCAGGCGGTTATATCAAGGATATTCTGCACGGGCAGCCGGGGCAAGCAGTGACGGCGCACGGCTGGGTGAAGACGCGGCGCGACAGCAAGGGCGTCCACTTTGTGCAGATGAACGATGGCAGCGGCTTTGCGGACCTGCAGGTCGTCATCGAGACGGGAACGATCCCCGAAGAGACCCTCAAACACGTCACCACAGGCGCATGCCTTCGTGTGGAGGGGGATCTGGTCGAATCGCCCGCTTCCGGGCAGGCGGTCGAGCTGAAGGCGAAGGAGATCACGGTCTACGGTCCCGCCGACCCCGCCACGTATCCGCTGCAGAAGAAGGGCCACACCATGGAGTTCCTGCGCGACATCGCCCATCTCCGCACGCGCAGCAACACCTTCGGGGCCGTCTTTCGCGTCCGCAACGCTCTGGCCCGCGCCATCCACCGCTTCTTCCAGGAGCGGGGCTTCCTCTATATCCACACGCCGGTCATCACCGCCTCGGACGCCGAGGGCGCGGGCGCGATGTTCGGGGTCACCACCCTGGACCTGCAGAACCTGCCGCGCGTAAAGGAGGGGCCGACCGCCGGGCAGATCGACTATTCGCAGGACTTCTTCGGCAAGCCCGCCTTCCTCACCGTCAGCGGCCAGTTGGAGGCGGAGATCTTTGCGCTCTCCTTCTCCAACGTCTACACCTTCGGCCCCACCTTCCGCGCCGAGAACTCCAACACGCCCCGCCACCTCGCCGAGTTCTGGATGATCGAGCCGGAGATGGCCTTCTGCGACCTGGCCTGCGACATGAAGCTGGCGGAAGCCTTCCTCAAATTCGTCATCCAGGCCGTCATGGACGAGTGCCCCGACGACCTGGAGTTCTTCAATAAGCGCATCGACAACACCGTTCTGGAGACCCTGGAGCACGTCGCGAGCAGCGAGTTCGAGCACATCACCTACACGGAAGCGATCTCGATCTTGGAAAAGAGCGGGCAGACCTGGGAGTTTCCGGTCCACTGGGGGTCGGACCTGCAGTCGGAACACGAGCGCTACTTAACCGAGCAGACCTTCCAGAAGCCTGTCATCGTTACGGACTATCCGAAAGAGATCAAGGCATTCTATATGCGCTCCAACGACGATGGCAAGACCGTGTGCGCGATGGACGTGCTGGCGCCGCGTATCGGTGAGATCATCGGTGGGAGCCAGCGCGAGGAGCGCTACGACGTGCTGCTGGACAAGATCCGGTCGCAGGAGGGCCTGCATGAGGAGGCGTACTGGTGGTACCTGGAGCTGCGCAAATACGGCTCCGCGCCGCACGCGGGCTTTGGATTGGGCTTCGAGCGCCTGCTGCTCTACCTCACCGGCATGAAGAACATCCGCGACGTCATTCCGTTCCCCCGCACCCCCGGCAGCGCCGAGTTCTAACTCCCATCATCTCATGAGCGATACCCACATCCCGCTTCCGCTGAGACACCACGTCATGGAGCGGGTAAGGTATCGAGCGAGGAAAGTATGGAGAATCCTGCAAGGTACTGGCGCGATATTATGATTCGCGAGATATACTTAAGTCTAAAAATTATGCATGAAGATATGGATGCATTTTTGCTTGCTCACAGTATCTCGAATTACCAAGAGTCTATCTCTTGGATGGAACAGGGTCGCACTAAAAACCACATCGAATCAAACCTAACAAAAAGCTATTCCTATAGCATATTTATCTCCGCTATAGCCATGTTCACATTTGGCCATCTGGAAGTTGTAGAAGATATCTTAAAGTATCTCCCCAGTGATGAGCTTCCTGTGCGTATTTACAAGAGTACTTTAAGGGCTTTAATGCCTTTACCCGAAGAACTGAAATCTTCTCGGAACTGGAAAGGAATCATTGCTTGGATTCTACAGAATAGAGACGACCTAATCTGGAGCGAGGAGACAGGACGATACGTGAAACGCGCTTCTGGCTAATTGAGGCTTGGTCATAAATACCTCTTCGATCTTGCCTCCGGCGTTGAAACGCCGTTCTGAAATACGAAACCCGCCTGCGCGGGTTATGAATGTAGTCCGCGCAGGCGGACTTTGCGTTTCAGAACGGGGATGAATCCCCGTAAGAATGATTATAACCAAGCCTCACCTAACAAATGAGTGTCTACTAATATGGCGACCGGATGAACTCCGGTCGCTATAGGCTTTTCAGCCACTTCAATATTTGACTTGAGCCTGGTATCTTTTCCTCTCCAAGACAGAAAATCAATAGGAAGAGCAGTATGAAGAATGCGGCGGCGGAAAGTAACAGGGTGATTGTGTGGACGGCTTTAGACTGCCTTCGGGCGCGCATAGCATGTTCCTCCATTTACTTTGGATAAGTGAGACTGTTCGCTTACGGTTCACCTCTCCTCTACGGATCACTTTATGATCTCGACGCCGGGCGGAGCGTCTAGCGTTGTCTTGATCTTGCCGTCGGCTAGCTTTTCGTGCCGGACTTTTAGCACCCCTTGCGGCGTGGGGAACGTTCCCTCCGCCCACTGCAGGTCGCCCAGATGCGGTTCGATCTTGATGACCTTGCAGCCGGGCTGCATGATCCGGATGCCCAGCACATGCTCGCTTAGCCAGGGGGTCGGGCCGGACGCCCAACCGTGGCAGAGGCTGTGCCGGAAGCCGAGGTAGCAGTACGCGCCGTAGTCGCCGTGGATGTCCTTCTTGCCGGACGGGACCAGTTCGTCAATACGGCCCGCGTTCTGCATCCAGTCCAGATCGAAATCCTCCCAGAAGGTCGTCGCGCCCATATCCAGCATCCCGCCCCAGTACTGCCGGATCACATCCAGGCAGCCCTGATAGTCGCCCGCCTTCGCCCGCGCCTCCAGTACGTAGTACCCATAGAACGTCGAGAGCCGCTTTGCGCCGTCCACTGCCAGGACTTCCCGGTTGAGCGTCGCGGGATCGCCCAATCCGGCCAGCGCCATCAGCGCCGCCGCCTGCTTGCTGTGGTTGGGATCGGGAGTGTGCTTTTTCAGGCGGGCGACGGCGGCGAGGCACTTCTCCCGCGTGTCGGCATCGCCCAGGGTGGCGCACATCTCCGCGCCCGCCTGGAGCGTCAGAATGAGCAGTGCGTGCAGCCCGGCGTGAATGGCGGGCTTGTTTTCACTGGAGGGCCAGTCCAGAAAGCGCCCCTCCGGCAGTGTCTCCTCGTTGTTGGGGCCGATATGCTGGGTCAGTTCCAGCAATAAGCCGGTCAGATAGGGCTGCTGGCGGCGCAGGTAGGCCAGGTCGCCATTATGCTGATACCAACTCCGATGGATCAAGACCCACCAGAGCGAATACGAGCTGATGCCGTTCATCCACTGGGGCAGCGGGGTCTCGTCGCGGATCAAGTCGAGGCTGTGCGGCACGATGTCCACATTGCCGAAGACCGTCCCGATGGTCATGGTCTCCGGATGCATGTCCCCGATCCAGACCAGCCGATCCCTCTTAACGCCGTCCCAGAGGTAGTCCTGCATGTTCAGATGCACGGTGTACGCGCCGGTCTGCCAGATGCGGTTCAGGCGCGGGTCGCTGCAGGTGAACGAGCCGAGATAGGGCAGGTCCCGGTAGAGGAACACGGCCCGCACCGAGTGGAGGGCGATCATCGCGCCCGGCTCGACCAGATCGATGCGTACAAACCGAAATCCGGTGTTGCCGACCTCCACCGTACCCAGCCAGGGCGCCTGGCAGATCTGGTCCCGCACGGCGTGGTCGGTCTGGGCGTTCTTCTGGCCCAGGTCGCTCATGGCCTCGCTGACCGATTCGCCGAAGCGGACCCGCAGCCGGACCGTCTTGCCGTTCTCTCCGACGGGTTTGAGGTCGGTGACAGCGATCTGCACCCCACCCTGCAGCTCGCGTCCGAAGTCCAGCAGCAGGCCCGGCGTCTTCCCGTTATGGCGCAGCACGCAGGCCGCCGGGTGGCTCAGGGTCACCTGCCCGCTCCCGGCCTGGAGCAGCTTCTCCGGGGTCTCGACCACCGCGCCCGCCTCGTGTGATTGCCAGACCAGGCGCGTGGGCGTGATATAGGTGCGGACACGTGGATCGCGCACCGCGTGGTCCGTCAGGTCGGCAGCCGGGGGCGGCAAGGCCATAGGATGGGCCGTGGGAGGATCTCCCCAACCGGTAGGAAGCATACATACCTCCAGTAGGAACGCAAATAGGATTTTCAGGGCGGTTTTCATGTGTCTCGTCTCTCGCTCACCCCTCCGCGCGCAGCACGTCGGCGAATACGTCCCGATCCACATTGCCGCCCGTACACACGACGGCGATCTTACGGCCCTGAAGGCGGGCGCACTCCTGGGCAGCGGCGGCGTAGGCGGCGGCTCCGGCCCCTTCGCACACATTGTGGGTACACTCGAAGAGGACGCGCATCGCCTCCGCGATCTCCGGGTCCGAGACCTCCACGATCCGATCCACGCCGCGCCGGATGATCTCCAGCGCCTCCGGCTCCGGGACGCGGCAGGCCATCCCATCCGCAAGCTGCGTGGTAACCGCATGCTCCACCGGATGCCCCGCCGCAAAGGAGCGGGCATAGGCGGGCGCGCCTGTGGAGACCACCCCCACGATCTCGGTCTTCAACCCCAGGGCGTCGCGCGCCGCGAGCATCCCACAGATCCCGGACCCCAGCCCGATGGGCACATAGGCCACATCCACGTCGGCGACGGCGCGGAAAAGCTCCATGCTATAGGTTGCCACGCCCGCAACCAGCAGCGGGTGGAACGAGGGGACCATGTGGAGCGACCGCTCCTCCGCCAGCGCATGGGCATACTCCCGCGCCGCCTGAAAGTCGTCTCCATGCTCGATCAGCTCCACGCCCTGAGCGTGCATGGCGGCGTTCTTCTCCCGGCTGTTGCCGTGCGGCACAAGGATCGTCGCGGGCAGGCCATAGCGCCGGGCCGCAAAGCCTACGGATTGGCCGTGGTTCCCCCGCGTCGCGGCGATGACGCCTTTCGGACGCTCCCCGGCCTTCGCCAGGGCGTCGAAGTAGACGAGGCCGCCCCGGATCTTGAACGCGCCCACGGGCGTGTGGTTCTCATGCTTCACCCAGACCTCCGCACCCAGGCGCTCCGAGAGCAGGGGCCAGTGGTACTGCGGTGTCGGGGGAAGCACCTCGTAAACGATGCGGGCGGCGGCTTCGATGTCGGTTCGTGTCGGTTGTCTCATGCAGGTAAGATCGCTTTCCGGTCTCCGCGTGCGGCGCACCTTCGGAGAGAGCTAAATCGGAGCAAGATAACATAGTGTACCTGCTCCCTGCGCCCACTTTTTTTGCGGGCCGCCCGTTTTCATCGGATTTTCATGTTGGCGGTAGATAATGGGGGCAACGAAAACACTCTATCCCTATCAGACACCCAGGAGGGAGCGTACATTTATGAAAGCCAGGATCCTCTTTATCCTCTCAGGTTCGACCTTTGCGGTCCTGGGATCGGCGCTGCTGATCCGCCAGGCCGCGCACGGACAGCCGCCCGGCCCCTTCGGCGGCGCAGCCCCCGTGCAGGCGAACTACCAGCCGGAGGTCAAGATCGAGGTGCGGGACGCGTATCGGTATATCACCGCGAACGGCATTCCCGACCATATAACCGGCCAATTTCCCAATCGCGGCAACCCGAACACGATCTCTCCGCAGCGCTATAACTTCAAAGTGCCGGTCGCGCCGAAGGCCGCCGCACAGGAGACGCCGCTGGGGATGTATCCGTTCGGGGTCGCCATCAACGGCATCCCGTTCGATCCCGGCGCGGCGGAGTTCTGGAACGGCAGCCGGGCCTGGCAGTACGAGCCGCTGGCGGGCGTGCTGCTGGCGCGGGGCGGGCTGGGCGTGGACGACAACCGCGCCCATGTTCAACCCGGCGGGGCCTACCACTACCACGGACTGCCCACGGCGCTGCTGAAGCGGCTGAACTGGGAGAAGCAGATGGCGCTCGTCGGCTATGCCGCAGACGGCTTTCCCATCTACAGTTCCTACGCCTACTCCGATCCCAACGACCCCCACAGCGTCCTGAAACTGCTCAAGTCCAGCTACCGAGTGAAGCAGGGCACACGACCAGGTGGCAATGAGGGGCCGGGCGGCATGTACGACGGCAGCTTCCTCGCCGATTACACCTACGTTGCGGGCAGCGGCGACCTTGACGATTGCAACGGGCGCACGGGAGTTACGCCGGAATATCCCAATGGAACCTACTACTATGTTCTGACCGACAACTGGCCCTTTGTGCCGCGCTGCTTCAAAGGCATGCCGGACAACAGTTTCTTCCGCCAGGGACCTCCGGGAGGGCCAGGCGGTTTCGGTGGGCAGGGCGGACGACCTCCCTTCGGTGGGCCGGGCGGTCAGGGAGGCCAGGGCGGGCGACCGCCTTTTGGAGGACCAGGAGGCTTTGGCCCCGGCGGACCTCCCGGCCCGCCGCCCGGCTTTGTGCCCGGCGATGTCCTGGCGAAGTACCTGGGGCTGAATAAGGGGCAGGCGGACAAGCTGGACCGCCTGATGAAGGCGATAGACGCGCTGCGCGCGGAGAACTTCGCCCTGCCCGCCTTCGCTCAACTCAAATTGACGGACGCCCAGATCCGCAAGATCGCCGAGGGCGGCAAGGTACGCGAGGTGCTGACGGACGAACAACGCAAGGTGCTGGACGCCAACCCGCGCCCCGGTCCCGGCGGTCCCAACGGACCGCCTCCCTTCGGCGGGCAGGGGTAACATATGCGCGTACTCTCCTATAGCCTGTTGGCGTCCGCGCTGGCAGTGGTCCTGACCATTCCGGCGCGGGCGCACGACTCGCAGCTCTCCGGGATCCGCATCCTGTATCAGGAGGACGCCGTCCTGGTGAATGTGACCACCCACCTCAGCCAGTTGGCGCAGGCGGAGCATCGGGAGGTGGGGAGTATGACCTCAGCAGCGCGGGATCTTGCGGTGCGGCGGCGGCTGAAACTCCGCCTGGATGGCAAGGACTTCACACCGGAAAAGGTCAACCTCATTCAGGATAACGCCAACGACCTGCTGATCTGGCAGGCGCGCTCTGCACGCCCCGCCGCACGGGCCGAGGTGCTGGCGCGCATCTATCCGGAGGCAGCCCCGTCGCGCACGGTAGTGACGATCCTGAAGGATGGATTGACGGTTCAGGAGACGCTGCTGGATGCAGCGCATCCGGATCTCCTGCTCACCCCAGCGCTCCACAACAGGACGGTTCCGGTGGAAGCGGAGGCAACGCGCTCAACGTCGGGGGTAGTGTCGGCAGGATTTCCCCTCGGAGTGGGGATCGGGTTGTTTGCCCTCCTGGCGGCCTCCCTCGCCCTGATCTGTGGACGAGGAGCCGCCCGGAGGCAGGAAGCGCGTCAGGAGGGCGTATAGCAGGTAGTTGTGTGGCCGAACGGGCCGGCGTAGGTCGCCGGGCAGTCCAACAGGAGTCCCAGGAGACGGCAGGCATCCGCCGCCAGGGGTTCGTCCGTGCCGAAAAACATCAGGATCGGGACCGCCGTTTCCTCTTCCAGCACCGCCTGGATGGTACTGAACGCGTCCCACCCCTTGGTATCATAGGCGCCGCGAATGCTGCGTACCTGCTCCAACGGCACGGTGTTGCCCGGTCCGACCGTCGGCTGGACGGTCGTCAGCAGGTTACGCTCCATGTCGATCTCCAGCAGCAGGGTCGGTCGCACATAGCCGGGGGCGAACAGGAAGATCAGGAGGCCGGGCGCGGCGAGGGATACAAAATAGGGATGGATCCACAGCAGGCAGATGCTCGCGACGATGAGCAGAAAGCCCACCGTGCGTATGGCCCAGCGCGACTGTTGCAGATAGCGTGTTCCCGTATAGAAGCGTAGCGTGTCGCCCTCCATGCGGGCGTTCAGCCGCGACCAGGGGCCGCTGACTTCGGATTCGATGTGAGCAAATGCGGTGCGTAAGTTCTCGATTGCCATGGCGCGCTCCCAATCCCTCTCCGCTCTGCCGTTGGCAGGCGGACTTTCAGGACAAGCTTCGCGCTCCATTATAACCGGATTCGGCGCTCCGGGCATCCGCGAAATGGCGGATTCTGGGCTCTTTTTCGCCCCTGCCGTCGGCAGGATGCTCAGGCCAGGATGCCCTGGATGACTTCCCCGTGAACATCGGTGAGCCGGAAATCGCGCCCGCTATAGCGATACGTAAGCCGGGTGTGATCCAGACCCATCAGGTGCAGGATCGTCGCATGCAGGTCGTGGACATGGACCCGGTTCTCGACGGCGTTGTACCCGAACTCATCCGTCGCGCCATACGCCAATCCGCCCTTCACGCCGCCGCCCGCCATCCACGTACAGAAGCCCAGACTGTGGTGGTCGCGGCCTTTCGCACCCTGCGAGGTGGGCGTGCGTCCGAACTCGCCGCCCCAGAGCACCAGCGTGTCCTCCAGCATCCCCCGCGCCTTCAGGTCCTTGAGCAGGGCGGCAATCGGCTTGTCGCTCTTCTGCGCGTGGTTCCGATGGTTCGCGATGTCGCCATGGTCGTCCCAGGGCTGCCCATCGCCATAGTAGATCTGCGTGATCCGTACTCCCCGCTCCGCCAGCCGCCGGGCAATCAGGCAGGCGTGGGCGAACTCCCCGTCACCGTACATCTGGCGCGTGGATTCCGGCTCCTTGCCGATGTCGAAGGCGTCCTGGGCCTCGAACTGCATACGGAAGGCCAGCTCCAGCGCGGAGATACGGGCATCCAGTTGGGGATCGTGATCGTGACGGTCCAGGTGCATCCGGTTCATCTGCTGCAGTAGGTCGAGTTGTTCGCGTTGGTCGTCCGGCGACAGGTAGCGGTTCTCCACATTGCGCAAAATCTTCTTCGGGTCCACCTCGCGGTTGTTGATGTGGGTCCCCTGGTACACTCCCGGCAGGAAACTGTTGCTCCAGAGTTGCGGGCCGACCACCGGCTTACCGGGACAGAAGGCCACAAAGCCCGGCAGGTTCTGGTTGGCTGTGCCCAGGCCGTAGGTGAGCCAGGAGCCGAGCGAGGGTCGGATGGGCTGCATATTGCCGGAGTTCATCATGAGCAGCGCCGGTTCGTGGTTCGGATTGTCCGTGTACATCGAGCGGATCACACAGATGTCGTCGATGCAACTGCCGACCTCCGGGTAGATCTCGCTGACCTCGATGCCGCTCTTCCCATACGGCCTGGCCGTAAACGGCGATGCCATCAATTTCCCTGGATTGCGCTTGTCGCCGATCTTGATGGCATCCGGGCTCTGGCCGACATACTTCGCCAGCGAGGGCTTGGGATCGAAGGTGTCCACATGGGAAGGACCGCCATTCATAAACAGGAAGATGACGCGTTTGGCGCGAGCCGGGAAGTGCGGTGCACGCGGGTTCAGATTGTAACTCGCCCGTGGCGGCGTGATCTCGGCAGGCCCAGGAGCCGCCAGCGCTTCCGCCGTAAGCAGACTGTTCAGCGCCAGTGCGCCGAAACCGCCGCCAATGCGGCACAATAGTTCCCGTCGGGAAGGTTGGTCAAAAATGTGTTTATTCATGGCATCAGAAGTCCGTTAATCTACATATAGGAACTCGTTGGAGCTGAGCAGCGCCTGGGCGTACTGCTCCCAGCGAGAGAGTTTTGGCGCGCTCTCGCCGGCGGGGTGCGGTCCCGTCGCGGGCGGCGCCGAGGCATACGATTTCGATCCTTGCAGGAAGGTCAGTCCCAGGCTGATTTCCTTCTCGGTCGGCGGCCTGCCATAAGCGAGCAGATAGGCTTCGCGGATGCGGGCGGCGTCCGCTTCGCCGGGAATAGCGTTGATGCGTGCCGCAAAGGCCTTCGCCTGTCGGATCATAAACTCGCTGTTCAGAACAAAGAGCTGCTGCAGCGGAACGGTCGTCGCGGTCCGCGCATCGGAAGTCACATTGGGGTCCGGGAAATCGAACAATCGGAGCATCGCATCCAGATCGTGGCGGCTGACGGCGGCATAGAAGGTGCGGCGGCAGTTACCCGGCTCAGTCAGGGAGAGGGAGGGCCCGCCGAGGGTCTCATCCAGCTTGTTGGAGACGGCCAGCATGGCGTCGCGCCAGGCTTCGATCTCCAGCCGCCGCCGGGGCATACGCCACAGCAGCCGGTCCTCCGGGTCCACCGTCTCGTTGTGCGCGTTGGTAGCGCTGCTCATCCGGTAGGTCGCGGAGAGCAGGATCTGGCGGTGCAGCCACTTCAACGACCAGCCGTGCGCGATAAATTGGGCTGTCAGCGTATCCAACAGTTCGGGATGCGACGGAGGCTCGCCCAGCAGGCCGAAGTTGCTGGTGGTGCGGACGAGGCCCGTGCCGATATGGTGCTGCCAGACGCGATTGACGATCACCCGCGCGGTGAGCGGGTTGCTCTTGTCCGCGATGGCATTGGCGAGCTCCAGCCTGCCGCTGCCCTGCGTGAAGGACGGCGCGTTCTCGCCCGCCAGAATCGCCAGGAAGCGGCGCGGGGCCTCCTCGCCGGGCGTCTCGGGATTGCCACGCAGCAGTACCTTGACATTGGCGGGCTTCGGCCCCTCCGTCAGCGCATGGACAAATGCGCCCATCTTCATGCGCTCCAGTTCCGCCTTAATGACCGCGTAGTGCATCTTGGGATCGCCTACCAGCAGCTTCTCGAACTGGTCTCTGGGGAGCGTCAGGACGCCTTCCGGGCCGAAGACTTCGTCCAGCGCCGCCGTCTCGGACTTCTCCAGGGGCATTGCACCGGCTTTGGCCTTCTCCGCCTCGCGCCGCTTCGCCAGCGCGAGCAGCGTGTTCTGATAATCCCCGGCGAGTTTCCGCACTTCGGCCAGGGCGCTCTCGTTGGAGGAGAGGTCGGTGTGGGCGTCCTCCTGCTGGAGTTTCTGACGCCAAGCGGCCAGAGAGGGCCGGTCCTTATCGGCGCTCAGATACTTCATCCACCGCTCCAGCACCAGGGCCTCCACGCCCTCCTTCGCCGCCAGGGAGTCCACCGTCAGCTTCGGGTCCACTCTGCGCCGGTTCTGGTACTTCCAGGCCGCGACCAGATACTTTGCGATCTCCGGCGTCAGCCGGTTCCGGATCTCCTGCACCTGCTCGGCGACGAACTTATCCACCTCCTGCTGCTTCGCGTTGATCTTATCGTTGCGATTGGTGAGGCCCTCGGTTTTCCCGTCCTTCACCGGTGTCTCCGATACAGGGACCTCGATATACGCCGTGCTGGCGAACACACCCGCCAGCGCGTAGTAGTCCTTCTGGGTGATCGGATCGTACTTGTGGTCGTGGCAGCGGGCGCAGGCGACGGTCAGTCCGAGGAAGCCACGGGCGAGGGTGTCTATGCGGTCGTCGTACTGGTCGTACATCTTGGCGTCGCCGTAGTAGACGGGACCCAGCGCAAAGAAGCCCAGCGCGGGCAACTGCTCCTGCCGATCCGGCCCATCCAGCAGGTCCGCAGCGATCTGCTCCTTCACAAAGCGGTCGTAAGGCATGTCGCTGTTGAGCGCGCGGGCGACCCAATCCCGGTAGCGAAAGCCCTGCGGATAGAGGCGGGGTTCAAAGCTGTGGGCCTGATCCTCGCCATAGCGGGCGATATCGAGCCAGTAGCGGCCCCAGCGCTCGCCGTAGTGAGGCGAGGCCAACAGACGATCCACGACCTTCTCCCAGGCATTGGGGGACGTGTCGTTCAGGAAGGCGTCCACCTCCTGCGGCGTGGGAGGCAGGCCGATCAGGTCGAAGGAGGCGCGACGGATCAGCGTGCGGCGATCCGCATACGGGTTGGGAGCCAGACCTTTCGCTTCCAATTTCGCCAGGACGAACGGATCCAGCGCAGTACGGGGCCAATCTCTGTGCTTTACGGCGGGCGGCGGCGTTTGCCGCACGGGCTGCCAGGCCCAGTGCCGGCGTTTGCGCTGCTCTATCAGAGTGCTGTCGCTCTTCGCCGCCGCTCCGCCCGACAAACGCTCCTCCGGCCAGGGCGCGCCCATCTTTACCCACTCCACCAGATCTGCGATGACCTTCTCGGACAATTTGCCCTTGGGCGGCATCTGGAAGTCGGACTTTGCATACCGGACGGCTTCGATGAGGCGACTCTTCTCCGGATCGCCCGGTACGATGGAGACGCCGTGCTGCCCGCCCTGCATCGTTCCCTGGCGGCTATCCAGAAACAGGCTGCCCAGCGACTGCTTCGCCGTGTGGGAGTGGCATCCATAGCAGTTCTGGACCAGGATCGGGCGGATCTTCTTTTCGAAGTACTCAATCCCTACGGCGTCCGGCAGACCGGCAGCCGGTTTCTCCTGTGCAGACGAAAACACGGGGATCAGGCTGCACAACAATCCTATCAAAAAACACATCGGGAAGCGAAATCGCATGAAAGACACTCTCTCTGGCAGGGCAGGCTTCAGGTCAACCGAACGGTTAGAGATGGTCCGCTCGGAAAAGTTGCTGGAGATTATGGCAGTGCCGCTCAAAAAGCCATTTCCGTTTCCAGCACTACGATGGTATCCACGAAAAGAGCTTCTCCCTGGAGGGAACAAAACGGGAACTTTGTGGGATCCCGTTGCCATAGCTAAAAGCAGCAGAATAATAGGAAAGAGCATTCAAGATCGCGTAATCGAGAGATAGGTCACAGCCGAGAGTGTTCCCCTATGATCTGTCCGCGAATCGGGAATGTTAGGTCGCCCTGTAAAATTACCTCATACGCTGATCGCGGATAAGATCGCTGTATGACCTGGGCGCGCTTCAGATCGAACAGAATCCGGAGCCGAGAGAGTAGGAGAATAGACAGCCATGAGAAAGATAAGGGAAGCTGGGAAGGCGCAACTTGGGGGGCGGAAGCCCCAATCCGGTTCGGGCGAATTCTACCACCTTACCCAGGACGAGTATGAGCAGATGCTTGCGGACCCAGACTGCGATAGGGACCTGTTCGAGGCCGAGACTGTGGAGATCCTGGAGAAGAAGCGCGCGGAACCGGAGCTCGCCTACAAGATTCGCGAGGACGTCATCAGGAGAGCGGGCTTAGGTCACTGGATAGATCAGTGACAACTTCCATAACGTTCGCGAGTGCTCGGAAAAGGGGCTGGGGATTGTTGATGCTTCATTGACGAAGCAAGTCGGCGGCTTCCTGGTTTCCGGACATCTCGGCAATCTTCAGCGCCGTATTCCCCTGTCGGTCCTCAACCTCGGTATCGGCGTTATGTGCAAGCAAGATCCGCAATGCCTCCAGATTGTTCAAGAAAACGGAGGCCATCAATGGGGTGACGCCCTCGCTGGCCGTCGCGTTCACATCGGCCCCGGCTTGCAGCAGGGACTCCAGTTGTGGAACATCCCCCTTGAATATGGCGCCATGCAGCGGAAAGGCCAGTATGTCGTCCACCTCCGCATAGATGTCATTGGGCATGGGGGCTTTATAGGGTTCCGAGCCATCCAGGCCCAGGGCGAAGTAGAGCGTCGCCAGTTGTCCGTTCTTGTAGATCGTGTTCTGGAGGATGTGATAGATAAAGAAGCGGACATTCACCGGCGTAAACCCGAACTGCTTACGCGGCTCCAGAAGCTGCGCGTCGGTCAGCGAGGTGAGCAGCTTATGCCACTCCTGCGCCTCCGCTTCCAGCGCATCGCACATCGCCTGCTGCGCGTCGGGCGGGGTGGGAATATGGGTGTGGAGCGACACATCCGGCTCTCTGAGGTGCTGCCGATCCGTCTGCAGCCAGGACCAGGCGTGTTCAGCAAGCTGACGCGCCGTGGGAGCGGGGGGCGCGGGCGACCACTCCCACTTGTCCGGGGGGATCTTTCGCAGGCGTTCTACGAATTCACCGAGGTGATAGCGCAGCAGGAAGGCATTGCCCTCCATTTCGGTCTGTAAGTGGAAATTCATGTAGCGGTCCCTTCACAGGCGATTGCCGTTTAATAGCGCATACTTGAAGGTAGGATGACCCATGCGGGAGGCATAGAAGAGGTTGCCGCGCGGGTCCCAGCCGAAGTTGAAGAACCAGCCCGCCGCCCACTGCTTCGAGGGCGTCCAATCGGCATTGCCCTCCTTGCCAAAATCCGGCCAAGGCGCGACCAGCTTCCAGGTCTGCCCGGCGTCTCCGCTCTGCCAGAAGCCCGCCTCTTTGTCTCTCTTACCCACCACAACGATCTGTCGCTCGTCCCTGCCGAAGAAGGGTCCCCAGGCCGCTTCCAGGGCGCTGCCTTGCGCTTGCCAGGTCGCTCCCTTATCTTTGCTGACCAGCAGGCCCTCCCGTGTTACCCAGTAGCCGACGCCCTTGAACACACACAGAACGCGCCCCGTCGGGGTGTGGTCCGAGACTTTCGTCCAGGTCATACCACCATCCCTGCTGCGCAGGATGCCATCGCCCTTGCTGGCGACCAGCGCTCCCGCGTCAAAGATGCCGACCGCCGTGTAGTTCTTGCCCAGCAGTTTCCAGGCTTTGCCGCCATCCGTGCTGAGGTGGAGTTCGCCGTCCGATTCGTGATGGACCGCGAGGAGCACCTGGGGCGAAGTCTGGCTCCAATCCACCGCGCCGTAATCCCAGCCGCGCCCGTGCTGTTGGAAGGTGTTCCAGGTCTTGCCGTTGTCGAGGGTGATGGCGCTGGAGCCGTCCAGCATAAAGCAGGCCAGGCGCTTGCCTGCGGGATCCGCGTTCAGCGCATAGCCCGTCTCGCACCGCCCGCCGGGACTGCCGCTGTCCATGCGGACAAACGTCGCGCCTCGGTCCGAACTCCTCCAGATGCCCTGATCCGGCACGATCATCCGCACATCGCCGGTGGCGCGATCCACGCTGACGCCCGCCGTCTGCCCCGGCCAGCTCACTTTCTTACCTTCCTCCTCCAGATGTTTGAGGACGTCGTCCGAAGCCGCGACCCATTTGCCCTGCGGCGGCGTATCGGTCTTCCCGCCGGGCGCATCCTGCCCCGGACGCATGGCAAGCAGAGCCAGGGCAAAGAGCGTCGCAACG
>Ga0070734_10001707_pt1 | contig 30300 bp, 26 predicted proteins | sample Coa_R1_8_FD_66444 | JGI IMG/M metagenome (GOLD analysis project Ga0070734, IMG submission 66444) | Surface soil microbial communities from Centralia Pennsylvania, which are recovering from an underground coalmine fire - Coalmine... | ecosystem: Environmental > Terrestrial > Soil > Unclassified ... | reverse complement strand
CGAACGTTGAGTCCGTGAATGAGTTCGAGTAACTCGGCGGTGGACGCGGTCTCCGGGGGCGTGTGCTTCTCGCTGTAGATGGCGACTTCTTCGCTGGCTTTGACTTTGCCGCGCACATAAACCTCAGACGCCGGATTGTGGCCGACGAGCACGACGGCGAGTCCGGGACGGTGGCCGGCGGCGGTGAGCGACTTTACTTCGGCGGCGACTTCGGCGCGAATTTCCGCGGCGATTTTGGTTCCATCAAGAATGGTGGCTGGCATGGAGTTTCTATTTTAATTGGTTACTGCATTTACCGCCGAGGACGCAGAGAGCGCAGAGGAATTCTTGCTTGATGCGGCGCGCGTGAGCGTCTGGCTCGCGCAGATTGCCCTCAATATGGGGGCATGACTCCAGCCAAGCCAATAAGGTCGTACTTTGGAACTCCCGAGCGGTGCGATTCCCGCCTTAATTGGTTACTGCATTTACCGCCGAGGACGCAGAGAGCGCAGAGGAATTCTTGCTTGATGCGGCGTGTGAGCGTCTTGCTCGTGCAAATTGCCCTCACTATGGCAGGTGCGGCTCCAGCCAAGCCAATAAAGCCGTACTTTGGAACTCCCGAGCGGCGCGATTCCCGCTCAAGTCAAAGCCTGGCCTACGCTAAGGCCCGCGAATCTTACGTAACCGGCACGGCGCGGACATATCGCGTAGTATGGAGATACACACCACCCGGGCCTCCACCAGCCACTCGACCCTCCTGGCGTAGCTTCACAAGGCACAACGCAGTAAATTGACCACCCAAAATTGATAGATCTTAAGGAGCAGCAAAATGACTGACGGACAAGAGACCTCCGCAACCGAGAGCAGAAGCAAAGGACCGGCTGCTTCCAACTCGCCCGGCCACAAGCTGGCGGAAAAACGAAAAGAAAACCAGCGCAGAAAAAAGATGGCCCACCGCCGCACCATCACCCGCTCCAACACCACCGGTTAAAGAAAAACCGCCGGCGATGCCGGAAGGCAGTTCTTATGAAACCTCAAAAGCTACCGTTGAAACATATTTTGTCGGTGCGCTGCCCCATGTGCGGAGCGCCGCCGAACGAGCGATGCAAGCTCAGCTCCGGGCATCCCTCTTTCCAGACGCACTTCGACCGCGACGCCGCAGCCGCCAAGGTGTCCGCGCCCGAGAACTTCAGTCAGGCGACGATGCGCGTCGTTTGGGAAGGCTTTCGCGGTATTTTTCAAAAAGGTTAGCGCTTGACTACGTCCTTCGCTTCGCCCAAAAAGCGCTTGCTCGATAACAGCCAAGCGAGTGCTACCAAATGCATAGATCCCTCATTGGGATTGGTTCGCAAGCGAACCGATCCGCTGCCTCAGGATGACAAGGTGGTGAGTGTGAGGGAGCTGCGCGCGAGATCCTTCGGCCCGCGAAGAAAAGCGCGGGCTCTCAGGATGACAAGTGGTTGGGGTGGATGAAAAGCAGATTCCTCGTCGCTAGGCTCCTCGGAATGACAAGTGGTTGGGGATGGGATGAATCACGCTTTCTGGATGGGGAATTCTGCGCTGCCGACTTTGGTGATGTTGGCTTCGGCGAAGGCTTGGGCGCGATCCAGAGCAGATTGAAGTTCGGCTTCGTAGCGCTTCATGGTTTCGTCGTCAGCGTCACGAGGGACGAAAATGTTGGCGCTGACGTGCATGAGGGCGCGCGAGAAGGGGCGGGGAATCATGAGGCGGTCCCAGGTATTGAGCACCCAGGGACGGTCGAGGGCGACGTGGAATCCGGCCATGGGCGCTCCGGTGAGGCGGGCGAGCATGACGGGGCCGGGCTTGACGACGCCGCGAGGGCCGCGAGGGCCGTCAATGGTGAAAGCAGAGGACCATCCCCGCTCGGTTTCGCGCTTCATCCCGAGAAGCGCACGGACGGCGCCTTTGCTGCTGGAGCCGCGGACTTTGACGTATCCGAATTTGCGGATGATGCGGCCGGTGTACTCGCCGTCGAAGCTGTCGCTGCTCATGACGCGCCCGCCCTGGTCGCGCCAGAGGTAGATGGAGGGAATCATGCAGCTGTGCCAGAAAGAATAGATGACGGGGCGAACGGAGCGGTCACCGGCGGAGCCCTCTTCCCAGGAGATGGAATAGCGCAGCGTGGAAGCGAGAGCGCGGATGACGAAGTAGCCGATCCACTCGATAAGAAAAAGTTGGACGCGTTGCCAGCGAGTGAAAGTGCGCCAGGGCTTGTCGGGCTGAGCCACGGGGGTATTGTAACGGGTCGCGATGGCCCGCCCCTTCGCAAAAGACGCGAAGGAACGGGGCACCCAAAAAAGTCTTTAAGGGACGAGTTTGAATGCTCGTTTTTTCATCGAACGGTAAACCGAGAAGTCGCGGTGATCGAGTGTGAAGATGGTGTCAATCCTGTGGCGATGCGCCAAATAAACCAGCGTGGCGTCGGCAAGCTGAGGACGAATGTCGGAATATGTCTTCATGATGTCGGCGATGGCTTTGCCCTCCGAGCTGGCAAGCGGAGGCAATTCAAGGAAGCCGTGATCCATGCTTTTTAGGAGTTGCTGGACTGCGCGCGGATAAGCGCGCAGGAGCCAAGCGGCTTCAGTGATGACGGGCCAGCAGGAGAGAAGCGGACTGGGAAGGTGACGTAAAGCTTCGACGCAGGCTGCGTGGTGTTCGTCGGCGGCGGAGAGCATGGCAACCAGCGGGCCGGTATCAACGAGAACGCGTTTCATTTTTTGCCGGCTTATTTGCTGCGCTTGCCGTTTTCGCCAAAGCCCTTTAAATAGCGGGGATTTGTGCTTAAGTCTTTTGGTGGAGATTGGCGTCCGCGGGGTACACAGCCGATAAGTCCGGTTTCTTCGGCGAGATCGAAGGCATGGCGTTCGCCTGAAGACTGGCCGAGATAAGTCTCCAAAGCTTCGCGCACCAGCTCAGACTCAGTTTGTCCTTTTGCGCGGGAGCGTTTGCGAAGGCGTTCGCCCAGAGTTTCAGGGACGCGAATCGTAATGCGATGAGTGGACATTCGGTTTGTATCCTGTCAGACATATTACCATAATTGTCTGACACATCTATAGCGTGTGCAGGTAGGCGATGAGGTCGTTGATTTGCTGTTGCGAGAGGACCTGACCGAAGCCGGGCATTTTTTCTCGTCCGTAGCGGATAACATCGGTCATGCGGTCGTCGTTGGCGGGCATGCCGCTGGCAGGGAAGAATGGCTTTTTGTAGATCCCTTTAAGACCGGGGCCTTTTTTGCCGCGGGTGGAGTAGGGTTCGTGGCAGCGGTCGCAGTAATCGTCATAGACTTTGCGTCCGGCGGATTGTTGCGGGTTGAGTCCAAGCTGGGCGTCGGTTTTGCGGAGTTCGGTGTCGCATCCAAAGAGAAAGATAAGAACGATGAGAGTGGGAATTAAGATGAATAAAGATTGCTTTGGTTCCATCGGGCTCCTGGGCCGCCGTACAATATCTTTAAGTCTTTAATCTTTGCATATTAGAACAAAGCTATGGCAGTAAACGTAAAGCGCATTTACGAAGCACCCCAAAAAGCTGATGGGACGCGGGTATTAGTGGACCGATTGTGGCCACGTGGCGTGAGCAAAGAGCGGGCCGCGCTGGACGCCTGGCTGAAAGAACTGGCTCCGTCGGATGAGTTGCGGCAGTGGTTCCACGCGACGCCGAATGGCTGGCTGCAATTTCGCAAGAAGTATTTGAAGGAATTGGCGAGGCCAGAAGCTGCGCCGGATTTGAATGAACTCTACAAACTGGCGCACAAGCGCAAACATCTGACGTTGTTGTATGCCTCGAAGAATGAAGAGCGGAACAATGCGACCGTGCTGAAAGATTTGCTGGATGGGATGAAAAAGCCTCCGACGGGGACGGGGCCGGCGCGAGGAGCAGCGCGAACCGCGAAAGTGCAAGCCATGCCGAAGCGATGAGTTTGCGGTTGTCTCGCCCCTTTGCAAAGAACACGAAGGAACTGGGCATCCAGGTAAGTTTCAAGATTTCGGCTGGGCCAATGCGGCGATCGTAGCCTGAGTAGCTTTTAAGTAATCGGCGGGAGCGAGCAAAATCTGAAGGCCGCGAATTCCAGCGGAAATCGAAATTTCGTCGAATAACTCTGCGGTTTCATCCACAAACACTGGATATTCTTTCTTCCCGGCGAGAGCGGTGACTCCTCCGCGGATGTATCCGGTAAGGCCTTGCAACTCTTTCACCGGAACGAGCTGAATTTTGCGATCTCCGGAAGCCGCAGCGAGAGCTTTGAGATCAAGCTCGGCGTCGCCGGGAATGACGGCGAAACAGAGGCCGTGGCGGTCGCCGTGCGCGAGCAGCGTTTTGAATACTTGCTCTGGTGGCATGCCGATTTTGGCGGCCACGGTTTCGGCGGCAAGATCGTCGGGGTCCACTTCGTATTCGCGCAGGCGATAACTGATTTTCAGTTCATCGAGCCGGCGGGCGGCATTGGTCTTGTGGGGCATGGAAATATCTTAACTACACTCAGAACGACAGGTCCTTCGACTTCGTGGATTCAATTCGCAAGCGAATGAATCCACTGCGCTCAGGATGACAGGATGTAAGGTTTCAAGAGTTGCGTCCCAGGGCGCAGGAGCTTTATAGTCTCGTTGCATGAAGATAATTTTGAACTGGATTTTGAGCGCTCTGGCCGTTTGGTTGGTGGCGCGGCTGGTGCCGGGATTTCACGTGAGCGGGCCGCTCGCGGCGCTGATTGCTGCACTGGTGATTGGGTTCATCAACGCAACCCTCGGATTATTCCTGAAGATTATTACCTTCCCGCTAACCCTTATCACGCTGGGAATTTTCTGGCTGATTATCAATGCCGTGATGATTGAGTTGGCGTCGGCTATTGTTCCGGGTTTCCATGTGGATTCATTTGGCGCGGCGTTCTGGGGAGCGATTGTTCTCAGCATTGTGAATATGCTGTTTAAGTGGCTGGCTGGAACGGAGAAGAGCGCGTCGTAGGTTTACAAATGTATAGGTCCCTCGTTGGGATTGGTTCGCAAGCGAACCAATCCGCCGCCTCAGGATGACAAAGGGGATTCTAGTTTTTCTTCTTTGGTTTTAAGGCCTGCCAGTCGGCATCGCTCAACATTCTGCCCAAGCTGCCAAACTCCCCTGCGCCTTGCAGCCATTCGCCGCCGTCCATGGTAACGACTTCGCCATTGATGTATCCGGAATAATCGCTGACAAGAAATGCCGCTAGGTTGGCAAGTTCTTCTACTGTTCCAAAACGTCCGAGAGGATTTTTTTCGAGAGCAACTTTTTCCAACTCTGGCAACGGCAGCACGCGGGAGAATGCGCCTTCCGTGGGGACAGGCCCCGGCGCGATAGCGTTCATACGGATACCGCGGTTGCCCCACTCGACCGCAAGGCTGCGTGTGAGAGCCACGACTCCAGCCTTGGCTGTCGCGGACGGAGCGACGTACGCTGAACCAGTGTGCCAATAAGTTGCAGCGATATTGAGCACCACTTTTTTCTGATGAGGATTGGATGCCTGAAGCCAGCGGCGCCCGCAGGCGAGGGTGATGTTAATCGTGCCAGTTAATACGATGCCGAGGACGGCATTGAACGCGCCGGGTGAAAGTTCTTCAGTGCGGGCCAGAAAATTTCCAGCAGCATTATTGACGAGAATGTCGAGCGGCGCGTCGGCCCAGATGGTTGCGATCATCTCTTCGACTCGAGCGAGATCACGAACATCACAGGGATGAGCCTGAATCTTGCCTTTTGGAGAGAGTTCGAGAACTGCCTGCTCCAGCACTTCCTGACGGCGTCCGCAGATGTGCAATGATGCGCCGAGTTCGAGAAAGCGCTGCGCCATTCCCTTGCCAAGGCCAGTGCCGCCGCCGGTAATGAGGATGTTCTTGTTACGTAGAAGATCAGATTGAAACATGATCTTGCATTCTACTGAGCAGGAGCGGTTTTGGGTTTGTGTAATTTACGGCGAATGTCCGGCCAAAATTCTTTCACGACAAAAGTAATGGTGTCGTAGCCCATCTCACTACCCCACACGCTGGCGGTATTGGAAAGCGTGCGATCGCCGCTGGGGTGGTAGCTGTATGTAGAAATAGCAGCTGAACTGGCACTACCCAGAATTTCGGAGAAGTTGAACTGTGTGTGACCGTTGTCCCCGCGAGTAAGAAAAACGCGGCTAATGGCATAACCTGTGCGGTGTGCGAAGCTACCTTGCCCGGATTGAAAAAAGCGGGGATCCTGACGAAGTACGGAGGTGTAAACGGCGCCAACCATGAAGTTTTCGATGGTGCCGTCGGCAAAAGCGGCGCCATAACGTTTGCCGTATCCCTCTGCGCCCTGACCATAGCCGGGTTCACTGTTTTCCGCCTGGCTGATGCCTGAGAGAAAGCCATACCAGACAAATTGGACTGGATCGAAAGCACTCCGCGTGACGACTTTGAATTTTTGCCCAGTGGTTAACGGCGGAACCTGGCCGCTATTCTCAAGGGTCAGGAAATTTGGGAGTGCATAGAAAAGGCGGTCTTTGGATGTGGCTTGCGAGTTCGCCGATTGATTGTCCGTCTTCTTATCGGCTGCTTGTGAAGATGAGGGGCTATTGGGCAGCGTTTGCTGCGTCGATGACGGCGTACTTGTGGTTTGCGCTACGGCGGCCACACAAGAAAAAAAGAGAATCAGAAAGATTTTTGACTTAGGCAAAAGTGGGATCCAGTGTTCCGTTGTTTGTGTATGATGCGATTTTACCAATGTCGGCGGACTTCTCGTAATTTCCCGTAGAACTTTACGTTACTTTACAGAGAAATCTGATGCGGCCAGCTTATGGTGCGGTTGCCGTACGTGCGCTTCGTGCGGCAAGTAAATCTTGCGGCAGTTCGCGTTGATCTTCGCGGGGGTCGTAAACGGTCTCGGCATAGTGAGACGGATTAAAACGGCCGGTTGCCAGATACGCTACGCCCATTGTTCCAGCCACCCAGGGATGCAAGCAAAACAGCGGCACTGCATATTTCTTTGTTTTGACTAGCGACTCAAGGACCCCGCGGGTGGATTTACTCCGGCCGAGGCCGGATACTTGCGGAATCACAAAAGCTGAAAAACGCAGTTCCGGATGTTCATGACCATATCGCACCAGCAATTTCGCGATTTCTTTGGGGGTGGTGAATCCGGTGTCGGCCAAAACATTGCGGTGCAGCGCATGCGGATAATAACGGTTCAGAACTTCTTTCGCGAAATCGGAGCAATTGCGAAATAGAAGATTGAAATGCGCATGGTTGGCACGATCATTCAAATAATGGATGACTTCGTCATCCTGCTCCGGCGTGGTTTCCAGTTCGAAGCCGTAAATTTTGCGATCATAGGACGCGCCGAGAAGCTGAATCCATTCGCCCTTGGGAGCGCTGTCGTTTGGGCCGTCTGCAATCAAGGATGAGTAGTGCTCGCGGCGGTATTGATCGCGCAATGCATCTACGGTTTTTTCATCCACTTTGGGAGGAACATCAGAGGTTTTATCTACCGCATAAAGATAGGGAATCAGTGGAACTGCGATCCAGTCGTAACCGGCAACTTTGTGATAGCGGCTGATAACGACTCCCATTTCGCCCGGATTGCAGCGGCGAAGCGTAATGGGAGTTTCTGCACAAACCCGCGAAAGATATATGGCGGCGTGTCCGGTGGGATTCATGGCGCCGAAAAAACCGAACGGTTCTTCCAGGAGGAGAGTGGCTTGGGCGTGCAGCGAGCTCCCGAGGCAATGAAGCCCTAGAATAAGAATTGCAAGTATTTGCGGCTTTTTCACTTAACCCTTGTGCTTTCGATACAAATTCGGCATCGCCGGTTGGCCAGAACGGGGGGCTTAATTATTAGCTCAAACCCGCAGTTCTTGGCCAAGTTGCGCCGTCTATGTATGTGTATTTTCTTTGTATTAGCGGTTAAGTGTCATGTAACCAAAGTTTTGCGTCCGGCGAATGCGGAAAACCTATTTGTGCCAAACCTTTTGATTACTTGACGAAGGCTTTCCGTCTCGCTTGGACTTCAGCCACACATCGTTGCGAAATGTTTTGCACTCAACATCTTGTTGCAAAAATGAAGAATTTGTTGCAAGACACAAAAAATGACAATTTACTACTTGCTTCCGTTGTTTTACAGCGATAGATTCATTCCGTTCATGCATCCGGCCTCTCATTCTCCCATGGGACTTTCAGCCGGAGACTTTATTCTCTAGCCCTTTTCAGACATCGCCGTTGAACAGCTAGAGTCGCGTGTTCTACTCAATTTGGCGTAAAAGATCGAGGTGTCGGGCATGAAAAAGACAGGTGTCGCACAAGTTCCCCGTGCCATTGCGGGCATCCTATTCAGTTTTGCATTTGTTTTGTCAGCAGTGGCTTCGACCCCACAATACGTCGTGACAAATGACGACGTGATGGGAAATTTCTCGCAAAACGGCGTGACTTTTTATACCGTGGGAGCGAATGGAAGTCTTACGTTCCTTGAGCAGGTTCCAACTGCGGGCTTTGGCATCTCGGGTGGTTATTTTCCTGCGAACCGCGTAAGGACGCTCAATGCAGGCAACAATCAATGCGTCTTCGCTTCTGATGCAGCATCCGGCGACATTTCCTTTATTAATGTGAACACTTTGTCACTTGGAGGGAGCGTGACGGGATCGCAGAATGATACCGGCGCGTCGAATGGTATTGGCCTAGCCTTGAATAGTCAGTACCTCTATGCAAGCTTCACAGATGCGAGCACGATTGGAACATTCCAGATTCAGCCGGGCTGCGCGCTCAGTTTTGTCAGCGATGTTCAAGCCGGCGGATTGCAGGGCGGCATTGTTGACGGCATGGCCGTCAACGGCAACATTATGGTCGTGACTTATGGAGACGGGTCGATTGAGTCTTTCAACATTGCATCCGGACTTCCAGTTTCTAATGGGGATAAGCAGAATTCAACCGGGGCGGCGAAAGGTAATAGCTATCCGAGTGGCGTTGATATTACGCAAGATGGACACTTCGCCATTTTTGGCGACACTTCGACCTCTACTTTGATTGAAGTATCGGACATTTCCTCTGGCAAACTCAGCCAGACCATCGCATATCTTTCACCGACGGGAATTAATTCGAGCAACGTTATGCTGAGCCCGGATGAAAGTTTGCTTTATATCAGCAATACGCAGGGCTCTGCAATTTCCGCTGCATTTTTCGATAAGACTAATGGCACGCTCGGCAAAGGCTGCCGCACGGGGTTGCTGCAAGGCTACGGATCGGTTTGGTATTACCTGGGTGGGCTCACGTTGGCCAGTCCGAATGGCACCGGGCAAGCGGTTTACGCGGCTGAGTATGGGCCAACTTCTTCTATTGCAGTGATTCCGGTCGTTTCATCCAACGGGAAGTGCGCATTGACCGGAGCAGCCAATACCCCTGTGTCAGATCCCAATAGCCCTGGACTATTGTCAATTGCAATGTTTCCGCCTCGCGCTTTCTAATATGGGAGGCAAAAGGTTTGAATGTTTTCGTTTTTCTTTTGGAGAAATCAGGTTTAAGGAGCGGAACATGGGTTCGGCGCAAAGATACTTCCTGGCAATTTTAATTATTGGGTTCGGCACTTTATATGCGACCGCGCAAAACTGCCCGGCACGGCCGAAAATGGGAACCGTGGTGCAGGACCCGCTGAATCTTATCAGCACCAACGGCGAACTGGATGCGGACTTCGTCATGGGACATTCGGTGGATGACCAGGGTTACACACACTACTGTTTCAACTACAAAACCTCCAAGAATTTCGTGGAATCACCGACCCTGCGTTTGAATCAAGGCGACATTCTTAAGCTCGGCGTGAAGAATGATATTCAGAGTGATGGCTCCGCGGGCATGAAAATGCCGCCTTCCTCAGCAGCAACCTGCGGAGATAGTGGGCAGATGACGGTTAGTTCCACCAACATCCATTTTCATGGATTAAATGTGCCGCCTAACTGCCATCAGGATGACGTCATCAACACGCTGATTCAGCCCGGAACGCCGGGATTCCAATACAACATGCAGATTCCCAGCACGCAGCCCCCGGGACTCTACTGGTACCACCCACACGTTCACGGTTTTACGGAATTTCAGGTCAATGGCGGCGCATCCGGAGCGCTGATCGTGAATGGGATGGAGAAAGTTCGCCCCGAAGTCACCGGCCTCACGGAGCGCGTTTTCGTGATTCGGCAGCAATATCTTGTTCCCTGGGTTCCGGGTCCGTACCAACTGACGATCAACTATCATCAGGCGGTTTTTGGTTTGCCCTTGCCGAAGATCGAAATGAAGCCCGGAGAAAAACAATTTTGGCGCGTAGCCAATGCGACAATTCAGGATTTTCTTCCACTGCAAGTGCAATACAACCTCAAAGCCCAGCCCCTGGAGCTGATAGCGCTGGATGGTTATCCACTGGCACAACCGCGCATGGTCAATACCATTCTGATTCCTCCGGCGGGCCGCGCGGAGTTCATTGTGCAAGCGCCGAGCGCTGGTGAATCGGCTTCATTCATTACCAATAACTATTCGACCGGCCCCACCGGCAACCCGGATTTGCTGCAAACGCTCGCCAACATCGAGTTGAGCACGGACGCCGATAAAGATGGTTACAAGGCACCTGCCACGAACACGCCGGTAGATAATTCGAAATTCATGGATGCAAACAAGCAGCCTGCGACCACAGAACGCAAGATATATTTCTCTGAGGAATTTGGCGGCACAAACGGCCCAATTCAGTTCTACATTACGGTTGACGGGCAGCCGCAAAAGGTGTTCGAGGCTGACGAAAAACCTGCAATTACGACTCAGGTCGGCGCGGTGGAAGAGTGGACGATTGAGAACCGCGCACTCGAAACCCACGCGTTCCATATCCATCAACAGCACTTCCGCGTATTGGAAATTGATGGAAAGCCGGCACCGAATCAAGACCTGATTGACACCATCACTATTCCTTTCTGGGAAGGCCCGGGACATCCCTATCACAGCGTGAAATTGCGCATGGATTTCAGCGATCCAACCACGGCTGGAACGTATGTGTTCCATTGTCATATCTTGTTGCATGAAGATCTTGGAATGATGCACAAAATTCTGGTGCAACCGGCTGGCGCGCACTAGACGCGATTCGCGATAAGGTCCACTTCAATGGAGGTTTGCAGCGATGCGGAAGAATATTCTGGTCGTTTTAGGGTGTAGTGCGCTGCTGGTAGCGGTTTATATGACGGGAAATCGCAATGCGACGGCCCATGCATCCACGTTTTCTCAGGGCGTAGTGCCGAAATCTTATGGCCGGCTGGTGGCAGCCATCCCTGATCAAATCGGGACAGGGCTGATTTTTGAAGGCACGGACGGCGTCATTCGTTTCGTCAGCATTACAGGCATGAAAGAAGGCGAGTTGGCGCGCTACGACCAAACGCCAACCCGAGGCGGAATCCCTAAATCCTATGGACGACTGGTGACGGCTGTCGTGAATAACGAAGGCACAGGCTTGATTTTTGAAGATGACAAAGGCGTCATACGGTTCGTGACGATTACTGGCGTGAAAGAAGGCGAACTCACGCGCGAGTAGGACCGCCGGTGTATTTAGTTGAATTTTTCAAGATGCCGGTGCCCGCGCCGGGAATTTTTTTCGGGGCCGTCAAGGACTCGAAACCCCAGAAGTCATCGTGGTCCAGAATTTCGAGTCCCATTATGAAGCCTGCTCTCTCTGCTCTTTTTACCCACGCGACTCTTGTCAGGCTGCGTTGAGGGTTGGATGGGATCTGAATCCAGATTTTTTCTCCCGCCGCACAAAGATTTGTGCTGGATACGCAGGCTCCTCTGCGGCTCACGTCAAGGGTGCTGGTTAATTCCTCAGAAAGTGGCCCAATATCTCGAAACAACAGGACCGGGATATTGCATTGCACTCTGGGGCTGCGTTGAATACGCCGGTATAACTCCATGGCCGATAGCGAGAGACCTCGAAACTGGTCCAATTGCCATGGTCCCAAAAACTTTGCGCGTGCCACAAGAGAAGTTGTCTCGCTGATTAACTCGGATAAAGAGGTGAGAATTATAGAAGCGTGGGCTTTACCGGGCAGAGCTTCCTGCAAGCTCTCACGGTACGAATCCACCATGTTCTTTCCCGTTTCGTAAAAATGATCGCGGCAGATGGGGCGGCCATTCAAGGTCGCTTCAGCGACGTTGGAGCAGCTTATCCAGGCACAATCACGCTTTTCCTCAAGACTGCTGTCTTTGGTCTTGGTGAAGCGGCTCAAAAATTTACTTCTTTGTATTGACATCGCGGTGATCACCCATGGAGGAAAAAATAAGATTTAGAGTTGAGTTCAGCTCTTCCAGGCGGAATGGCTTTTGAATGAAATAACTGCGAGATGGTTTGTTGGTGCTGTTTTCCCATTCGGCACGCGTGATGCCACCGGACATGAACAAAATGTGGATTCCGGGACGGAGGCGGGCAATTTCTCTTGCGGCATTCCAGCCCGAGCCGCCGCTCATATCAATGTCCGTGAATAGTAGATCAATATTTTGAGAATGTGAGTAGCTGATAATAATCGCTTCAATTGCGCTCGCCGCCTCGACAACGTGAACTCTCAGCGACTCCAAATAAGCGCGAAGAACCTCGCGTATGGCGCTTGAATCATCCACCAGCAAAACGGTCCTCAAAGGATGGCCACTTCCTTGAGGTGGGAGAGTTGATGGTTCAAGACAATATGGGGAAGCGCCAATTCATTTCGACCCATCTCGTTAATTGCATGGCCGTGGGACATCAATAACACCCGTGGCTGCCTCACTCCCCAGCAGCCACGAGCATCTGTGGTTCCCAACTATGTTTCTAGTAAGCCATGCTTCTCAGGCATGCGTCTATCCGTTTTGCGCAGACTGGGTGACGAAGAAATGGTCGGAGCGATTAGCACATTGTGAATAGAAACGTCTATCCGTTTCACGAAAAACGATAGAAAATTTCACAACACGCTCTTCCTAGCATTTTGTTGCGGCCTGCGTCTATCCATTTTGCGCAGGCCATGTAAGTGCAGAAAATACGTGTGGATTTATCTAATTGTTTCATAGTAGTTTTTCTAATAGCGATAGAAATTTTACTAATAAGCTATTATTCCCCTACGTGACGAAGGGTTTTGCGCGATGCAGTTTGCTCCGCCGGACGAATTAACCGGCAATCTTTTCAGGGTCCTTGGGTCTGGAACGGAACAAAGGGTCGCTCACAGTTTTGAAGAAGCCAAATTTATTCTTCAACGTCACTTCCCGCAAAAATACACGCTATTAGAGCGAACCGCGCAATGCCAGGTGAAGCTCCAACACAAAAAATTGAAGCACGTTCTTTTGAGCTCTGCCTGGTTTTCGCCCGCGATGGAAATCTATTCCGCCCCAGCCACTCCTTTTTACGCGTTATATTTCCGGCTTTACGGGTCATCGGAATACACCGTACACAAACATTCATTCGTCACTTCACCTGCACGAGGCGCGTTTTTACCCGGCTTGCAACCGGTCCGGGTGATTACGGAGCCAAACTGGCATGTCTTTTCGGCGAAATTTTCTCCTGAGGTTTTGCAAAAGGAGCTATCGCGGTTGCTGGACCGCGAGGTTGTTCGCTCGCTAGAGTTTGACCCTGCGGTCCACTTCGATCGCGGCGCTGGTATGTTCGTGCGGCGCTGTTTGACGGATCTGTTTAAAAAGGCGGGTAAACAGGAATCCTGCGTTGGAGAATTAGCGCTGGAGCAAGCCGAACAAGCACTGATGACGCTCATATTAGAGGGCTTGCGACACAACTACTCAAAATTTATTAACGGCCCCGAAAGAGAAATCGCCCCCTGGCAACTCCGCGTTGTCGAAGAATTTATCCGCGAATCTGCTGATCAACCCCTTTCGCTCGGCGATCTTGCAGCCGTCAGCGGAGTGAGTTCACGCAGCCTCCAAAGCATGTTCCTGCGCCGAAGGGGATACTCGCCTATGGAATTTGTTCGACGCGTTCGTTTTGAGCGCGTGCGAGACGAACTCCTCCATCCCAAACACAATGCCACTGTTACATCATCCGCTATGCAGTGGGGCTTCTCGCATCCCAGCCGTTTTGCCATGGATTACCACGCCAAATTCGGAGAGAAGCCCTCAGAAACGCTGCGCCGCGCGATGAAACAAAAATAAGAAGTGTGAGAATTTTCGCACCGCAAAAACAACGGTCGAAAGGTCAGACCACAATATGGGTCTGCGCAAAACGGATAGACGCTTCTTCGAAGACGTAGCCAACTATTAATAATCGTTCCAAAAGCTGCAACGCTCGCGACTTTGGGAGACGGCGGTCGCGGGCGCTGCCAGCTTGGGAATCAAAATACGTACAACACAATAAGTACATGATTCGTAGTCGCGGAGTGTCTTCCGGGTCGAGTGTGGATAGAGAACGCCTAGCAACCAAAAATTGACCGGCTTACTGAGGAAATTTTAAGTATGGTTTTTCCTGGGCCGGACGCATTGACCGGCGGTTTTCTGAAACGGTTGGACTCGAATAGTGAGCAGTTGGTTTCACGGAATTGGGATGAAGTCTTATCTCGTCTCGAACAATGCGGCCCTATTCATTTTGAAATGCGCAACCGCGCACTACAGGGCCACGCAAAGCTGGAACTCAAAAATCTAAAAGATATAGCCTTATGCTACACGTGGTTTTCCCCGGCGATGGAAATTCGTTCCACGCCCGATTCTCCCTACTACAAACTGATTTTCTGCAATCGAGGTACATCGGAGTACATATTCCATAAACAGACCATCGTGTCTTCTCCATCGCGTGGCGTATTTCTTCCAGGCATGCAGCCGATGCGTGTTCGCACGGCTCCAAATTGGGAGGTCTTTGGGGCGAAGTTTTCTCCTGATGCGCTAAAAGGCGAGCTTTCACGACTGCTGGATCGGGAGATCATCCGTCCGGTAGAGTTTAGTCCCAGCGTAAATTTCGAAAAAGGCGCAGGATTAATCATAAGAGGCATTCTTGGGCAGCTCTTTGTGCAAGCTGGAAATCCCAATACAGGCCAAGCCGATTTCGCCATACGGCAAATGGAGCGTTCTCTCATTACCCTTGTATTGGAAGGACTGGGGCACAATTACACAAAATTAGTAAACGGCATCGAGAGGGAAATTGCTCCCTGGCAACTTCGAGCGGTCGAAGAATTTATTCATCAATCGGCCGATCAGCCGCTCACTTTGGGAGATTTGGCCGGAGCCGGGGGAATCAGCGCCCGCAGCCTGCAAAATATGTTCCTGCGCCGCCGGGGCATTTCGCCCATGGAATTCCTGAGGCGAGTGCGCTTTGAGCGCGTTCGCGAAGAACTTATACATCCAAATCATGATACGACCGTTACTTCTGCTGCTGTTCGATGGGGATTCTTGCATCCGAGCCGTTTCGCGGCGGAATATCAAAGTCGTTTCGGAGAGAAACCTTCGGAAACGTTGCGTCGATCGTCAAAGTCAAATGGCTGAAGTGGCCCCCAAAACCAAAGCTCACCCAACGCCTACACCAACGGATGCTCGGGATTGTAATTGTGGCGCAGGGTCAGCGAGCCGTCCGCGTTGAGCTTTTGCCGGCACGCCCAACGAACTGAGTGGCGCATGCCCTTGACCTCGAGTTCCGCTTTCAGGCGCAGGCCTTCCCATTGTGCGCCGGCAGGCAGGATCAACATAGCCTGATGAACTCCTGTCGGTTTCGGATATCCGGCATCTATGCAGCCTGACACGCGGATTTTGTTGTCTTCACTGAACACGGTGAGGCGGAGCACTCCCGGAACCGGCGCGATTCCATCGTTCTTCAGTCCCAATACCAGACCATTCGCGCCGTCGCGGGTAAAAGTCCAGATAAAGGATGGACGAATGCGATAGCCGATTCGGCGGGCCATTTCATCGATCGGTCCGGGAAACTTGTCGTAGTAACTCAAAAGATTGCCGGCAGAGAGCTTGTGCCAATTCCATAACGACAGATAGTTCACGCCAACATCGGCTGCGTGAGAAATAATCTGCTCGTTATATGTAATCCCGTCTTCGTCGGTGCGGAGTTCCTTCGCATCGCCGGTGGTGAAACCAACCTCGCATATCGCCGCCGCCCATGGCGGGCGGTAGCTCAACGCCTCGATCTGTGTGTTCTCGATGAAGATCGTGTCGGTGCGCAGCCAGTTGTTGGTGCGCATCGTACGATCAAGCGTGTCGGCGTTGCCTACGTTGCTGAAGTCTGGCTGCGTGTTGGTGGCCAGTGGAACTTTCGTCCAGAGGTCAAGTTGCGTCTCGAGCATGGCCATCCAAGTCTGTTCCGCGATCAGCTGGCTGGGAAAGGGATTGCCTTCGTAAGGCCAAGTGTGACCTTCACCCCAAAAGCCGTACATCATCGTATCCATGAACTCAACCTGAGTATGGCCATTGAATTCGGCGGCCAGCAATTCGTTTAATTCGCGAAACGCAGCCTGGTACGCGGGGTGATCGTAACGCGGCACGCGGTTATCTTTCTTGTAGCGTGTTTCCGCGGGGTCGCCCTTCCACTCGCCTTTGAGCTTTACGTAGGGAACCTGATTGAGGAGAAAGTCCGGCATACCGGGCTCGGGAGAATCGGGATTCTCAAGCTGGATTCGGAAACCGATGGCCTTGTCGTAGCGCCGCGCCAGATCAAACGTAGCCTTCCAATACTCCGGGAAGTCGAGCCGGCCCGGTTGCTTCTGAATCTCGCGCCAGTTAGGGCGAATGTAAACCTTCTGCGCGAATGGCAGCTTGATCAGATCTTCGAGAGCGCGCTCCTGGGTCTGGCCGGGCACGTTGATTGGTCCTGTGTCATCGGAGACGTAAACCAACAGGCCCATGCCGTAATTGCTGACGAAGTCTTTCGACGGCGAAGTGATCATGGAGACGTCACTATCGGGAACTACTGCGCACGGACCGTACTGCGGGAATGGCCCCTGATACAACCGGTCGGGAACCGATGGCCCCGATCCCCAGTCGTATTTGTCCCAATTGTGCTCGGGTATGGAGGCGTTGGCGCTGGTCTTAAGCAGGCTGGCTGCGAGTCCGGTTGCAGTCGCAGATTTCAGGAAGTTGCGTCGATCCATTTAGCTCCTCCTAAGGCAAGTTCACAGCAAGGGACGCGATATCGGGAATAATACATTAGAGTCGAAATAACACGAAAGCGTATGGAATAATTCGTAAGTCGGAAGCTGGCTCGGTCGACGATTGTTCCTTCTTCCGCGATATGGAGACCTTGAGAGGATTTTGAAGGAGTGCCCATTGAACCCTGCGATTCGAAAACGCAGCCAGAACGCGAGCGCCAGCTTTCGTGACTTAATGATCCATAACCGCCTCTCGGGAAAAGGCGGCATCTATGCCGTCTGTTCCGCGCATCCTTCGGTCATTGATGCGGCCATTCTGCAGGCCAAGGAGAATGACTCTTTTCTCCTCGTAGAATCCACTTCCAGTCAGGTCAATCAGCTAGGTGGTTACAGCGGGCGCAGTCCGAGTCAGTTCGCTGATTTTGTCCATGCAGTCGCGCGCCGGCTTGGATTTCCCGAAGATCAAATATTGCTGGGCGGGGACCATCTGGGACCATTTCCGTGGAGGGTCGAAACAGCAAAGAGCGCTTTGAACAAAGCTTGTGAACTGGCCCGGGCTTGTGTACTCGCCGGCTACCGAAAAATCCACCTCGATGCGAGCATGGCATGTGCCGATGACTCAAAGGCGCTTTCTGAGCATACGGTAGCGCAGCGCGCTGCTGTACTTTGCGAAGCCGCCGAAGAGGCTCTGAAGCATTTGCCTCCGGGCATCGACGCTCCTTTATACGTTATTGGAACTGAAGTTCCTGCTCCGGGGGGCGAGTCGGCACAAGGTGCTCCCCCTGCCGTTACTACGGTCGAGAGTCTCCACCAGACCCTGCAAATCTTTCAACAGGCATTTGAAGAGAGAGGTTTGTCGGCAGCCTGGCAAAGGGTTGTCGCGGTGGTCGTTCAGCCCGGAGTGGAGTTCGGGGACGATGTTGTATTTGAATATGACAGGGCAAAGGCGCGTGCACTCTCGGCGGGATTGCCTGGCACCACGCTCGTGTACGAAGCGCACTCCACGGACTATCAGTCGCCCGGGGCTCTGGCCCGAATGGTCGAAGATCACTTCGCCATTCTGAAGGTCGGCCCATGGTTGACCTTTGCCTTCCGGGAAGCTGTGTTCGGCTTGAGTGCAATCGAGCATGAACTACTTGCCCGAGAAAAAAGTCAGAAGCCATCGCAGCTGCGCGAAGCACTGGATCAGGCAATGCTGCACAATCCAGTTTACTGGCGGTCGTACTACAACGGGGATGAAAACAAACTGCGCATCGCGCGGGCTTACAGTTATAGTGACCGCTGCCGGTATTACTGGCACGAAATTTCGGTTCAAGCCGAGATCGAGCGCTTGATTGCCAATCTCGCGGCACGGCCGATCCCATTAACCCTCATCAGTCAATACCTGCCGCTGGAATATGAGCCAGTCCGGACGAAGCAAATCGAGAATCACCCGGGTGCGATTATTCGTTACCACATCCAGTTAGTGCTGCGTTCGTATGCGATGGCGTGCGGAATGGCTTAGACGGATTTCCATACACGGTACTGAATTTTTTGCTTCCCAATCTTTCACTGTCTAGCTACGCACCTAAATATTCCGGTTGACAAAGCCAGTAAACGGAAGTAAAAGTAATCGTTCGTAAATTTACGAAACTCATTCGCATTCGAATTCAGAGCAGCGTTTTTTAGAGTCCAACTTTAGGAGGCTCGTCCATGCCCGTATCCCTCAGCGCCCGATACATCCTCGGGACGCTCTTTCTTTTGCTTTTGGTAGCCATTGGCTTCGCTACACCCTCATGGGCGCAAAAGGATGCCGGAACCATGGTAGGACTGGTGCGCGACACTGGCGGCGCAGCGATTGTTGGCGCCAAGGTCACGGTGGAAGACGTGGATCGAGGCGTCCAAATGACGCTCTCCACCAGCGATCAGGGGGAATATGTCGCGAGTCCGCTGCATATCGGGCGCTATAAGGTCACGGTGGAAAAGCCAGGCTTCAAGAAGGCTGTGTCGGAGGTTGTTGAGCTGAATGTGCAAGGACGTGTCGCCATCAACATGACCCTCCAAGTGGGGCAAATATCCGAAGTCGTGGTGGTCACGGGTGCGCAACCGCTGCTCGAAACCGAAACTTCCGAGTTGGGACAGGTCGTTGACCAGAAGCGGGTGAGCAACCTTCCCCTGAATGGCCGGAATTTTGCGCAGTTGGCATTGCTCAGCCCGGGCACCGCGCCAAGCGAACCGGGCGCACGCGATGAAGGCGGATACGGTTTTAGCGCCAATGGTGCGCGGTCGCTACAGAATAATTTCTTGCTGGACGGAGTGGACAACAACTCGAACCTGCCTGACTTGCTCAACGAAACGAACTTCGTGATTCAGCCCCCGGTGGAAGCTCTACAAGAATTCAAGGTACAAACCAACGCCTACAGCGCGGAGTTTGGGCGCGGCAATGGAGCCATCGTAAATGCGGTCATCAAATCGGGGACCAACCAACTGCACGGCTCGGCGTGGGAGTTTCTCCGCAACAATAAATTGGACGGAAGGAACTATTTTGATGCGGTGGGCCCAGTTCCTCAGTACCAACAAAATCAGTTTGGGGCAACATTCGGCGGACCAGTTTTGCTGCCTAATTTGTACGACGGCAGGAACCGCACGTTCTTCTTTGTAGATTACGAGGGATTCCGGGTGCGCCAGGCGCAGACCCAAACTGCATTCGTGCCGCCGACGGCGTGGCGGACAGGAGATTTTTCCAGCCTGATTGACTACACCACCGTGACCGGCAGAGATTGCAACGGCGTACCGACATACGCAGGCGAGATCTTCGACGCCAAGCTAGCACAAACGAATTGCGGCGTTCCTTTTCAATATGACGCATCGGGAAAGCCCCTGAATATTATTCCAGCGAAGCCGGTCGTGGCGGGAGGTGGATCGCTCGACCCGTTGGCGCTGCGTCTGGCCGCGTTGTATCCAGCAGCCGGGCCGATCAATTCGAGCGGGAACAACTTCCTTGCCAATCCAGTGCGCCAGGAAACCCGCAACAATTTCGACGCGCGTGTGGACCAGAAATTCAATGAAAATGACAATACCTTTTTTCGATTCAGCTTCGAAAATCAGCCGAGCTTTATTCCCGGAACTTTTGGCGGGCTGGCGGATGGCGGTGGATTCTTCAGCGGCGAGGAGGATTTTTCCTATCGCAGCTTTGCCACCAGTTGGACGCACATTATCAAGCCCACGCTGATCAATGAATTCCGGCTGGGCTACAACCGTGTGAATGCGCATCGTCTGGAACTCAACGCGAATACTAATGTATCGGCCCAGCCGAATATTGATTTTCCCGGCGTTCCGTATTCGCCCGGCATTGGTGGCCTGCCGCAACTGACTTTTAGCGACGTTGCCACGTTAGGTAGTCCCACATTCCTGCCTTCGGTGGAGCTTCAGAATTCCTACACACTCTCGGAAAATTTGACTTGGGTACATGGGCGCAATACCTGGAAATTTGGGACAGAGATTCGGCGAGAAGAGTTCACAATCTTCCAACCGGCAGCCGCTCGCGGAACCCTTGCTTTTGACCCAACATTGACTGACAATCCCGCGGCCATCGGCACTGGTGGGACCGGTTTTGCCTCTTTCATGGCCGGCCTTACCAGCGGCGGCAGCATCAACAACCTACACAACGTGGACTATTTTCGGAACACCTATGCGTTTTACGCACAGGACGATTGGAAGGTCGCGCCAACGCTGGTATTAAATTTGGGATTGAGATATGAATTATTCGGCACGGTCTCAGACCGCTTCAACGATGTGGGAAACTTTGACCTCAGCAATCCCGCTGACCCCACGATAATCGTGCCGAGAGGACAGACTGCGCAGCTCACACCCTACATATCGCAATACGTTAAGATCAGCCCGACCGGCAGCCGGGGTCTAATCAACTCCGACTTGAATAACTTCGCACCACGTATTGGTCTGGCATGGCAGTTTACGCCGAAGACCGTTTTGCGAACAGGCTATGGAATTTTCTACGGCGGGCAGGAGAACGGACCGTACTCAAATCCCAGTCCCGGATTCAACCCTCCCTACTTCACCAACGAATCGTTTATTGCGCCCTGTAGCGCCCCAACCGCCAACGCTTCTGCGGGAGATTGCCGGGTGAGCCAGATTCCATCTCTAGCCGGCGGATTCCCTGCTAACTCGCTCGTGGATCCCAACACGCCTATCTTTTTCTCTGTGGATAAAAATCTGCGCACGCCGTATATGCAGCAGTGGCACCTGGGCTTCGAGCGTGAACTACCCGCGAACAGTGTGTTCACGATAACATATGCGGGTTCCAAAGGGACTAAGCTATATACCTTCTTTAACGGAAACCAGGCATCCCCCGACCCAAATCCGAATGATGCTACAGCGCCGCGGCGGCCTATTTCTGCGACCTTAATCGGGGCCCCGGGGCCTTGCTCTTTGGCAGCTCCCCAAAACTGCGCCCCGGTTTTCGACACAGGAATTGATTGGTTCCGTTCAACCGGATCTTCCAATTACAACTCGTTGCAGGCAAGCTTCGAAAAGCGCTTCGCGAAGGGATTGCAATTCCAGGCATCCTATACCTACGCACACTCGCTGGATATCGCCTCCAACGCGAACCTTGGCCCTACGCAGAATAACAGCGACTTCCGCTACTTCCGCGACCCACAGGCTGAATACGGCAATTCTGATTTCGACGTGCGAAATCGCCTCGTGTTGAACTCAATTTACGAGCTGCCTTTTGGCCACGGCAAACATTTTATGGGAGGCGCGAGCGGGTTTACGAACCAGGTGGTCGGAGGCTGGCAGATTGCAAATATCGTATCTATGTCCAGCGGCAACTGGTTTACGGTGCTCGATGCGAACGGCAACTTCGCAAATGCGGATGGCGGCGCCGGTGGAGTCTCCCAACGTCCTGATCAAGTCGGGGACCCGAACCGGGCGGGCATCGTGCCGGGCAATCCAAATCCACAGTGTCAAATACTGGTGTCGCAAGGCGGTCTCGCCCCCGACAGGATTCACACCCCGACCGCATGGTTCAACACATGTGCATTTGCCGATCCCGCTTTGGGTTCCTTCGGCAACGTTGGACGTAACACCATTCAGGCGCCGGGATATAAGACTTGGGACTTCTCGGTATTCAAGTTCTTCCATACCTCAGAGAAGACGGATCTGGAATTTCGAGCAGAATTTTTTAATTTCCTGAACCATACGAATTTCCTCTTCGCCGATAGCGGCCCGCAAAATGGAAATAACGCAACCACACTAGGAACACAACAATTCGGTAACTTAACGGCTGCCCGGCCTCCACGACAGATCCAGTTTGCCCTGAAGTTCTCGTTTTAAGAATGCCTGGTCATCGGGATTCTCAACCCGGTGGCCATTCGCTCTTTAACGACATCTTTCAGCAACGGAGAAGCGGCTGATGAGCAACATACATTGTCTGATCGGAAAGCGAACCGTGGCGAGGCGGGCGATCAAAACCCTGCCTAAAATGCGCGCAGTATTCCAGTGTGGCGTAAGGGGCGCGACTATTGCTACCTTGGGGCTGGGTGCGGTGCTTTGTTCCGCTCAGCAGTTGACTAACAGTGTTTTGTCCGCATCAGTCAATAGCCAAGATGGATCGTATCAATTCGGCCCAGTTGGCGCTCAACCCACGCTGCACTCAAGCGTAGGGGCGCAGGTTGATCACAAGTGGCTGCGGCCTGGGAATTATCCTTCGCGTTCAGTTTCCGAATCGTCCTTCAGCGACGCGCTTGGCTCCGGCCGGCAGTTGACAGTCACCTGCCACGGACTAGACGGCAGTCCCGATTTTATTTATGTACTCCAGCTCTACAGTCAAAATCCTTACGGCGCCATTCAAGTACGAGTCAAGAACGGCACGCGTAAAGTCACATCGGTGCAGGCAATCCGCAATGTTGATGCGACGGGAGACTCGATCATTAACTTAGGTGGGAGTTCATCGGACGAACGAATTCTCTCCGATAGTTTTAGTGAGGATTGGCCGGACTTGGTGATCTACGATCTCGGTGATGCTCCGGATGGAATGCATCGTGGTGTCGGAAGCCAGCTGATCTATAACCGGAAAACCAAGCAGAGCTTGTTTATTGGCGCACTCACATCGGATCGCTTCTTGACCCTTTTGCGATTGAAGACCGAAGGCAAAGGCAACGACACTAAGATCGAATCGTACAATGTAGAATCCACGGGAACCACTGAGATTCAGCGAGACTTAAGCGAAGCAGAGACGCTTAAACCAAAACATCTGACAAGCGACCGGATCGAACTCAGCCTTCCACTCAATCCGGGTGAAGAGATGAGCTCGGAACGAGTGATGTTCGCCACAGGGACAGACTACTTAGGGCAACTTCGCGCTTATGGTTCTGCCATTCGACGCCTCCATCATGCACGTGTTTCGAGCGCGATCCCAATGGGGTGGTGGAGTTGGACTGCTTACTATGCCGCGATCAATCAGGGCGAAACGCTGGCCAACGCCGATTGGCTGTCGCAACATTTGAACTCTCTCGGTTACAACTTTTTCCAGATTGATGAGGGCTATCAGTATGCCCGCGGCGAGTATGTCACCGCCAACGCGTCGCAATTCCCGGACGGCATGGGGTTTGTGGCCCATCATATTTTGAAAGACGGACTCACCGTGGGCTTGTGGACAGCGCCATTCGAGGTGAGCAGCCGCGCTTGGGTTTACGAACATCACAAGGATTGGTTAGTGCACAACGCCAAAGGTCAACCGATTCCCCTGGAGGATTTGTGGGGGCAGAACGTTGACACACTTTACGCCCTCGATACGACGCATCCTGGCGCGCAGGAATATTTACGCCAGACTTACAAGACGTTGGTCCGGGAGTGGGGAGTTCGCTTCATCAAATTAGATTTCATGGATACCACGGCGATTGAGGGCTATTACCACCGTCCAAATACAACTGCGCTCGAAGCCCAGCGCATAGGTTTGCAGGTGATCCGCGATACGGTCGGCGACGATGTAATTTTGGATAAAGATGGAAGCCCCATGCTCAACCCCGTCGGGATCGTAGACACAGGCCGCGTCTCCGCCGACACCGGGCATAGTTTCCTGCGGTCGAAGACCGCCGCTTCCGGTATCGCAGCCCGCTTCTACATGAACGGCAACTTCTTCATCAATGATCCCGATGCGTTCAACATCACTGATACATATCTGGTGGAACATTCGGGCGAGAGCTCGTCGCATTCGCTGGTGACTGCGCAAGCTTCGATTGCGCTTTCTGCGATTGCCGGTGGCATGTACGAAATTGGCGATGACCTGCTGGTGCTAGGCAGTGAGAAGGACCGACTTGCGTTGGCGGAAAATCGAGACCTACTCAACATGGCCAAGGCTGGTCGCGCCTCGACGCCGGTGGATCTGATGAGTTATGAGCCTGAAGACGGACAGCCGAGTATTTTCTTGCTCCGGCAAAGCCCACGTCAAAGCATCTTAACGGTTTTCAACTGGACCGATGGACCACGCTCGCACACTTTGAGACTCTCCGACCTCGGAGTTCCAGCTAGTTCCACGTTGGTCGCAACTTCGGTGATGGATTCAAGCACGACTTTTGCCCTCGAAGATGACGCAATCCGGCTGCAAAATCAGCCGGCACAATCGGCTGTAGTCATCAAGTTGGTGGACTCTGCTGTCGCCAAGACCGCTCCAACTATTACGGCCCAAGTCCCGTCTCAGTCGAAAGCAGGGGAGACGATAAACTTCTCTGCTCAGGCCGACCCTAACGGCCTACCGGCGCTCGACTATCACTGGGATTTCGGCGACGGGACAATCTCGAAAGGACCTAAAGTTGCCCATTGCTATACGCGAGCTGGAGATTTCATGGTTCGGCTCACAGTGGATGGCCCGGATGACGTACCTTACCAGCAAAGCTTTACCGTCGCAGTTACAGGCGAATTAAAGCCAACTCCTGATCTCCGCGCCAACCGTCGTTTCGGCCCACCAGCCGACAAATAGCTATACCTCGCTGCCACGACTCTCAGATCGATGACAAGGATTCTCAACGAAAATGCGACGTGCGACTTGCGGCTCAAAGTGCGGTGCGAGGGCAAACCCATGCAAACGGTTAAGCGAATGCGACTGCAAGTGGTTGAGAGAAAGTTGGTCAGCCCTAGCAGACGACTTTCGAACTTTTTATCTTCGTCCATCCTCTTGATGCGTCACCCTTAGAGGCACAAAAGTCAATGCGTGAGTGGACGAGCACTCATCAGGCAACGGACCAAGTTTTTGAGATCAAAATTAATGTTTTTAGGATGAGGAGTCTGATAGCTCAGCTACAGACGAGCGGTCGCGTTACAGTTGCGAACAATACCGCGAAGCCTGGAAGCTGCTGGAGGCAGGATGAAGGCTAGCCATCGTCAGACGCGGTGCTTCCAGTATCCGGGCCACCGATGTCCGCGGGCGACCGCATAAATCACAATTTGAGAAGGGATGTCTTTATACAAAACGCTAAAAGGAAATTGCCGCAAAGTCTACTTACGAAAATCGGAAATATAGAGAGGCCAACGCTGGGGAGCTTTGCTGATATTGCTAATTGCCTCGCTGAAAACAGCTTCAAAATTACTGGCTGCGAGCAAGCTACGTTCTCGATACCACGACAGCGCCGTTTCTTCCGCTTCGGGGTGAAATCGAAGTGGCTTACTTGCCACGCAGGAGTGTACGGCCCTTTTGCTCTACCTCTTCCCAGGAGACAGTCTCGACTGTGCCGGATTCCACTTCGCGCGCGCGACGCACGATTTCTTGCTGCCAGGCGGCTTCGGCATCCTGATCGACGATTTTGTCGAGGCTTGCGATGAGGCTTCCTGCGAGTTCCGCCCGCTCTTTGTCGGGAAGTGCAAGCGCCTTTTGGAGCAACTCTTGAGCTTCCTGAGTCATACAGAAATTATAGTCCCATACGCAAGCGGGCGGTTTTTGCGCCTACACACCCACCGTTTGTGCGCTGGGTTTGGCGCTCAATAACTGCCGCAGAACATACTGCAGGATGCCGCCGTTCGCGTAGTACTGGGCTTCCCGCGGGGTGTCGATTCTAACCAGCGCTTGAAATTCTTTGGATTTGCCTTGCGCGTTCGCGCGGACTTTGATCTGGCGGCCGGCGGTGAAGGTATCGCATAACTGACTCACGCCAGTGATGTCGAAAATTTCTTCTCCGGTGAGGCCGAGCGATTGCGCGTTTTCTCCGCTGACGAATTGCAGCGGCAGAATGCCCATCCCGACCAGGTTGGAGCGGTGAATGCGCTCGTAGCTTTCGGCGATGACGGCGCGGACGCCCAGCAGCGCCGGGCCTTTCGCGGCCCAGTCGCGCGAAGAGCCGGAGCCATATTCTTTTCCGGCGAGAATGACCAACGGCGTTTTTTCGGCCAGATATTTTTCCGAAGCTTCGAAGATGGACATCTCGGCGCCGCTGGGCAGGTGGCGGGTGAATCCACCCTCGACGTTGACCATTTTGTTGCGCAGGCGGACGTTGGCGAACGTTCCCCGCACCATAACTTCGTGGTTGCCGCGGCGCGAGCCGTAGGAGTTGAAGTCGGCGGGTTTGACGCCGTGCTCTTGCAGATATTTTCCGGCGGGGCTGTCTTTTTTGATGGAGCCAGCGGGCGAAATGTGGTCGGTGGTGACGCTGTCGCCGAGAACGGCGAGCACGCGGGCGCTTTTAATATCCTCAACGGCGGATGGCTTGATGCTCATGCCGTCGAAGTAAGGCGCGCGGCGGATGTACGTGGAGTCGTTTTCCCACGTGTATGTTTCGCCCTTGGGGATGGAGAGACCGCGCCAGCGATCGTCTCCGCGATAAACTTCGCCGTAGCTTTTGCGGAACATGTCGGACGAAATGGATTTCTGCATGCTGCTGTTGACATCGCTTTGCGACGGCCAAATATCTTTGAGATAGACCGGTTTGCCGTCTTTGCCGCGGCCGAGGGCATCTTTGTGCAGGTCGAGATCGACGCGGCCGGCAAGCGCGAAGGCGACGACGAGCGGCGGCGACATCAGATAGTTGGCGCGGACTTCGGAGTTGATGCGGCCTTCAAAGTTGCGATTGCCGGAGAGCACCGAGGCAACGACCAACTCTTTTTCATCGATGGCCTGCGAAACTTCAGTGGGCAGCGGGCCGGAGTTGCCTATGCAAGTCGTACATCCGTAGCCGACGATGTTGAATTTGAGTTTTTCGAGATAAGGCAGCAGTTGCGCTTTTTCGAGATAGTCGCGAACAACTTTGGAGCCGGGCGCGAGCGAACTCTTGACCCAGGCGGGCACGGTCAAGCCTTTTTCGACTGCGTTTTTGGCGAGAAGTCCGGCGGCGATGAGCACGGATGGGTTCGAAGTGTTGGTGCACGATGTGATGGCGGCGATGACTACGCTACCATGTTTGAGTGCAGACTTTACATCTTTGGGAACGTGCTCTTCGTGGGAATGATTTTCGACGCCGACACCCGCCGGGCTGCCGCCCTCCTGAATCCATGTGCTGGATTGTTTGGCGGAGACGCCGGGGGCTTGTGTGGTTGCTCCCGATTTTGGCTTGATCAATGACGGCAAAGCCGTGTGGAAAGATTCGCCCGCTTTGGGCAGCGGAACACGATCTTGCGGACGCTTGGGTCCGGCGAGGCTGGGCTCGACCGTCGCGAGGTCAAGGCTGAGGAGCTCGGAATATTCGGCCTCCGGAGTGTTCTTGTCGTGGAATAAGCCTTGCTCTTTGCAATAGGCCTCGACCAGCGCGATTTGTTCTTCGGAGCGACCCGTGAGGCGCAGATAATTGAGGCTTTCTTTGTCCACAGGGAAGATGCCGCACGTCGCGCCGTATTCCGGAGACATGTTGGCGATGGTCGCGCGATCGGCCAGTGAAAGCTCGGGCAATCCGGGACCGAAGTATTCAACGAACTTGCCGACGACGCCGTGCTTGCGCAGCATCTCGGTAATCGTGAGAACTAGGTCGGTCGCTGTCGCTCCCTCGCGCAGTTTGCCGGTCAGCTTTACGCCCACGACTTGCGGAATCAACATCGAAACCGGCTGCCCGAGCATCGCCGCTTCGGCTTCGATTCCCCCCACGCCCCAACCGAGACATCCCAAACCGTTAATCATGGTCGTGTGACTGTCGGTGCCGACGAGGGTGTCGGGGTAAGCGGTGCGGTCGGAGTCGTTTACGAAGACGACGCGGGCAAGGAACTCGAGGTTGACCTGATGCACGATGCCGGTGTCGGGAGGGACGATGGCGAGATTTTTGAATCCGGTTTGGCCCCAGCGAAGAAATGAATAGCGCTCTTTGTTGCGCTGGAATTCGAGCAGGGCGTTGACGTCGAAGGCGCTGGCGCTGCCGAATTCGTCCACTTGAACAGAGTGGTCAATGACGAGTTCGACGGGCTGCAAAGGATTGATGAGCGAGGGATCTCCGCCGAGTTGTTTCATAGCGTCGCGCATGGCGGCGAGATCGACAACGCAGGGAACTCCGGTGAAGTCTTGCAAGAGAACGCGGCTGGGCGTAAAGGCGATTTCTTTTTCGGACTTCGATTTGCCCGACCATTTCGCGAGGGCCAGAATTTCTTCTTTGGTGACGTTGCGGCCGTCTTCAGTGCGCAGCAGGTTTTCCAGCAGAATCCGAAGCGAAAAGGGCAGATGCTTGGTCGAAATATTTTGTTTGTCGAGAGCGTCGAGACGGAAGATGGTGTATTCGCGGTTACCCACGCGGAGACTGGAACGGGAGCCAAAGCTATCCCCAATTTTATTCATGGCGAGCGGCCTTTCAAAGGAAGAATTGCGTACCTAATAGTTTAAATCCGCGAGCGGGAATTGCCTATGTCTGGGCCATGCTGAATCAACCACCAAGGGCACGAAGGTACACGAAGGAAGGCGTGTTGCGCTGGAGCTACGAATGAACGGTCAAGATTAGAAGCCACACATTCAAGACCGCGATGAGGATTGCGGTGAACCAGGACAATGATTTGAGCCAGGGGGCATTCACGAATTCGCCCATTTTTTTCTTGTCACTGGTGAACATGACGAGGGGAAAGACAGCGAAACTGAGCTGCATGCTGAGGACGACCTGGCTGAGGATGATGAGGTTGGCGGTGCCGCGCTCTCCCCAGAAAGCGGTGACAATAATGGCGGGGATGATGGCGAGTCCACGGGTTATGAGGCGGCGCAGCCAGGGTTTGAGACGGATGTTGAGGAAGCCCTCCATGACGACTTGGCCGGCGAGGGTGCCCGTCAGAGTGGAGTTCTGGCCGGAAGCAAGAAGCGCGAGGGCGAAGATGGTGCTTGCGCTCGTGACGCCAAGGATTGGCGTGAGGAGTTTGTAGGCGTCCTGAATTTCGGCGACCTGGGTCAAGCCGTGGCGGAAAAATGTTGCGGCGGAAACTAAGAGGATGGCAGCGTTCACAAAAAGGGCGATGGTGAGGGCGATGGTTGAGTCTATTACGCCGTAGCGAATGGCTTCGCGCTTGCCTTCGGGAGTGCGGCGGAAATCGCGCGATTGCACAATGGCGGAGTGGAGATACAAGTTATGGGGCATGACGGTTGCGCCGAGAATGCTGACGGCGATGTAGAGCATTGCCGGATCGCGAAGAATCTGCGGGGAGGGCACGAAGAAGCCGCGAAGGAGTCCGGCCATCTCTGGGCGTGAGAATAAGATTTCCAGACCAAAGCAAACGCTGATAGTGGCAATCAACGAGATAACCAAGGCTTCGAGGAAGCGAAATCCTTTTTGTTGGAGAAACAAAATCACCAGAACATCGAGCGCGGTGAGGCAGACCCCGACCAGAAGCGGAATGTGGAACAACAAGTTCAAAGCGATGGCGGAGCCAATGACTTCGGCGAGATCGCAGGCGGCGATGGCGATCTCGGCGAATATCCAAAGCGCGAAAGACACGCGGCGGTTGAAATGGTCGCGGCAGGCCTGGGCGAGATCACGTCCAGAAACTACACCGAGTTTAATGGCGAGCGCCTGCAACAGAATCGCCATGAAATTGGAAAGCATGATGACCGAGAGCAGGGTGTAGTTGTATTTCGAGCCTGCGGCGAGGTCGGTCGCCCAATTGCCGGGGTCCATGTACCCGACGGCGATAAGGAAGCCGGGGCCGGCGAAGGCGAATAGTTTACGGAAGACATTGGCAGTTTGCGGAATGGCCAACGAGCCGTAGATTTCGGGCAAGCTTGGTTGATCGGGCGTGGCACGCCAGCCTTGTCGTTCCGGTTGGATGGCTTCCGTGGCCATAAGGCATAGTATATAACATAATGTTAACTA
>Ga0070734_10001706_pt1 | contig 30300 bp, 18 predicted proteins | sample Coa_R1_8_FD_66444 | JGI IMG/M metagenome (GOLD analysis project Ga0070734, IMG submission 66444) | Surface soil microbial communities from Centralia Pennsylvania, which are recovering from an underground coalmine fire - Coalmine... | ecosystem: Environmental > Terrestrial > Soil > Unclassified ... | reverse complement strand
CATCAGTGCCATTTGCAACATATACGTTGACACAAGCGCTTGCTGTTGGAAGTGTGACAAGCGAAAATATTACGTTGGCATTGCCTTCATCTGCCTGCAGTTTGGGAGATATGGTGACAATAAAAGTGCAGCAGGTTACGAGCGCAGGAGCAGCTCAGTGCGTTTGCTCTCCGTCTTCTTATGCGATGGTTGAGGTGTTGCCCGTGCAGCTCAGCAATTTTATGGCAACTGTTTCCGGTTGTAGGGCGATTGTGAACTGGCAGGCAGAAGATGATAAAAATATCAGCCATTATGAATTGCAGTTTAGTGCTGATGGTTCTGATTATAGCCCTGCTGCAATTATTATGAGCAACAATGATGAAGGAACAAGCAAATACAGTTATCCAGTGAACCAGCCGAGTGCCATGGGTTATTATAGATTGAAAATTTTTGATAACAGCGGCAGATATGCAATCAGCAATATTATTATGGTGCATACACAATGCGATAATAAAGCAATCACATTATATCCAAACCCGACGAGAGACTGGTTCACTGTTTCCGGTCTGCAATCAGGCGATTTGATAAAATTGTACAGCACAGCCGGACAGTTGCTGATTGAAAAAACAGCTTCTAATAATAAAGAACAAATAGATTTGAGCAGTTATCCAATGGGCGTTTATAATGTGATAGTGATCAGCAAGAACTCGCCATTGTTCTCATCTAAAGTGCAGAAGAATGATTAGATAACTGATGTGCAAATATATTTTTATTCTGAAAGGAAGAGATGTCAATCTTTTCCTTTCTTTTTTTGAAAGAAATATTTTTTTCGCTTATTCATAAACGTTATTTTTTTTAAGAATCATAATGAATGAAATCAATCGTTTGTGCACTTCAATCGTTTGCGTGATATTTTTTGTGTGGACAGCTTTCTGCTAAAAAAAATGTCATTTTAGTTGGGATATTTTTTAATTCACCAAACTAATATGCAATGATTAAAGCAGCTAACCTTTCCTATTTGATCATATTCTTTTGTATGATCAATACTATTGTGTTCGCCCAAAACAAGCAAATCATCGGATCTGTTAAGGACAGTTCGGGTAATGCTCTAAGCGGTGTATCAGTATCTGTTAAAGGCACTAAAATTGTAACAGCCACCGATGCTTCAGGAATGTTTAAAGTCAGTGTTCCTTCTTCAAAAGATGTTCTGGTATTCAGTTCTGTAGGTTTTGAGAAAAAGGAATTAACGCTTGGCAATGAAAACAACCTGCTCGTTTCATTAAAAAACACATCGGCTAATCTCAACGAAGTCGTAGTAACTGCCATGGGCATAAAACGTCAGGCACGATCGCTGGGCTACGCAGTGAGCACCGTGAGCGCAAAAGATATTACACAAACCGGAAACACAAATTTTGCATCTGCACTATATGGCAAAGCCGCAGGAGTGAAAATTAACACAGCTCCTGGTGGTGCCACAAGTGCTGTTAATGTTCAGATTAGAGGCGTTTCTTCTATAAACGGAAATACGCAGCCGTTGTATGTTGTGGATGGTATACCCATAAGGTTGTACAATACTATTTATGGAGGATCTGATAACAGCGCAAACAACGGCGGCTATTGGGCTAATCAAAGAATCCAGGGGAATGGAGTGCTGGATATTAATCCTGAAGATATTGAAAGCCTGACCGTATTAAAAGGTGCCAGTGCGTCTGCTTTGTATGGATCGGAAGCAGTGAATGGAGTAGTAGTAATAACAACAAAAAAAGGTTCTAAAGGCAGGGGACTGGGGGTCGATTTTAACTATGTAATAAATCAGGAAAAGCTTGCTTCGAGCCCTGATTATCAAAACGAATACGGACCAGGTTATGATAAGATAACAAATTTGGGCTATCAGAACTCCAACACCTCAAAACAAGATGCTTTGAACGGATGGATTATAGACGATGACGGATCTGTTCATCCGAGATATAGAGACTATGGACAGTTTGGACCAAAATTTGATGGCAGAACAATTAGATATTGGGATGGAACAATGCGCCCTTATGTTGCTCAGCCAAACAATTACAAAGATTTTTTTCAGACCGGATATAATTCGAATGCAAACATTGCGATATCAAATGCAAGCGACAAAGGTTCTTATCGTTTTTCTTACACACGAATGGACTATGTCGGTATTCAAAGAGGCGGCAAATTATCAAAGAACAATTTCAATCTTAATGCCACTTTGAAACTTAATGATAGGGTAAGCCTTGATATAGTTTCGACTTACAATAATAATTTCACTCACAACAGGCCTACTTTGATGAGCCGTATTTTTGCTGCCTATGATGGTTTCTTCAGCAGGATGGATGATATGAATACGATCTTAAAAAAGTACCAGACATCTCAAGGCTATCAGTGGGTAGCTTATAACCAACCATATAATGATGCAGAAAAACTATATTATAATTATCGGCCTGCCGAGCTCTTGAATTTTTTGTGGAATAATCTTAGGAACAGCTATAATGAAAATCAGAATAGATTTATAAATAGTGTTACACTGAATGTAGGCATTTTAAATAACTTAAAATTTCGTGGCAGAATCGGCGGTGATTTTACGAGCTTAAATACAGAGACTAAAAATTATAGTCAATATCCTTCTTCATTTGGTTATTCCGGGAGTTATCAAGTGTCAAAAACAACGTATAATATTTTCTATGGAGATGCATTGTTGACATATAATAATAAAATCACGAAGGATTTGAATTACACTTTAACAGGTGGTATAACATCCAGAACGCAAAAATTTGCAACCAATAATATCTATACCAATGGAGGGTTAGTACTGGAGAACTTTTTTAGCATTAGCAACACAAACTTAACAGCTGGTGGTGGAGCATCTAGAGGGGAGGATTTTTACATCGCAGAATTTGGTACACTTGGGCTTAATTACAAAAACTTTCTGTATGTAGAAGGAACAGCCCGTCAGGAGGCTACGTCAACATTGCCTCCAAAATCAAACAAATATTTCTACCCTTCAATCAATAGCGGCTTCATTTTTTCTGATGTGCTCAAACTGCCTGAGTTTATAAACTATGGAAAGTTGCGTGCATCTTATGGAATTACAGGAAATCATCCCGATGTATACGCCTCTAATGTAGCATATTCATTAGGAGCCGGACAGTATTATTATGGCACAGCCCAAAATCAAACTGTTTTAAGCAATAATCCATTTGGTAACGATAATCTTGTTTCTGAAAAAAAGAAAGAATTCGAATTTGGGTTAGAAGCAAGATTATTTAATAACAAAATAGGCATTGATGTAAGCTATTATAATAATAAAACTGTAAATCAAATATTGAATTTATCTGTTCCAACCTCGACGGGTGCTTATTCACAAATTACAAATATCGGAGACCTCACTAATCACGGCATCGAAGCCGCGCTGAATGCAACACCAATAAGTACCCAAACAATCAGATGGGATACCAGATTGAACCTTGCTATTAATAGGAACAGGTTAGACAAATTAATGCCGGGCCAGGATCATCTCGATGCATCTAATCAGGATGGGGGCTACCTGATAATAAGATCATATGTAGGCGATGCGTTAGGAAATATATATGTTCATCCTGTTCAAACAGATGCTAAGGGAAATAAAATTGTAGGTGGCGACGGTCTTTACGCAGTAGATGTGAACAGCTATGCAAAAGCTGGAAACATCATGCCCAAAGTGGTGGGTGGTTTTTCCAATACAATTACTTACAAAGATTTCTCTCTTGATTTTTTGATCGATTACAGATTTGGCGGACAATTAGTATCAATACCCCATTATTATATGTATGGCGCAGGAATGTTCAAGAGCACTCTTCAATACAGAGATGCTGCTCATGGTGGATTATCATATGATGTTGATGCGAACAACAATCTGGTTCAGTCAAGCACCGGAGCGTTTCATGATGGAGTGATATTAAAAGGTGTAACAAGCAGTGGTGCAACAAATACCAAGCTAGTTGATGCCGGTTTTTATTATATGAACTCTTTCAATTGGGAAACGAACACTACTTATCAAAGTGCAGTTTTTGACAACAGCTTCATTAAGCTCCGTGAAGTAGCCATAAGCTACAAGCTTCCAAAAAGCATCTCAAACAGACTTCATGTTCAAGGCTTGCAGGTTTCATTGATAGGAAGGAATCTGTTCTATATATGGAAAACAATTCCTGATCTTGACCCGGAAGTTGCAGTAGGTTCTTCATGGGTAAGCCAAGGTATTGACGGCGGATCAACAGGGCCAACAAGAAGCTTAGGTGCTTCACTACGTGTGCGTTTTTGATAGTCTATTATTTTACAAACTGTAATATTTATATATGAAAAAAAATATTTTTTATTTGGCTGTTTTTTGTTCTTCACTTTTAATCATTAACTCTTGCAAAAAGAAACTCTCTGATGATTATCTGAATCCGGAAAGCACAACAACAGCGTCAGTTGATAAGCTATTCACCACCATGCTCACAAATCCCAGGATACATCCGACCTATTATGATTACGCAACTTTTGTAACAGGCGTTACTGCAAAATATTCTCAGATGATTGGTATTGTTACAGATAGGCAGATGTACGTGCCTTCGCCAAGTTATAGTGGTAGCAGATGGTCTGATTATTATGCCGGTGGGATTGTAAATCAATATTTCGAAATGCTTAAGAACTATAATAAAATCCCTGAAAGCCAACAAGGAGATCATTATATTTTTATGCAGCTCGCAAAAATAATTTATTACGATCAGACAGCGCAGATTATTGATTTGTGGGGGGATATTCCATTTTCAGAAGCAGGCTCGCTCGATGCATCTAATACGCTGGTTTATCCAAAATATGAAGATGCTGCATCAATATATGATACGCTCATCAATGGCTTGAAAGACCTGAACAATTATTTGTCAAGCGCTACTTTGTCAAGTGCAGCTCAGAACAGTTTGAAGCTGCAGGATATTTTATTAAATGGCGATTTGAATGCCTGGAGGCTCTATGTGAATTCACTTCGCCTGAGATTATTGATGCGGATTTCAAACGTGAACGAAACATTTGCAAAGACTGAGATTACTGCGATGCTGAATGACCCGGCAACATTTCCAGTGGTAGATGATAATTCAAAAAATATTTTATTAAGAATGAAGCCGTCCACTTTTATCAGTGATATACATAACGGTCTGGCAGATGGTGCAAGCTCAAGCGGACCTTATGCGCCTTCTTATTTATTAGATACTGTCATGGTAGGCAATAACGATCCGCGAACAGATGTTTTTTGGGACAAAGGCTCTGCTAACAGCAACTATCAGGGGCTTTCTCCTTTTACTTCATCATCAGATCAGTCAACTGAAATACAACAAGGAAAAATATCGACTTTTGATTCAGCTACATTTATGTATAACTATAATGTGCCAGGAGTGCTATTTACAGCGGCTGAAACAAGTTTTTTAAGGGCTGAAGCATACGAAAGATGGGGGTTGGGGGATGCACAGACAGAATATGAAAATGGAATTAAGCAGTCTATTGCTTTTTATTATTCTATTAATCAATCAAGTGTTTTATCGTCAGGAAGCTGGAATTCTCTCGCAACGCCAAATTCAGCATCTATTATGGCATATATTTCTGGAAGTAATATTGCATATTCAGGCACGCAAGATCAGAAGTTGTCAAAAATCGCAACCCAAAAATGGATTAACTTTTTTGTTTTGCAAGCAGGCCAGGCATGGGCAGAAATGCGGAGAACAAAATATCCGAAACTAAATTTTGCGGAAGATGCTGCTTATCCTACTGCAATGCTCCCACCTTCAAGGCTTTTATATCCTGAAGAAGAATCAGTTTATAATACAGCTAATTATAATGCAGTTAAATCAAAAGATACAAGGGATACCAAAATATTCTGGGATGTGAAATAATTAATGTGGCGGTTTTTTCTTTTCAAATGCCTGAGCATTGCTCAGGCATTTTTATTTTGCGACTAATGAAAAAATGAACTAATTTAAACAAATGCAACAAAAGTTTTTTGAAATTGATAGTAACATTCTGCTCTCGGCTTGCGCAGGCTAAGCTTGTGCCTAATTTCATAACATACATGAACAACCGAAAAAAACATTTAGCCATTATTTATTCAAGCACAAGCGGACGCTTGCACCTGGTTCGTGAGTAATTATAAGCTTGCGCCACTTAGGGGTAGCAGGCTTGTGTGCGCATGCTAAGCTTGTGCCTAATTTCATAACATATATTGAACAACCGAAAAATCATTTGACCATTAATCCCGGCACAAGCGGACGCTTGCGCCGGGTTAAGGGAAACCATTTGCTAATTAGGCAAATTAGAGCGCCCTTTGAACGGGTTATATTGAGCTAATTTAATTTCTTGCCTTCTTTTACATATATGAAAGTCTCAGTTAAATCTGTCTTCGTATATTTCGAAATATACACTGCACGAATTTGAATCGGATCTCCAACAATTACATTAATACGGCTATCTATTATACTTTCGAACTCTCCAAATTCCTCATGATTTTTTTTCATCGCATTAAGAATGTCTACTTTGTTCATTGATTCTTGGAATGCCAAAGTAGAATTGGCGTAAATCGCTTCATAATCCACCTTACTAAATAACAGATGAAAATTAGCAATTGCTTGTTCAGCTCATCTCTTGTCCTCCTCTATATAGCCAGGTTTAATATTTGTTGAACACCCTTCAATTATAAATGAAGCCAACAATGATATGATTATCGTAGTTATAAGAATTATTCTTTGTCCTAAAAACCCCATAAAATAAATCCTTTAAGTTTAATTGCGCTTTCAGTAAATTTTGAAATAACATTGTCCATTGTTATGAAGCACGGTTTTTGAAATACTGGGTATAGATAAAAATTGTCGTTAATAATAAAACGATCATTAATCCTATTATTCTAATAACTTTAAGACTCGGTAATTTCATTTGGTTTTTATGAAACCAGGAATAGAATTTTATCACGCTCTCAGGGATTATTACAAGCCAAAGCCCAAGACCCATGAATATTAAATAGCCTATAACATTATCATTTTTCATATGCTTTTTTTGAATTAAAAAGATTTTTTTGACTAAGGATGATTACCAATTAACTCCTTCCACTTGATATGTAAACATCGATGGGGTATAATTATAACTCCCACCAAATTGAGGGGTATAAAACCCAAATCCTGTAGCCGTGGTCGTGCCATTTGCTCCTGGAGACCATGATTCCGCCCCTCCTAATATGAACCCTCCCCCAACATTAAACCCATTGCCAGTTAAAAAACTATTTAATTGTGCCTCGCTCGGTTTTGTTGATTGGTTTAACCAGTTTGCTGTCAAACTGAAGGAAGCTTCTGTAGCAGATTTACCAACTTCAACTCCTATAGGGCTAAAATAGAAATTGCCATACCTATCTAAAGTAACAGTCCCGTTCCAACCCACTAAATCTAATGTAAGTGGATTCGGTACGCCAACAGAAGCATTAAAAGAAATATAATCAGGCAAACGTAACCAATCAAATAATGATCCTCCCCCATCTGATTGCTCGTCCTCTCCCCCGAAATCCTTCCCAACAGTCGTAGTTGTGCCAACAAAAGTATAGTTCTCGCCAACCGTGTAGCTGCTAAGGCCATGGTATTCGTCTGTAACAAATATGCCCGATCTGGATGCGTTCGTATAATTGTATCCGGTTGCCCCTTCGACCACGCCATCTGCTGCCTGTGATGAAAAGTTTACTATGTTCCCATCTGGCACACTGTTATAAAGGTTAAACATAGTATTCACAAACTCTGAATGCGCCTGCTGTTGTTGTGCTTGCACATAGTCCTGTGATGCCTGTTGCTGCATGGTGTTCATCATCTCTGCATCTGACTGATCGATGGATTGCGCCAACGAACCATAATACTGGTTTTGCATTTGCTGTAATTGGTCTGGTGTTGGTGGCCTGTCATCTCGTGGGCTCAGGCCGGAAGGATCACCAAAACTAATTGGGTTATTAAAGGCATAAGAATATGTGCTAAAAGAACTGAACCTGCCAGCAAGCGCATCTATCTGCCCGAACCTGCCTGTCTGTGGGTCGTACATGCGGTGAACTGCATCATAAAGCTCCAGCCCTGTGCCATCTGAAAATTCCTTGCTCTGCAATTCATTGCCGCCATTGTACCTGTACTTGTTCTCGCTATAATTTGTCTTGATTGCCTTGTCTGATATGCCCTGCATGGCAAGTCCGAACGGGTAATAAGCATTCTCTTCGAGAAGTGGCCCTTGCTTGTGAGATACAGAAAGATTGTCAAAGAACACATCCCAGCCCTGCGTTTCATTGCTTACCCAAATATACAAATACCCATTCTTATTCACATTCAGCGTAGAGCCGGGGGCAACCGTATTTAAAGTACTTGCAGGATAGGTTGCGCTTGCTGCAGGTATCGCACCACTTAATGAACTGACATAGTTGAACTGGTCATCCAAAAATATCCAGTTAAGATATGCTTTTGGATATGATGTGCCTGTGTTAGGATCATTATTCGTTATGAAGCTATTGAGGCCTGTGTACACTGTGCTTGTTGATTGCGTCAAATTCCCCACAGTTCCATGTGCGCCGCCTGTTGATGTAACTAACCCATTTGCTAACGAATTCAAAATATCGCTGAATGATGTAGTTTGCGCCGAGTTTGTGCCTGACTTGTAAAAATTCTTCACAGCCATTTGTATATTATCGCCGCTCATTACTTTCAATAGTAAAGAGGGGCCGCTTTTTTGCCCACTACCATTTAATCTTGCTACAGAATCATTCGGTGTTGTTGTATTGTCTGTTGGGTAGCCACTGATGAGGTTTCTGTTGTAACAAGATGCTGCAATATTTGCGAACAGTTGCGATTCAGTTGTACGGTATGCAGCTTCCATTGAAGCGAGATAATTCGCAGTATCTCTTTGTTGCGTAAGAACCATTCTTGTATTTCCTAAATGGTCTTTTTCAAAAAAGTCGTATTCAAATTTATATGCTGTAGTTCCTGTATTGTATTTATGATAAGCCCATCTTATCCTTCCTTCTTCATGGGCTATAAACTGCAAAGTATCAGTGCCATTGCCTGTAACTATTGAAGTGTTTTGATAAATAAAGCCAGTAACATAAGTAATGACTGTTTTTTTATTGGCAACATTATCAACTGTAACTTTCTGCAGTTTGCTGCCTGCTGCATCATAAACGTATTTAATATATCCTTTGCCTGTAAACACGATGCTATCAGGCAGGTTCATATAGTTATAGTGCATGTAGCTGATAGACTTATTATTGTCAAGGTTCATGTTCCCATTGCCATCATAGGTATAGTCATAACTTCCTTTTGTGCCTGTGTAGTGGAAATCGCCCAATAAGGTTGCGGGGTTGTTTGCAGTATCATAAACCTGGCTCAGCTTATTGCTATTAGTTTGGTAAGTATACTTTAACTGGTCAACAAAATTGGAGCCGCCAACGGTAAAGCCTTTCTGTTGCATGGTGAGAATATTGCTATTCGCATCATAGCTTAGGTTGCTTACACTAAAATCGATGCCTGCGCTTTTATCAAAGCTGCTTCCATTATATTGATTGAAGTTTGCAGCTGTGAGTCTGTTCACATTATCATAAGCGTAGTCATATTTCCTATTTATATTACTGCCTGCAGTTTTCCAAACGGTTCCTTCAATGTTGCCATTGTATTCAGGAGTTGAATATGTGTTGCCAGGAGCAGTTGAGGTAGTTTTATCATAGCCCAGCTCCATTCCAAAATAATGGTTTGCTGTCCCTGCCACATAGCTTTTGTTGATGCCTGTAAGCCATCCGCGAATATTATAGTCATATATAATGCTGTCAACATTATTTCCGAGGTATTTAGCTTTTAACTGACCCAGTTCATTGTATTGCAAGCTGTCAACAAGTTGGTCACTGGTTGCATTGTCAATATTCTTCCAAACATGGCGCAGCCTGAACATCTGGTCGTAATCCATTTTGGTGAGTACAGTATGCGCTTGAACTGTATTGCCATTTTTTTTATGTCCCAATAAAGTGCGTATAGCCTTGCCTTTGAAATTATATTGAATGGTCACTGTGTCAATTGCGCCAGTATAATTCATACTTTGTGTTTGTATCATCCTTCCCCGGTCATCATAAAAGCTAACGGAATACATGTATTGGCTTGAAGTACCCAGTACTTTTCTCATGCTGCCTGTAGGCATACCTCGTGTAACATATAATGGAGTGATAGGCGCAGCGTAAGTGGGTGAAGCATTATAGCTGGTTATAAAATAATTGCTATTGCTGGTATATGTGGATGCGATAGTTGAAGGCATGCCTGCAGCAGTGGACCAGCTATAATCATCGTAAAATGTTTGCGTAAACAATTCATTTGTGAAAGAACCGACTACAGGATAATTAGTGCTATGGTATGCAAGTGTATCATGGTAAGCTAAGTTATTATAATGAGCTGGGTCAGTAATGAGGCCTGTGGAATCAGGCCTATCATCACTGTCATATTTAATGAACATCCATTTTTGTTGGGCACGCAATGCAGAATCCTGTGTCATTATCAGCCTGTCTCGGGCATCGTAAACCATCCACAATTCTCCTGCGCCAGGCACTTTTTTTATTGCAATTCTTCTTCTGCTATCGTATTCGTAGCGGTAACATAACTCTGAAGCCATGTTCGTAAGTGCAGATGCAGAAAAATTCCAGGCATTGGCTTGCAATAAGTTTACAGCTTGCGGAGGAATTACAAAGCGCAGGTTTTGTAAAGTATCGTATATATAATAAGTACAAAGCCAACCTGCATGGCCAGTGCTTGGTGAAGATGCGAGTTGAACTTTTTTCAATATTGTTTCGCCAAACTGATTGGCATAAACAATAACCTGATGCCCCATTTCATCAGTAGACACATTTTTGAAAAGCATCCCTGCTGCATAATTGCCGCCATTTACAGGAGTGCTTTGTTGTTGTGAAGCGATGTTCCAAATTTGTAGGCTGTCAGCAGCAGTGCTGATTAAATATTGATTCGATATTCCTCTGCTGCTGCCTGTCCAGCTATTGCCTGGCGCATAAGCTGCGGCTACTCTGTTCAAAGGCGAATTTTCAAAGCTGGCTTGACTGTAAAAATAAGTTTCATTTGTGTATTGTGCTTTGCTAAAAACAGAATCTTCCTGAAAAGGGTTGAGCTTGAACAAGCCGTCATTAATGGATGTGTTGCCACCGGTACCATTAGCAATGAAAGGGAGATATTTATATTGCTGCCTGCCAAAGGGATCATAAACAACAGGGCTTACCAGATCATTCTGCAAAGGGCTTTCTTGTTTTATCACGCTCTGTATTACCCTGCCCAGCCCATCAAAATATTGGGTTGATTGGATCACATCAATAACCGGTCTTGTAGTTAAAGTAGATATATTCTGTACGGGTGCTGATGCATCCCACGAGCGCACAAAATTTACAGGCATCGTTGCCGGATATGCGGTAGGCAAAGGGTTTTGGCTATTGACAATAATTGCACAAAGTAAAGAGATGACAATTAGGAAAAGGTTCTTTATCATTATGTACAGTTTATGCTGATTAAAATTTATAAACAGTTCTTGAAAAAAGAAATGTTTTTTATACATTGGTAATATAACAGTAATGTGTAACCGAAAATAGTGATACACATAACATTCGCCACTTTCGATACGGATGTATCTATGCAATTACTTTTTCCCTACTACTTATGTTTGTCAGATATGCATTTCCATTAATGACCCAAACAATGACATTAATATATACTAGCATTTTTGTGGATGAAATGGTTGCAAATATTTTCACGTTATTTAAGTTTTAGTGTTATTGAGCATTTATAGTTAGTACATTACAGGCAGAAGAAGAAATGCTCACATTTGAAAAAGTAACTGAAGTAGTACTGGAACCTGAAAGGTTGTTACAATTCAAAGAACAGATCATTCTTCCCATCATTCCCGGTGCAATAGTGATAGTAACATTGTAAGTGCCTAAAGGAATAGTGCCTAATACTCCACCTGATGAGGAAATAGTAAAAGAATATACCGCATTGGTAGAAGTGTTGGTGTATTTTGCAACAAAGCCTGCATAGTTTACCATATTTGTGCAACTGATGGTTGGATCGGTTAAGACACAAGAACCATTTGCATTTGCATTGTTTTGGCCATTTGCATTCACATCGTTTACCGCCATTTGATTTGCTGCGGCTTGGCTAATGAACGAAGTGTAGGTATTTGCAGGAACAGTATATGTTACTTGTGTGCCGACGTATGGGTTCGTACAGCTTTTTGTGAATGTGCCTGAGGCCTGTGCGCTATAATAAGTAGTAAGAGAGCAGTTGGAAGGCTGGCCTGAATAATTATAACAAAGCTGTTTTACATAATTTCCATCCTGGTCTTTCACATCCTGGAGCCTGCCATACCCATCATAATCATAATAAGTAATTCTATTATCAACATCACATTGGCTTGATTTGCCAATCAATGGCAAATAGGTAAATGAAACCATTTGTGCATTAGCAGGGTAAAGCCGCAGTTCATCTATATTATTAGTTCCACTTATTGTTACGCTGCTTTGTCCTGTTATTTTATGCTCGTAATAAGTCCAGCCGTTTATCGTTTTCCCTTGAATTGGATATCCGATTGTAGTGCCAGTAATGCTAAGCGGTGATGTGGATTTTATCCAGTAAGAAACTATATATGATGTAGTTGTTGTTAATCCAGGTTTTGTGATGTTGCCATTTGTCTGGCTCAAGTTGTAAGCATAATTTCCGGTAGGAGCCAAAGGATAAGGTGTTGCTGTTCCCGTGAAAGACCAATTGCCCTTTCCATCATTTTCAAAAGAAGTGTAAGCAATATCAGCTTGTGCTGCATTTTTTACCTCTGCCACAGGAAATGAATGATGGTAGTCCCACACATAAGAAGTGCTTATATCAGATGCTTTGTTTATAGTACTAAGATTATTATTTGCATCGTATTGCAACTGCCCTTTTAAAATATATCTTGAATCGCTTAGCAGCGCCGTATACAAACCATTGGAGGTTGTTTCATTATTAAGGCTCGCAACCGGAGAAGTAGTTTCAAAAGAATAAGTAGAGACAGGTTTAAAAATTGTTTGATCAAACTGAGTTATTTCGCCACTAATGAAATTGGGACTATTTGATCCATATTGTATCCAGCTCTGCTTTTCAATAACAGGGCTCAAAATATTTTTTGATGACATGTTACCTGTAACGCTGCTTGCGTAGCTTTCTGGGTATTTATATTTTTGGATGACAGATCTTCCATCAGCAAATATTTGTGTTGAGCTGACCATATTCCTTTGACTATTATATGCATAATTGATAGTGCTGGAAATAGAATTACCGTTTACATCATACTGAGTTGATTGCTGCGAAGAAAGATAACGCCAGTATGTATTTTGATATGAGTATGTAAAAGCATACATATTCGTAGTTACTCCATTCATTACAGTTGAAGAGCTCATGTATGGCACTGCAGTTAAAAAGCTGGTGTCGGTTACTGAACTATAACTATAATGGATGTATGATAAAGGAGAAAAGGAACTATTTGCCGGATTATATAAATACTCTGTTTTGCCTCCCATTACAACATCCGCAAATAAAGAACCGGTAGAGGAAAATCCATAATCAGTTCTGTGGACTTCATTGCCTGAAGAAATGGTTTCTGTTACTGAAGGATAGAAAAAATAACCTCCCAAAATAGATCTGCCAGAAGCAAGCGTATAAGCATTATAAACAGTGTAACCATAAGTTCCATTTGAAAAAGGTTCATTTTGGCTATTAGGCATTGATAAATAACCAAACCCATAATTATATACTGTTTGAGATATTGGACTCATTGATCCTGAAATAAAATTTTTTACAGTATCAACGCATAAACCTGGAGCAAGCCTCGTATGACTTCCTTGGTCTTGATAATAATTATTTCGGTAATGAAAAGTTGTAAAACCTTTGGTAGGAAAATATATCGTATCCAATGCTCCGGAACCAATATAAGTCCCTCCAATAGTTCCTGTCAAAGATGCAGTCGTATCTGGATTTCGGTTAGGTTCTGGGGGAGGTTGACCGTTAATATAATAACATGTCAACGGTGGATTTACAAGACCTGGGTTCTCATCATGTCCATTATAATATCCCCAGTTGTCAATACCCAGTGAGCCTTTTGATATTCTTATGGTTGAAGGCCCGTTGTCATTCACATAAGCAAACTTGTAAGTTTGAGAATCTGTAGAATTGGCCACATTAAAAGTTTTGAACTGGGATAATTTTAAACGTTCGTATGTAGCCGGGGCAGGATCACTCGTTATTTGACCAAAATAACCATAACTAAATATATTTTTTTTGATGAGGTTATTTGTAATTGGATCAATAACATCTATTTCCTGCAAGCTTGGATAACTTCCATTAATATCGACACGCAAGGTAGTAGAAGGAACAAAATTTATCTGGGTAGTTCTGCAAGTTATGGATTGAATTACCTGTGCCTGAATCCGCGGTGACCGTAAATAATTACTTGCCACCATATATCCGGATTGGCCGCCGCTTGTGTTGCATATAAAAGTATAGTCAATTGGAGTTTGGTATTGCCTCCAATTGTAAGAAGCGTAACTCAAGGAAATGGTGTCTTTTTTATCGGCCGATATAATGGTAGTAAGATCCCAGGTGGAAGGATACTGGTTCATAATATCAGAAGCATCATAATAGGTTGTTGTGATTTCTTGTGCACCGAAAATATAAGTGGTTCCATTTGGTGAAATAATAGTAAAATTCGCATTAGCAGAAGGTTTGCTTATTTGCATTCCCTTTGTATATGGAAACATGTACGCTCTACTGTTATACCAATAAAATTTGAAAGAGCCTTCACCAAAATTGCATTCAAAAATATCTGGGGCAAGGTCATAGAACATGGTTCCTGTGCTGGTATTGGTGTAATAAGAGCTTTGCAAAAAATTTTGTGTGTTCTGTGCGCTTTGCTGAAATAAGTCGTAATAAATCGGGAACTGCCCATAATTATAACCACCGTTATTAGAACTATCTACCTGCCCCTGTACTGATCTTGTGATAATGCCTCCAACATTTAAATTCCACCCTAAACCGACCCAACTCGCATCTTGCAGGGGTTGCAAGCCGCTATAATAGTAAGATAGGGATATCGGCAAAGACAAGGAGCCACACTTTATTTCATAAACAGGAATGTTTACCGAAGGCAGCCCTGTGGATAATGAAAACGATGTATTCCCAGAAGTTTCAAAGCCTGACGCGTTTGGCGATCCTGAAATACTACTCAAATCAACCATCGGTGCAGGATAACTTTGAGACTGTGCATTGTAATAATAAATGAAGATGCAGCAGATTAGGATAAGCCATTTTTTTGATTTTTGCATCATAAGTAGTTTAGTATTTTATTTCGCCAATAAATTTCAAAAAGAATACCCCAACCTGAACTTCACGGGCTGGCCTTTTGGCACTTGTGAATAGCTCATAAAATCCCACAAGAAGCTCAGCTTCGTTTTTTTGAAAAATTTCGTGGTCATGCTCACAATCTTGCTCACACCAACAAGCCCGCTGGGTTGTGATAGCCATCCTCCTGTCACAAACGGCGATGGCATAAAATTCTGTTCATAGCCACCGCTCACATAGAAACTCTTCTTTGCATTCACATCAATGAAGCTGCGCAGCGAACCACCCTGTCCGCTCAGGCTAATGTGCTGGAAGCTGCTGCCCCAGCCAGCCCGGAACGACCCGCCGATACCCACTGTACTCTTGTCGCTCAGCTTGTAGCCCACTGAAAGCCCCAAGTCCGTTGTTGTCGGGAAATAATAGGCGGCATGTTGTGTCTGAAGATTGGTCGAATATTCTAATCGCTCAAAAAAAGTCTTTGTTTTTTGTGTTGAGGGCTTGAAATTGGGCATGTCCATATCACCACTGCCAGCTCCAAGTTTGCTGAGCTTGTTACGCATATTGCTGATGTCATTTTGTGCACTCTGCAGACTGCTTTGCAGTGCTGAAGCTGCATTGGGTCCGCCTGAACCAATTTGATTCTGTATCATCCCCAACACCTGGTCTCTTGATTGAAGCCCTTCTATGCCATCAGGAGAGCCATAATTAGACGCGACATTGAACAAGCCTACGAGGAAAGAATTTTGTTTCATGAAATTCGTGAATGCCGGCAGTTTGTTGAGGAGGATCAGTGCTTCTTTCAGCATCTTATCAGGGTCATTGAGAATTTCACGGCAATGCCTAACCTGACTTTGATAATAGAAAACCTGTTTATTATAATCGTCCAGAATGTTGTTTATAGCTGGTGAAAGTTGATTATTTCCTGACAAATATTCTTTAATCTGTTCTCTTCTTTGCCGGATGAATTCCTTGATAGCATCAGCATCCTGCAACTTTGATTCAAGCTGTTTTAAACTGGCAAGCGAGTTTTGGATATCGGCCGGTAATACCTTGTTGCTATTAACAAGTTGGCTGTTCTGGTTCAAAAAGGATAGCGAGCCTTGCAGGGAATCTGCGTAAGGCAAATATTCAGGTCCCATCGAATGGGCATCATTTACCCCTTGATTTTTTAATTGCCTGGCAAGCATTAAATACTTTTGTTCGGGATCGCCTGCAAAAAGGACATCTGCTTTCACCGAGTCCTGCTGCTGTAATTTCTTTTTTAATCGGGATTCTTGTTTGGCAAGATTTTGAAGATACTTCTCTGTTTGTCTTGTTAGATCTTCGTCAAGGCTGTTTGCCTTTTTGTTTATTTTGGTAAAAAGTTTGTTGGGGAAGTTGATGATCCTGTCAGCAACACTCAAATTTTCCTGTGCATATGTACACAGCAATAAATTGAAGGTTGCAATGGCAGTTAGCAGGGCGCTACGCATAGGAAAGGTTAAATAATATAATGATATCTTGCTAATAGAAAGTTGGCACAAAAATTTTAAATAGAAAAATTTTTTTAAATGTGATGGTTTAGGCAAACGATTGCGGAATTTTGTTTGACTATTTAGTTAATGCAATCATCCCTCTTCAATATCAATAAAAACTTATTGCCACTCAACGGTGAAGTTTTTCTATTCGAAAATTTCTTCTCCAAAGAAGAATCTGAAAAATATTTTCATCATTTATCGATTGAAATAAAATGGAAACAAGAACCGATAAAAATTTTTGGAAAAGAAGTGATGCAGCCTAGATTAACAGCATGGTATGGAAATGCGGATAAGCCTTATACTTATTCCGGATTGACAATGCAACCAAATGCATGGACCAAGCAATTGCTTGAAATAAAAAATAAAATTGAGACTGTTAGTGAAGTTAAATTCACAAGCGCATTGCTAAACTTTTATAGAGATGGAAATGACAGTATGGGCTGGCACCGCGACAATGAAAAAGAGTTGGGATTGAACCCTGTTATCGGTTCTGTAAACTTTGGAGCATCCCGGATTTTTAAATTGAGAAATTACAAAGACAAAAAAATAGTGAGATCAATGGAGCTTACTAATGGAAGTTTTTTATTAATGAAAGGAGAAACGCAGCATTATTGGGAACATGCTTTGCCGAAAACAAGCAAGCCGAAAGGAGCGAGAATAAATATTACTTTCAGGATTATTGTTTAACCTCAAAGACAGAGAGGCGGAGTACTATTCTCGGCGCCTTTGCGCCTCTGCGGTTAATTAACTCCTATTCAATTCCTGCAAGCTCTAAACTTTTTTTCTTTAGTTTTCTGATTTCAATGTCTTCAATGATTGAATCGGGAAGAAGTATAAGCGAAGTATTATTTTCTTTCCACCAGCTGTTTTCTTTCAGCTCGTTGAAATGGATTCCGCCAACTAAATATTTTCTTGCAGAGCCTGCATGCCATTCTTCCACCCATTCAAATTTTTCGCGGGGAATATATTTCCAGTCATCAAAGCTCACATAAGCTTTCACATAAAAATCATTCGTGAGCTCGTTAGGAGCATGATGATATAATTTTTTGTACTCGTATTTGTATTGATAACGCAGTGCAGACAAATCGCTTAATACTGCAGATGCTGTGGGAAAGCTGCCTGCGCCTTTGCCATAAAAAAATTGTTTGTCGGCAAAACCCGTCTCAATCACCACGCCGTTGTATTCATTCTTCACAAAAGCAAGATGGTCATCCTGCTTCACAAACTGCGGCAGCACAAAAGCAGCAACTTTTCCGTTCGCTAATTTTTTTGCCTGAGCTACCAATTTGATATCATGATTTTTTTCTTTGGCAACTGCAGCATCATTCAGGCGGATATTTTGTATGCCATTGAAAACAATATTTTGCGGATGCTCTACAATGCCATAAGCATGTGCTAATAAAATCGCCCACTTGTTCACTGCATCAAATCCTTCGACATCAAGTGCCGGGTCGCTTTCAGCAAAACCTAATTGCTGTGCGAGCAATAATGCTTCCTGAAAATCTAATTTCTCTTCAAACATTTTTGTGAGAATGAAATTGGTGGAACCATTCACAATCGCTCTGATGGAATGCAGCAAATCATTATCATAATATTCTTCCAGATTCCGGATTACCGGAATAGAAGCGCAAGCTGCAGCTTCATACAAAAGTGATTCATCAGTTTCCTGCTGAAGCTTTAATAATTCGGGCAAATGTTCTGCAAGCATTTTTTTGCTGGCACTCACCACCGCCTTTTTATTTTTCAGTGCAGTGGAAACAATATGAAATGCAGGCTCCGATTCATTGATAACTTCTACAATCACGTTTATCTCGGGGTCAAATAATAATTCATCTCTATCGGTAGTGAACAAAGATTCAGGGGCATCTCTTTTCTTTCCGGGATTTTTTATGCAAACTTTTTTTATCGTTGCTTTTAGAGAGGGAGTTTGCTTTAAAATCTTGTAAAGCCCTTCGCCTACAACGCCAAATCCAAATAATCCGATTGTTAACTGCTTATGTGCTTCCATGTTTTGATTTTTATTACGCTAATTGGCACAAATTAAAACGAATTAGCGCTAATTAGTATTTGCAAAGGTATGCGTTGAAATTTTTTTGGTATATAGAAATTCGTTAATCAATTTCCCTATTGCATCGAATTCTAATAAAAAGCCATCATGACCGAAATTAGATGTGATGCTTTTATATGTTGCGCCTGGAATATTTGCTGCAATAAATTTTTGCTCAACAAGTGGAAAAAGAATATCCGTTTCAATTCCAATCGCAAGCGTTTTTGCTTTTATCTGATGCAATGCTTTTTCAATACTTGCCCTTCCTCTGCCAACATTGTGCGAGTCCATGCTCTGGCTCAATTTGTAATAGCTGAATGCATTGAAACGTTTCGCAAGCTTTTCTCCCTGATAACGCTGATAAGACTCGCTCTTGAAATTTTCAATCTGCAAATTATTTTCATCATGCTGGCTTTGCAAATAGGTTTCATAATGGCGATAAGATATTAACGCAACCGATCTTGCCACTTTCATTCCTTCAATACCTGCAAGCTCATTTTTTTCTTTCCATGTTGCATCTGCTTCAATACATAATCTTTGAGAAGCATTGAATGCAATTGCCCATGGCGAATGTTGCGCATTAGTTGCAATCGGAAAAATATATTCAAACAATTCCGGTTCTTCGATTGCCCATTCAAGCAATTGCTGCCCGCCCATGGAGCCGCCAATACCGATGTGGATTTTTTCTATCCCCAAAAATTTTCTCAATGGCTGATAAGCGTGAATCATATCACGCGGCGTGAAAAAAGGGAAATCGTGATAGTAACGTTCATGTGTATGCGGGTTGATGTCCAATGGGCTGATGCTTCCATAGCAACTGCCCGGCATGTTCACGCACACAATAAAATAGGTAGAAGGGTCAAAAGTTTTTCCTTCACCGACCAAGCCATCCCACCATTCCGCGGGGTCGCTGTTGGCAGTAAGCGCATGAAATATCCAGACAGCATTATCTTTTTCTTCATTCAATTTTCCATGCGTTGTATATGCGAGATGATATTGCGGGAGAATAATCCCTGATTCCAGCGTAAGCGAATGATTATATGTAAATATTTTATGAGACAATTTTTTATTTTTTGGTTACAGGCATTTGTAATTCTATTAAGCATCGTTGCGACGCTCCATTCATCGGTATTGCTACTATTGAACTTTGGGCTGATGATGCAATAACCTGACAGGTTTTAAAAACCTGTCAGGTTTGAATTCTGATGCGATTTTATCAAACTAACTCCTTCGCAAACACTTTTTCAAATGCCTGTTCAAAATCCGCTTTGATATCATCGATATGTTCAATACCAACGCTGATGCGTACCTGATTTGGTTGAACGCCTGCAGCAATTTGCTCTGCCTCGCTCAACTGCTCATGCGTTGTTGATGCAGGATGTATCACCAACGTTTTTGCATCACCAACGTTTGCAAGATGGCTTGCTAACTTCAATGAATCAATAAATTTGCTGGCATTTTCTTTGGTGCCTTTCACACCAAAATTCAATATGCCGCCAAAACCATTCTTCAGATATTTTTTAGCAAGCTCATGATATGGGCTGCTCTTCAATCCGGGATATTGTACGAACTCAACCTGCGGATGGCTTTCCAACCATTGCGCTAAGTTCAGTGCATTGTCAACATGTCTTTGTACTCTAAGCGACAAAGTTTCCAAACCTTGCAATAATAAAAATGAATTAAACGGAGCTTGCGATGCGCCAAAGTCGCGCAAGCCCTCAACTCTTGCACGAATAGCGAAAGCAATATTCGGCAATCCCAAAGGGTTTCCTTCACCAAAAATATCCCAGAACTTCAAGCCATGATAACCTTCTGAAGGCTCAGTGAACTGAGGGAATTTTCCATTGCCCCAATTATAATTTCCTGCATCAACAATCACGCCGCCAATGGTTGTGCCATGACCGCCAATCCATTTTGTCGCAGATTCAACAACTACATTTGCGCCCCATTCAATCGGGCGAAATAAATATCCGCCGGTGCCGAAAGTGTTGTCTACTATTAATGGCAAATCATATTCTTTCGCAAGGTCCGCGAATTTTTTAAAATCAGGAATATTCAAACGCGGGTTGCCGATTGTTTCAAGATAAATGGCTTTTGTGTTTTTATCAATATGCTTCACGAAGCTTTCCACATTATCGCCATCAGCAAATCTTGCTTCGATGCCTAACCTTTTAAATGCAACTTTAAATTGATTATATGTGCCGCCGTATAAGTAAGTAGTTGTGACAAAATTATCGCCGGATTGTAAAATATTATTAAGCGCTAAAAATTGCGCAGCTTGTCCCGAGCTTGTTGCGAGCGCAGCAACGCCGCCTTCCAATGCAGCAATGCGCTGCTCAAAAACATCAGTAGTCGGGTTCATAATGCGCGTATAAATGTTTCCGAATTGTTTCAATCCGAAAAGATTGGCTGCATGTTCTGCATTATCGAAGCCATAAGAAGTGGTTTGATAAACAGGAACTGCTCTTGATTTGGTTGTCGGGTCAATTTGCTGACCGGCGTGGAGCTGCAATGTTTCAAAATGATGATTGCTCATGATTAGATTTTTTTGAGATGAATGATATTGTTATCAATGGATTTTGTCAGATAGTATTTAGAGGAAACGATAAAATGCCCGTAAGGGTTCGGAAAAAATTAAAGTATGCCTTACGGCATACAACAACAGCAACAACAACAAGATTGTTGAGGATTTTTTGAAATATTTTGCTGTTTGTGATGCATTTTTTTTGAGTAGCCAACAAATTTAGTGGACTTTTTCACAAAACCATTTATTCAGTCATTATTTTTTTGAAAAGAATGTTAAATGGTAACAGCCAATAGCTTCTTGTTTTCTTTTAGCTGTAAATTTTTAAAAGCGTTTTCAAGGTCATTAATCAGGTCTTCAGCATCTTCCAAACCAACTGAAAGGCGAATAAGACTGTCTGAAACTCCCGCTGCACGACGCTTTTCAGAAGGAATGGTTTTGTGTGTCATGCTTGCCGGATGAGATAATAAGCTCTTGATGCCACCAAGACTTTCTGCTAATTTGAACAGTTGTGTGGATGTTGCAAAAGCAGTTGCGGCTACTTCGGAATCATTTTTTAGAGTGAAAGAAACAATGCCACCAAAACCTTTTGCCTGTTGTTTTGCAATTTGATGATTGGGATGAGATTTTAAACCTGGATAATACACTTTATCAACCAACGGACATTGCTCTAAAAATTCTGCAATTGCCAGTGCACTTGAACAATGTTGCTTCACGCGAAGATGTAATGTTTCAATGCCGCGGATTAATAACCAGCTATCGAATGGAGCGAGAATAGCGCCGCATGCATTCTGATAAAATTTAATTTTCTCTCCCAATTCTTTTTCTCTGGTCACAACTAAACCCGCAATCAAATCGCTGTGACCGCCGAGATATTTTGTGGCAGAATGCACTACAATATCAGCTCCCAATGCAAGAGGCTTTTGTAGGGCGGGCGAAGCAAAAGTATTATCCACGCAAAGTAAACAGGCATTTGCTTTTGCAATTTTTGCGATGGCTTGAATGTCTGAAATTTTAAGCGTTGGATTTGTTGGCGTTTCAATCCAAATCAATTTTGTTTTTGGAGTGATGGCATTAAAAACATTTTCTGCATTTGAAGTATCAGCATAATTCACTTTGATGCCGAATTTTTTATAAACCTGCTCGAATAACCTGTATGCACCTCCGTAAATATCATCCACTGCAACAATCTCATCGCCGGATTGTAACAATTTTAATACTGCATCAATAGCCGCAAGCCCGCTACCGAAAGCAATACCTGTGCTTCCGTTTTCTAATTCTGCAATTAAGCTTTCAAGTGTCGCCCTGGTTGGATTCCCGCTTCGTGCATAATCATATCCTTTATTAATCCCTGGCGCATCCTGCACAAATGTAGATGTCTGATAAATGGGAACTGAAATCGCACCTGTTAATGGGTCAACGGGAATGCTGTGGATGAGTTTTGTTTGTTGTTGCATGGCATAAAAATTTTTCTTCAATGTTTTTTACATTGAACAGTTAAAAAATAAATTTGAAATTTTCCTGACCAAGAAAACTGTGAAGAAAATTTTATGCTGATGTACGGGCATAAAAAAACTCTTCTGAAAGCCAGAAGAGTTTGTAATATGTTGAAGAGATATTAGCAAGCTATTATCTGACTTATCTTTCCTCATGCTTTGATAAACTCAGCATTCGGATGGAGTTGGCACCTTGTTAGCACTTCGTTGAACTCAGTGCAAACAGGTTGTCAAGGCTTCTTCGGGCCATTTCCCTCAGCCTTTCTTGATAAGAGATGTAAAGAACTATGACAAAGATAAAGGCAGCGAATTCATATTTCCAAAAAAATGAAGAATAATTTTATAAAAGTCTATAAAATTAGTAGGATTTTTTAGTGAATGGTCAATTGTGAATAGTTAATGCTGAATAGTTGGAATGATTAGTAGAAAATAATCGACAAAATAGAATTTACTATGTCGGGCAAAGTAGTTTTACGAGATTTTTAAAAATATTTTTTGCCTGATTAAACCTTTCAAACTGAATTTTGTCTCAGGGCGAAAACATAGATTTTATTTTTTTTGATAGACAACCTGCTGATTTTGTTAACCGTATTACCCCTCGTTACAATTTCATTAACAACTCCTCCTGACCGTTGGAACGATTTTTGAAAACGTTGTTAAATGAAAAGAATTCTACTTAAAACTATTACAAACATGAAAACTATCAAGTGGTTGGCTGCATCATGCGGTCTTGCGATTGTTCTATTTACAGTTGCGTGCAACAAAAACAATTCATCTTCTTCAGGAATTCCTCAGGGTCAATCTAAAATGTCTGTTTTTATTAATGACGGCCCGGTTAATTTCGCGAAAGTACTGATTGACATCAGGCAGATTGCAGTTTTGGTCGACACTGCCAATCAGCAAAATGCAAGTGATGATGACCATCAGTGGGATGATAATTTCTGTGGTCATGGTCGTGGACAAAATAATAAATCGCTGATTTGGGACACACTTTCTATTACGCCCGGTGTGTATGACCTTTTGCAATTGAGAAATGGAACAGACACATTATTGGGTTCAGGAACTTATCCAACAGGAAAAGTGATCAGGATAAGAATAACGTTGGGTTCTGATAATACCATTTTTACCGACAGCACTACAAGCTATCCGCTTGAAGTTTTTGGACCGAATCCTTATTTTGATGTGAATGTTCGCAGGGATAATGTGAATGATATCAGCAACAATAATTTCCAAATCTGGCTTGATTTCAATCTCGGAAGGTCAATCTTCTTCTGGAGCGGAACATTCTATTTGAAACCTTACATTGTTGCATTCAACAAAATAAAACTTTCAGCAATAGAAGGCGAAGTATTCCCTCGCGATGCTGCTCCGTTATTGGAATTGACTTCAGGAACAGATTCATCTTTTACAATCCCTGAGCGTGGTGGCGAATATAAATTTGTAGGCTTGAAAGCAGGAACATATTCATTGTCTGTGCAAGGTCATAATGGTTACAACGATACAACAATCTCAAACATAGTTGTTGATTCGTCTTCTGTTACCAAGGTTCCTACAATTACGTTACATAAATAATTTCTCTTAATCGAATTTTTTAAAGCCGGCTTTACGGAAAGCCGGCTTTTTCTTTTCAACATAAGTCATCTATTCAACCAAACCACATTAGTTTTGTTCTTATCTTAGTTCGATTCCAAAATAAGCGGACATTTATTAATGATTACAGAAAAGCTACAAAGCAACGGAACTACTGCTGATGATGCTATTGAAGTATTTGGTGCGAGGGTTCACAACCTGAAGAATATCGACATTAAAATTCCCAAGAATAAATTGGTTGTTATCACCGGAATTAGTGGCAGCGGAAAATCTTCACTTGCATTTGATACTATTTATTCTGAAGGTCAGCGGCGTTATATGGAAAGCTTTGGCGCTTATGCGAGGCAATTCATTGGCGATATGGAAAGACCTGACGTGGACAAGATTACCGGATTAAGCCCTGTTATTTCTATCGAACAAAAAACAACTAATAAAAATCCACGAAGCACTGTTGGCACTGTTACTGAAGTCTATGATTTTCTCCGATTGTTATATGCACGTGTTGGTGAAGCATATTCTTACAACACCGGAAAAAAAATGGTGAAGTTCAGCGAAGAAGAAATTGTAGAAAATGTTTTCAAAAAATTCAAAAACAAAAAAATTTCTTTATTAGCTCCGGTTGTTCGTGGAAGAAAAGGTCATTATCGGGAACTGTTTGAAGACATCCGCAAGAAGGGATATTTAAAAGTGAGAGTGGATGGCGAAGTGAAAGACCTTGTTCCGAAAATGCAGGTCGACCGTTATAAAATTCACGATATAGAAATTGTGATTGATAGGCTTGCGGTAACGAACGATATGAAAGTTCGTTTGAGCCAGAGCGTTCAGAAATCTTTGCAGGTCGGAAAAGATTTGATGTTTGTTTTGCTTAATGATGATGATAAAATTATTCAGTATTCAAAACAGCTCATGTGCGAAGACACAGGCATTAGTTACGAAGAGCCTTCACCGAATAGTTTTTCCTTTAACTCGCCTTATGGTGCATGCCCTACATGCAAAGGATTAGGTGATGTGTATACCATCAATGTTGATTATGTTCTTCCTGATAAAACAAAAAGCGTTAGTGAAGGTGGGATTGTTCCATTAGGTGAAGAACGGGAAGCAAGTGTGTTTAGGCAAGTGGTTCAGTTTGCAAAAAAACATAAAATCAATCTTGAAAAACCGATAAAAGATTTGTCAGAGGCGCAATTGAATTTGCTTTTATATGGCGATGGTGATGCGACAAAAAGTTTTGATGTGAATGTAGATGATGAGAAAGTTCCTGATGCATATACAGGCACCTATGAAGGAATCATCCCGATGTTGAAACGATGGTTTTCTTCATCATACAGCACTGAAGCATTGAGAGCCTGGGTTGAAAAATACATGGAACTTAAACAGTGTGAAACTTGTCATGGTGCAAGATTGAAAAAAGAAAGCTTGTGGTTTAAAGTGGATGAGAAAAATATTTCGGAATTGAGCGGACTGAATTTGAACAGACTGATGGATTGGTTTGGCGGCATTGAAAAAAGATTAAGCAACAAACAAAATGCCATTGCAAAAGATGTCTTAAAAGAAATCCGTGAGCGCATTCAGTTTTTATTGGATGTTGGGTTGACTTATCTTTCTTTGAACCGACCTTCCAGAACGCTTAGTGGTGGCGAGTCTCAGCGTATTCGGTTAGCAACACAAATTGGTTCACAATTACAAGGCATTACTTATATTTTGGATGAGCCGAGCATTGGTCTTCATCAGCGAGACAATCACCGATTAATAACTGCATTGCAAAATCTGCGAAATATTGGCAACAGTGTTTTGGTGGTTGAACATGATAAAGACATTATGCTTGCGGCAGACTATCTGATTGACATCGGACCGAAAGCAGGCTTTCATGGCGGAAAAATAGTTGCGCAAGGAGTCCCGAATGCATTATTGAAATTAGATACACTTACTTCTTCTTATTTAAATGGTCACAAAAAAATAGAAGTGCCGAAAGAAAGAAGAAAAGGAAATGGAAAAACAATTGAGATAAAAGGAGCGAAGGGAAATAATTTAAAGAATGTGGATGTAAAATTTCCGCTGGGAAAATTTATTGTTGTTACCGGCGTGAGTGGAAGCGGGAAATCAACATTGATTAATGAAACGCTTTATCCTATTCTGAGCAAGCATGCTTACAACTCGAAAGGCGTTCCAATGGAGTATAAATCCGTGAAAGGGTTGGAGAATATTGATAAAGTAATTGAAATCGACCAATCGCCTATTGGCAGAACACCGCGAAGCAATCCTGCAACTTATTGCGGGTTCTTTACTGATATCAGGACTTTGTTTGCATCAGTTCCTGAAGCAAAAATCCGGGGTTATAATGCAGGGCGGTTTTCTTTCAATGTAAAAAGCGGTCGCTGCGATGTTTGTGAAGGCGGCGGCATGCGCGTGATTGAAATGAATTTTTTGCCCGACGTATATGTTCACTGTGAAAAATGCAATGGCAAAAGATATAACCGCGAAACATTAGAAATCCGTTACAAAGGAAAATCTATCAGCGATGTGTTGGATATGACTGTTGACGAAGCTGTTGAGTTTTTTCAGAATGTTCCTTATATCTATCGCAAAATAAAAGTGCTGCATGAAGTTGGGCTTGGTTATATTACATTAGGTCAATCGGCTGTAACGCTGAGTGGTGGCGAAGCACAGCGTGTGAAGCTTGGGACCGAGCTTTCAAAAAAAGATACCGGGAAAACATTTTATATTTTAGATGAGCCAACAACGGGGTTGCATTTTGAAGACATCAAACATTTATTGGATGTACTTGATAAATTAGTCAATAGAGGCAATAGTGTTTTGGTGATTGAACATAATCTGGATGTGATAAAAGTTGCCGACCATATTATTGACCTCGGACCTGAAGGCGGCGATGGAGGCGGAAGGATTTTGTTTGAAGGATTGCCGGAAGACTTAATAAAGAATAAAGAAAGTTTTACAGCAAAATTTTTAAAAGAGGAATTAGTCTGAACTGGGATTTGATGGGATAAATGGGATTTATTCTTTATTACCAATTTTTCTGTGGTTCTCAAAAAATCTCTGAGGTTCTCTGTGACCTAAAATAAATATTTATGCAAAGAGTTTTAGTTGATATGGATGAAGTAATCGCTGATGCGACAGAAGGAATGATACAATGGTATAAGAATAAATTCGGCGGCGATATTGATTATGCAAAAATGCTCGAAGGGCAATCTTTGGTAAAAGGTTTTCCGGATGAGCATCAGGCAATAGTTCGCCAGCAATTATACGAACCAGGTTTTTTCAGAAATCTTCCTGTTATCGAAAACAGCGTTGAAGTGCTCAAGGAAATGAATCAGAAATATGAGATCTTTATTGTTTCTGCAGCAACCGAATTTCCTAATTCCCTCAAAGAAAAATATGACTGGCTGAAAGAACATTTTCCTTTTTTCACCTGGCAGCAATTGGTTTTATGCGGCAGCAAAAAGCTAATGCATGGCGACTTTATGATTGATGACCATGCGAGGCATCTTCATCTTTTTAACGGTAAGCCATACCTGTTTTCTGCGCCACACAATTTAAATGAAAATCATTTCGAAAGGCTGAAAGACTGGAAACATGCAGGCGAGGTTTTCTTATAAAAAAATGTGAAAACTTGTTTGCGGCACAATGTTCGAATACCGCGGTAAGTTCATACCTGTATTTTTGAACCAAATTTTGTTTTATGGAGCTTGATAACCTGAGCGGACTGCCTGACTGGGATGACGAGCATTTCAAAAATCTCGAAGAAGAAGGAGACAGCTGGAAGCGGAAAGAAAAAAATAAGCTTGCAGCAAAATTGTACAATCAATGGAAGCAGGTGCTTGTTTTGTTATTAGGATTGTATGATAGCATCAAACCATCAGATGAAGAAGAAGGCGAAGAGAGTTTTTTTGAGAGCCAGAAAGGAATTATTTTAAGCGATGCTTATCTGGTTGGTGCTAAAATCCGTGGCGCAGAAGCGGGGGATATGTATGTGCTGAGAATGGAAAATGCAAGCATGATAAGGACAGCAGCGCAAACTGTTTACATACACATGTCATCATTGAAATTTCAAGGACTTGCAGAAGAAACACATACAGATGCAGTAAGAAGTGAGATAGAAATTTTCCGTGAATATTTTAAGGAGTGGGTCACATCATTTAAAAAAGATGAATTTGAAGATGAGTGGGGGTTGTTTAAGTGATAAGTTGTAAGTAATAAGTGGTAAGAAGTAAGTTATAAGTGCGAAGTTATTATTCTTAGTAAGTACTTACAACTTCTCACTTACCACTACAAAAGCAAATAGCCGCAATTATTCATCGCGGCCATTGGTTGCATCAGGGTTAGGGGAAAGAAAACTTTTTAAAAATTCAGTAAGCAGGCGCAGGGAGTGATCAATAAAATCGTTTATGGGTACTAAAAATAGGGAACGGATCAGGTTACAATTAACCTTGTTTTCGGATATTAGATTTTACCAATTTCCCTGCTGCTTACTGTTTAGCATTTATAAAAATTTATAAGAACTTTTTTACTTCACTGTCAGTTGCCCGTTCTCAATTCGCTCATCATTGTTCATGATCTCATAATAATAATTGCCTTTGTCAATGTTGACGAACGCGACTTTTTCGTTGCTTCTGATATCAATTTGTGCTTTTAGATTTCCGTTGATATCGAATAAGTAAAAGCGATAGATTTTCTTTTGCTGTTTGTTCACAGAAATCAAAAGCTTATGAGGCGAATTGCCTGAAGACAGTTCGATATTATAATCTTTGTTTTCCGAAATTTTGCTAACTAAAATTGAATCTTGAAGATCGGTACGTGTTTTTTTCGGGTTGATTGAAAAAGCTTCAATTGAAGAAAGTGCAGACATCACGAATATTGCAACCAGCAAACCGGTAGACAATCTGAGGAATATTTTTTTCGCGGGTATAATTTTCTTCATCGAAAAAAAAATTGGGTACGGATCAACCTAATATTGAAAATAATTTATTGAGGAATTCTAGAACCTCATAACTGGGCATCGTGTTGAATTTCTCCATTCGCTGCTGCTGCTAGATCCTATACGGATTCCAAGCTTAAAGCCCATAGTAAAATATGCATCATTCTGATTAGGGTCTCCTCTTTTATCGCCCGGATTAAAGCTGCTATTCGGGATACCACGCAATGGGCTTTTGTTCGACATGTAAGAAGCCAATGATGCATTTGATCCTGTGAATACAGAAGGATCAACAAAAGTTGTGCTCACGTCATCAATATAATCAGTAAACGTTTTACGGTGTATAATTTCAAAAGACACATTTAAGTCCTCATTGAAATAATATTTAATACCTACGCCCATCGGAATATTTAACTGAGTAAGGCTATATTCCTTTCTATCGGGATATTGAGACAAACCTTCGCCTTCAGTGTGGAGAGGCCTTAAGTCGACCCAGGTGCCGTTTTGATCAGTTCCTTGCGGATTAAAATGGAAAACGCCGACACCAAGAAGTGCATAAGGCCTTAACCTGCCTTGTACATCCGTAGGATCATTTTCAAAAAATACGGTTGGGTATATTTCTGCTGCTAAAAAACCTTCGTATATTTTTGAACGGAAATTTAAATTGCGTGCTTTCCTTGATTCTTCTTCACCGCCTTTGGCCGAAGTTTTTGCATCGTCACCAGATACACCTCCATAAGTTAATGCTAAACGGATGCCCAGCCATTCTGATGGATGCGC
>Ga0070734_10001705_pt1 | contig 30320 bp, 23 predicted proteins | sample Coa_R1_8_FD_66444 | JGI IMG/M metagenome (GOLD analysis project Ga0070734, IMG submission 66444) | Surface soil microbial communities from Centralia Pennsylvania, which are recovering from an underground coalmine fire - Coalmine... | ecosystem: Environmental > Terrestrial > Soil > Unclassified ... | reverse complement strand
TAAGGCGATTGTGGCGATGACCTCCGTGTTCCCGCGTCGAATGTATGTCTCGGGAAAACTCGAGGTGTGCGGGCAGGTAGGGGAGTTTGCCGTGGACACGACATACCGTAGCTTGGGGCCAGCACTGCAACTACAACGAGCGACTTTTGGGCCGGTGGATTCTGGCGCGATTAGTTTGTGCTATGACTGCCCACCGCACGATGCTGGGATGTCCACTTTTTTGCGACTAGGCATGGGAGTCAATTGCACAATGACTCGTTACGCACTTCCTCTTCGAAGCGATGAATTCATACGGAAGAAATTTGGCAACTCTCTATGGACGAAACCCGTGGCGATGGCTACCAATTTGTTACTACGAGGAAGGAGGGTACAAAAGGGAACGACAGACTTGGAAATATCGAAGTTCGACGTTGGGTTCGATGACGAATTTTCCAATTTGGATCACATGGTTTCGAGTGCGGGGAAAATCAGAGCAAGTCGTTCCTCCTCCGAGCTGAACTGGCGGTATCGAGATGACCCCATGCGGGGGCGATCTGCGAGTACTAGCTCAGCCAAGTACCGCTGCCTAGTCGCTCGCAAAGCGGGTGAGTTGCAGGGATTTGCAGTCTTCTTCACCGAAACGGAGGGGATCGCAACGCTGGTTGACTTGTTCGGTCATAACATTGCCGATACGGGTATCGCGCTCCTTGAAGCAGTGATCGAAACTTGCCACGACGAGGATGTTGCTGTCCTGCATGGATTTTGTTCGGACGCGAGTGATCTGGAAGAGCTGTTTCAGAATCTCGGATTTCGGCGTCGTGAGATTGCAGCTCGGGTCGTTGGTTACGAAAAACCACATGCAACGGAGAAGCTGCTAACCTCCGATATTCAATGGGATTTTGGCCACGTTGAGTTGATGGTGTGAACAGAATTGTTCCTCGAGGCGGAATGTGAATACTCTGGCGATTACGGCAACGAACGACCACGTCGGAACCAGGTTCCCTTCTGCTTTTGTTGTGACCGCTCTACGCGGGAATTTTGAAGTTGTAGACCAAATCGCAGATGAATGGCGTGAGCTGTGTACGGAGGCAACTGACGACCAGCCATTTTACCGCCCGGAGTTCATTCGCGCCCATATTAGATCTGTGATCCCATCGGCAAAGGTCGTGCTGATTACGGCCCGCCTTCAGGGACGTTTGCGTCTCGTGCTGCCGTTGGTGGAAGAGTTAGGGTCCTTTAGCAAAGTGCCGGTGCGAAGATTGCGTGCTCCAGTTAACTTCAATTGCGGTCGTTTTGATGCAGTGCGCGCGAAGGGCCCTGAGGGTGACGCAGCGATTACTTCCACATGGAATTTTCTACGCAATTACGGTAGCTGGGACATGTTGTATTGCGGCGATACAACAGAGGGAGGAACAATTAGTCGGCTGGCGGAGATCGCTCAAGCGGACGGATTTCTCACGATCCGCAGACCTAATAACCCTAATCCGATTGTTGCAGTTCCGTCTGACCCTGAACTCTTGAAAAAGATGCCGCTCAATGCGCGTCTTCGCACTAAACTTCGGCAAGTCCGTCGCCAGATGAACGAAGAATCGCCGCTCTCTTTCTACCGGGTTACAACTGCCGATCATGTTGCTTTGCAGCGATTCTACGAACTGGAAGCGAGCGGCTGGAAGGGGCGGAATGGGAGTGACATTCTTCACGACGGGTCGCGAATGTTCTTCGACGAGTTGGCGGAGGTTGCCGCACGTTATGGATATTTGTCGCTTTACATGCTGGAGTGGAAAGGCCAGTTGATTGCCGGTCACTTTGCCCTGACTTATGAGGGGCGTTGCTATTCACCCAAGGTTGCATACAACGAAGCATTCAAGCAATTTGCGCCGGGTCATTTGATTGTTAGCGAAATGCTTCAGGATTGTGCCGCGCGAGGGATACATACTTACGACATCACTGGTGAGTGCCAGGAATGGAAAATGAAATGGACTGATGAGATGGTTGCGATGAACCACCACTTCATATTCCGAGGAGCAGTGGGGCGACTGGCTTACAGCGTGAACAAGAGACTCAAACTCTACGTTAAAAGTCGTCCACAAACGGATGCGAAGAATGCCTGAGTGTCCTTCGCTGGAACGCCTTTGTCGTAAACATTTTTACAAGAAGTAGATTCGTAGCGGAAGGGAACCCAATGGATTTTCTTTTTCATCATCTGCTAGCGGGCAGCGTTTCTCGTTATCCGTACAAGGAAGCCCTGGTGCATGGGGAAGAGCGGCTGACTTATGCCCAGGTCAGTTCTCGAGTGCAAGGATTAGCCTCCGGCCTCAGGAAAGCTGGCATTCAACGCGGCGAACGCGTCGGCATATACCTTGATGCCAGTATTGCCCAAGTTGTCTCCATCTTTGGAGTTTCGCAGGCGGGCGGCGTGTTTGTTCCGATCAATACGGTCCTTTTTCCTGAGCAAGCGGCTCACATCGCCACGGATTGCAGTATTTCTGCCTTGATTACTACTAGAGCAAAATTGGAGTCACTGCTCCCAGTTCTTTCGGCAATCCCGTCCCTACGTTTTTTCGTGATTTTATCGGATGATACGGCTCTACGCACTGATCTTGCTCAATATGAGTTCGAAACGATGACCACGGGGAAGGCGGACGTTGCTTGTCCCGATCAGGGGATTGAAAAAGATCTTGTCGCCATTCTTTATACATCGGGTTCGACGGGAAAGCCGAAAGGAGTCATGCTCAGCCATGCAAACATTATGGCTGGGGCGAGCATTGTATCTACTTACCTTGGCATCACTTCGTCTGAAAGAATCTTGGCAGTCCTGCCATTCACATTCGATGCTGGACTGAATCAATTGACGACGGCCTTTCAACAGGGGGCAACACTTGTTCTCATCAATTTTGTATTTGCGAAGCAGATCGTAGATGTGCTCATTCGAGAACGAATTACTGGACTGGCCGGAATACCTACAGTTTGGAGCCTGTTGGCGCAGCCTTCCTCAACCTTGTCCCACAACATGCCTCCCATGCTGCGTTACATTACCAACACCGGCGGCGCAATGCCCCAGAATGTGCTCGAGTCCTTGCGCAGGATGCTACCAAATACCCGCGTAGTCTTGATGTACGGTTTGACTGAAGCTTTCCGCTCAACCTACTTGCCTCCCGAGGAATTAGAACGGCGCCCAACGTCAATGGGCAAAGCAATTCCTGACACAGAGATTCTCGTACTCAACGAGCAAGGCCAGATGTGCAAGCCGGGCGAGGTCGGCGAATTGGTGCACCGCGGGCCTACGGTTTCCATGGGGTATTGGGGAAATCCAGAAGCCACCAACCGGGTTTTGAAACCCAATCCGCTGCTGCCACCTGAACTCGGGGATGTAGAGAGGGTGTGTTATTCGGGCGATCTGGTGAAAATGGATGAAGATGGGTTCTTGTACTTCGTTGGCCGTCGCGATGCAATGATTAAATCCTCAGGCATTCGCATCAGCCCGACGGAAGTGGAGGAGGTAGCTTTTCAAAGCGGGAAGGTTCGGCATGTAGCGGCTATCGGCATTCCGGATCCATTGCTGGGGCAAGTCGTAAAACTATTTATTGTTCCACGCGACAATGAGACTGTGGACGAGAATGCAGTGCTTGCATTTTGTGAAGAGAAAATGCCTCGTTATATGGTTCCGAAGTTCCTTGAAGTAGTGCCGGAGCTGCCAAAGACAAGCAGCGGCAAGATAGATTACCCGGCATTGCGGCGGCGTGAAGGGATTGCATGAACTTACCGGCCTTTATCTCTTCAGACTGGAAGTGGGATTCGACGGGTCAGTTGTTGGTCGGAGATATGACTGTCTCATCGCTCGCGATGCGGCATGGCACTCCCATTTTCGTTTATGACCGGCACATGGCTGAACGAAGGTATGAGGAGCTGCGCGCCGCGTTACCCTCGAGGTTCGCGATTAGCTATTCAGTGAAAGCCAATCCAAATCCTGCTTTCCTAAGATTTTTCCTACAAAAGGGCTGCGGGTTGGAAATCGCTTCATGGGGCGAGTTCTTCCAGGCGCAAAGTGCTGGTTGTTTGGCACGTGACATTCTGTTTGCAGGCCCAGGAAAAACAGAATCTGAACTTGAATTGGTCATCGCTCATGGCATCGGTGAGATTCATGTTGAGTCCGAGCTAGAGATTGAACGAGTGAATGCGATTAGCAAGAAGCTCGGAGTCCGCACTGAGATTGCTGTCAGGATAAATCCGACTGAAGAGGGACAGGGCGGGGCGATGCGGATGGGGGGCAAATCAGCCCCATTCGGTATAGATGAGGAGCGATTGGAAGATGCATTGACTCTGGTCGGTCGGAGTTCAAATCTAGATTTTCGTGGTATCCATCTATTTGTAGGAACACAGATACTCGACTCCGGGCTGTTACTAGCGCAATATCAGAAAGGGATTGATATTGCGCGCCGGGCCGCCTCACTAATGCGGTTTCCGATCCAAACACTCGATTTCGGAGGAGGTCTGGGCATACCTTATTTTGTGGGTGATTCTGAACTGGATCTTGATCTGCTGCGCAAAGGCCTGTCCGGACTAATGTCGCAAATTGAAAATGAAAATGCCTTTGCCTCAACGAAATTCATGATTGAGCCAGGACGCTTCCTGGTCGGTGAAGCTGGTCTTTACGTAGCGCGGATTAACGACATTAAAATATCCCGCGGGAAGAAATACTTGATCCTCGACGGAGGAATGAATCATCATTTGGCGGCATCGGGAAATTTAGGACAGGTCATTAAACGCAATTTTCCGATGGCGATTCTGAATAAAATGAACCACGAAGCTTTCGAGACCGTAGATATAGTGGGCCCCCTTTGCACGCCGTTGGACACGCTCGGTCGTTCGGTGCAATTGCCCATAGCTGAAGTCGGCGATCTGATCGGGATATTCCAAGCTGGCGCATATACGCGAACCGCAAGTCCACTCGGTTTTTTGAGTCACCCGACCCCGGCTGAAATATGGGTGGAAGATTCCCAGGATTTTGTGATTCGCCGGCGTGGTATTGCTGAGGATTGGGTTCGTGATACACAGTCGCTTCCTTCAATGGTCGGGCCTGTATCTTGAAATCTTATTGCGCAGCTTGCACGCGGTGCTAGCTCTCCCGATCTCCATTCATCAACAACCATCCGCTGACGGCGCTCTTCCGTTGAATTTCGTCGTCCGGCGGACCGATTATGACTGGAAAAGATTCGCGTGGCAGAAAAGCCATATTCAAGAACTCTTTATGCCACCGATGGTTCTCTATGATGCCGACTGTGACCGAATCCATCTTTCTTTCCTTCGCCAGTGAAAGTACGCTTCGGACTAGATCTGGAATTGCAGTTTCGTCTCCAAACATGTCCGCCAAGCTAACGTGTTTGCCATCTTGGTAGATGACTGCATACGCGACCAATGTACCCTGATCGCGTAGCGTTACGATTTCGTATTGCCGATAAGGATGCTTCTGATAGCGCCAATTAAGGTATTCCGCTGAACGCTGCACGCACGTTCCAGCGGTTGAACCTATTGCTCGCGCCAGCGCGGAAAATTCTTCTCCACAAGTTTCCAGTTGAAACGAAGCCTTGAGTCTGGATTTGCGTTCAAGTGCGAGATCGCGGATCGCCAAGCCCGTATTAATCATCGCGGAGAGAATATGGGCTGCGTGGGGGTGTTTGATCACAGCGCTTATCTTTGCATCAACTCTCAGAGGTTTTGCCAGCCTTATTAAGCGCAGTCTAGGAAGGATCTGCAGCCGCCGATAGACGGCGACCATGGTTGCGCTGGGAAAATCGAAATTCAATGCGTGAGCAGACTCGATGCCCATGAGGCAAGCTCGTTGGAGTTGGACAGCTGGCCCCAAACTTCGATACTGGGTTGCGATGCAAAAGTCTCCCAGGACCCAACCCTCCACTTCTACTCCATCTTTATATATACAACGCGGAAAAGCCGCCGCCATGCCTATAATGTCTTGTGTTTCTGAATCGCGCGACATCCAGACTCGTGCCGGTCCGGCTGGACCGTTTCGGTAAAGCCAATCGAAGCGTTCTCTAGTCGAATCGGTGGTATGGTTCCGTGCCAGGAAATCGACTATTAATTGCCCATCGGCGTCAATGTTGGCGGAATGTACGCTAATTGTCATGTGCTACACAAACAGATTTCCAGATTTCACTCGCGCGGACAGCTTTTTCAGATCAGTCCACGCCAAAAAGTTGAGTGCGAGAAACAGCTCTCTGATCGCAGGTATTGGATCTGTCACTTTGAATAAAGAATCTCTCATGGAAAAGCCAAAATCTGCTGGTAATTGCCGCAGAGTGAGGACAAAAGCTTCGCGCGCGGCACTCGAGTGCCATGCGTGAATAAATAATTGGTGCAGGCGTGCGACATAGCCTACGGTCCACCGCCACTTTGTGCCCACGGCATAGTTAGCAGGGACATAGGGCATTTCACCATGTGCCAGTTGCCAATGGTAGAGCGGAAAATTCATGCCAGATATCACCGGTAACGATAGTGTGCCCCAGTAACGGCCGTTGATCTCCATGAATACTGGCTCGCCGGTCAATTGATTTACTTTAAATTCGACCATAGCGACACCCTCCCAATTTAAAGTGCGAAGCAGGGCAAGAGATGATTGAAACAGTGCCGGGTCGAGTTGCTCGGCGAGCGCAGTTACAGCGTAGCCTCCCGTGTACGGCAATTCTTTCAAGCGGCGATGCTGAAATGCCCCGTAACATTCGCCGTTATGAATGAGCATCTCAATACCTACGCCAGAGCCTTCACAATATTCCTGTAGCAACAGCGGCGAAATAAACTCGGCAGGTTCTGGGAACGCTTGTTCGAGCTCCGAAGCAGTTTTAACCAAACGGCTTTTCGTCTCCTCCTCATGTTTCTCTTTTTCCGCAGGCTTAAGAATCCATGGAAAGGGGATGCTCGCAGCCAAGTCGCGTAGTTGAGCTGAATTGGTAACTAATACAGTTTTTGGAACTCTGATACCACTAGACCGAGCTGCATCCAGTGAGCAGGACTTGCTCAGTACATTCCGTAAAATATGTGGTGGAGGGCAGGCGACATGCAATAAGGCATTGAAGTCTTCGTAGTGCTCCAGCATCGTAGCCAGAGCCTGGTCATCGCATGGAATGAGCATGTCATATCCGTTCGCGGTGATTAAGCTTCGCAGTTGGCTGGCAAACTCGGCAGGGTTCACGTCTGGACGGGGTAGTCGAAGAAACCTCTGAACGGCACGCGAGCGAATCGGAGACCTTGCCGTAAAGTCAGCGACATCAACTTGCACGCCATAGGAATGAAGTGATCGTGCGACAGTAATGACAATCCTGGGTATCCAACCCAAAATAAGAACGGGGCGTTTCACAGATTCCTTTTTCCGTCTTTTTTACCCAACCGACAATCATAGCCGGGGCAAGCCATGCCAGCGCTTCCTCCCCCGCAAATTCATCTGGTCGTCATGATTGGAGACTAAAATGACAACGATCTGCGAGAGGATAAGGGAGTGCAGGGCAAAATAGACGACTTGGTGCTCAATCCGGAAAGCACGATAAAGAGAGCTGAGCAACCACTCGTCCAGCCAGTTGGAAATTCGCTTCTCCATAGCATTGTTTGGAATGCCGCAGGCGATTGGATTAGCCAGATCTTCTCCTGGGCCGCATTCCTGATCGTTGTGAGGCTTCTGTCGCCCGCTGATTTTGGCATCGTTGCGATGGCCGCAACTTTGGGACCATTGGTGCAATATTTTGCGGGATGCGGAATTCCCCGTGCCATTGTGACCATGCGTGATCTTTCGGATGAGCAATTAGCACAACTGAACACTCTTTGCTGCATGCTAGGCCTCGCGTCTTTTGGGGTGGCTTGCCTTCTAGCGAAGCCCTTGGCAATGTTCTACGGAACTCCCCGCGTTGCTCCCGTGTTCATTGTTAGTTGCATCGGTCTGTTGTTCGCTGGCGCGCAAGCCGTTTCCAACGGCTTATTGCTTCGCGCCAAGCGCTTCAGGGAGCTTTCGATCTTTGCCGCAATGAGCGCGATGCTGTCGGCGGCGTTGACTTTGCTCTTCGCTTGGCTGCGATGGGGATATTGGGCCTTGGTTCTGGGTGCTCTACCTTCCGTAATTTTTCGCGCTGGTTTGGTAATGAGAACTCGTCGGCAATCCTACGCATGGCCGCGTTGGAATTCGGTAAAGCATCCACTGCGCTTTGGCATATATGTAGTTTTTTCGATGATTGCGTTGAATTTTTATCAAAACCTGGACAATTTGACCGCAGGGCGCATGCTGGGCCAGACAGCTCTGGGTTTGTATGCCATGGCATGGACTTTGGCATATGTTCCTCTGGACAAAGTTACCAGCATGGTCACAACGGTTCTTCCAGCCTATGTTGCAGCGGTTCAGACTGACCTGAACGAAGTTAGACGCTATGTGCGCGTCTTGACCGAAAATCTCGCCTTACTGATGTTTCCTGCATGCGTTGGTTTTGGCCTCGTCGCCCACGAGTCTATTCCCTTTGTGCTCGGTAGCAAGTGGGAGGGAGTTGCTGCCCCATTGGAAGTGCTTTCGATTTATGCAGCCTTTCGTTCCATTGCTGCGCTTCTGCCCAAAGTTCTGATTGCATTGGGCTATCCGCGTTTTGTAATGTGGAATGATATCGCCGCAATCCTGGTTTTAGGACTTGCATTTGTTGCGGGCTCACACTGGGGAATCACTGGTATCGCCTGGGGATGGGTCGTGGGCTATCCGTTAGTGATAATTCCGCTTTACAGAAAAGCATTTACCACGATCGGAATGAAGCTGGGAGAATATATGGCCGGTTTACGTCCTGCGATCGAAGGGACAATATTTATGGCGATCGCGGTCGAATTTGTAAAGCGCTCGCTGCCTAATACGTTGCCGTTGGTCGCGCGGCTGGGCCTTGAGATCGCTAGCGGGGCAGTATTCTACAGTGCGACGATGTTATTGAGGCACCACGAGCGGATCGTGGCCTTTTGGAAGATGGCCAAGGGGTTTCGCAAGGCCTGATGGCAAATGCGCATTTTTACGCGCGCCCAAAAATCGGCATTACTCCACGGCCTTACCCTCGAACACCATCGTCTCGAATTCATTTACCCACGAGCCAATCGCGTCGCCGTGATGTTCCAGCCCCTGCAAAAAAGCGTGGTCGCTCACTCCGACTTGGTGTTGCGTAATATCCTGGAAGCCGGCCTGCTCCATCGCCCTGCGCAGCGTCTCCGAATCGTAGAGAAATTGGTGTCCCCAAGCCCGAAAGAAGTTGTTAATGACCTGAGTAGATTGGGGAAATGGCTTCGCGGGAAGCTTAAACGTTTCAATAGCCCAGTTCAGGTAATTTTGGGTGGCAGAACTTTTGTCGGTAGCAAGCGCAAGCACGGTTTGCAAGTTGGGAGTAGCAATGCGAACTACGCCGGAAGGTTCTAATACACGTCTGCATTCTGCCAGCATCTGCAAACCAGCACTAAAAGGAACGTGTTCGATCATGTGTTCAAAGAAAATAAAATCAAATGAATTTGCTGGAAACGGGAACGGTTGGGTTGCATCGAGGTAATAGACGCCATTAGTAAAAGGTTCTAAGTCCGTGTTGAACCATCTAGGCAGAGCGACATTTGCCGCTCCTAGGTGCAGTCCGCGTGGGGAGCCGTTATATGTGGCGAACGCCTCGTCCCGCTGCCGTTTAAGCCGGTCATAGTAACGGAAGCGCCAATATTCCACGCGTGCATGCCGGACTCCATCGAGAAGGCTTTTTAACGCGGCTTTGGGATTATGCATGAATTTTCTTCAAAAATGGTTTCTAGGCGAATCACTCTCAAATGCGTGTAGCATGCCACGCCGAAAACCGCCCATGGAAATGTTGGAAATTAAATGGCAATAGATCGAACTTCTTTACCATTGCGTCATACATTTCCCGACCGGTCCGGTCAACCACGATCTTAAGCTCACACTCGCGAAAAGCTTGCCTGACTCGCAATTCCTCCAGCTCCACTGGTTCTGTCACCGTCGCTTTGTGATATTCAACTTCGAAGTACGCCTTACCACCGCTTCTGAGGACGCGTTGTATCTCAGACGCGGTTTGCTCGAAATCGTCCACATGGTCTAATGCATTCACCGAAATGACCGAGTCGAAGTACGCGTCAGGGTATGGCAGTGTTTCGCCGCCAGTATTAATGAATTTCGCATCGTAGTCGAAGAGTGGCCAGCCAGCCGCCATATAGACGTTTACAAGAGGATCAATACAGTGGCGAAAACAGCCCTCGAATTGGAGAATTGGGGCTAGTGGGCCACACCCGATTTCGAGGACGCGTTGCCCGTGGAAAACATTGCGTTCAATGCGCAGGCGCTCGGTGTAACTGGGGCACATGGCGTGCCGCGTCATGACAGCATTCGTGATCCACGATTTGGAAACATTGAGTTTCTGATGCGCATCCGGCGGCCGGATGCCCGTTTTCCCAACGGCGCCATGGTTGAACCATTGGTCGAGTTGTTGCAATGAATCTCGCCAAAATGACAATTCAGCTTCGTGTTTTCGTTCCAGCCTATGGGCTGGGCTAATCCGGCGCATTAACCAGTCGGTGTGTCGGCGAAGTAGCGGCATTTCCTATCTCTTCTGAATTTGGCCGGTCGCCGTCGCTGGCGCCTGATAATTCGGCCGGATTCGCCAATCCACTTTGACATATCTCATCAATAAGCGAACGGCTCCATCCACATATCGCGTCTTGGAGCTTGCAATCTGAAGTCTCTCGAGCAGCAGATTCACGATGCCCCGAATTCCATAGACTCGGTAGTAAAGCTTTTTATGCTTCCAGCATAGTTCAGCGTCGGTGCGAAACATCCGCCAATGCCGGCTGGTCAGACTGGAATGACCCTCCCGGCGGATTCTTGCCAGTGGCTCGGGAATCGCATCTAATCGCAACCCTGATGCGCAGTAACGGATAACAAAATCCCGGTCTTCGTTTTCTCGGAAATTTGGATCAAAGCCGCCAAGGTCTTTTATCACTTCCGTACGAATCAATATGGTCGGAATCAGGACGCAGTACCCTGTCGTAAGTGCTTGCGACAAGGTGATAGGTTCAGCCCAGTCCCGACTCCATTTTTGGTCGGGTTTATCCGCAAAGAATGCCCAAGCCGCAGTATGAACCGCGTCGCACTCGGGATGTTCCTCAAGATAGCGGCGTTGCACTTCCAGCTTTTCAGGCAGCCATAAGTCATCGTCGTCAAGAAACGCGATAAACTGCCCGCGGGCATGGCGGATGCCTTCGTTTCGGGCTGCGCCCAACCCCACATTCGTGGTGAGATCGACAATTTTGCAGACATCGTCATAACGATCCAGATACCTGCGCGACGACTCTCGGGAGCAGTCATTGACAATGATAATTTCCAGGGGCTTTAGCGTCTGCGCCAGGACAGACCGAATTGTCTCGTCAATGTAGCGCTCACGGTTGTAATAAGGAATGACTACCGAAATATCGCCCACACCCGCTGCCACGGCCTCTCCCGCACTTTCCAGACTTTAGTCTTTAATGTTCCGTCATTGTCCGCCCTGCAATGATAAGCGACCCCAAGTTCAGCAAAAAGCCCGGGGATTGAAAATTTACGAAAGATTCACGTACAAGCCACCCGAGCGGCTACGGGGAAACTTTATGATGCTGTTTCCCGTTCCAACGGGTTAAAACGGTGTTCTTTTATAGTGCCGTTGATGACGATTGAGGATTATCGGGGGTGCAATGTCGAAACTGTACGTCTTGGGGGGGCGGCAACGCAGGGCAGGGATAAAAGAGCCGACCGCTGCCGATGAGTGGTGCTTGTACGATGCAGCGCTAATCCTGGAAGTGGACACGCTCTCGGGAGCCGCGCGTGTTTGTGTTCAGTATCAAAGCCCCGAAGAGGCGCGCGCAGGCCAACGCCCATCCGCGCATTTCCATAGTGGTGCGAGGACTGGCGACATTCTCTACACCTGCACAACGACCGAAGTACTGACTTACCGATTACCGCATTTCGAGCGAATTGGCTATGTTTCACTTCCGATATTCAATGATCTTCATCATGTAACACCTACCCGGGACGGAAACCTCTTACTCGCCAACACCGGACTCGACATGGTCGTAAAGATTAGCCCATCGGGTGCGGTGATAGCGGAATGGAGTGCGATAGGAGAGGAACCTTGGGCCCGCTTTTCTCGCAGTACGGATTATCGCAAGGTCGCGACCACCAAGCCGCACCTCTCGCATCCCAATTTCGTCTTTGAATTGGATGACGATGTTTGGGTCACGCGTTTTCATCAGCGTGATGCTGCCTGCATGACCAACCCCGGAAAGAGCATGCCATTGGCTTCTGAGAATCCGCACGACGGTCTGGTCAATGGGGACCACGTATTGTTTACTGCGGTCAATGGCAAGGTCATTACCGTGAATCGTAAGACCCTGAGAGTGGAAAAGAGCTTTGACCTAAGAGAAATTCAGGATCGGAATGGGGAGGTCTTGCCCGCGTGGTGCCGGGGATTGCTTCCTGTTGATCAAGACCGAATATGGGTGGGATTTACGCGAATCCGCCAAACCATTTTCAAGGAAAACGTGCGCTGGGTTAAAAGTTCTCTTCGCGAAGGCACACTGGTCAAGCCGACACATATTGCCCTATTCGACATGGCGACCAAAGAATGTCTCAAGGAGATCGACCTGGAACCATTTGGCATGCACACGGTCTTTGGAATCTTCCCAGCATGAAGCCGGATTGCGGCCGAGATCGCAACCGTTATTGTGCGCCGCGCCGCAGCAGCACGATCTTGATTGTCTGAAACATAATAAAAATATCGAGCCCGATTGAAGCATTCTTGATGTAGAAGAGGTCGTATTGGACTTTTTCTTTGGCGTCTTCAATCGTATTGCCATATTTATAACGAATTTGTGCCCAGCCCGTAATGCCAGGCCGCACCAAGTGCCGAACACCGTAATAGGGAATCTCGCGGCTAAGCCATTCGACAAACTCAGGTCGCTCGGGCCGTGGGCCGACGAATGCCATATCGCCCTTCAGCACACACCAAAGTTGCGGGATTTCATCTAACCGAGTGACTCGAAGAAATTTTCCTACTTTTGTAATTCTAGGATCATCGTCTCCGGCCCAGGTTGGCCCACTATCCGCTTCCGCATCCTTCCGCATGGTTCGAAACTTATGGCAATAGAAAACTTTGCCGCCCCGGCCCACCCGCTGCTGGTGATAGAGCGCAGGCCCGGGGGAACTAATCTTAATGGCAAGAATAATGAACGGCATAAGTGGGGCCGCCAGAAGCAAACCAGCCAAACCCACCGTGAAGTTCAGCAGCCGTCTGACGAAACGAAACCACCCACTAAAACGGAATCCTTTGGCGAAGAGTATCCAGCTAGGATTGAGTTGTTCGACTTCTATTTTCCCCGAGATGCGTTCCAACCATGAGGTTGCTTCCTCGATGTGCATTCCATCCTGTAAGCGCAGTTGCAACAATTCCGCCATCGGCATCGTGTTTCGCCGATCCTGCATAGCCACGATGACTCGATGAACATTCTGAGTTTTCGCCGTTGATATCAGATGGGCGGCTGCATTCTCGCGCGTAGGCGTTTCTAATATGTCTCCCGTCCAGCCCACGACATCCACACCTAAGTCCGTGCGGCTTTTTAGGCCCTGGACAAGCCTGGCAGCTTGTTCACCGGTTCCTAGTACATAAACGCGCTCCCGTAGATAAGGTAACCTTGACAGCCAAGCGTATGCACTACGCCATGCAATCAGAGAAATCGTAAGCACGATCACGCCGAAAAGGAATGACGAATTGCCGAGCCACCTGGGCGAGATCGCCCCGACAATCGCTAAACCTAGAGAGAGAAGTCCGGGAACCAGGAGCAAGCGAAAGTAAAGCTCGCTGCGCTCACCGAACATGACTGGACCATAAAGATCGAACCAATAGCACAGTAGTACGACAAATGCGGTCGCCGCAAAAATCTTGTAGTAGCCGTTCTCAAAGTTCAGTACAAGGTAACTGTCTTCGCGATACTGCAAAAGCGTACCCAGCAGAAAAGAAAACCAAACCAGAATCGTCTCGCCAGCGACGAGAACCAGAGTGCGAATCGGATAATGCACTTTAAAGAGGCGAATCACAGCGATCTGAACTCACAATCTCGAGCAAACTAATCCGTTCACGGATCTTTCTTATTCCAATCAGACCAGTTTGATGGTTCAACCCGCACCGGCCGAATGTTCCACGACAGACCAAATAACACGATGTGTCGCTTGGGGCTGCATGTCTCCAGCGAAGAACAAAGGGAACCGCCGTAGGTTGTACTGTTAAATTGATAGCTGGCAAGCAAGTCAAGATTACGTGCAAGTTCGCGGCGAAATGCAACTCCCGCGTAGCTCGCTTGGTAGGATTGACTGGAATATGACTCTCCGATGCCATGTAGCTGAACATATCCGGCATTGATACTCGCTCGCCAAGCACGAGAAATCGGGCGACTGGCCGAGAAGTTGAAAACGTTGCTGTTAGCTCCCGGAAGAAACCCCGAACCGTTGCTGACCAGCCGCCTATACGATAGCGTTGTCTCGGTATGCCCCAAGCGGTAAGTGAGCAAGCTGATTGCACTCACATTAACTTGGTTATTGATAATTCCCCCCAAAAGTGTTTTGGGCAAAGGCGGTAGATAAAGAAATGCTGTGCTCCGAAGTGCGGTAAACTCCGGGCCTGCCCCAACGCGAAACGATAAGCGGTGAGACAGTTGATGCGCGTACTGTAGCTGCACGATGTGAGTTGTCAAGCTAAGCCGCGTGAGCAGAAGAGGCACTGAAATCTCACTGGTTTCGGGATACTGAAAATATCGAAATCCATAAAAAAAACCGACCAAACTCCGCGGACTAAGTAGATAAGAATAGTCGGCGAGTCCCGAGAGCTGGTTATTGTTCGTCAAATTCTTGCTGTCGCCGTAGTAATCGGTGATGCCATAACCTGCGGCCAGGGTAGCGGAAGATCGGGCCGTGAGGGAATGCTGGACTTCCACCAGCGAGACATTCGTAATATGCGACCCAACGCCAATCCCTGCCAGAGAAGCCGAACCAAAAAATTCGGCCAGCCCCGAATCGCTGGAAATACCCGCTCCTGTACCTGCGAATACCAGGTTGTATATGCCCGCGCCGCCAAATCCTGAAAAACCAAAATTGCCTTCTGGCAAGGTTGCAAGTGAGTTGGTGAATGTCAGCTGGGTTCTGTTCCATAACAAGCGGTGGGTTATGTTGAACTCCTGCAATTGCTCGACGGAAGAGTCGTAGATCAGTGCACCGCCGGAATAGTCGAGCGCAGTTACTGCGCGACGCCAGAACTTGAGCACGCTCAGATTCCCGGTTAACCGAGTCACTGAATATAAGGAGGACGAATTCGCAGAATTACTTGGATTTGTTTCCGCGCTCTCGCTGGCGTGAATTCCGGCAAGAAAAAAGCTCTGTTGTGTGGATGGAGCGGTGACTTGCTCGCCAGCGTCCGAGCCCAGAGGTGAAGTCGTATCTGTGGGGATTTGATCGGGCAAATCGGGACGATCGGGAAGCGGAATTGTAGAAACAGTATTTTGACCGGGGTCGACTTCATGGGTGGGAGTGGTGCTGGTCTGACCGAGGCACACGCCGACCCCGAGCAAAAGTAGGGCCAGCGCCCGAAGACACTCAGTGATGAATGCCGATCTTGTGTGATAACCGAGCAAGGCTGTGTCGCTCAAGAGTGACTGAGGTTCGACTGCAACTTTAGATTCTCGCCCGGTCCGGGCCTTTCGGAGTGTTTGGCTGAGCAAAATTCACGGAAAATTAATTTCTCCTATAAGGAGTCAGAGAATAAAGTCATGCGTAAACACTCTCTGGCCGGTAGCTCGCTCCGTCTCTTGCGAGTTTGACATCAACCGAAACCTCACGACCGTCACGCTTCAAGGGAAAGTCATGTCAGCCGGGTATAGGAATGTAATCAATGATGATCTTGCCATTAGTAACCTTCATCGTCGGCCGCTCGCGATTAAGCAACCGACGGAATTACCGCGACCCGCTCAGGATGACTTTTTCGGTATGTGCGCAGCCCTCGGTGTCGCCGCAATAGTCGGCTTCACGGTATATTGCATTTTCAGATACCTATTCTGAGGCCAGATTTTCAACCCAAACTATATTCATACGAAATTAACGGTGTTGTAACCAACCCGTAACCGGTGATACGTAACCTCCATTGTTTGAAGATAAATGCCGACCAGTGTGCGATTTGCCGTTCTATTGATTCTCTTGGCCGCTATGTCTGCCTGTGGCGGCGGGGGTAGCAACACGCCGACTTCCTCATCTTTGGCGGGGAATTGGCAGATGACGCTACAGGACAACAACACCGGCGCAGTTAAGACCGAATCTGGTTTTTTACTCCAGTCCGGCAATGCTTTGACCGGGAACTTGTTATTGACAGGTCAGACTGAATGTCCGGGCGTAGGTGCAGCTTCGGGGCAAGTTACATCGCCAGCAGTTTCCCTGACCATAAACCAGATCGCACAGACCGCCACTCTCACCGGGCAAGCGTCGTCAGATGGATCGACCATTAGTGGAACTTACTCGATCCTTGCATCGGGTTGCGGCGGAACACAAGTCGGAAAGTGGATGGCGACCTTAGTTAAGCCCTTGAGCGGAAATTTCAAAGCTACATTTACTTCTGGTGCGACTTCGATAGTATTTCCGGCCAGCGGGATGATCGCACAAAATTCAAATTCCGGTGGCAGCACAACAAATCTGAGTGGGAGTCTATCAGCGTCCGATGCGCCATGCTTGACGGCAGCGACTATCACTGGTGTCATTAGCGGCACGACAGTCCTTCTCAATTTCTCAAGCCAGGAAGGAGCCCCGCTGGGACAATATCGGGGCACGATGACGACGGACGGCACCATGATCACCGGAAACTATAACTTACTGAGCACCCCGTCGCCTCCTGGCGGGCAGTGCGACGATTTCGGCACCGCTGTTATAACCATACAACCTTGATCTAAACCAGCTCTTTTTAAGACTGAGTTCATTGAGGTTTAGGATTGCAGGCTCTGATCGTGAGCATGATTCTGGGGAGATGATTGTTTGAAAAGTTGGCAGCTATCTTTGATTTTGTGTCTTTTGACCTCTCTTATAGCCTGTGGAGGCAAAACGGGCACGATACCCGGACCTAGCTCGCTTTCGGGAAATTGGCAAATTAGCCTGATCAGACAAGCCGACCCAACGCCCTTAATTTACACCGGTTTCATGGTGCAATCTGGCGAAGCACTTACGGGTAGCGTCGTGCTGGGGAGCGGCTGCCAGGGAGTTGGCCCCGTAAACGGAACGCTCACAGGATCAAATCTCTCTTTGACCATTAGTGAATTTGGGCAGGATATCAGCCTCGTCGGAACCTTGCCGCCGGGAAGTCCCGGCCCCATCGGGACCACCTTCATTAGTGGATCGTTTTCTACTCCTGCAGGTGGATGTACGGCATTTCCGAACGCGGGCACTTGGTCGGCGATCCAAGTGGCTCCAATCTCCGGTAGTTTTCACGGTACTTTGACCTCCAGTTTAGGAAACGGGACGATGAACGTAGCGGGAGCGTTGACGCAAGGCGCGAATATGGCCTCAAGCAACGCCACAATTACGGGGAACATGAACTTGGTAGGCAGCCCACATTTCTGCTCATACCTCAGCACTTCTACTGTTACCGGACAGGTGAGTGGAACAAGTGTGCTTTTAACTCTCTATGACGGCATGACTGGGTTGCAGATCGCTCAGATTCCAGCTTCTGTTACGCCGGATGGTACTTCCATCAGCGGCAAGTATACGTTTCCGCTCACTTCTCCATCGTGCCCGGGAGATCAGGGAGCTTTACAGATCACGTTCCCGTAGGCAACGGGCAAGTCGCATTTCCACGCATGGTAATGTCAGATAAACTCCCGAAACGCACCAGCGAGAACCGCGCTGGTAAACCATTTGCAATTCAGTCGAAGCAGAAAACCGGCCGTGTTGATCTGTCAGGAACTGATGCCGTTAAATTGCAGGCGCCGGGCGTTTCTTGGATAACAGCCTCAGACGTTTCAATTTACTCGATCATTGCAATCTCTATTTTGATCGTTTACGGACAGATTTTCTCGCACCCATTCGTCAACTATGACGATGCCGAGTATCTGACCGATCCCCATGTGATGAGCGGATTAAGCTGGGCAAACATCAAGTGGGCATGGACTGCGTTTGCAGCTGGCAACTGGCATCCTGTGACTTGGATTTCACATGCCGTCGATTTCCAACTTTTTGGTTCGCACGCTGGCGGACACCATGCGATCAGTGTTTTACTTCATTTCATCAATGCTGCGCTACTATTTTTTTTATTGAGATCGGCGACCAACAAGCGGTGGCGCAGCTTCGCAGTGGCTGCGTTATTTGCCCTACATCCCCTACAAGTGGAATCGGTCGCGTGGGCCGCTGAACGCAAGAATTTGCTGTGTACTTTATTCTTCCTGCTAGCGCTTGGTGCATACGGTTGGTACGCGCGCAAGCCGGGGCTGGGACGGTATCTCTCGGTCGCCGCGCTATTTGCTTTAGGGCTTGCTTCTAAGCCAATGGTCGTGACCTTTCCATTGTTGCTGGTGCTTATTGACTTTTGGCCGCTGGGACGCGTTGCTGGCTGGAGTCATTCCGCGGGTGGTTTTTACTCGCCGCAAAAGAGCATAGGGAAACTTTTGCTTGAGAAATTGCCATTTCTTGCGATGAGCGCTGGCAGTGCCGTTGTTACTATCGTCGCGCAGAGCCGCTCGAATGCCATGCCCTCCATGGACACCGGCTGGACGATCGCATGGCGGATACAGAACGCAATCCATTCCTATGCAGCCTATATATGGAAAGCGTTTTTTCCACGGGGATTAGCGGTCTTTTATCCTGCGGTTCAATTCGAGCCGTGGGAAGTCTGGCTTTCTGGATTTTTTCTCGTTCTGCTCAGCGTCATTGTGTGGAGAATGCGCCGGGGGCGGCCCTACCTTGAAGCCGGCTATCTTTGGTTTCTGATCACGCTTATTCCTGTGATCGGCCTAATTCAAGTCGGCGCCCAATCCATGGCGGATCGCTACACATATATTCCAATGATCGGAATTTTTGTTGCGGCGGTTTGGCTGGCGAGCGATTTGGCAGATCATCTGAAGCTTACGATACCCGTGCGAGCAGGCATCGGTGCCGCGGTATTGATTATTCTTGCTGTGTTGGCGGCCAGGCAGGCCCAGTACTGGCGAAGCAGCATAGACCTCTGGACGCATGCCTTGCAAGTCACCGATGGGAATTTGATTGCAGAAGAAGATCTCGCTTTAAGTCTCATGGATGCGGGTCGCGACGAAGAAGCCTTCGTTCATTTACAGAATGCGCAGCGCATCAGGCCGAACGAGCCTTCTGTGGCAATCGAACTTGGTAATTATCTAGTGAAGCACAAGCGTTTTTCGGAAGCCGGTGACGAATACGAAATGGCGGTCCAAACCTATGATCGTCCGTCTCAACTTGAGGCGGCGTACGCGGGATTGGGAGTCGTTTATGGAGAGCTCGGAGATCGCGCCCAAGCCCGCCAGGCCTTTCTGGAAGCATTGAAAATCAATCCAGCAGACCAAACATCATTGTTCAACTTGAGCATGGTCGAGGTTCAGGATGGTATCGAGAAACTTTCATACTCCATGGCAAAACATCCCACGGCAGAAGGCTATCTAAGTTTGGGACAACTGCTGGAAGAAGACCGCAGACCTTCTGAGGCGCAAGCCGCGTATGCGAAAGCTCTTGAGATAAACCCGGGCTTCAAAGACGCCAAGCCAGCATTGGCGCAACTCAAGGCCAAGAATACAAGTTCGGTGGCTTCGCCTCATGGTAATTAAAGGTCCGCTTATTTTGTTTGCTCCGGCGCTTGCACGGGAATCGGCCCCGGAGGAAGTTTGCCCAACTGTTCTTTGATCCAATTGAAGCCCAAACCCTTGGAAGCGACCTGCCCGTAGAATGTTTTAGTGTCCGCGTAATAAACGGTTGTTGCACTTACCGGTACGACCGCTTGCTCGCGCTTGCGTACCTCTGGCGGAGTCACGGTGACAGTCCCAATCAGTTGTAAACGCATCGTCTGGGTCTGCAAGGTGGGCAACCACTTCACCGGATCAAGCTGATCCAACCGGCTTAGAAAATCTGGTTTTAAATAGTCGGCTCTCTCTGCCTCTGGTATGAGAGTTGATTTTGCGAGCCAATCCGGCCAGTCTCCCCAGGGGTTAAGCAGATCCAGCACCTTGATTCTTTGGTCCACCGCGGCTGCCATGATCGCAACGCTTGCCCCCGCTCCGTCTCCCCACATGCCTACGCGCGTCATATCAAACTCATTTGTGCTGGCAAGGTAGTTCAATGCCATTTGAACGTCGTGAGTGCTGGTGCTGAGCGCTTCCTGCATCTGGCTGACGAACCACTCTTTCGTGGGACGATCATGAAAACGATGCTCGGTAAGGGCAGGAACCAAACCGACTGCGACAAATCCATTCTGCACAAGGAACTTACATGCCTCATCATTTTTATAAATGGCATTCGTGGAAGGGTAGCTATACATATAGAGAATCACCGGCGGATTCTTTATTCCCTCTGGCCGGATAATCCATAAGTCGATCGGGTCGAGCTCCCGCCACTGTGCTTCCACGAGTTGACGGCTGAATCCGTCTCCCTTCGTCTCCAGCAGAGGCATGGCTTGGATCCGCATTCCAGCTTTGATTGTGGGCACACTCCAATCCTCGTAGTCTTCGTCTTCGCGCTCCGGCGGTTTTTGTCCGTCTTTTAATACTTGGACTGTAGCGCCCGGAAGATTAGGCACATTTGGATCTTCGTATGGTATGTTCAGGCCCGGTTTTGAAGAAGTTTGCCCGCTCTCGACCGCGTCGTTCGACATAGATGTGGGCGCATTCGTATCGCCATTTCCGGTCGAGTTAGCCGCTGGCGCTGTTTGTTGGCCAAAGACGAGGGCTGAGCTAATATGCAAACCCAAGATTACGAGAGAAAATATGATGGCTCTTTTAATCATGTTCCGCGGACTCATTACGAAAATTTCTCCACTGGTTATTCTAAATTGACTCCCAATGTGGGAGATGATCTGAATTTCCTAAGTACAATTCACTTCCAAAAAACCGGCAGGTCCCTTACTGGCGACCTGCCTTGGTTCATTCCTTTCAACATACGAAAGGTGCTATTGGAGGTTTCCAGTCGGATTGGCTGCGCCAATCGGAACAATGAAACCACCCGCATCGCCGCCGCACTCAGAGGTTGTGCCCGCTGAGTTGGTGTTCGGAGTTCCAGGGGAAACATGGCCCGTGCTGCATGCTTCCGCACTGAAATCAACCAGCGTCTGGGTTTGGTGGGTTGTGGTTGGCGTAGCGCCGCCCGGCAGTACAGGGGAGTTGCCGAGGAAGCTGTAGTGCTGACGGATGAATCCGGCATCACCATAGCCGCCGTTCGCGCTGAAGGCATTTGCGTCGTCGAACGCGAGGAAGTCAGGAACGCCACCTTGATTGCTGTTGTGGATATCCTGTTGCAGATGCTGAACCAGCGATTCCGCGCCGAGCGGATCCTGCGCGAGTGAGCAGTTCTGACCAGCGACGCCAGGGTCGCAAATCATGCGCAGCTCAGACCATGCTGGGTAGGTTCCGTTGGCGACGTTCGGATAATAATCGCCAGCTTTACCGTTGGCATCGTTACCGCCCCAGATGACAGCCTTCGTGCAGCCGAAGGGCGCCACGTTGGTGCAGGCCGGCAATGTCGGCAGTTCGCCCCAAGTTGTAGGCAGGGCGGCGTTGGCCGGCTGTCCTGGATCGAAGGCGCCAGCGTTGTTGTAGGTGTGGAAGATTGGGTCCACGCCGTCGAGCATCAAGTAGCCGTACTTAGTTTGTCCAGCCAGTTTGGAAACGTTGCCGAAGCTGAAGAACGCATACGTCATCGAATCCGGTTTGCCGAAAACGCCAGTGCCGGCAATGCTGCCGCCGTTGACGACTTCGCCGGTTCCAATGCCACGGACGCGGAAGCCTTCGTTGTTGACCGTTTCTTTGTAGTCCAGCGGGCACTGCTGATTCAGCGGGTTGTTAGCAACCGAATCCACACCAGATTCCTGGGTAGTGATCGGCGGCCGTTCGCTCTGACTGTTCGGAGGAACGTTAGAGTTGCTGCCCTGAGGTGTGCCGTAGAGGCGGAACTCAGAGTATTCGACGGTGTTCATGGTGCCAGACAGGGGTTCGCGGAGATAGAGGGTGATTGGGTAGGTTACGACTTGGCTTCCGTTGGTCACACGCAGACCCTGGTACTGTGCATTAAGCGGCCAAGTGAAGGCGGAGTTGTCGCCTTCGCAGTCGCCGCCGGAGAACATGTTGGCCAGGGGACGGCGAGTTACGTGGCACGCAGCCGACAGACTTCCGGTGCAATGCGAAGGTTGGGTCAGGCTGGGATAGACGTTGTTCTGGGGTGGGAACGGATGCTGGTCCCATACGTTGCGGATGTAGTAGCTACCGTCGGTAGTATGTTGAGCATCTGTTTGTTGAATGGCGCCCATACCGTTGGCGTTGCTGCGATTCACTAGGAACACGATTGGAGATTCGCCAATCGGGAACACACCGACCGTATTCGAAACGGCTTGGCCAGTGAAAGGATCGGTTCCGCCCGGCAGTGAGAATTGAACCGGGGTAGCCAGAACTGGCACGGTGTCAACCGCGCTCTGGATTGGATGACCGGTAAGATTGGCGCCGCCGGTGCCGTAGTTTAGACGGAACCAGTAGAGCGTATCTTTCGGCGTACCGAGAATGCGGTTGGTGGCGAACTTCGCGTCTTCCGGGCGAATGTCGGTCAAACCAGCGGTCAGCACGTGACCGGCTCCGCCAGGTTGCAGAGCAGAGACCACGTAGTTGGGAACGGAAGTAGCGTCGGGTGAGCCGTCAAAGTAAAGGTTGGATGCGATTACGTTGGTTCCCGCCGTGGTGGTAACGGCAGCGCCAAGCACGATCGTGGAGCGAGGAGCAGAGAGGTATTCGCGAACGCCGACGGTGGAATCGACTGAGATGTCGGTCCAGACGTCGCTCACTGAGCCGCCGCCCACGGGCTCGACCCAAACGATCCAGATGTTACCGGCTTCATCAGGAACGCCGGCACCGCGGTTATCATGCACCGCCGCGCAAGTCGCGCACTGGCTGCTCTTGATGCTCCAATGTTTTAGCTGGCAGGTGACGTTGATACCGCCAAAGCCGCCACATAGCGTTGTATTCGGCGCCAAATCGTTGTAAGCTCCGACCGCGAACCCTTGGAAAACAGCTGAAGATCCAGCCGCCACAAAGTGCACGTTCTGAGCGCCAGCGAATGGCGCGACTGTTACAGCTATCAGCATCGCTGCCAATAGCATTGTGGAACGTTTCATCCTAATATCTCCTTTTTGAAATTTCTCAGGTCGTTTTAATCTTGTTTGGAATTCTCAGAATCGCTTTATCTGAACGTTGACGAGAGTCCTAATGTCGCGGTCTTGCGGCACGATATCAGGGGCATCATGTGCTTGCGCCCGTAGAATCTGAGGCACCGCGATTATCCTTGCGCCGCATTAAGCCAGTGTGACAGCCATATTAATTTTCCGGTTTGCGATTTTTCCCTTCAATGCGACAGTTTGAGCGAATTTTTCTGGGCCGCTCAGTTACGATGGGATTCGATGATGACGCGAATGTTTGTTGGCAAGGTCAGAAAAAAGTGAAAATACTTTGGGTAAAACCGGGCAAGCTGCTGCCGCTGGATAGCGGCGGCAAACTACGCACTTACAATATTTTGCGGCATCTCGCAGTTATTCATGAAGTGACCTATCTTTCTTATTATCTTGGAGTTGAAGATGAAGACTACGAACGTGAAATCCTTCGGCATGTGCCGGGCACGATTTCGATAAGTAGCGGAAAACGTGAATCGCATGGCCTGACTCGGCTCGTCGAATATTTGCGACGACTGCCTGATTCAATTCCATATTCGGTGAGCCGCTTCGCTTCTTCACGCGTGCGACGCATGATCGGCGATTGGATGTCCCAACGCCGCTTTGACGTCGTGGTCTGCGATTTCCTGGCCAGCGCACCCAATTTTCCACAGGCATTGCCTAATCCCTGCGTTCTTTTTCAACACAATGTTGAAAGCGTTCTTTGGAAACGTCGCGCCATGTTTGCCACCCGCTGGGCGGATCGAGTTGTCGCGAGCATCGAGAGTCACAAGATGTCGCGTTATGAGCCGAAACAGGTGCGCCGGTTTCATCATGTGCTTGCGGTATCCGAAACTGACCGTCGAGCGATGTCAAGCATGACCGACCCTGCACGTCTCAGCGTCGTCCCCACTGGAGTTGATCTATCGCTCTACAAGTTCGACCCTCAACTGCGGCCTGCTATGCCGCTGGTCGTATTCACAGGTTCCATGGATTGGGAACCCAATATTGATGGCGTGGAATACTTTTGTCGCGAGATATGGCCCCTGGTGCTTAGGCGCGTGCCGGCGGCGCGTTTTCGGATCGTGGGGAGGGACCCGGACCCTCGAGTGCGGCGTTTGGCTTGTGCTTCAGTGGAGGTCACAGGTACTGTGCCAGCGATTACAGACCACCTCAGGGAAGCTGCCGCGCTCGTTGTACCGTTGCGGATGGGCGGTGGAACCAGATTAAAAATTTACGAAGGAATGGCCTTAGGCAAAGCGACTGTTTCCACTTCCGTTGGCGCAGAAGGTCTCGACGTTCGCCACGAGCGCGATATTTTACTTGCCGATGATCCCGCACAATTCGGTGATTATTTGGTGCACGTACTTCTCGATGAAAATTTGCGCCGCATGTACGAGGCATCCGCAGCTGCCACTGCTCAACGATATGACTGGTCCGAAATTGCAAAACAATTTGCTGTGCAACTTCTGGCCGTTGCCCGCTCATCCTGATTAATCCGCTTAATCTTTAATAAAAGATTAAACTCTGATGAATTTTTAGCGCACGACGTTTCTCCATTGACCATGTTGAGTAAAATCCAGTAGCGTCCACGCGACAGCAATTCAAGTTCGACTTGGTGCGGGAACGCAAAATATTCGGGAGGACTCGTGCGTCGGGTTGCTTTTGGAATTATTTTGGTGAGTTTGGCTCTCGCGGCCGGATGTGGCGGCGGTGGAAGCGCAAGCTCGAAGGTTCCAGCTACTGTCACGCTTACGCCATCGGTTGGCCGGTCGATCAATGCTGGTTCGACCCTGACCATCAACGCAGCTGCCTCCGATGGGTCGCTCGTAACTTGGACTGTGTCCGGAGCAGGCACGCTTGCAAACGCGACGCAGCTTCCAAACCAGCCGCCCAATGTCGCGACGTATCTCGCTCCCTCCTTCACTGGCCAGAACGCCTACGCGGTTGTTACTGCGACCACAGCCAGCGGAGCCAGCGCATACTTACCACTTACCGTAGTGCCGTTTAACGTGTTCGGCAATGTGCAAGGTGTTAGCGTTGACGGGGGACCATCTTCACATAGTTATCCAAACGCTGCATTTACCAGCGTTGATGTATGCACTACGGGAAGTACGAATTGTAAAACCATCAATGGCATCCTCGTGGATACAGGCACCGTCGGGCTAAGGATTCTTGCTTCCGCGCTACCCACTCTTACGCCTGTTAAAGATAGCAGCGGCGACATTTTGAATGAGTGTTTTCAGTTTGAAGACCAATCCTATATATGGGGGCAGGTCGAGTTGGCTGACGTACGAATTAACGGGGAGATAGCGGCGTCTCTGCCCATACAAGCAATTGCAGATCCAAGTGGCTATTCCATTCCATCAGACTGTGCGGCGACCGGAACAGAAGGCGACAAAGACAGCCTCGATGCCTTAGGGGCAAATGGAATTCTAGGCATTGGCGTTGAACCACAAGATTGCGGCGCAGCGTGCGTTGCTGCCGCGGGCGCGACACCTCCGGGCGCGGCATATTACACCTGCACAGGTGGTAGTTGCACTGCGGCGTTCGCATCACTCGCGCAGCAAGTGAACCACCCCGCCACATTTTTTGGGATCGACAATAATGGGACAGTCTTGCAACTTCCTTCTGTGTCTGGATCTGCGGGCAATCTCACAGGTTTTTTGACTTTCGGCGTTGGAACACAGAGCAATAATCAGATTGGAACCCAAACGATTTTTACTCTGGACGCCAACGACAACTTTACCGTCAAGCTGTCTGAAACGGGCCAAACATTGACCTCCAGCTTCTTGGATAGTGGTTCGAATGCGTTCTTTTTCCCAGATGATGCGATCACTACGTGCGCAAGTCCATACGCGTTGTTTTTTTGCCCAGCCGCCCCGATTTCTCTCACAGTCACCAGCATAGGTGTGAACAAGTCGCAGGATACGAATTACTTCACTATTGATAACGCTTCAGACCTACTCACAAACAATCCTGGAGATGTGGCATTTAGCGGGCTGGGTGGGCCCAACGGCACGGGATTATGTTCGGATGGCACAGGGGCATGCAGCTTTATTTTTGGCGTGCCGTTTTTCTACGGGCGGACTATTTTTACGACGGTGCGTGGTCAGTCCCCGCCAATAAACACACCTGCTGCTCCTTGGTGGGCGTACACGACGAGTTTCCCCGCACCATGAGGAATATAAGAATTTGGTGGATGACGATGAAGAACCCATGTCGCGAAAAAATCTACTCGAATAGTAGCTCGGCGCAGATAAGGATAGTCCTATTGCTCACCTTCCTGTCTTTGCCCGCATTCGCTTCGCTTGGAGGTGACCTCTCTTCTGTCGAGTCTGATCGGATGAAGATTGCGCCTAGTTCAACAACGAGCGCTGTTCAGCACGATTCTTGTTCTGTGCAAGAAATCACCGAGGCTTCCGGGACCGTGGTGAGAGAGTATCTAACGCCAGCGGGACGTGTGTTTGGCGTCGCATGGCAGGGACCATTCACTCCCGACATGCACCAGATACTTGGAGCTTATTTCGACCGATACTCATCGGCTGCAAACGAAGCGCGGTCAGGTTATTTAGGACATCGTCCTTTGGACATTCGCGAACCGAATCTCGTCGTGCAATCGGCGGGACACATGCGCGCTTTTTCCGGACGTGCTTATGATCCGACGTTGCTACCGGAGGGGGTGAGCCCTAATGATGTCCGCTAGCATAAGGATTGTACGCAAATTTGTTTGGCTCGGATTCTTGCTGTCAGTTTTATTTCTTGCTTCCTGCGGCGGTGGTTCGTCAACCTCCGGAGCTCCCATTTCGATTACACTTTCGGGACCTGCTTCGAGCATAAGCGTTGGCGAAGCTGTCACAATTGAGGCTACTGTATATGATCCGAATAAGCAGGGAGTGACGTGGACGCTTTCTCCCGCGACCTTCGGTACTCTAAGCGCTGGCACCGCAACCGCTGTGACCTATACCGCCCCAGCTCAGATAACACAGACTGGAAAGGCAACCATCATCGCCACCTCGATTACAAACCCGACAATTACCGCTTCGGTGGAAATCATCGTGTCCCCTGTGCTTGTGTCTCTGACTAACACGTTTGGCCTTGCCCTGGCTCCGTTCACACTTAACCAAGGTGCGCAGACGACAATGGTAGCGACGGTCACGCCGTCGGGACCCCACGGCGTGACATGGTCCCTATCCCCCGCTACTGGCGCTGGTACTTTGCAGGCGACATTTGCCAGCCAGGCTCTGTACACGGCGCCGAGCACCGTGTCGTCCCAGACTGCGGTAACTGTTACGGCAACTTCGGTGGATACTCCTACCGCTTCAGCCTCCGTAACAATTTATGTCCTGCCCTCAGGCGCCGGCCCGAATGTTGTTCCAGTAAGCGTGAACGGCGGCCAAGTGCCAGGGCAAACTTATGCGAATGGAGCATTTACCAGCATTTTGATATGCCAGCCGGGCAGCACAGTCGCCTGCCAAGTCGTTGATGGCATATTAGTGGATACCGGATCGGTAGGCCTGCGGATCCTTCAGTCGGCTGTGCCCATGCTCAAATTCCACACGATCACGGATGGCATAGGAAATACCCTTGAGAACTGCCAGTCCCTCGCAAATGGAGCGTACCGATGGGGAGCGGTGTCGTCAGCGGACGTATATATAGGAGGAGAAGTAGCACTCACTTTGCCTTTTCAATTAATTCCCACCGCAGACGCTGTTGTACCCGATGGTTGCACCAATGGGGGCGTCCAGAATTCGAATACGCCACAATTATTGGGTGCCAACGGCATCTTGGGAATTGGATTAGAACCTACAGACTGCACGTTGGCTGGAACGAACTATTGCGACGGAAGCACGAACGCAACTTTGCCGAATCTTTATTATAGCTGCGCCCCGTTAGCTGGATGTGCTACGACTGATTCGCCGGTGATTGCGACAACGGCGTCTCGCCAGCAAGTAACGAATCCCATTACGCTTTTCGCAGACAATACCGGTAGCATTCTTCAATTGCCGGTACCCGCCGGTCCTGGCGCGACGGTGAACGGATTGTTGATTTTCGGTATCAATACACAGATCAACAATCTCCTGGGGAACGCAACCATTCTTACTCTGGATGCAAACGACCACTTCACCACAACTTTTCAAGGTCAAAACCTTGTCAGTAGTTTCATTGACAGTGGCGCGAATGGACTGTTTTTCCCCGATTCGCTTCCTGTCTGCACATCCGATTCACAATTCTTTTGCCCGGGATCTTTAACGAACCTTACGGCGACTGACCAAGGCGCCACTCAAGGAAGTGCAGTCGTCAATTTTAGTGTTGATAATGCTGACAGGCTATTTTCGATGTATCCCGGCGGCGCAGCGTTTGACACATTGGCCGGGCCGGAGCAATCCATGCCGGCGTGTGTGGGCGGAGGTACTTCTTGTAGTTTTGACTGGGGCTTGCCGTTTTTCTATGGCCGTAGCGTATTTACCAAAATTGATGCTTGTACTCCGCCCCCTGCTATGTGCATGGGTACGAGTGGCGCATGGTATGCATTCTAGCTGTCTGGTTTGCTAAGTGCGTATACCGCCGTTGGCGCAAGTGTTATGGCGCGGCGGGAACTGAGAAAATGCTAAAGATGATGTTCAAGCCGTACTCTTCCAAGGCGAACTCTCGCAAACTTATCCCATTTTGCACATCGTAGAGTGTGATGTGGCTTGGTTTTTCGCGCATCCCTTTTCGGAAAATGTGCTTGGCCCACATAACATTTTCGCGGAATTCGGTTTTTCTTAGACGGCTAAATCCGACCCACATGGTGTGATCATGCAAAGGCAGAATTCCTCGGCACCAGCCCAACAAAGCCTCGCGCCCATCAATTTCTTTCAGGTCGATTACGCGCTCAACTTGATGGGTATCCGCATTTGCGATACTCACCCGCCCATCAACCAAAGTAAAATACATTTTCCCATTAGAGAGCACTCCATCGTGCGGATATTGTAGTGCCAGGTCAATCCGTTTTTCAGGATCGGTTAAGCAGATTGCGTCGCGCTGCCGGAAGCGCGTGACCCAGGTTTCTCCCTTTAACTCAAAAACGAAGTTTGGGTGGGATTGATGGGGCTTTGTACTTGGCACCTTCCGATAGTCAACATGCGGCGAAAACCTCGACCAGAGGAGCTCTGGCAGTACGCACCATTGCTCGACAATTTCTCCTTCGACTGTACATTTCACGACACGATCAAGCCCTGTGTTTGCGACGAGGAGCATTCCGTCGGATGACGGAACCACGTGGTGAAGGTCGTTGAAGCAGGGAAGAGATACATACCCAATTTGCTCGAATCGAGGTAATTTAAAAATTAATACTTCAGTGGACGTACAAGCGTACAACTTGTCTCCGATTAACGACCCGCTCTTGAAAACGATCGAAGATTTTGGCCCGGCGAGGACTTCAGGCGGGCTCTTGTATTCAATACAGGTTCGTACGGCTCCGGATAGGGTATTTACTTCCAGAATGATGGCAGCATCATAAAGATTCCATTCCCATTCGCGCTTCAGCAAAGACTTGCGTTGCCGCGCACCTAGTACGTACAGGCTAGACATTTGGCGATTCCACTGTGGCCTCGGGTGCAACAGACCACAAAACTTTGCGGCCGACTAGGAAATTCAGCAAAGCCGCAATAGTAGCCACATTGAGCATGACAAAACTGAAAGCTGCGTTGGTGAGCGTGCCTAATAAGCCGTGCGGACGACTCAAAAACCCCAAAAGGCCGAGACCGTAGCACATCAATTGCACCGACATGGCTGCAGTGTAGATCGGTCCGGGCAGGAAGCATGAAGTAGCGAAACATGCGAGCAAAGCAAAGGGCGCTGCTAAGCGTGTTAATTTGTGACTAAAAAATC